>Ga0181561_10005727_pt1 | contig 10544 bp, 5 predicted proteins | sample 011ome_19_FD_133760 | JGI IMG/M metagenome (GOLD analysis project Ga0181561, IMG submission 133760) | Coastal salt marsh microbial communities from the Groves Creek Marsh, Skidaway Island, Georgia - 011510BT metaG (megahit assembly) | ecosystem: Environmental > Aquatic > Marine > Intertidal zone...
AAGAGCGCCCATCTTAAGCGAGGCCCCCAATAGGACCGCTGTTTTTAGGCGAATCATTTCAATATAGTCCTCCTTGCTTACGGTAGTTTTAGTTTCGAAATCAACATCATACTGTTGACCTTCGCACACCTCAATTGCTGTTTGACTTAAAAGCGTTGTTAGGTCTTTAAACAGCGAACCCTGATAGTGATCCAATTGTTGATACGCCTTAACAAGCAATGCGTCTCCAGAAAGGATTCCTACATTGGTGTTCCACTTTTGATGAACAGTGGGTTTTCCTCTTCTTAGATCCGCTTGATCCATAATATCGTCATGTATTAATGAGAAATTGTGAAAATATTCCACAGCAAGTGCAGCTCCCAATGCTTCATTAGGGTCCTTAGAAAACAAATCACAGCTCATCAGGGCTAAAATAGGTCGTATTCGTTTTCCACCTATGGAGATGATATAACGTAACGGATCATATAATGCTGTAGGCTGTGCTGGAAATACAGACTGTTCTAAGGCCTGGTTTAAAAGCGTTTGTAGTTCACTTAGACTTCTCATCGATCGATTGATTTTAAACAAAAATACACAAAGTTACTTCAATTGAACAGCGCTTCTATTGCTTTATGAATCATCACTGTTAAAATATCATTAAACTTTGGAAACTTTTTATGTTTTTAAAGTTTCCTTGACGTATATTTGCACGCCCAATGAACGACAAAATTATACATAAGGCAACTGAACTATTCTTGAACTTTGGTTTCAAGAGTGTCACTATGGATGATATCGCCAATCAATTAGGCATCTCCAAAAAGACCATCTATGTAAATTTTTGTAACAAGACTAAACTGATTAAGGCCGTAACTCATCACCTCTTTTGCACGATTCAAGAAGGTATTGATCATATTTATGAGCAAACTAATCATCCCATTGAAGAACTCCTTAAGGTTAAAGATTTTGTTAATGAACATCTCAATAACGAAAAGTCCTCTCCTGTTTTTCAATTACAAAAGTATTATCCTAAACTCTACATAGAGATGATGAAAAAACAGATGGAAATCGTTGAGACGACCATTAGCGATAACATCAGTCGAGGGATTAAAATGGGCCTCTACCGTCCTGAAATCAATAGTGAATTTATCTGGAGAATTTATTTCTCTGGAATTAATAGTGTAAAAAACGACGACTTATTCCCCCTTGAACTTTTTGAAAAGAAAGTGGCTAACGATTTATTCTTAGACTATCACATCAGAGCTATCGTGACTCCAAAAGGGTTAGAAAAATTAAATGACTTATTAGATATTAAATGAAACAACTACTCACTTTTTGTATTAGTGTTTTTAGTCTTGGGCTGATGGCTCAGGAAGAAAATCACTTTAGTCTTACTCAGGCTTTAGATTATGCCTTAGCACATAATGCTCAAATGATCAATGCTTCCAGGGATGTTCAAGCAGCCCATGCTCAAAAGTGGGCGACTATTGCCATGGGGCTTCCACAAGTATCAGCGGAGTCATCCTATCAAAATCAATTAAAAAGACCGGTTTCTTTGTTGCCAGGTGAATTTTTTGGAGGAGAACCGGGCACCTATGTCCCGATTACCTTCGGTCAAAAACAACAAATGAGTATTTCGGCCACCTTGAATCAAAAGATTTTTGACGGTTCCTATATCGTTGGGGTGCAAGCTATAAAAACCTTTATCGAAATCAGCGCTAACGCCAAGCAAAAAACGGAACTTGAGATTAGAAAAGCAGTGGTAAACGCATACGGCAGTGTACTTCTACTCGACCAAAGTATGGCCATTATCAATGACAACCTCAGCGTTCTAAAGCAGAACATCTTAGAGACTCAGCAACTCTTTCAACAAGGATTTGCCGAAGAAGAACAATTGGAACAATTAGAAATTACCCTGCTTCAACTAGAGAGTCAAAAACGAAACACCCTGCAGCTTCAATCTATTACAAAACAGTCATTTAACCTACTCTTGGGAAGAGACTTAACAGCAGCTTTTACACTCACAGAAGATTTAGAGGCTTTGGCCGCTCAACACCTGATGAAGCAACCTAAGGAAGAATTTCTATTGGAAAATAGCGTCGATTATAGAATCGCCTTCAATCAAAAGGAACAAAAGCGTTTAGAACTCAAATTAGAAAAATCTAAATACTTACCTACTCTTGGTGCCTTTGTAAATTATTCTACTAACGCTTTTGGAAATACCTTTGAATTTTTTGACTCCACACAAGATTGGTTTGATGCCTCCATTTTAGGGCTTAACCTTAATATCCCTGTGTTTTCCTCTTTTATGAAACGCTCCAATACAAAAATAAAGAAACTACAATTCGAGCAGTCACTTACTCTTTTAGATCAAAAAGCAAAACAAGCGAATTTAGAATTTCAACAGGCTAAAAGTCAATTTGAACTCGATGTAGCTACTTATAATTCCTCCAAACTTAACCTCAGCTTAGCTGAGCGAATCGCAAAAAAGAACACGATCAAATACAAAGAAGGAGTAGCTTCAAGTTTTGAATTGCGACAAGCACAACTGCAACTGTATCAAGCGCAACAAGAATACCTAAAATCCATGCTTGATGTAATCAACAGCAAAACATTAGTAGAAACCTTAAATTAAACAGCCCTACACTAGATACTTATGAAAAAATTAATCTCATTATTCGGACTTGGATTACTGTTAGCTTCCTGTGGAAGTGAAACTGCCCCCAGCACAACAGATCTCAATGGCTTAAAGGCGCAGAAATCTAACTTGATGGAACAACAAAACAAACTTGCCTTAGAGCTCGATGCGATTGAAGAATCGATCAAAGCAATAGAAGGTTTTGACAATCTTCCACTGGTTTCAACCCTTAGTTTAAAAACTGAAAACTTTGACCATTTTGTTCAATTACAAGGAAATGTAACTACTAAAGAAAACGTATTGATCTATCCGGAACTTGCTGGAACCTTATTAAAGGTCTATGTTCAAAAAGGGCAGCGCGTAGAACAAGGTCAGGTACTTGCAGAAATCGATAACGGTGGATTGAGCAATCAATTAGAACAATTAAGAGCTTCGGCTGCACTTGCTAAAACCACTTTTGATCGTCAGGCAAAACTTTGGGAACAACAAATTGGTTCTGAACTTCAATACTTACAAGCTAAAACCCAATATGAAGCGCAACAAAATGCTGTTGAACAACTGGAAAAAACAGTAGCAAAATCCATAGTGAAGGCTCCTTTTTCTGGAATTGTTGATCAATTATTACAAGATCCTGGTGTAGTGGTGTCTCCTGGTCCAAATTCTGCGCTATTTAGACTCATCAACCTTGATCATATGTATGTCACCGTTGACGCTCCAGAACGCTATTTAGGGAAGTTCAAAAAAGGAGAACAAGCCTATGTTGAACTCCCTGTGCTAGGAAAAAAACTGGATACAAAAATCAGACAAACTGGTAATTATATCGCTGCCTCTAATCGTTCATTTGAAGTAGAAATAGGAATCCCCAACCCTGATCATACCATCAAACCCAACCTGAATGCTAAGGTGTATATCAACGATTATAGCAATGAAAATGCCATCATGATTCCCCTTTCTGTTATTTCTGAAAATGCGAATGGTGAACAGTATGTTTACACCATCACTAAAACATCAAATGAAGGCGTTGATATCGCTCACCGAAGAATTATCACTACTGGTGAAAATGACGGCCAACGAATTGAAGTGCTTTCTGGGTTGTCTATTGGAGACGAAATTGTAACCGAAGGGGCTCGTAAACTAAAAGATGGTCAACACATTAAAGTATTAAATCAATAAGATGAGTAAACAAAAGAAAAATGTTGAAAAAATCTTTCGACCCTCATCATGGTCGATTGACAACAGCTCTATCATCTATGTGATGATTGCCATATTTCTTTACCTAGGAGTAAAGGCTTATTTTGATCTTCCAAGGGAAGCATTCCCAGAGATTAAGCAGACTAATGTTTACGTTTCTGTTCCTTATCCTGGAAACTCTGCTGAGGATATTGAACGACTCATCATCGATCCGCTAGAAGATGAATTAGAGGATTTAAGCAATTTAATTGACATCACCTCTACCTCCCAACAGGATTATGGAATGATCTTGATTGAGTTTGATGAAAACATTCCTATTGCTGAAGCGAAGCAGCGTGTCAAAGACAAGGTGGATAGCCAAAAAGCGTCTGAAGATTGGCCTACATTTAACAACTCCAAAGTGGAGCCTAATGTATTCGATTTGAATCTCTCTGAAGAGATGCCGATTATGAACATTAACCTTACTGGTGATTATACGGTCCGTCAACTCAACGAATTTGCAGAATACCTTCAGGATCATATTGAAGAATTATCAGAAATCAAATCAGCCGATATAAGAGGCGTTCAAAGCAAGGAAGTTGAAGTTGCTGTTGATGTCTATAAGATGATGGCGGCCAAGGTGAGTTTTAATGATATTACTCAAGCTATTGCCAACAATAATATGACCATCTCTGCAGGTAATCTGATTCAATCAGGTCAGCTTCGTTCCGTTCGTGTTATTGGTGAGATTACCAGTCCTGCTGAACTCGAAGATTTTGTAGTAAAGTCAGAAAATAAAACCATCTTCCTCAAAGATGTCGCTTCGGTAGCATTTAAAGAAACCGATGCAACGACCATTGCACGTATGTATGACAAAAACGTGGTGATGTTAGACGTAAAAAAACGATCTGGAACCAATACGATTCAGGCATCAGACGCGATTAATGACATCATCAACAATGCCAAGGAAGAAGTGTTTCCCACTGATTTAGAAATTATAATAGCTAATGACCTCTCTTCACAAACCCTAAACCAGGTAGATGATCTAGTGAATAACATCATCTTTGGAATTATTTTAGTGGTTACGGTTTTAATGTTTTTCTTAGGCTTTAGAAACGCCCTTTTTGTTGGGTTTGCTATTCCAATGTCTATGTTTATGTCCTTTATGGTGATCTCCCTTCTTGGATATACGCTAAATACTATGATTCTTTTTGGAATGATCATGGGGCTCGGAATGTTAGTAGATAACGGTATCGTAGTGGTAGAAAACGTCTATCGATTGATGGATGAAGGAATGTCAAGAAAAGAAGCCGCTAAGAAAGGAATCTCTGAAATCGCTTATCCAATTATCGTTTCAACGGCCACTACAGTGGCGGCCTTTATCCCCTTAGGATTATGGCCAGGAATTATGGGGAACTTTATGAAATTCTTTCCCATCACCTTATCGATTGTTTTAGGATCTTCCCTTGTTGTGGCTATATTTATGAACTCCATGTTGGTTTCTCAATTCATGGATACCAGTGAAAAGAATCTTAGCAAAAAACAACTCTATAGAATCTCTGCCATCTTAGGTGGTTTTGGGCTATTTATTTATTTAGTTGGTGGGCCTGTAAAAGGGTTAGGGACTCTTATGATTGCTACTGCAGCCATGTTTTGGATCTACAAATACATCCTTAAGAAATCAGCGTTAAAATTTCAAAAACACACCTTAGTTAAAATTGAAAACGCCTATGAAAACCAACTCAAAGCTGCCCTTAAAGGAACTAGAATGTACTGGTATGCCGGAGGCACCTTTTTGATCTTACTTCTCTCCTTTATTTTCTTTGGGGTTTCTATTGGTTCTGGACGTACTAAAATTGAATTCTTTCCAGATAATATTCCTAATCAAATTATCGTATACATTGAGTATCCTCAAGGAACTGACATTCAAAAGACCGATCAAATGACAAAAGCTATTGAAGAGGAATTTTACCAAGTAGTACTCGACCCCATTTACTATGATGGAGATTACAACTTTATGGTACAATCCTCTGTGTCTCAGGTTGGTGAAGGTGCTGGAAACCCTATGTCTGATGCTGGTTCCTCCGCTGAAATGCCTCATAGAAGTAAAATTACCGCTTCGATGCGAGAATTTAAATACCGAAGAGGTATGGATTCTGAGGCCCTTAGAAAAAAGGTTCAAGAAGCCCTAAGTGGTAAATTTCCTGGAGTTGCTATTTCTGTGGAAAAGGATGTAAATGGACCTCCAGTTGGATATCCAATCAACATCGAACTCTCGGGAGAAGATTATGATCAGCTCATATTTACAGCAGAATCGATGCGTAACTTTATCGAAGACAAAAATATCCCTGGTATTGAAGAATTAAAAATTAATGTCAATAAAGACAATCCTTCGATGCGTGTGGTGGTCGATAAAGAAAAAGCGGGAGCGCTTGGAGTGCAGCTTGGTCAAGTAGGGATGCAACTTAGAAGATCCCTCTTTGGAGAAAAAGCAGGTATTTATAAAGTAGACGGAGAAAACTATGACATCAATATTCGATTTAATGAAGACTCTCGTTATGATGCCTCGGCACTCTTTAACCAAAATATTGTTTTTAGAGATCCTGCCAATGGTCAAATCAAAGAAATTCCTATTTCTTCCATTGCAACTCGAGAAAATACCTCTGGATATAGTTCCATCAAGCATATTGGAGGAAAACGAGTGGTCACTATTTATTCAGGGCTAGAACCTGGATTTACCGATGCTGGAGCCATCGTAGCACAAATTCAACAATCGATGGAAAGCTACCAAGGAATGCCTAAAGACATTGATATTGATTATACCGGACAATTAGAAGAACAAAACAAGCAGATGCAATTCTTGATGGGAGCCTTTTTCACAGGATTAGGACTCATTATGTTGTTGTTGATTTTCCAGTTTGGTGGAATTTCAAAACCTATGATCATCATGTTGGCGATATTCTTAAGTTTTATAGGGGTGTTTGGTGGTCTGATCATCACGGGATGGAGCTTTGTCATAATGATGACCATGATGGGTATTATTTCTCTTGCAGGAATTGTTGTTAACAACGGGGTTGTCCTCTTGGATTATGCACAGCTTTTGATCGACCGTTTCAAAGTAGATCAGAATATCGATGAAGAGGTTTTACTCGACAAAACACACTTAATACCATTGATTGTTCAAGCAGGAAAAGCCCGATTACGACCTGTATTGCTTACCGCTATCACTACCGTACTTGGACTTATTCCTCTTGCCATTGGTCTTAATATTGATTTCTTTTCTCTTTTTAGCCGTTTTGATCCCAACATCTATCTCGGTGGAGACAATGTAATATTCTGGGGACCGCTAGCATGGACGGTCATATTTGGTCTAATAGTCGCTACGTTTTTAACGCTAATTATCGTTCCCGTTTTATTCTATATAAGTTATCGAATGAAGTGGTGGATCTTTAAAAGTAGAAGAATTACGACTTAAGAATTGAATTCATAAAAGCACCAAAAAGAAGGCATAACAGCCTTCTTTTTTTTGTACTTTTGCCTCCATAAGTAAATAGCATGTATAGAGATCACACCTGCGGGGAATTAACCGCTAAACATATTGGAACTGAAGTCATACTTTCTGGATGGGTCCAAAAAGTGAGAGATAAAGGATTTATCTGTTGGGTAGATCTTAGAGATCGTTATGGAATTACCCAATTGATTTTCGATGCGGAACGCAGCGATGAAACCATGGTGAACACGGCTAAAAATTTAGGAAGGGAAACCGTTATTAGCGTTCGTGGAACTGTGATTAAACGTGATGCAGCCAATCCAAAAATGGCGACTGGAGCAATTGAAATTCTTGTCAATGACTTAAACGTGCTTAATGTTTCCAAGACCCCTCCTTTTACCATCGAAGATGAGACTGATGGTGGTGATGATCTTAGAGCAAAATACCGTTATTTAGACATACGTAGACGTCCAGTTAGAGACAACCTTATCTTTAGGCATCGCGTGAGCATGGAGGTGAGAAACTACCTCTCTAATGCAGGATTTATAGATGTTGAAACCCCTTACCTTATCAAATCAACTCCAGAAGGAGCTAGAGATTTTGTGGTGCCCTCACGAATGAATCAAGGTCAATTTTACGCCCTTCCCCAATCACCTCAAACATTTAAGCAATTGCTTATGGTAGGTGGAATGGATCGCTACTTTCAAATCGTGAAGTGTTTTAGAGATGAAGATCTTAGAGCAGATCGACAACCAGAGTTCACTCAGATCGACTGTGAAATGGCTTTTGTAGAACAAGAAGACATTCTTCAAACTTTTGAAGGTTTGACCCGTCATTTACTTAAAGAAATCAAAGGAGTAGAACTGGATCAATTCCCGAGAATGCCTTATGAAGAAGCGATCAAACGTTATGGAAATGACAAGCCTGATATCCGATTTGGGATGGAGTTTGGTGAGCTCAATGAAGTCGCTCAACATAAAGATTTTACGGTATTTAATTCCGCTGAACTCGTAGTTGGAATTGCAGTGCCAAAAGGAAATTACTATACCAGAAAAGAAATTGATCAACTCATCGATTGGGTCAGAAGACCTCAAGTAGGAGCCAAAGGAATGGTGTATGTTCGTTGTAATGAGGATGGAACCTATAAATCATCCGTTGATAAATTCTATGATCAAGAAGATTTAGCGGCATGGGCTACAGCTACTAATGCCGTTCCAGGGGATTTAATCTGTGTGCTTTCTGGAGATGTGAGCACTACTAGAACACAGCTTTCAGCCTTACGAATGGAACTCGCAGAACGATTAGGACTTCGAAAAGCTGATGAATTCGCTCCGTTATGGGTGGTTGATTTCCCATTGCTTGAACAAGATGAAGAAACGGGTAATTGGCATGCGATGCACCACCCTTTTACTGCACCAAAACCAGAAGAACTATCCTTATTAGAAAGCAATCCTGGAGCAGTACACGCCAATGCCTATGATCTAGTGCTCAACGGAAATGAAATCGGTGGAGGATCGATTCGTATTCATGATAGAGTAACTCAAGAACTCTTATTTAAACTCCTAGGGTTTAGTGAAGCGGAAGCACAAGCGCAGTTTGGCTTCTTGATGGATGCCTTTCAATATGGTGCGCCACCTCATGGTGGGCTTGCCTTTGGATTGGATCGTCTTGTCGCCATTTTAGGAGGACAAGAATCCATTAGAGATTTTATTGCCTTCCCAAAAAACAATGCTGGAAGAGACGTAATGATCGACGCACCAGCAGCATTAGACCAAGAACAACTAACTGAATTAAAGCTGCGTGTCAACCTAGAAGAATAATCCTTCTATGGACCAAAAATTAACATATTACCGTCATCAGTTCAATAGGTATTTTCGACTTTTATTGAAGCGCTTTCTCGTATGGAGGGTCAAGCATATTCCTGAAAAACAATTTATTCTTATTCTTAGTGGTGTTATTGGAATTACCTCGGGACTAGGAGCGATGATCTTAAAAAATCTCACCCACTTTATTCAGTGGCTTTTAGAAGGCAACTTGGTAGAAGATGTTCATAAAGCCTTGTATTTCATCTTTCCATTGATTGGTTTTGCACTCGCCTATTTAATGATGAAATACGTGATTAAACATAAGGTTTCTCACGGTATTCCAACAACCCTGTACAGCATCTCAAAGGGAAAGGCCAAGATGAAACGCTATCAGATTTTTGGGTCAATTCTTACGGCACCACTTACCGTTGGTTTTGGAGGTTCTGTTGGGCTGGAAGGCCCTACGGTAGCTACTGGAGCTGCCATCAGTTCCAATATTGCTCAACTCGTACACATCAATCAAAAAAACAGGAATTTACTCATAGGAGCTGCCGCTGCAGGAGCGCTTTCATCAATTTTCAAGGCCCCTATTGCTGCTATTATATTTGCAGTTGAGGTGTTTAGTTTAGACCTCACGGTAGTATCGATGCTTCCCCTACTGATTGCCTCTATTTCAGCGATTTTAACCTCGTACCTCTTTTTTGGTTCCCAAACCCTTTTACCCTTTGAAATCAGTCAAGAATTCAATGCAAAAAACCTCCCTTTTTACGTGCTTCTTGGTGGTGTAACTGGAGTGGTCTCTATTTATTTTACCATCATCTATGAAAAAGTGCAAGATTTTTTTGAACGATTTAAATCCTCTTGGGTTAGGGTAGGTATCGGAGGTGTTTCTTTAGGAGCGTTGATTTTTTTATTTCCACCACTCTATGGGGAAGGTTTTGAAGTTATCAACCAATTGTTACACGACAACTATGATCAAGTAGTCTTTAGTAATCTTGATTGGTTTAGTGATAGTGCCTACGGTATTTTAGTACTACTCCTGATCGTTGGACTTTTAAAGATCGTAGCCACTTCGATCAGTTTTGGTGCCGGTGGTGTTGGAGGAATCTTTGCTCCAACGCTTTTTATGGGAGCTGTTTTTGGTCACTTGGTGGCTAAATTTATTCAAATTACTGGACTTTCAAATTCCATATCTACTTCAAACTTCACACTTTTAGGAATGAGTGGACTCATGGCTGGAGTGCTACATGCTCCCCTCACTGCTATCTTCCTTATTGCGGAAGTAACCGGAGGTTATGAGCTCTTTATTCCGCTAATGATAACTGCCACCATCGGGTATGCTATTACCAAAAACTTCCTTCCTCATTCGGTCTATGCCATGGAATTAGGGAGAAAAGGAGACTTGATTACTCATGATAAAGATCATGCTGTATTAACGCTGATGGACATCGATTCCGTTATTGAA
>Ga0181561_10005733_pt1 | contig 10537 bp, 9 predicted proteins | sample 011ome_19_FD_133760 | JGI IMG/M metagenome (GOLD analysis project Ga0181561, IMG submission 133760) | Coastal salt marsh microbial communities from the Groves Creek Marsh, Skidaway Island, Georgia - 011510BT metaG (megahit assembly) | ecosystem: Environmental > Aquatic > Marine > Intertidal zone...
GAATTTCAGCCGTTGTGGATCCCTATGGCCGGGTTCAGGCCCGGCTGGGATCGAATGTCAGGGGAATTGTCGATGCAGAGCTGCCCGCAGCCCTCGAACCGACGCTGTTTTCGCGCTGGGGCAATCTGATTCCGTTGAACCTCGGATTCGCCCTTGTCTTTGGGGCCATGATGCTGCGCCGCCGCCGGGATACCGCTTGACGCAACGGGGGTCATTCCTGCAAAACCGGGCCGCTCGCGTCATGGAGTTTGCCGGGCATCCAGATCAAGTCGATCCCGATCACAAGCGGTCGAGAAACCGCAGATATCCGTAACGATTGCAGGGGGGCAGAGTCCCGTGTCCAAAGGAAATTATCTTTTCACCAGTGAGTCCGTGTCCGAAGGACATCCCGACAAGGTTTGCGATCGGATTTCCGATGCCGTTGTCGATGCGTTCCTGACCGGAGACCCTGAGAGCCGCGTGGCGGTCGAAACCCTGACCACGACCAACCGCATCGTCATGGCGGGCGAAGTGCGCGGTCCGGCGGATATCGATGCCGCCCGGATGGAAGAAATTGCCCGCGCGGCGGTGAAGGACATCGGCTACGAACAGGACGGGTTTCACTGGAAGAACGCCGCCGTGGATTGCCACGTCCATTCCCAGTCGGCCGATATCGCCCAGGGCGTCGATGCCGCGGGCAACAAGGATGAAGGCGCGGGCGACCAGGGCCTGATGTTCGGCTATGCCTGCCGCGAGACCGATGTGCTCATGCCGGCGCCGATCCATTATTCCCACGCCATTCTGCGCTCGCTTGCTGAAGCGCGTCATTCGGGTGCCGAGCCGGGCCTGGGTCCGGATTCGAAGAGCCAGGTGACCCTGCGTTATGAAAACGGCAAGCCGGTCGGTGCGACCTCCGTTGTCGTGTCGACCCAGCACGCCGAGGAGCTGAGCCAGGAAGACGTGCGCGCCATCGTGCGGCCCCATGTCGAAAATATTCTCCCCGATGGCTGGATGTGCCTGGAGGACGAGTTCTATGTGAACCCGACCGGCCGTTTCGTGATCGGCGGTCCCGATGGCGATGCAGGCCTCACGGGCCGCAAGATCATCGTTGATACCTATGGCGGTGCGGCCCCGCATGGCGGCGGTGCGTTCTCGGGCAAGGACCCGACGAAGGTGGACCGCTCGGCGGCTTATGCTTCGCGCTATCTGGCCAAGAACGTGGTGGCGGCCGAACTGGCCGAGCGTTGCACCATTCAGGTGGCCTATGCGATCGGTGTGTCGAAGCCGCTCTCGGTCTATGTGGAGACCTACGGCACCGGCAAGGTCGATGAAGAGAAGCTCGCCGACGCGCTGCAGGTCGCGATGGATCTGAGCCCGCGCGGCATTCGCGAGCATCTCCATCTGAACCGTCCGATCTATGCGCGGACCGCGGCCTATGGCCATTTCGGGCGTCAGCCTGATGCCGATGGCGGGTTCTCCTGGGAAAAGACCGACCTCGTTGACGCCCTGCACAACGCGCTCTAGGCCGTTCGCCCAACGTCACGGGACGGCGGGACTGTTCCGCCGCGAGAGATGACAAACAAGCCAGCGGATACGGATCCGCGTTTTCACGGCCGGCGCCGGGGACGCAAGCTGCGCCCCGGTCGCGAGCAGTTGCTGGAGACCGCTCTGCCGCGCGTTGCGATTGCTGCGCGGGATGATGGAGGCTTGGTCGATCCGCGTGTCTGGTTTTCCGGCGACCCGAGAGAGGTCTGGCTGGAGATCGGCTTCGGCGCCGGAGAGCATCTGGCCTGGCAGGCGGCAACCCATCCCGATATCGGGATGCTGGGTGCCGAGCCGTTTCTCAACGGGGTCGCGCGGCTGCTCAGCACCATCGAGGATGAGGGTCTTTCCAACATCCGCATCCTTCCCGACGATGTGCGACCGTTGCTCGCATCTCTGGAAGATGCGTCCCTGGGCCGGGCCTTCATCCTGTTTCCCGATCCCTGGCCGAAGGCGCGGCACCACAACCGGCGGATCGTCAATCCTGTCATCCTCGATGAACTCGCGCGTGTTCTGGTCGATGACGCCGAACTGCGCGTTGCCACAGACGACCAGAGCTATCTGGTCTGGATGTTGCGACATTTGGAGGCGCACCCGGATTTTCTCTGGATGGCCGAGCGCGCTGAAGACTGGCAAACCCGCCCCGGGGACTGGCCGGGCACGCGCTACGAGAGCAAGAACCGCAGCGGCGGGCCGGGATCGACCTTTCTGCGGTATCGCCGCATCCCACGTGGAAAGGTCCGGGGCGGATGACAACCGCTTGCCTTTTCTGCGTTTTTCCCTATATTCCGCGTCAACAAGGCCCAACAGTCTGGTGACAGACAGTAAGGGGTGGCCCGGGTAAAAACCGGAGCCGCCTTTTTTGTTACCTGCGTTTTGGAGACGGTTTGCCTGCGGGCGCCCGTCCGGAGTTGAGAGAAGACTTGAACCTCGTGAGCGAAAACGCGCGCACCGATCAGGTGGTGTCCATCATCGAGCCCTCGCTGGCCGATCTCGGATACGAACTCGTGCGGGTGCATTTCGGCGGCGGCCACAAGCCGCTGCTGCAGATCATGCTCGACCGGATCGACGGGGAAGAGATCACGATTGATGACTGCACGCTGGCGAGCCGGACGATATCGGCCCTGCTGGATGTGGCCGATCCGATCCCCGAGGCCTATGAGCTGGAAGTCGGCTCCCCCGGGATCGACCGCCCGCTCACGCGCGCGAAGGATTTCGACAGCTTTGCCGGGTTCGAGGCGAAGGTCGAATTGAAACAGGCCGTGGACGGTCGCCGGCGTTTTCGCGGGCGGTTGCTGGGCCTGGATGAGGGCATGGTGCGCCTGGCCGATCCGGAATCGGAGGACGAAGAGATCGTCTTGCCGGTGTCCGACGTGGCAAAGGCCAAGCTCATGCTGACCGATGAACTGATTGCAGCGGTCCAGAAGGGCCGGATGAACGAAGGATAGAGAACATGGAGTCTGGTGGTCCCAGCCGTATCGAGATGCTCGCCGTCGCCGACGCCGTCGCGCGCGAAAAGGGCATCGAGCGCGAAGAAGTCATCACTGCGATGGAACAGGCCATTCAGAAGGCCGGGCGCAACAAATACGGCCCCGAACACGATATCCGTGCGGTGATCGACCGCGACGGCGGCCATATTTCGCTTGCCCGCTATCGCGAGGTGGTCGAGGAGGTCGAGGACGAGCACATGCAGCTCACCCTCGAGCAGGCGCGGGCGGAAAAGCCCGATGCGGAAATCGGCGAGTTTCTGGTCGATGAGTTGCCGCCTATCGATTTTGGCCGGATTGCAGCCCAGACCGCCAAGCAGGTTATCGTGCAACGCGTACGCGATGCCGAGCGCGAGCGCCAGTACGAGGAATACAAGGACCGCACCGGCGAGGTCGTCAACGGCCTGGTCAAGCGGGTCGAATATGGCAATGTGACCGTCGATCTGGGCCGCGCCGAAGGCGTTATGCGCCGCGACGAAGCATTGCCCCGCGAGAACCAGCGTCCGGGCGACCGTATTCGTGCGTACATCTATGACGTACGGCGCGAGCAGCGCGGCCCGCAGATTTTCCTGACCCGTACGCGTCCGGAATTCATGCAGTCGCTGTTTGCGCAGGAGGTGCCGGAAATCTATGACGGCATCATCGAAATTCGCGCGGCGGCCCGTGATCCGGGGAGCCGGGCGAAAATCGCCGTGATTTCCAAGGACACCTCGATCGATCCGGTCGGCGCCTGCGTGGGTATGCGCGGATCGCGTGTCCAGGCTGTCGTCGGCGAGCTGCAAGGCGAGAAGATCGACATTATCCCCTGGTCGCCCGATCCCGCGACCTTCGTGGTGAACGCGCTGGCCCCGGCCGAGGTCTCCAAGGTCGTGCTCGACGAGGACGCCAACAAGATCGAGGTGGTGGTGCCCGACGAACAGCTCTCGCTGGCCATCGGCCGCCGTGGCCAGAACGTGCGTCTGGCCTCCATGCTCTCGGGCTGGGATATCGACATCCTGACCGAGGAAGAGGAATCCCAGCGCCGTCAGGACGAGTTCAACTCCCGCAGCGAGATGTTCATCGAAGCGCTCGATGTGGAAGATGTGATTGCGCATCTGCTCGTGACGGAAGGGTTTGCCACGGTCGAGGAAGTGGCCTTCGTGCCCATGGAAGACCTGACGGTCATCGAAGGGTTTGACGAGGAGATCGGTGAGGAGCTGCAGGCCCGTGCCCAGGCCTGGCTCGAAGAGCGTGACGCGAAGCTGGACGTCGAGCGGAAGAAGCTCGGTGTCGAGGATTCGATGCTGGCCATTGCCGGGATCACCCTCGACAAGTCGGTGCGCCTGGGACAGAACGGTGTCCGGACGGCCGAGGATCTGGCCGGTCTGATGCCGGACGAATATCGCTTCATCTTCATGGATTTCGAATCCGACGTGAAGCTGGATGATCTCTTCGACATGGCCGATCACGAGATTGGCCGCCTGGTGCGCCAGAGTCCGGTCACTGCGGAAGAAGCCAATCAGATCATCATGGCCGCCCGCGTGGCTGTGTACGGTGACGACGTGATTGCGCCGGAGCCCGAGCCCGATCCCGACGCTGTCGAAGAAGAGGTGGTCGAAACACCGGCCGATACCCGTTCGGCGGAACTGGCAACGGCCGAGGCGGTGTTTGCGCCGGCCGAGCCCGCGCCGGATGCGCCGGATGCCGGGCAATAGCGCGTAGCGGAGAGAGCAACGGACACGGTGATGACAGCCCAGACAGCCCGGCGCGAAGCCTCGCACCCCCGTCACCGGGAGGTGCCGGAACGGCGCTGCCTCGTGACCGGAGAGGTGCGTCCGCGCGACGGGCTGATGCGATTTGTCGTCGGGCCGGACGATCTTGTGGTGCCCGATCTCGACAATCGGCTCCCGGGTCGCGGATTGTGGTTGATTGGACAGCGCGATATAGTCGCGCAGGCTTGTGACAAGCGCGCGTTTGCGCGCGGTGCGCGGCGTGCCGTGGCGCCGATGACAGGTCCGCAGGGCGAAACGCTCGAAGACTTCGTCGAGGCGGAACTGTTTCGCCGCGCCGCCAATGCGCTCACCCTCGCACGCAAGGCGGGTGCCTATGTGTCCGGGTTCGAGAAGGTGCGCAGCGCGCTTTCGGAACTGGCAGCGGGCGACGGTACGAAGGCGGATACGCGGGAGGCCGGTCAGGCCGCGCTTTTGTGCGCGCAGGATGCAGGATCCGATGGCCGCCAGAAGGTCGCCCAGTTGGCGGCGCATGTGAAGGATGTTGTGCGGATCGATGTGTTCGATGCCGCGACGCTGGGACAGGTTTCGGGTCGTGAACGTACGGTTCACGCGCTTGTTCTGCCCGGCGGTGCCGCGCGCCAGGTTCGGGATGCGGCAAACAGGTTGGCAGTCTATCGCGGCGATATCTCGCCGGTGGATGGGGTGGCCACCGATGTTGATGTGATGGAATAGAGATTATGGCGAATACGACCGAGAACGACGACAAGAAGAAAAAGAAGCCTCTGAGCCTCTCCAAGCCCGGCAAGCTCGAGCTGAAGAAGACGGTTGAGGGTGGTCAGGTCCGCCAGAGCTTCAGCCATGGCCGCACCAAGACGGTGACGGTCGAGGTGAAGAAGAAACGCACCTTCCAGCAGGGCGCGGCCGGCGAGATGACCGAGGTCAAGGACGCCGCCACCGAAGAGGTTTTCGAGCAGGCCCCCAAACCCGCGGCCAAGGCCGCTGAAGCGGCGCCGACCACCTCGCCCCAGCGCACCCTGACCGAGGCCGAGCAGGCCACGCGCGCCCGCGCCCTCGACGCGGCCCGCAAGGCGGCCGAGGAAGCCGCACGCGAAAGCGAAGCGGCCCAGGCAGCCCTGGAAGAAGCCCGCAAGGCCGGGGAAGCCGAAGAGGCTGCAGCCGCGCCGGCTGAGCCCGAGCCTGCGAAGGAAGAAAAGGCGGCTCCGGAGACGGAGACCCGCTCACGCCGCGAGATCGAGGAAGAGGCCCGTCGTGCCGCCGAGGCCGAAGCCCAGCGCATGGCCGATGAGGCCTCCCAGCGTGCCGCAGCTGCCGAACGCAAGCGCGCCGCGCTCGAGGTCGAGGTGGGCGGCGGCGCTCCCGACGAGGTGGAAACATCCGACCGGCGCAAGCCCGCACGCGGCGCATCGGCCGAGGCACCCAACCGGCCGACCAGCCGCTCGCGCGGCGAGCGCAAGCGCCGCAGCGGCAAGCTGACCATTTCGGAAGCCCTGAACGAGGATGGCGGCGCGCGGCAGCGCTCCGTTGCGGCGTTCCGGCGCAAACAGGAACGCGAACGTCAGCAGCGCTCCCGTGACACGGGCGGCGGCGGCGGTTCCGCCAAGGTCGTGCGCGAAGTGTCGATCCCCGATGCGATCACGGTCAGCGAACTGGCCAACCGCATGGCCGAACGCGGCGGCGAGGTCATCAAGACATTGATGAAGCTCGGCGTGCTGGCGACCATCAATCAGACCATCGACCAGGAAACCGCCCAGCTGGTGGTCGAGGAATTCGGCCACACGGCCAAGCTGATTTCCGCAGCTGATGTGGAACTCAATCTCGGCGCGGCCATCGAGGACGATGAAGGTGCGCGGGTCCCGCGTCCCCCGGTCGTCACGGTCATGGGTCATGTCGATCACGGCAAGACCTCGCTGCTCGATGCGCTGCGGTCCACCGATGTGGTGCGCGGCGAAGCCGGTGGCATCACCCAGCATATCGGTGCCTATCAGGTCGAGCTGGAATCCGGCGACAAGATCAGTTTCATCGACACGCCGGGCCATGCCGCCTTCACATCCATGCGCCAGCGCGGCGCCCATGTGACCGATATCGTGATCCTGGTCGTGGCCGCCGATGACGGCGTGCAGCCCCAGACGATCGAGGCGATCAATCATGCGCGCGCCGCCGAGGTGCCGCTGATCGTGGCCGTCAACAAGATGGACCTGCCCGCCGCCGATCCGTCGCGGATCAAGAACGAATTGCTCTCCCACGAGATCATTGCCGAGGAAATGGGCGGTGACACCCAGATCATCGAGATTTCGGCCACCACGGGTCTGGGGCTCGACGCCCTGACCGAAGCGATTTCGCTGCAGGCCGAATTGCTCGAACTGACGGCCAATCCGGATCGCAGCGCCTTCGGTGCCGTGATCGAGGCCCAGCTCGAAGCCGGGCGTGGCGCGGTTGCCACGGTGCTGGTGCAGGGCGGTACGCTTAATGTCGGTGACATCTTCGTCGCCGGTGCCGAGTGGGGCCGGGTCCGTGCGCTGATCAACGATCGCGGCGAGAACATCAAATCCGCCGGCCCGTCCGAACCGGTCGAGGTGCTCGGGCTCAACGGTGCGCCCCAGGCGGGCGATGATTTCGCCGTCGTCGAAAGCGATGCCCGCGCGCGGGAAATCGTTGAATACCGTCAGGATGTCATCCGTGACCAGCGGGCTGTGGCCGGCGCACGCGGCAGCCTCGATGAAATGTTCGAGCAGATCCAGGCCGGTGAAGCCGTCCAGGTGCCCGTCGTCATCAAGGGTGATGTGCAGGGTTCGGTCGAGGCCATCGTCGGTGCGCTGAACAACATGTCCACCGATGAGGTGAAGGTGCAGGTGCTGCACGCCGCAGTCGGCGGGGTCACCGAATCAGACGTCTCGCTGGCCAGCGTCAACAACGGCCTGCTGATCGGCTTCAACGTGCGCGCGATCCCGCAGGCCCGCGACCAGGCCAAACGCGACCAGGTGGAAATCCGTTATTACAACGTGATCTACAACGTGGTGGACGATGTGCGCTCCATGCTGGAGGGCGAACTGGCCCCGACGATCGAGGAGAATCTCCTCGGCTCGGCGGAAATCCGCGAAGTCTTCAGTGTCTCGCGGGTCGGCAAGGTCGCCGGTTGCATGGTCACCGACGGGCTCATCCGGCGCGATTCGAAGGTCCGGCTCACCCGCGACAGCGTGGTGATCCACGAGGGTCAGCTCGGCACGCTGCGCCGCTTCAAGGACGATGTCCGCGAAGTGCAGAATGGCTATGAATGCGGTATCGCGCTGGAGAACTACAACGACATCCAGGTCGGTGACGTCATCGAGTGCTTCGAAGTACAGGAGATCGCACGCCGGCTCGAGGCCTAGGCCCGGACGCTGCCGCGTAACCCATGAATGGCGAGACGTGCCCCGAAAGACCGTAGCGGCAAGGCGCCGACCCAACGGCAATTGCGCGTGGGCGAGGAAATCCGTCATGCCCTGTCGGAGATCATGGTCCGCGCCGAATTCCGCGACCCGGATCTGGTGGGCAAGGTAATCACCGTGACCGAGGTCCGCGTCAGCCCCGACCTGCGCAACGCGACGGCGTTTGTGTTGCCGCTGGAAGGCGAAGCCGCGCCCATGGTCGAGGCGCTACAACGGGCGTCGGCCTATCTGCGCGGGCAACTGGCCCGGATGGTGAAGCTGAAATATCTGCCGGCCCTGCATTTCGTGCACGACGAAAGCTTCGACGAGGCCACCCGGATCGACCGGATCATGCACAGCCCGGAAGTTGCCCGCGATCTGGCGGCGGATTCCGCGGATACCGACCCGGAAACATCCTGATGGGCCGCAAACGCAAGGGATTGCCGATCAACGGCTGGATCAACCTCGACAAGCCGGCGGGCATGACCTCGGCGGCCTGTGTGAACGCGGTGCGCCGCGCCACAGGCGCGGCCAAGCTGGGTCATGCGGGGACGCTCGACCCCTCGGCCACGGGAATCCTGCCGATTGCGCTCGGCGAAGCCACCAAGACCATGCCCTATGTGACCGACAGCTCGAAGCGCTACGCCTTCACGGTCCACTGGGGAGCCCGCACCACCACCGACGATGCGGATGGTGAGGTCATCGAGACCAGCGATGTGCGCCCGGACGAAGCGGCGATTCACGCCGCGCTGCCCGCCTTTGTCGGCGCGATCAAACAGGTGCCGCCGGCCTTTTCGGCTATCAAGATCGACGGCGAGCGGGCCTATACGAAAGCCCGCGCCGGAGAAGATTTCGAACTACAGTCCCGTGTCATCGATGTGCACGCCTTCGAGCTGCTGGAAATTCTCGATGACGACCGCGCACGGTTCATGGTCACCTCGGGGAAGGGCGCCTATATGCGTGCGCTGGCCCGTGATCTGGCCATCGCGCTGGGCACCTGCGGACACCTTTCGGATCTGCGCCGGATGGCTGTGGGGCCCTTCGACGAAAGTGCTGCGATTTCACTGGAAAAGCTGGAACAACTTGGCCATAGTGCCGCCGCCTCACCCATATTGTTACCGGTTGAGACCGCGCTGGACGGCATCCCGGCGCTGGCCCTATCGGATCGTGAAGCTGAAAGGCTTCGAAATGGGCAGGCGGTTCCCATCCTGCGACCGCAGGACAAGGAACGGATTGCGAGTGCCGGGGACGATGGAATCGTTCTTGCTCTTGAAGCGACAACGCCAGTGGCGCTTGTCCGCGTTGACGGAATTCAGATCCGTCCGGTCCGTGTTTTAAACCTTTGATGCCGGGAGAAAGACTGCCATGTCGATTACGGCTAAGCGTAAAGCTGAACTTATCAAGGAATACGAAACCAAGCCTGGTGATACAGGTTCCCCCGAAGTCCAGGTCGCGATCCTCACTGAACGGATCAACAACCTGACCGGGCACCTGCAGACCCATGCCAAAGATCACCATTCACGCCGCGGACTCCTCCAGATGGTGGGTTTGCGTCGTCGTCTGCTCGACTATGTGAAGCGCAAGGATGAAGCGCGCTACAAGACATTGATCGAGCGTGTGGGCGTCCGCCGCTAATTGCGCGGACTCCTTAACTTTTGAGCCGGCGCGGGCATGGCCCGGCGCCATCACAAAGCAGCATGGGATGCAATTCGGTATCCCGGCTGCTTGCTCGCGCGGAAGGTCCGCGAACTCGTCGTCAAAACAGATTTGCTGCGTGGCGGCGCGATGACCCCGAGGGCACGGGGCGTTTGTTTCGGGATAGGCCCGGACAAATGACGCAGGTTGGAGATAGATGATGTTTGACATTGTCCGTAAAGAAATTGAATGGGGAGGCAAAACCCTCTCCGTCGAAACCGGGCGTATTGCCCGACAGGCCGACGGGGCCGTTCTCGTCAGCTACGGCGAATCCTCGGTGCTCTGCACCGCGGTTGGCCAGGCCAAGCCGAAAGAGGGCATCGACTTCTTTCCGCTGACCGTTCACTATCAGGAGAAGACCTACGCGGCGGGCAAGATCCCCGGCGGCTTCTTCAAGCGCGAAGGGCGCCCGACCGAGAAGGAGGTTCTGACCTCCCGTCTCATCGACCGTCCGATTCGCCCGCTCTTCCACAAGAGCTATCGCAACGAAACCCAGGTGATCTGCACCACGGTCAGCCACGATCTGGAAAACGATCCCGATGTGCCGGCCCTGATCGGCGCGTCGGCGGCCCTGACAATCTCGGGACTGCCGTTCCTGGGTCCGATCGGTGCGGCCCGTGTCGGCTATATCGACGGTGAGTATGTGCTCAACCCGACATCTGATCAGTTGGCCGAATCCGAACTGGATCTGATGGTC
>Ga0181561_10005735_pt1 | contig 10536 bp, 8 predicted proteins | sample 011ome_19_FD_133760 | JGI IMG/M metagenome (GOLD analysis project Ga0181561, IMG submission 133760) | Coastal salt marsh microbial communities from the Groves Creek Marsh, Skidaway Island, Georgia - 011510BT metaG (megahit assembly) | ecosystem: Environmental > Aquatic > Marine > Intertidal zone...
GAGTTTGCAACCTGGGGCAGCGTTGATTTCTTCAGTAACGACTAGGCTATAGGTCGTTTTGCAGATGTCGCTCCTCGCCCCCGCCCATATCACACCTCCAGCTTGTTACGGTCCATTATCTGTGTTTGGCACGGTGTAAACAAGACTTGTCTCGGGTCGTCCCGCGCCGCTGCCGCCGAGACAACCCTGCTGATGATGGGTTATGTACGTACGTGTCGAAATATTGATGGCACCACTGACGATCCATGCCTGTCGAACCTTACTGTGTGGACGTGACCGAGCATGTTTGGCTGTCTTGCACCGGCTTCGTCGATGAGTCAAGCAGACCTCCGTGTACGTCTTTTTGAGTCGGGCGAGTGGCGTACGGCGCCCCGCAAACCGCCGAGCGGTCTCGTAACGACGCCGCACAGCGCCACTGGAAGGTTTTTGATGATACCTCGTTTTGTGTGTGGTCTCGACTTGCGGATCTTGTGTCAAATGCATGTTGTGACATACAGTGGTCGTCTCAGCGCTCTGTAGTAGCCCTCGTGCAAATGTGCTCATGATGTCAACCGCGGACGGAAGTGTCGCCAACCCCTCCCACAGCGCGCGGGCGGCACTTCGGCGCCGCCGCCGACTTTTCGCAGAACCTTTGTGCTTCGAAATTTGCTTTCAGATGGTATCTTTTCGTCCCGTGCACACGTGTTTCATGATATCTCATGCTGTTGGAGGCGTAATCGATCACCCGCCCCCGCCCCACTCGTCTTCGAATTTGATGTCGGTGACGGCGGCGCTCTCGGCGCTCTCGGTGTGTTCGGAGCGGCGGGAACGTCTTGGGTGAACTGCAGAACAGCGACTCGCGGGTAGACGCGTCGGACTTCGATACAGGTATTTGTTCACGTCTTACATACAACACATATTCTTATTCGTACTTGCTCAAGTGCTTGTCTGATGCTGGGACTTCCTCGCTGCATGCATGCTCCACTTCACTCTCGAGAGCATGCATATTTGAGAGGTGACTCGAAATTCTCTCACTTTTTCCTCGATTCCTCCTCCTGCTGAAATCGTCATATCCTACGTACAAGCTTTGCCAGTAAAAAAGTCAAATTCGAAAACTCCCCTCCCCACTTCCTGGCGCGCGTCCCGGAAAGCATGACGTTCTCTGGAGGTTTTGGCGGCGGGGGAGCTTTCGGTGGCGGGAGTAGCCAAGGCGCATTTGGCAAGCCAGCTGGAGCCTTCGGTGCGGCTCCTGCGTCCCCTTTTGGCGCTCCAGCCGCCTCGCCTTCGGCGTTTGGCGCCTCCACAACCAGCTCTCCCTTTGGCACGACTACGACACAGCCGAATGCTTTCAACGCCCCTGGCGCATCTCCCTCGCCATTCGGAGGGACAAATGCATCAATACGGCCGCAGGGTTCTGTGTTTGGTGGGAATGGAACGATCGGTGGTCCGGGCGCTAGCCAAGCACGTACGTTCATACCCTGGCGTCCTCTTTCCGCTTCTCGAAATTTCTTGCGCCGCCCTCGCCTTCAAAACCCAAAGTTTAGATTTTAGATCTCACCAGGCCATTAGTTGAGGTAGCAAGACCAGACTGACCTAAACCTCCTCTTTTGTTCATGTCCCTGCTTTTCGAATTATCACGCAACAGCGAACAACGCTTGCAAGTTCTGGAACAAAGGTTCCTGTCGCTTCGGTGGCAGCTGCCGCAACCAGCATGTCTGCAGCACCTGTGGAAACTCTGCACACAAGGCAATAAATTGCTCCATGCTCCCAGGCGCCGGAGGTTATCGTGTCACGCGAGTCACAGACAAAGAGCTTCTCACGCAGAGTCAGAATTTCGCTATGATGCATTCTATATGTGCTATGCAGGAAAATCAGCATAAGTGTGTCGAGGAGATACGTTTCGATGCGTATGCAAAGGCTGGTGAGCCTTCTCCACAAGGAGCGAGCCCTGGAGCCTTCGGGCAGCCAGCAACTTCGGCAACTCCTTTTGGAGCGTCGCCCTCAGCTGGATTTGGAGCAAACGTAGGTACTGGTGGTGTCGGTTTTGGATCGACGGCTTTGAATCCTTCGCTTGGAAGTCCTAGCGGTGGATCGTTTGCACCTGGTGCAGCAGCCAGTCCATTCGGAGCGACAGGCAGCGCCTTTGGTGCCAGTGCTGGAAGTGCAAGTCCTTTTGGAGTGACTGCACCAAGTGCTGCTGGCGCCTTTGGTTCATCTCAAGCTGGCGCGTTTGGTGGTGCCGGCGCGACGTTGGGGGGAGGCGGAATATTTGGAGCTAGCAGCACACCTTCAGGGAATGCATTTGGAGCATCACCTGGGGCGTCTACGTTCGGTAATGCGCCAGCTCCAGCATTCGGTTCTACTACTCCAGGTCCTGGAGGCTCTCCGTTTGGCACCTCGCCTACAGCACCCGCGTTCGGTGGTGCGGCGGCAGCAACTTCCACAAATGTCTTCGGGGCAAGTATTGGTTCTGCATTCGGTGGCGCTGCATCGGCGCCAGCTTTTGGTGGCGCTGCATCCGCGCCTTCCTTTGGAGCCAGTGCGGGGGCATTTGGAGTGCCTCCTTCAACGCCTGCTTTTGGAGGAAGTACACTTGGTGGTAGTGCTTTTGGAGCACCGGCATCAAGCTCGGCATTTGGGGCAGCACAATCTTCTCCGGCTTTCGGTGGCAGCAGCGCCTTTGGCGCTCCAGCAGGTTCTATTGGATTTGGTGCTAGTCCAGCAGGCACAGGTTTTGGCGCGGCTGCATCGAGCTCGGCGTTTGGCGTAAACACGAGCACTCCTGCCATCAACCTTTCCCCATTGAGTGGTTCGACAAACCTGTTTGGAGCGTCTGCCCCTGCAGGGGGTGCATTTGGTGCACCTTCCCCTTCTACTGGTGGCGCTTCTCCATTCGGAGCTTCTCAGGCCAGTAATGGGCTGTTTGGTGCAGCTGCATCAGCTCCACAGGCAAGTTCTGGATTCGGTGCGGCAGCTACCACATCTTCCTTTGGAGGGTTTGCAAGCACCCCTGCATCTGCCGGTCTATTTGGAACTGCAGGAGCCCCAGCTACTGGTGCCGCACTTTCGCTAGCTCTGCCTGCGGCATCCACCCCTTCTTTCTCATTCTCTGCTGCGTCAGCTCCTGCCACAGGTGGTATATTTAGCACAGGAGCGCAACCAACAGGCACACCTGCATTCGGTGCCGCCCTGCCATCTACAACTCTTATTGGTGGAGGATCTGCGTTACCGTCTTCTCCGGCTCAAACACTCTTTGGAGCTGCTCCTTCATTTTCGGGTCCTCTTGGCGGAGGATTTTCTTCTGCAGGTGCTTTTACACCAGGAGCTGGTATCCATCCCTCGAGTCTTGCGCCTACAGGGATCTCGACCTTGGCCTCTCCAAGTGTAAACGCGGCACCTTATGGCAACTCCTTGGCTGTTCCTCCTCCTGTGATATCTCCAGTCTCCACCGCTAAGCAGTCTCATAAAAAATCTTTGCTTGGGAGCACATCTCCTAACACAGCTCATGTAGCGTTTCCTGTGCGATCGTTAACCCCTCGATCACCCTGGCTCACCACTCGTGGAGGACTTACTTCACGTATGAAACCTCGAGGATATTCCGTTTCACCTTCTCCTCATGGCAGTGAATTTGTCAGCGGCACTGTTGTGGATGCTCCAACTGGAACTGGTGGGAGCACGCCCCCAAAGCTTCAAGTTGCTGACAACTGGATGTTCAAACCTCGTGAGAATCCTCGAAGCTTATTCATACGCAAGCCGCCAGCTATGTCTCCGCCTACCTCCGCCTTACTTGCAGTAAATCCTGTCAGTGGTACGCTATCTCAAGCGACAGATTCTGATACAGTGATTCCACGAGTTGGTATTGGGAAGCACAATGAAACTCCTGAAAGAAGACACGTGCATTTCGAAGACGAAAATGTTGCTGACGACCCTTCAGCAGTTCAAAATACCCTTGAGGTTTCCAACAAGAGTGGTGAGAAGATCGCCTTGAAAGTTAACAAAAATGAGATACCTGTGATATCCACAAAAGATGGGTACTCGATAGAACCTAGCCCTGATGTGTTGCGAATGCTGCTGGAAGAGAAAGGAGAGAAAGCGCTTGCTCAGATTGAAGACTTTGTGGTAACTCGAAAAAACTTTGGCTCCGTGAGGTGGCTTGAACCTGTTGACGTTCGTGGACTGGAAATCGATCGCGTTGTTCGTATTGAAAGGGGTGTCATATATGTCTACCATGAAGATTCTGGTGTCCCGAGCCCTTCGCCTGGAGAAGGTCTCAAAAAGCGCGCTGAAGTAACTTTGTATGAGTGTCGGCCAAAAAAGGAAGGAGAGGCAGCAAGGGCTAAATTTGAAGACCGCATCCTTAAACAGACGCGTCGCATGGGTGGGGAACTTCAAGAGTATGACGCGAAAACCGGTGTGTGGCGATTTACTCTACAGCTGTGAAACTTTGTTTTAAGACGATGACCTAAGTTGATGCATGCATGTGGAGCGTGCCAGAAACATCTATTTCGAAACCCTTACAAGAGCTACACTACAGCATCTTCCGAATACGGCATATTCATGAATGAATACCGAATCCGAAAGTAGCTACGTATTCTGGATTTCAACCGGGTATGCAAAAAATTTAACTACCTACCGGTGCTTCCAGTAGCTACCAGTAGTTCCAGTAGCTACCAGTACGCTACCTTTACTACTGGTACTACTGGTATTTTTTCAAACCCGGTTGAAATCCAGAATACCTTCGTAGCTACGTACTTCACATTAGTTTTCTTGAAAAAAATCCCGCGAGGCTCAGGCCGGCCACGACACTGCTCGCGCAGCTGAGACGCCTCTGAGGAGGCGGACTGGTCGGACTTGTGATCGCGGTTTAAAACTTGTAATCGATCGCGAGAGATACTCAAAACTATGTAGACTAGCTACTACTGAGAAAAAAATGTTTCGTGCACGGCGTTCACACGCCATAATCTTTGTGAGACCAGATTTTCTTTTTTTGTACATAGTCTACATAATAATGATCTAAATATCTACGTACATATTACGTAATATGTAGTCTATGTAGTAGCTATTAGCTAGCGCATATATCTGACTAGCTATAGACTAGTAGAGCTAGCTACCTAGAAGGTACTACGTAGTAGCTAGTCTATCGTCTTTATCTACTCATCAAATGATGTTCGTTACATGTTCATTTATCATCGTTCAACAACTGAAATATGGTAGCAAAGTCTGCGGGAGGTTCGACGGCAAAGTCTAGCTCTTCACCCGTTACTGGGTGTTGGAAACCTAGAGTCCTGGCGTGAAGCATTGGACGGCTACATTTTTGCAAAATCAATTTCGCTTGGTCGATGCTCATCGCACCTTTGCGGTGCAACCTTTCAGCCGCAGATCGACCACCACCACCATATGTGTCATCACCCAATATAGGGTGTCCAATTTCTTTTGTATGAACTCGAATTTGATGCGTCCTACCGGTTTCCAGCTGCCATTCCACAAGCGCAGCGTTTCCTCGTGCAAGAGAGGTTCTGACAGAGAAATTACTTGCTGCGTGTCGGCCACCAGCCCCGTGCACTACTCCCATGCGAAGTCTATCCAAAGGATCCCGTCCAATAGGGGCACTTACCCTCCCTGATAAAGGATTCGGAGCACCGATGACAAGTGCTAAATACCGTCTCCTTACTGTTCTCGCAGCAAACTGATCACACAAGCCTGCATGCGTAAACGGATCCTTTGCAACTACCATCAAACCAGTGGTTCCTTTATCTAGGCGATGGACTATACCAGGTCTGATGATAGTATCCGGGAAATCCGCAGGATTTGCGAAGATCAGTGATGAATCAGCTTCGTCGCCGTCTGTTTTCTCACGTGCGCGCTGGTTACCTGACAAGACACGCATGGGAGGAAGCTGACAGTGGAAAAGAACTGCGTTGACAAGAGTTCCACTTTCATGTCCAGCTGACGGGTGCACAACCATTCCTGCGGGTTTATTCACAATAATCAGATGATCGTCTTCATAATGTACCTCTAGTGGGATGTCTTCAGGGTTTGCTTCCAATGGTGGTGGTGCTGGTATTTCACACACGATCCTGTCGCCAGCACTTATTTTGTGAGAGGGTTTCTTGACGTGAATGCCGTTGACAACGACGAGGCCCGATTTGATGCTAGCGACAATACGCCCTCGACTAACATCTGGAACTTTCACAGTCAGATATGCGTCCAGCCTCGATGGCTCCGGGACGACACCCAGCGCAGCACAGACCTCAAACACATCCGAGGTTGTCTCTGACTTCGCCGAGAGGTCGTTCGTGTCGTCGTGAGCTCGACAGAGTACAGGGACAACGGATCGAAGAGCGCGAGCACACGATGATTTCTTGCCACTAGAAACTCGCATATGTATCGCCAGCCGAGCTGCGACGAGCACCGACATAGAGCCTGATCCTTCCCGTTTACTATCTTTGACTGAGACACTACACACTACGTTAGTCGTTCTGTCGACTCTTGGAACGAATAAGAGCCATAAACCTATCACATATATATATGGAAAATCGATCGGAAGCCGGAAGGTGTTGAGAAACGAAAACACGCGCACACGAGCGAAGGAACAAACAACGTCGATCACATTATTAACAATCACCTAATATTCTAGAGCTACCTGAATACATATGCACATACGTCGTCGCTACGTATGTACGTACATACGTACATGCATACATACGACTCGTACACCTCGTCTTCCTTGTTAATGAAAAAGAGCGTGCATAAAAATCAAAATGACACCCGACACACTGCCACTGTCACCCCGGCATCGCGTAGCGCAAGTAGCCAAGCCCGCTGCTGATCGCTTAGTTGGTCATTTTTACTTTTGACCTCTACAGCTTTGACTTTTGGTTCACATGAAGATTGCCGCCACAATAAAAGATCAGGAGCTCCTCCGGTCCACCCGGAAGTATCCTCTGCAATGAGACCCATAACTTCAGCCAAAGCCACATCGCCAAGCCCGAGGATTATGTCACAGAGTTCGTCCAACGACAGCAAGACCCAAGATACGCCGTAAATTGCGGTACCATAGTATCGACGCCATACATCACGAATGATTTTGGTTCCTTTCCCTCTTCTTATCTCAAATAGAAGTTTAGTGATATCGTCCCTTCGCGCTTCTACAAAGCTATCTGTGCAGAGGTCAAGCGGGGCAGATTGAAAAGGTCCATGGAAAACTCCAGGAACAGGTGACAAGATCACGTCTGCAAAAAGTAATCCAAAAAGAGTCATCCACGCACGGCTTTCAGAGTGTACACCGCGCCAACTTCCTGCATCTTCTTCGGCATAATGCATTATTGCGAGCTCTTCAACAGAAACAGTGGCCTCGCCAACTTCAGAAATTGTGCAGTAACGTTTTTTCTCTCTCACAGAACCGTTGAGTGCCCGCGCCCGAATAGAATCAATAGGAGCCTCCCAGAGAATATCACTGCGCCAACGAGCACCTAAAGTCCCCCAACTCTTCACTTTTCTGGCTAGTCGTAAAGCGCGCCTCTGAATTCCAAGTCGATCTCCACAACGCACCCATGGATCTTGCAGTGCCCTGTGACACGCCCGCGTTGCTTCGCTTAGACGCCCGAGATGACTCAAGTTTATTACCAGCCGTAAATACCATGTTCCTCGCCTTTCTGGACATATTGGACAAGATAGTAGACGCGTGAGCATCGCAACGGCATCGGTAGGACGACCATGCCGCTCCAATAAGGTAATACCGATAGTAGCCATCTTGGCACGAATCCAGTCTGGCTCAAATCTTCTTCGAAAATTTTGATGTTTCAACGAGTGTATTAGTACATTTGAACAACTGTTCACCCAAGGGAAAATATTTGTGTCCAAGATTTTAAGCGCTGTTTTCTCGTCGCCAGCATCTAACGCGGCGTCAACAGCGGATGCCTCAGCGATTACGCTCAAATAGGCATCCAGATCAGATCGCGACGTGAACAGAGTAGAACCATCTTCTAAACTACTCCGATGAGGTGGATAACGGATGACGCCAACATCTTGAAGCACGAAAGACTGCAAACCGCAGTCGGGACGGAGGAATGTCAGGTAGTTGACAACTTGTACGGAGCGCAACAACACAGGACAAAGCCTTACCATACCAGATGATCGACCGTTAAAGATACTCAACCAAGTATGAAAAAGAAGTTGTCCACCATCACTGGAGTCCCTTGAGGAGGAAAGAATCTTACCAATAAGCTTTTTCCTCGTATTGCGATGATCTAAACCCAAACGTTCAGAGAGAATAACGAGTTCGTCACTTTTGAGAGCAGATAGCCGTGCTTCCATGTTTTCATCTACTTCACGATTATCACCAGAAAGGACTACGCCTCGTTCTTGCAGCTCGTCGACTGCAGCTTCTATGTGAGGTATTTCTGAATATTGCAGCGAAGGAGTGCGAAACCAGATAGCCTTTCTTTGCAGTAGTCGAAAAGCGAGTCGCTGTGCAGGTAAGGAACACTTATGGAAAGTCTCTAGGATGCAAACCTCGACAGTATTAAGGAGGTGCGCATGAGCGCTGCAACGTATGCGTCCAACAGCCGACCAAAATCGACGACGGATCACTTCCTGAAGACCAGCGTGAGCATCCTCAGAAGCTTGACTTGCAGCCGACCAAGCGGAGGCTACCAACATGTGCTGCTCTTCTCGAAGGACTTCTTTTGGTGAACAAAGAGATGCGCATAACTCGATCATACCATCTGTGGACGACCCTTCAAGATGAAAGGCAGTATTTGTCATCGTAGAGCGCGACCATGCCGTGAGGAAAATTAAGCCTTCGTCGATCAAAGGTGATAGATGAGTACTCACTTGTCTTGGTAGATACCCGAGGACATTTCCAAGCTCTTCAGCGCCTAGAAGCTTCGCTGACGGTGCCGACAAAGACGTACAAAGCAAAGCTCTTGAGTCCACTGGGTTATCTTTTTCCCTGACAACTTTGACAGGAGTGCCATCTTTGGGCATGGGAATGAACACCTTGTCGTTGCTGTCTCTTTTTCGACCGTGCAAAGGTACCAAAATTCTCAACAGCTTGGGCGGCAGACTGGAATTCATGACATCAACTCTTTTCGAAGGAGCAGCAACTTGCACTGCATTTCGAGTGCCACCACCCCTGGCAGGAGAAGAGTCCAAACCTGTCGTTGGAAGTCTCCATCTCTCCCCGCAAAGCGCGATACCTAATCGTGAAGGCGGTCGCAGCTCGGATGGTGAGATAAACAATGGAGAAGCTGACGATGGCGGCGGGGAAGAGACCTTCCGTGTCTCAGGTAGTACACTCCAAAGCGTCGAAATCGAGGCGTCGGGTCCACATGCAGGTCGGTCCCGCTCACCAACCTCAGCAAACTTTCTTTTGCGAGAAGGTGATGCGCATTTTTTTATCAAGCAGGTGCCCACGTGCCAATCCGCCTGAGAGAGCCGACACTTCTCCTCACAAACTGGGCAGACGGCCCATTCCTCCGAACCCTCGCCCATGAGTGGAAAGACTCTCACTTTGATTCTTGCATACCGTAGGCTATAAATTTTGACGAACACCTCCGTCCGTCCATTGTTATTATTATTATTATTAATGCTCCCTCGTCGGTCGTCGCTCCGCTGCTCCGCCCCTCGCTCGCTCATATTATTATCCTACGTATGTAGTATTAATAATAATATCGTGCTTGCTTTCGTCGTCACAATCAAGATACACCTGAGTGTCTGTACGAAGTTGGATACTGCCATCCGCCTCGACAACATGGAGAAAGGAATAGATGACTTTCACTCGGTATCAATCCGTCTACTTTCAGAGTTGTGCGCTCTTCAGTCGTGTGATCGGCTTTGCGACGACATCATAAACGAGTTTTCGCGCGAATCCGCGGTACTGCTCCAAACTTCTCTCTCCCATCAACCTGGCTTGCTTGGTGCCTATTTACAGCATGGCATCGGCGCCATCGGTCACAATTTTCCAGTCGCTACGCATCCATCTCGTAATTCCACGCTGGGCCAGACGCTGCCGTATTCCTCTGGCGACCGATACGACGCCGGTGAAAGCTTATTTCGGACCCAATTTCCACCAGGCAACCAATCACGTGGCCAGCATCTCCCGGTAGGAGGTGCCGACATAACTTCTGTTCTCAACAGTAGCACGCATGATATTAAAGCACTTGGAAACCTAAGTCACTTACAGCTGCAAGGCTCCATGAACGGCCAAATGAGGGTTGATAAAGGCGTCACGCAGTGTATGGTGTACTCGTGCAGAAATCTGTCTGAACCGTGCAAGCGAAAACTGAAACTCTGTTCAGAGCACAAGGTGAGAAAAAGACAAGCATCCATCCCTCCACGTCGCGCAATAACTTCGTCACATTCTAACACATACGTACCCATAATTTCATTGTACAGAGAGCTGCACAGGTGCGATTGCACGCAGATGCCCCCTTACAGCGCTACTGCCGGTACTGTCACGTGCTTCACGATCTTGATGCGTTCCCTCAGGACGACGTACGGACTATCTGCGTGAGGTGAGTACTCTTCCTCCACGTGCTTAGCGATGCTCTCACC
>Ga0181561_10005737_pt1 | contig 10534 bp, 5 predicted proteins | sample 011ome_19_FD_133760 | JGI IMG/M metagenome (GOLD analysis project Ga0181561, IMG submission 133760) | Coastal salt marsh microbial communities from the Groves Creek Marsh, Skidaway Island, Georgia - 011510BT metaG (megahit assembly) | ecosystem: Environmental > Aquatic > Marine > Intertidal zone...
CGCCGACGCCGTACCGGCCCAGCGCGCTCGCGGCGACGCAGGCGGGTCTGTACGCGACCCGGCGGTCGGACGCGACTCCGGGACGCGTTTCCCGCCCGGGCCCCGAAAGCGGGTTTCCCGAAATCCCGACTCTGATCCCGCGGCTGATCCACCAGACGTACAAATCGCGCGACGTGCCCGAGGCGGCGCGGCGGATGATGGCCACGTGGACGGACCGCAACCCCGCGTGGCAGACGCGCTTCTACGATGACGCCGCGTGCGTCTCGTTCGTGCGCTCGGAGTTTCCGGAGTACTACGACGCGTACACGTCGCTTCCGAAAGATGTCGAGCGGTCGGACTTTTTCCGGTACCTGGTGGTTCTGCGCCTAGGCGGCGTCTACGCGGACGTGGACACCGAGTGCGTGACGCCGCTGGACGCCTTTCTGCGCCCGCGCGACGCCCTGGTGGTGGGCTGGGAGGGCGAGTTCGCCACGGACGAGATGGCCTACTCGCGGCACTTCGTGCGGCGGCGGCAGGTCCTGAACTGGGCGTTCGCGGCGGCGCCGGGGCACCCCGCGCTGCGCGAGGTGTGCGACCGCATCAAGGAAAACGCGCGACGCGTCTTCTCCAACAACACCAACCGCGACACGCTCGAGCGCACCGGTCCGGGGCCGTTCACGGACGTCGTCCTGCGGCACTTCTGGAAACGCTCCGCCGCGCGGCGCGTGGTGGAGACGCCGGGGGTCATGCCGGACGTGTCGGACGTCGTGAGACAGCCAGCCAAACACGACGCGTCGCGCGCGTTGGACTCGCGCGTCGACGAGAATCGGCGAGAATCGAACGGCGACGACGACGACGACGACGAAAACGAAACGTGGTCGGTGCGTGTTTTGCCCAAGGTGTCCTTCGGCACGCACCCGAGCGGCGAGGACGGCGTGCGCCAGGACGACCCCGGCGTTTTGGTGGCGCACAAGTTCCTGGGCTCGTGGAAGTCCAGCAAAGGGTGGAGCGGCGGGAAGTCCGTCGCGGACCTGCTGCGCACGTTCTGGCACAGCGTCGTTTTGGGGGACATCGTCGAGCACCGCGCGCGCGCCTCGCGGCGCGACCGCTGGTACGCCATGCCGCCGACGAACGAAAATCGCGCGTACCCGGTTTCGTGCGCGTCCCACGACCCGCCGTTCGACGCGCTGACGCACCTACAAGGGAGTAACCCCGTCGGCTTGAAAGGGTCCGCCACCGAGCGCAGCGGCGCCTCGCTGACGAAATGGGGCCGGGACCAGCCCGGCCGCGACGCGGACGCCGCGCGGCGCCCGACCAGTGCCGACGCGCTCGTCGGGTCGCTGGAGACGTTTTCGTTTTCGTTTTCGTCTCGGGACGACGCCGAAAAAGAAAAAAAAAACACGGGACGCGTCTTTGTAGACGCCGAAACGCCTCGCGCCGCGCTGGTGGACGTCGGCGCCGGCCTGGGGTACTTCTCCCTCGCGGCGGCTTCCCGGGGCTTCGGCGCGCTCGCGCTTGAGCCGGACGCGCGCGCGCGCGAGCTGCTGGCCGCGTCCGCCGCGCACAACGGGTTCGAGGCCCGGGTGGACCTCCGCGCCGCGCGCGCCGGCGGCGGCGGCGAGGCGTTTTGCCGCGCGCTCGCGCGCGCGGAGCGGCGGCGCGCGCGCGCCGCGGGCGGTTTCGAAAGCGCGGCGATCGAAACCGCCGTGCTCGTGACCGAGGAGACGCTCCGCGTCGCGCGCCTGAACCGACCGGCGGAGGCGTTCGGTGACGGCGAAGGCGGACACGGACGCTCCTCGCGAGGCGCCGACGCGCGGTTCGAGTGCGCGCTCGCCGAGACACTCGGGTTCGTCACCCTGGACGACGTCGTGCTCCGCGACGCCGTCCAGGGTCGCGCGGGGGGAGAAACCACTTCGCCTCTTCGCGCGCACTCGGTGCCGCGCTACCGTGCCTTGCGCGTCGCGTCCGACGGCTGGGAACTGCACGTCTTGGAAGGCGCGCGCGAGTGGTTCGAGACGGCGCCGCCGGACTTGGTTCTCGTCGAGGTGACGTTCGCGCGGCTCTTCGCCGCCTTCGAGGATGACGCGGGCGCGGCGGCGCGCGACGCGGCGGAGACTTTCGCGTGGCTGGCGTCGCTGGGGTACGAAGAGGGCGCGCACGCCGGCGAGGCGTGCGACGCGAGGCGAAGAGGCGCGCCGAAGAGAAAAACCGCCGACGCGAACGCGGAGACGGAAACCTCGGAGACGGAAACCTCGGAGACTTTCCGCGGCTGGTGCGCGTTCGAGCCGGCGGACGTTCCGTTCATCGCGCGCGCGGCGTGCCCGGAACGCCCGGAATCCGTTTTGCTGCGCTTGTCCAGAAACGCGTGACGAATCGGCGAAACGCGCGCGAGTGACGTATTAGGAGGAACACGCCCGATTTCATTAAACACCGCGGGCGTTCATGTATCATCATAGTCGCGTAGATTACCAAAAAAAGCGCGTCACTCGTCGATCTGCTCGGGCGGATCCGCCGGCGCCGACGCCCTCGGCGAGACGGCGCCGCGCGAACGCCGCGATTTCGGGCTCGCCGGGTCCGGCGGCGGTTTCACGCCCATGATCCCGACCACCTTGTGCTCTTTTACCTTTTTAGGTCGCGCCAGCGACGCGGCTTTTGCCAAGCGCGCTGCCTCCGCCGCGGTCTGCTTGCTCTCGCGCGCCGCCTCCGCCTTCTTCTCGGCAGCTATCTTCGCCAACGCGTCGCGCTCCGCCGCCTTCTTCGCGTTGTACGCCTCAATCTTGCGCTTGTTGTCCTCCTGCCTCTTGCGCTCCGTCGCCGCCTTGACCTCCGCGGCAGCCTTCGCCTTCTCGCGCGCCTGCTTCAGCGCGAGCTTCCGCTCCTTCTCCTGCAGCGCCTTCTCCTTCTTCTTCGCCTCCAGGTTGCGCTTCAGGTTGAGCGCGTGCTGCGCCTGCGCCTTGGCGGCTCTCTGCTCCTCCCTCCGCCGCTCGCGGTCCTCCTTCTCGCGCTTCAGCTTCTCCTCCTCGCGCCTCTGCCTCAGGTACGAGTTCTCCGCGGAGATCTTCGGGACCTTCCGGGAGGCGCTCGCGACCGGCAAGCGGTCGCCGGTCGTGGGCGGCGGGCCGAAGCCGCCGGCGCCCTTCACCAGCGACTTCTGCCGTGGCGAAAACGAGCCCGAGCCGCCGAGGCTCCGGCCCGAGGGCGACTTCGTCGTCACCGGGGGGACCGGGGGGGGGGACGCAGCGTCCGCGCCCGCACCCGCCGCCGAGTCCTCCGCCATCAGAAGGCCCTCCGAGTCCTCCGCCGCGGGCGGCGACAGGGGCGCGTCGTCCTCCGCCGCGGGCGGCGGAGAACGCGACGCGCGCGCCGACGCCACGGGCGGGGGGGCCTTCGGTTTGTACTTCTCGCGCCGCGGGTGCAGGTGTTCGTTGGCGCGCTCCGCCGACGCCATAGACGCAAACTGCCCGCCGCGGCCATTCGCCGCCGCCTTCGCGGCGAGCTGCTCGCGCTTCGCGCGCATCTTCTGCTGGAACACTAGCCGCTCCGCCTCGGCGTCCTCCTCCGCCTCGCGCGCCGCGCGCTCGCGCTCGCGGTCCTTCTGCGCGCGCCGCGCGGCGATTTTGGAAATCTCGGCGTCGCGCTTCTCGCGCTGCGCGGAGAGCGCGCGCGCGGGCGTCGGGTTCGCCGGCCGACGCGCGCGCTCGGGGTCGATCACGAACGGCTCGGACCCGTCGCTCCCCATCGCCTGCGAGTTGTACGAGGACCGCGTCGCCGCGCTGCGCGGCGCGCGGCGCGCGCTCGCGGGATTTATAGGGTCCGGCGGCGCATAGCCGGCGCGCGCGTCCTCGAAGCTCGACTCCAGCGACCCTCCCGCCTCCGCAAACGGGTTCGCGCCGCGCCCGGGCGGGCGCCGAAGCGACGCGTCCGCCGCCGCGCCGCCGACGCTTCGATCCATCGAGCGCGACTGCGCTAAAACGCTCCCCCTCGTCCGCTCGGGCGGCGACGCGAACGGCGCGTCCGACACGTTTTTTTTGCGCGCGAACACCGCGTTTTCTTGCCCGGGGGGCGCCTCGCGCTGGTGCGACGCCAGGGGCGGCGCGCGCCGGTCGCCCGGCGACGGGGGCAGCACGCGCCCGCGCCCGGGCGACGGGATGAGCTCCGGCGACGGGTTGTAGCTCCCAATCTCCGCCGCGAGCGAAAGCACGTGCAGCGCCGCCTCGATGTCCGGGTGCGTGGTGCCGTTGCGCGCCGCGTAGTCGGTCGCCGCGTCGCGCACGATGCCGCGCAGGTGCCCGACGCCGGCGCCGCCGACGGCGGTCATGGAGTGCGCGGTGGCGAGGAGCACCTCCGCCGCGCACCGCCGCGACTCGCCGAAGAAGGGATCGGCGGGGTCGTCGTTTTCGGCGGCGATGCGCGCCAGCGCGCCTCCCGCGGCGCGCTCCAGCGCCTCCTCCGCCGCCTCCTCACCCTTGAGCCGCGCGGCGAGCCGCGTCGCCGCCTTGAGCGCGATGGCGCGCTCCTGAGCCGGGTTCTCGCCGCCGGTGTGGTCGAGCGCCGCGCGCAGGCAGAGCGCCAGCAGGTGCAGCGCCGGCCTGGCTTCCAGGCGCGCGTGCTCGGACATGGAGGCGACGAGCTCGAAGTCGGCGCGCTTTAAGCCGGGGTGCTGTCCGCCCGGCGAGGTTTGCTTCACGACGGGGTCGACGAGTATGCCCACCGGGATGTTGCTGTGCGTGTCGAGCGCCACCTTGAGCTCAGCGGTGATGAAGTCGCGCACGACGTCGTTGCGCATGTGCTCGATGAGCATGAACACGATGGTCTTGTACACCACCGGCGAAAACGCGTTGGCGGCGTTGATGAAGGCATGCAGCAGCTGGAACAGACACGCCAGCGCGTGGATCTGCGTCGCGCGCTCGACGTCGCGCGCGCCGCGCTTGAGCACGGAGACGGCTTGCCGGCAGTCCTCGCCCTTCACCTCGATCTCGTCCGGGAACGCGCTCCAAAGCGTCGTGAGCAGCGTCAGCGACGCCTCGCGCAGATCCGCGGGGCCCTCCGCGCACCGCAGCGCCTCCAGGAACACCATCCCGGGCGTGTCCTCGGTGGCGAGCGCGTTCCGCGGCGAGGGGCCGCGAGCCAGCAGCGCCGGCATGAGCACGTTGAGCGCGTCGATGTACGGCTTGGGGTTCGAGCGCGCGTCCGCGCCGTGGCGCAGGTCCTCCAGCAGGAACGTCTTGAGGTGCTTCGGGGAGTCACGGCAGAAGCGCTCGACGAGCTCAGCCACCGCCGCCGCCTCCGCCGCGCGCTCGGCGAAGCGCTCATCCGGCCCGCTCTCGTCGTCGGCGTGGAAGGCGAGCGAAAACTGCGCCCCCGCGCGCTCCTCGGGCTGCGCCTCGTAGTCGGGGGCGTACCCGTTGGCAGCGTCCGCCGCGGCGGCGCGCGCGGCGTCCGCGGCAGCCTTGGCGTCGCCGACGCGGATGTTCGCGGGCCCGTAGCCCTTGGCCGCGCCGGTCAGAATGCGCACGAGGTGCATGGAGGGCCCGCCCGCCGCGGCGAGCCACTGCTGCGCCTGGCGGAGCACGGGGAAGTCCTTCATGCGCCGCCCGAGCGCGCACAGGTTCTGCACCGTCGCGAAGTACACGCGGCGGTCCTTCGAAGCGAGGCCCGCGCCTAGGACGTCGAAGACCGCGGCAGCCGCGCCCAGCGACAGCGCGTCCGCGGGCGCGCCCGGCTTGCCGGTGAGCATCGCGGCGAGGGTGCGAATCTCGACGCGCATCGCGTCGAGCCAGTTGAGCGCGGGGTGGCCGCGGCCGCGGGGCGCCTTCGGCGGGTCATCCGCGCCGCGCATCCAGTCCTGGAACGTCGCGGGCTGCCTCGCGAGCAGCACCTCGCCCTCGCCGCGCTTCAGCCCGAACGGGCCCTCGATGGACCGCCCGAGCAGCTCCAGCGGCGACTTCGGCGCCGACGGGTCGTCCAGGAACTGAAACGGATCCTTCCCGTCGTCGGCGCCCCGCAGCGGCGCGGCGGCGGGCCCCGTCTCCCCGGGGAGCTTTTCCGCCGCGGGCAGGGGCGCGGGCGCGTACTCCGAGCGGTCCTCGCCGGGTAGCGAGTCCGCGAACGCGGACGAGCGGTACGGCGTGTCCCGTACGCCCATCTCGGCGATGCGCGACGTGATGGGGCTGGGGTCGTCCGCGGCGACGGCGCCGTTGTCGATCACGAACCCCCGCGCGCCTTCGTCCTCCGCGTAGAACGAGCGCGTCTTGGGCACCACCATCGGGAGCTCGCCGACGGTGCGCTCGTAGAACTGCGACAGGATGTGCGACACGAAGTCGCGGTCGCCCGCGACGACCAGCGCCTTGTCGTCGTCGCTCAGGTGGATGCCGAACGGGACGAACACGGGCCCCAGCAGGTTCCAGTTGTACAGCCGCGAGACGGGGGAGCCGCCCATCTTGAACGCGTCGATGGGCGCGGGGGGCATGCCCCTCTGCGCGCCGAGGCTTGACAGGAGCACGCCGAAGCCCTGCGCGCGGGAAAGGGAAGGGGGCGAGGGGGAGAGGGGGAGAGGAGGGTCAGCCCGAGCCGCGAGAAAATGCGCGTTTCCGGACGCGAAAGCGGGCGAATCGGGCAATGCGGTGTCCAATCCCGGGCGTTTCGCGCGTCGCGGGACGTACCGCGCCGTTCTCAAAGTCCATCGTGGTGTCCTCATCCAGGGCGGCCATGCCCGAGCGGTTTATGGTGGGCGGACGCGACGCATCCACGATCTGCAGCGCCCCGAGCCAGTTGTACACCTCGGGATGGAGCTCCATCGTGGCTCAGCCTTCTTCGCGGGAACGCGACGCGCCCGAAATGGGTCAACGGGCTCGAGCGAACGCGGGACGGTCCGGCCAAGGAAACGCGCGAGGCCTCGAATGCGTGCGCCACTCAGCCAACCACGCGCCGGGTCCGATGACCGGTGCGGACTTGCACTGACGATGCAAGCCAGGCGCCTCTGCCAGTGCCGCGCGCTTCCGCCCCCCGATCCTCCAATTGATCACCGCAAGTGACTGAGATAAAGCAGCGCCTTTGGAGCCCCCGTTGACTTCCGGACCGACACGTCGAAAGCGAGTGCGTTTTCTTGAGTGCCGGCGCAGTCGCGCCTGGAACGTTTTGTTTTTCGTTTGGTCGTTCCGCCTCTACCCGCGCGACGCGACACGCACACGCACACACACGCACTCCCGAACCCGACGCCTACCTCGCGTGCATGGTCCTCATGATATCCGCGATGTCGTCCTTGGTGATGGCGTACTCCGGCCCGTTGCGCTCCTGCAGCTCGGCGAAGGCGCGGGAGAGCCCGTCGCGCAGCCCGGCGAAGGCGGTGGCCATCTTCTGCTGCGAGTCCATGGGCAGCGTCTGGAACGCCTCGGCGCCCTGCTGCTCGAGCGAGCGCCCCCCGTTCGCGCGCGCGTCCACCTCCCTCTGCGCGGAGAGGAGCGCGCTGATGGACACGTTGCCCTTCTCATCCGCGGGAGGCGCCGCGACGTGCACGACGTCGGGGTCCGCCGCGGGGTCGCCGTCGCCGGCGTCGAACGAGTCGTCGCCGTCGGCGGTTTCGGCGCCTTCGCGGCGCCACCGCAGGCTCGTGCCCTCTCCCGGGTCCTCCAGCGCGCCGAGAGAGGTGAACACCACGGGACGGATCTCAGCCGCGAAGCCCATCTCCAGGTGCGCGTCGTAATGCAGCTCCCACCGCAGGCGCTCCTGCGGTTTCTCGTCGTTATGATTCTGATCGCGATGAGAATCATCTTCTCCGACGTCTCCGACGGCGACGGCTGCGCGCGCCGTCGCGCCCCACCACACGACGGTTTCCGTCAGGGACTCGCCCTCGCCGTCGCTGATCACCCAGCGCACCTCCACGCGGTCGCCCTGGCGTTTGTTTGTTTGTTTGTTAAGAGGACCATGGTGTGTATTAGATACCGTTCGAGTCGTGAGCGACGGACGCGCGCGAACGACGAACGACGAGGAGAGGACGCGCGGGGATCGACGCCGTGCAGCAGCGCGAGTTTCAAAAACGGGAAAGAGAGACACAGATCTGGGTCGCGTACCTCCTCGACGCCGAAGTTCGGGCCGACGGGCGCGTCGGAGGTGTCCGTTTTGACAGCCGCGGTCGCCGCGGCGCCGCCCAGAGCGCGCGCGAGGTCCTCGGCGCTCACCTTCGCGCGCGGAGCCGCGCGCTCGGCGTCGCCCCCGGGCGCATCCTCCGCCTTGCGGACGGTGCCCACCGCGGGGGCGTCCGCCTCGCGCTGGGCCTGCGCGGCGTCGTCTGACATGTCGGGCGGTGGGCGCGGGACGTCTTCGAGGACGGTCGGAACGCTCGGAGCGGGTTCGACGTCGAGCGCGTCTTGAACTGTGCCGGGGAGAGCTCGGTGCGCGCGTAAACTCGGTGCCAACAATCGCTTTTTCGGTGCGCGATTCGCGTTTCAACCGGGTCCGCGGGTCGACGCGATTTCGGGAGTCACGACCCAAGGACCGCTGTGCCACCCCTCGGCCCGTCCGATATTGAAATCGACAGCTCCGCCGCGGTCCGTTTTGCAAGTTCCCCCCCGCTGAACGCGCGGCACACCACGCGCGCGCGTCGTCGTCACGGACGTCCAACCCCGTCGGCACACGGTCGTTGGTTGCGCACCGCGTCGTAAGGCAGCTTTCTTCGCCTCGTGCGGGTGCGTCGCGACGCCGCATCGCGCTTTACGCGCCGTTTTCCGACGCGCCGCGTCGAGTCAGGCACACATCGCGCGACGCGGCGTTCGCTCAAATTCCCGTACCCCGCCTCCTCGCAGGTCGCCGTAAACCGCCTCGCAGAGAGCATGGACGCGCACATGGGCGCCGAGAAGGCGAGCGGCGTGTTGGCATCGTCGCAGGGGAACGCCTTCCGCGCGGTGGCGCCCGGCGCGAAGGCTGGGGAGTTCGCCAAGCCCGCGCCGGTGGTGACCAACACCGCCGCGGGTGCGAACGCCGGCAAGGAGAACGCGACGACGACGCGAGGCGCGGCCGCCGCAGCGAGCACCAGCGGTGAGCCCGACCAACCCGAAAAGCGCTGGCAGGTGCGTGACCATCCCAAACTTTCGACAACGGACGCCCGCGCGCATCGAGCACGCCGCACGCTCCGCGTTTCCGGCCCGCGGCGTCGTTCCCATTCGCCGAGTCTCGCAAACGGATACCACTTTTCGCCTCGGTGCGCTTTTCACGCGCGACGCGGCGGCGACTGCCCGCGAGCGACACCCGCTGACGATGCGGACACGCGCGCGGCGTCGCGTGCGCGAGCGCGCTTTTTCTGATTTCAGGAGACTGACATCCACCCCCCCCGGTCATCGACGCCTCCGCCCGTCGTCCCTGCCAACAGCTGAGCGATTTCGACATCGGCAAACCTCTGGGCCGCGGTAAGTTCGGCAACGTGTACCTGGCGCGCGAGAAGCGGAGCAAGTACATCGTCGCGCTCAAGGTTCTGTTCAAAAACCAGCTCCAGCAGTCGCACGTGGAGCACCAGCTCCGGCGCGAGATTGAGATCCAGTCGCACCTGCGCCACCCCAACATCCTGCGCCTCTACGGGTACTTTTACGACCACAACCGCGTGTACCTGATTTTGGAGTACGCCGCGCGCGGCGAGCTGTACAAGGAGCTGCAGAAGAGCAAGCGGTTCTCGGAGAAGCGCTCGGCGACGTACATCGCGTCCCTCGCGAAGGCGCTGGTGTACTGCCACAAGAAACACGTGATTCACCGCGACATCAAGCCCGAGAACCTGCTCATCGGCATCAAAGGCGAGCTCAAGATTGCGGATTTCGGGTGGTCCGTGCACGCGCCCAACTCGCGCAGGCAGACGCTGTGCGGCACGCTGGACTACCTGCCGCCCGAGATGGTGGAGGGGCGGGACCACGACCACGCCGTGGACGTGTGGTCGCTCGGCGTGCTGGCGTACGAGTTCCTGTGCGGCGTGCCGCCCTTCGAGGCGGAGGGGCACAGCGAGACGTACAAGCGCATCCTGCGCGTTGACCTCAAGTTCCCGGCGCACGTCTCGGCGGACGCGCGGGACATGATCGCGTCGCTGCTCGTCAAGGAGCCGCGGAACAGGTTGCCGCTCTCGAAGCTGCTGGAGCACCCCTGGATCGCCAAGAACGCCTCGCCCGACGGCATCCCGGCTGCGGAGTAGGCACGTACGCGATGGCGTACGACGACTGCGCGTGCGTGCGAGACGGACGGGGTGTGGACGCTCGAGGCGTAGAGCGCGACGGAGCGAAGTTCCAAATTGTGCTCCACGTGAAATTGGTTTTGCATTTCGATTTCGGCGAAATTCGGGAGCGAATTTGGCGCCAGAGTATTTGCTCATACACAACGCGAACATTTCGACCCCCGAAATTCATGTGTATAGAACGGTTTTTGTTTTTTCGTCGTTTCGGTGCGGGCTTCGGGACACGGACGAAAAAAAAGTGTCCCCCTTTTCAGTCAAACCCGACGGACGAAGCGGCGAGCGTCGGCCACATTTCACGGCGCGTCGCCGCTGGCACGTGACCCCGACGTCGTTTCGTCGCGCGGGGAG
>Ga0181561_10005748_pt1 | contig 10526 bp, 5 predicted proteins | sample 011ome_19_FD_133760 | JGI IMG/M metagenome (GOLD analysis project Ga0181561, IMG submission 133760) | Coastal salt marsh microbial communities from the Groves Creek Marsh, Skidaway Island, Georgia - 011510BT metaG (megahit assembly) | ecosystem: Environmental > Aquatic > Marine > Intertidal zone...
CTCGCCGCGGACTTGCGAGATGCGTCTTCCGGCGGAGCATCTTTTTTATCTTCAGGCGGAGGCGACGGTGTTGGAACCCCGAACGGCGACGAGACCTCGAGCGCGCCTTCGGGGTTTTTCCACTTCGTGAGCGCGAACGGCGCGCGCGCGACGGGCGGAGCCACCGTCGGCGACGTCGGCGAGGACCAGCTTCGGCTGGTGGACTCGATCCACGAGTTGCTCTCGGAAGTGGAGCGCGAGCGCGCGAGGGCGAAGCGCGCGCTCGAGGCGGCCGGGGAGAACGCGCGTACGCTGGAGGCGACCAACGCGGCGCTGGAGCGCCGGCTCGCGGGAAAACGCGAGGTGCAGGCGGAGGGCGCCGCACGAGACTTCCGGGACGCGTCGGAAAACGTTTCGCGAGGCGCCGTCGGCGGGTCCGACGCCTCCGACGCCTCCGACGACGCCTCCGACTCCGACGACTCCGACGCGTGGAGCGACGACGACGTGGGCACGACGCCGCGCCGACGACGCGGGTTCTTCTCCTCGCTCAATCCGTTCGCGAGGCGGTGAAGGAGGTGTCTTTTTGGTAGTCTCGTTCGTATTTTCGACTACAAGTACGGCGCGGACAGCACTGGACAACACTTCACCTTCCCCTTCCTCGACGCTTCACAGCCACTGCGGGGACCCGACGTTCTCGAAGACGCAAATCTCCCCCGAGTACCCCGCGGTGACGACGATCTGGCCGATGGCCATGGCCGCCGCGAACGCGCGCTCGCCCTCCGCCTTCGCCTTCGCCGCCTCGTCCCGGTCGCCGTCGCCGCCTCGTCCGGGTCGCCCGGGAGACTCGCGCGCGTCGCGCGACGCGGCGGCGGCGCTCGACGCACTCGGCGCGCGCCCGCCGGACCGGCCCGCGGCGGTTCGGCCGCCGGGCGGAGTGCCCGAAACGAGCGCGTCATCGCCGAGTGCTTCGTCGCCGAGTCGTTCGCTCGCCGCGCTGTTCCGCGCCGTTTCGCCCGCCGCCGCCGCGTCCATCGGGCTCTGCGGCCCGCCGCGGAACAGCGCGGCGGCGGCGCGCGAGGCTTGGATCTCGCTCTGCGCGGCGGCTCGCGCCTTGGCCACCGCGGCGGCGGCTTCGCCCCGGCGCGCGTCGCGCACGCCCTTCGGCGCGAAGAGCGCGGCGGTGGTGATGTCGCTCGTCCCGCCGTTGGCGCGGAAGCTCTCGTACGAGCTGTGCTTGTCCCGTCGGAAGCCGGTGTAGATGGGGTTGATGGAGGGCACGAACGAGTTCACGGTGCTCCACACGTACACGTTCTCATCCTCCGAGCCGCACACGATGAACTCGGCGCCCGGGGAGAAGGAGGCGCGGATCTGCGAGTTGTTGTTCTTGTGCCCCTTGTACTTGCACGCGAGGTGGTAGCCGTCGTACACGCGCACGCGGCTGTCGTTGGAGGTGACGAGCAGCTTGCGGTCGTCCCCGGGCATGAACGCCAGGCCGGTGATCTTCTTGCCGCTGTTCTTCGAGCCGCCGCGGCTGTGTCGCACCTCGAGGTGCGTCAGGTACTCGAAGCGCACGCCGTCCATGGCGTAGAAGTGGCACTTGCCCTTGTACGACCCCGCCGTGCACGTCGAGCCGTCCGAGTTGAAGGCGGCGGCGGTGACCATCTCGCCGATGTCCACCCAGTCCGCCACGTGGTGGTCGGGGATGCTCCAGAGCCGGAGCTTGCCGTCCAGCGAGCCGCTCAGGAAGTACTTGTCGTTCAGGGGGTGGAAGTCGATGGCGGTCACGAAGTCCTGGTGCGAGAAGATGCGGAGGCACTCGTCCATCGCCGCGTACCACAGGCGCACCGTCTTGTCCATCGACGAAGACAGCAGCCAGTCCGTGCGCGACCAGCACAGGTCCAGAACGTCCCCACGGTGCCCCCGGTACTCGCGCCGCGGCGAGTCCTTGAACACGGACGCGCCGCGGATGGACATGCGGGGTTTTCCGTTCGGCGCGTCGCCGTTTGCTTTTTCCGTTTGCTTTTCGTCTCCTTTTTTTTTCTCGCCGTCGGCGCCGTTTTTAAAGTCGTCAGAGGAGACGAGGTCGAGCTCCCAGACGCGCACGACGCGGTCCTGCCCCGCGGTGGCGAGGAACCGCCCCGAGTGGTTGAACTTCATCGTCCACACCGCGTCCTCGTGCGCGCGAAGCGTCTGCACGCGTCGCAACTCCGTGAACTCCTTGTACACCTTGCGGTTCACGCTCACGCGCACGGCGCGCCCGGAGAGACTCGCGCGCGCGGCGCTTTCCGAAGCCGAGAGTCTCTCCGCGTCCGTTCCCGGAGGCGGCGCCGACGGGTCTGAGGCGCCGTCGCGCGACGGGTCCCGGTCTCTCCCGTTTCTCTCCGCGTCTCTGCGCTCTGTCTCTGCGCCACGCGGTGAGCGCTCCGCCGCTTCCGACTTCTCGAGCACGCGGCTGCTCGCGTACGCGGACGCCTCCGCGAGCCGCTTGGTCATCCACCGGCGCGGGTTCCGCCCGAACGGTTTCGCGCCACGCGGTTCCTCCTCCGAACGCGCGCGCGGGGCGGGCGAACCGTCCCCGTCCCCGCCGCCGCCGCGGGGACGCGCGTCCCCGTCCCCGCTCCCGGCGTCCCCGCTCTGCCTTTCCCGCAGGCTCACCTCGCGCATCAGCGGCGAGAGCCCGAGGTTGTCCTCGAGCTCCCGCACGGGGACGTCCTTCCCGGAGCGCAGGTCGCGCACCACGGCGGCTTTTTGCGCTTTTTGTTTTTCCGCGTCGGCGGCGGCGTCGGCGCCGCCGATCATCGCATCCGCCGCCGCCTCGTCCACGATGTACTCGCGCCCCGTGTCCAGGTCCTTCAGGCGGAACGCGGTGCTCGGGATCTCGGGGGACGCGGCGACGCCGGCGACGTCGGGAGTCGTCGGCGTCGCCGGTCCCCCCGGGGACGCGGACGGGGACGCCGGCGGCGAGAGACGCGGCGTCCCGGCGCGACGCGACCCCACTCCCGCGTCGTCCGATCCCGCGTCGTCCTCGTCGTCCGCCTCCATCGCGGGTTTCGTCGCGACCATCTGCGAGACATCCAGCGAGCCGCTCGACGGGAGCGTGGGGGAGGCGTTCGCGGCCGTCCCCGAGCGCTGAGTGCCCTCCGCCTCGTCCCGCGTCGAAGGCGCTCCCGTCGGACGCTCCTCGCTCAACGTGCGCGTCAGCCACGACGGGCCAGGGATCTCAGCGGGCCCGTCTCCCTCGGGGTCGAAGAACTCGTCGTCCGAAGACATCTCCGAGAGCGCATCGTCGTGCGTGTCATCGTGCGACATCTTCGTCGATCTCGTCCCTCGAACGAGCGCCGGGCGCCTTCCCGCCCCGCGCTTCGCGCGGATCTCGTCAGCAGTCGCCGGATTTGTTGAATAAAAGCGCCAGACACGCCTTTTCTAACCGTCTGAGACGGAACGCGCGTCCTGATCGCGCGGCGTTCCCTGGGCGACGCGACCGCTCGTTCGACGCGCCCGCTCTCCGTGGAACGCGCCTCGGATCGGGTTCCGCGAACCGAGCTCGGAGACGCAGCGCGCTCGTGGGTTTGTCGTGCCCGTCTCGCCCAAGGGTGGGTGGCGATAATTATTATAACGCGACTCGCGTTATTTTATGTCGCACAGACGCGCACACCCAGACACACAGCGACTGTGGCAGAAAGGCGACCGTTTGCCCGTTCGCGCGAAAAAGCCACGACACTGGCACTTTCGCGCCGCGCGCCGGTACCGGTGCGGGCGTGGCCTTCCGCCGACGCGTCCGACCACGCGCGCAGTTCCCTCGGGTCTCTCCTCGGTCCACTCCCCTCCCCGGTGGCGCGTCCGGCCGCGCCTCGTGGGCGGACCCCCTCGGTGCCCGGCGTCCAGATTCTCGCCTCGACGGACGCTTCGAATCGGTTCGAATCGGTCGTCATGGCGAACTACCACTACATGTCGCTGCACCAGGCGTGGGTGACGAACCAGAAGCTGGTGAACATTTACGGCGTCATCACGCGCGTGGACATTCCCCGGCCGTGTTCCGGGACGGACTACAAGCAAAGGGTCTGGGTCACGGACGAGAGCGCGCGCGACATCAGCTTCGGAGGCTCCGTCGCCGACGACGACGACGCGCTCGCCGCGGCGAGCGGGGGCGCTAAGGACGTGATGATCATGTTCTTCGGCGACCGCGACGTTTTGCTCACGAACGCGCGCGAAGGCGATATCGTGCGCATTCACAGGCTGGAAAAGAGGGAGTGGCAGCGCCGCCCGCAGTTCGTGGCGAAGATCGGCGTCATCCGCTCGGGAAGCGGCGCGGGGGGAGTCGCGCGGTGTCACTTTTGCCTCTTCCGCGGTTTGCCGAGCGCGCCGGGCGAGGTTCTACCGGAGGAGCCGTTCCAGACCTCCTCTCAGAAGTATACGTTCAACGTCACCGACCGCGCCAACGTCAAGCGCCTGCGCGAGCTCGTCGGGGTCGGGTCGTTCCGCGACGCCGCGCTGGACAATCCGTTCACGGTGCCCATCAGCTCCATCACGCACGCGGATCCGAAAAAAACGCACCACGCCGACCAGTACGACCTTCACTGCAAGGTGCTGGAGGTGATCACCGCGCCGGAGACGGGCCGGACGACGCTAGTGGTGTGGGACGGCTCGGACAGCAGGCCGTTCCCGCCGAACGTCACCAACCTCGGGCCGTCGGGGGGGGGGCTGGAGTCGCAGAGCGAAAACGCGTCGGGGAAGGTTTCGCCGTTCGGCGGCGGCGGCGAGTACCCGGCGTTTTTCTTCGCCCCTTTCGAACCAGAGCGCGCGGTGACGAGTGAGATGGTGGAGAAGTACGAGCGATCGCTGGGTTCGATCCCCCGGTGCGGCAGCGCGTTCCCGGTGGTGATGCGCAACTTCGACATCTCCCGGGAAGACATGCCGCGGCGCGGCGCGTGGATCCGGCTCATGAAACTCTCGTCGTGGGTGCGGGAGGGCCAGAGGCAGGGCCTCTTCACGCAGCACAGCTCGTGGGCGCCGTCGCGGCCGAACCCCTCGTTCCAGGAAGCCTACGCGGAGCGCCTCGAGAAAAACGACGTCGCGATGTGGGCGCCGCGCGGCATCGCCGCGGAGGGCCGCGACGGCGATCTGACGCCCGCGCTGACGAAAACCGCGCACGCGCACGTGCCCCTCTCCACGTTGCGCGAAGTCTTGGCGTCGCCCGCGCCGGCCAGGCACCGGTGCGCGGTGCGCGTGGTCGGGCACTTTCCCAAAGACGTGCACGACTTTTGCGTTCCGAACGACGACGACGACGATGACGACTCCACTTGGGAATACAACCTGTCGTTGGTGCTGGAGGACGGCACGGCGCGCCTGAAGGCGCACCTGGCGCCGCCGGAGAGCGCGTCTTTTTTTCACGGCGTCCCGCCGTGCGACTTGTGGGCGTCGGCGACGACGTACGACCGCGTCGCCGCCAAGACGCGCGCGCTCACGGAGCACCACATCGACCGACCGCACGAGGGATGGGTCGTGGTGTGCGTCATGAGCTACCTCGTGCCGCAGGAGGGCAAAAAGAAAAGAGACAAGAAACACCCGGGAACGCGGTGTTTCCAGATTTTCGGGACGAGCGTCGTGGGGCCGCGCGCGTAGTACGGTACTCTTTTTTTAAAAGTAAAAGCGAGTACGGTACGTACCGTCGTAAATACGTAGCGTAAGAGACGTAAGACGTATTAATACTACGTAGTTCGAGAGACGCGTGACAAAACATCGCCGTGGTTCCTATCGCGCGTCCTATCACGCCACCTTACTTCGAGCGCCTCTTCCGCCGCGTTCCGGGCGCGTTCCGAGCGCGCTTCGCGAACGAAGAATCACTTGACGAAGTTGGCGACGTTTTCCAGCCACCGCGTGTACTCTCTCTGCTCTTTGTCGACGTGCGCCTCCGCGATGTAGTTGGCGAGCGTCGCGTCGATCCCGCGCGCCTCCAGGTACTTGTGGAACTCCTCCTGCACGCTCTCGTCCAGCTCGTCGTAGTTTGGGCCGGGGTAGCTGCTGAAGTACTCGTCCTCGTCGTCCTCGTCCGCCTCGCCGCCGCCGCCGCCGCCGATGGCCTCGTAGCGCACGTTGCGCACCTCGACGGTTTCGCCATCCGTCGCGCACGAAAACTCCAGCCCCTCGTGCCCGTCGCCCCGCGAGACGGAGACGGAAAAGTGGATCGTGACGTCCTCGTCCTCGTCCTCCGCTTCGTTCGTCGCGGCGCCGTCCGCGTCCGACACGAAATACTCATCCTCCTCGTATGGGTCCTCCGTCGCGTTGAACGTCACCGCGATCTCTTCGTCGTCGCCGAAAGCGCGCACGAGCGTGATCTCGCAGTCGCCGTCCGTCTCGATCATCTCGAACGGCTCGGGCGGGCCCTTCGCGACCACCTCGCTCGGGACGTACGTCGTGCGCTCGTGCTCGAGCTCCTCGCCGAGGACCTGAGACAGGCCGCGCTCGCCTCCTTCCGGCGGGCTCGCCTCCTCGAACGCGAGGGAAGACGCGCGGAAGCCGCGCGCCGCGCGGCTCGCCTGCACCGCGGCGACCGCCGAGGGAGACGCCGATCGCGACGCGGCCGCGCCCTCGCCGGCGGCGAGCGCGGCGCGGGGGAACGCGGTCGCGTTCGCGAACGCCGCGCGCGTGGCCGCGCGGCGGAGCGTGTGGCGTGCGGCTTGGAACATCGGGGAGTGCCTGCGCGCGGAGGTGCAGTGAGCCCGCGCCGAGGGCGCTTTCCAGGTTTCTGTTCAGGTCGTCCGTCGGCGAGACGAAAACGAACTTCAGCTGAAAGAAAGAATATGTCGAAAACAGACGACGACGCGCGTCACTTCTCCTACACCCGCCTCCTACTCCACCACCCGAATCACGCCCTTCTCACCCGATCCCCCCCGAGGGCCTCGCGTTCTGCGCGACGGCCCTGCCGAGTCTGCACTCCAGGCTCCCCGGCGCGGTGGCGTCGACGTTTAAGTCGCAGGCGTCGTACAGCGCCTTCCCTTCCGCCACCTTCTCCGCGGGCACCTCCTCGAGAAACGCGACGATTGAGGAATCCACCAGCTCCAGGTACGTCTTCGGCCCCTCGAAGTCGACTTTGACGCGTGCGTTGTTGCTCTTGAGCATGCTCTCCGTCTGCGTCACGGACTGCAGAATATCCTGCACCGCGTACGGGTCCGCGCCGTACGCCTCGGTCAGAGCCGGCAGCGCGCGCGCCAAAGGCCCGCTGATCCGCGTGCTCGCCTTGGTGTTGAGCTGCGACAGGTCGCACGGGAACGTCGGCGCGGGGCACGTCGTGGAGAAGAGCTCCATCTGCGCCAAGACGTCGCCGATGCACGCGCGCACGGCGTAGATCACGGCGATGGCCTGGATCGGGTCCTCGATCGGGACGTCCAGATCCTTGTTGAACATGGCGAAAGACGCGGGCGGCGCCGTAAGCGCCGCCGTCGACTCGAACGAAAGAAAACCGACGATCGACGCGGCGAAGCGTCCGAGCGCGTCGCGGCGAGAACGCGCGTCGCGAGGCGGCATGGACGTTCGTTCGCGCGAAACGGTCGTCGCGCTCGTTCGCGACACTTCAGAGGATGCCGCCGTCTCGTCGCGGGGCAGCCTCGAGGACGCGCGGACGAGCGCGCGGCGGCGCCCGGTCGCGGCGCGGGGGATGCGAGCCGACATCGCGACATCGCGAGGGCGTCTCGACGAGACGCGTCTCGTGAACGACCCCGCCGCGCGCGAAGAGGACGCCGCCACCTGCGCGTCAGCCACCGCCAACATGGCGCTCGGAGTGATCGGGGGCGAGGTCGGGAGACCACGCGCGGGCGCGTGTGCGTCTCAGGCGAACAGAAGCGCTTCGGTGTTATCCAACCGCGCGTCGCGCGTTTTCCACGTCAGCATCTCACAGCATCTGAGTCTCGACGAACGCGAAAAACCCGAAAAAGCGTCGTCGTCCGCTTTTCACGCCGCCACATCTGGCGCGCACTTCGTCGGCATGCAGGCACCCAGCATGCAGGCACCCACGGTGCCCTCAGGGACGCTGGCGCGTCCCTCAGCGTCGCGCTTCAGTGCCGGCGCCGTCGCGACGCCTCGCGCCGTCCGCGTCTCCGCCGCGGGCGCGCGCCTCGGCGCGCGCCGATTCCAGGCGGTGGTGGACCGCCGCCGCCTCGTCGCGGTGACGGCGGTGTCGACGCGACCCCACCCCCCCCCGTCGCACGCCGCGGCGCGCCGGCTCGCCGGCTCGCGCTTCGCCCGCCGCGCGTCACACGTGACGTCCGCGGGGTCGCGTCGATTGAGCGAGTTCCCCGTGGCCGACCGCCGCGCCGAGCTGAACGGCATGAAGATGGCGCAGCTCAAGCCGCTGTGCAAGGGCTCGGGGCTGATTCAGGGCGGGAAGAAGCAGGAGCTCATCGCGCGTCTGCTGGAGCATGAGTTCGGCACGACGGACGACGAGGCGGACATCGACCCCAAGGATGACATTGTGGGCCTCGCCGCCGAGTGGCGCGACGGCCGCGCCGCGGCGACCGGCGTCTCCTTCGGCGAGATGGACCGCGTGGAGGGCGCGCTCAGTAGCATGGAGTTCGTGGACGAGCGCGCCGCGGACGCGGCGTTCTACGAGCAGGGCTTCGACGACGGCGGGTACGCGCGGAGCTCGGAGGCGCGGGGGGACCAGGGCGTCGGCGCGAGCTCGGCGGCGGCGCGCGTCATGGGTCGCGACGGCGGCGGGTTCGACGACGGCGGCGGCGCGGGCTGGGGGGACGACGGCGGCGGTGCGCGCGATTGGTACGCGGAAGAGGAGCAGTTCGCTCCCGCGAAGGAAGAGCTCACCGCCGAGGCGCGCGCCGAGGCGAAGCGCAAAGCCGCGCTCAAAGCCGAGCGTTCGCTCGAGCGGCGGTCCGCCATCGTCACGGCGCTGCGCACCTTGGCGACGGAGCGCGAGGGGTTCGAGAGCGACCCGCGCGTGCACTTGGAGGCTGTGAGCCGCGCCATCGAGCGCGCGTACCGGAACATGCGGCACAGCGCGTTCGCCAAGATGGACGACCGGGGGCGGGACGTGTGCGTGGACATCAACGTCGCCACCGGGACGCTGGCCATCCTCGCGCAGAGGGTCGGGCGAGGGGGCACGGTGGAGTGGGAGATTGACGACACCGAGGCGTTTTTGGAGGCACACTCGAAGCGGCACCAGATCCGCAAGCTGGCGTTCGCGTTCACCGAGGAGATCAACGAGGCGGTGTCCGCCGCCGCCGCGGAGTCGTACCTCGCGCGGGACGGTGAGATGGTGGAGGCGACGGTGGTTGCCCAGGGGCGCGACGGCGAGATTCTGCTCAAGCTGAAGGACGGCGCCTTCGCGTGTTTGCCTCCGGAGGAGGCCATCCCCGACAAGCGGTACGCGCAGGGCGACCGGGTCTGCGCGCTGGTGATCGGCGTCGAGCCGCGTACCTGGGCCGCGGACAAACGCGCGCCCGTGCTCGTGAGCTGCGGCATCGCGGGCCTGCTGGCAGAGGTGCTCAAAGCCGAGGTCCCGGAGGTTGCGGACGGGAGCGTGGTCATAAAAGGCGTGTCGCGGGTGTCCGGCAAGATGTCCAAGGTGGCGGTGGCGGCGGCGGACGGTGACCGAAGCGCCGTGGACCCCGTGCTGGCGTGCGTGGGCGCGGAGAACGCGCGCCTGCGCGCGATCCGCGAGAGGCTCGGGGGCGAGGTGTGCCAGATTTTGCCGTGGCGCGAGGACCCCGAGGCGTTCGTCGCCGAGGCGCTCTTTCCGGCGGTGATCCAGCGCGTGACGCAGATGGACGCCGCCGGCACGCTGGATGAGCGCGGGAACGCGCGGCGCATGAGCAAGTTCGTGGCGTACGTCAACCGCTTCGACGAGGCGAAGGCCATCGGCGCCGCCGGGATCAACGTCAAGCTCGCCGCCGCGCTGTGCGGGTGTTTCATCATGGTGGAGCGACACAAGGAGCCGCGCAAGTCTGATGACTTATATTCCGGGGGCTGGGGGAACGCGGATGACGACGAGGCGGACGACCGCTGGGTGAGCGACGCGCGCGACGCGCGCGACGCGCGCGACAACGACGGCGACTGGGCGAGCCACACCGCGGGCGCTCCCATCGATTTGACGGATGACGGCCTGGACGAGCTCGGGTGGCCGGATCTGGAGCCGGCGCGGAATTCGCCGACGATCGCCGCGTCGGTCGGCGGATCTCTGAGAGACGAATCTCGGATCGCGCTCGACGAATCCGCGACGGATCCGCGCGACGACGACGCGAACTGGGAGGAGGTGGGCCCGGGGAAGGTGGGCGTCGTGACCTTCGGGGGGAACCTCGGTTTGGGGATCGCGGGCGGGTGCTCGTTCATGGGCGACCCGGAGGAGGCTGAGGCGGAGCGGCTCGGGGACGCCGCCGAGGCGGCGGCGTTCGAAGGCCTCGGCGGCGCCGCCTTCGAAGCCGAAGACGAGAACGGTTTCTTCTCCGACGGCGCCGACGACGCGGACCTGTTCGCGGACGACGACCTGTTCGGGGAGGACTGGAACCAGTGAGGCCTCACCGGTGGTTCACGACGACGTA
>Ga0181561_10005751_pt1 | contig 10522 bp, 6 predicted proteins | sample 011ome_19_FD_133760 | JGI IMG/M metagenome (GOLD analysis project Ga0181561, IMG submission 133760) | Coastal salt marsh microbial communities from the Groves Creek Marsh, Skidaway Island, Georgia - 011510BT metaG (megahit assembly) | ecosystem: Environmental > Aquatic > Marine > Intertidal zone...
GTTTTTCGACCTTTTTTTTTCTTTCAGATTTTTTTGCTTTGCTCTGAATTTAGGGTATTAAACCCTAAACGCCCAAAACAAAAAACTCTTTACCGGGAACACAAAACGCGCCGCGCGCGAATAGTACGTACGCGAGAAAAAACAAAGAAGTTTGCGAAACGATGCTCTGCGCGACGTCGACATCGATCACCCGCGGCGCGTCTTCTCCTCCTCCTTTTCTTCTCTCGAGGAAGGGAGAGACGAAAAGAAGCGCGAGAATTACGTCTTCTTCTTCTTCTTCTTCTTCTTCTTCTTCGGGAAGAAGAGACGATGGCGTTTGGATAGAATCGAAGGTTTCCTCGTCGTCGTCGTCGTCGTCGCGACGAGGACGCCGTTCGCCGCTCGCGGTTTCGAGCCGCCGAACCGACGAGTCGTCGTTCGGGAGGAGGCGTTTTGGAGCAGCGGGTGTTATCAGCAGCAGACGTAGTAAAAGTGGTAGTAGGAAAAGTAGGAAAAGTGATGCGCTCGTGCCCCAAGCGGCTGGCGGCAACAACAACAACAACAACAACAACGACGACGACGACGAAGACGACGAGGGCGAATATTACGAAGAAACGCCGTTACCGTGGCCAGAAGCAGTTCCAGAGTGGGCGAGGCTTTCGCAAGAAGATGTAATCACGGTTGGCGTCACGTTTGCCGTTTCCATCGCCTTTCGCACGTTCATCGCGGAACCGCGATACATACCGAGTTTGAGCATGTACCCGAACTTTGACATCGGCGACCGGTTAATCGCGGAGAAGTTAACCTACCGGTTCGCGCGAGACCCAGACGTTGGAGATGTGGTCATATTCAATCCTCCGAAGAACGAGAAAACGAAAAAAGTGTACAACGAAGTCTTCATCAAGAGAATAGTCGCGCTCGAAGGCGACGACGTGGAGGTGAAGAACGGCGAGTTGTACGTCAACGGGCAATCGAGAGGGAAGGAGTTAAAGCTGGAAAAGATTAAATACAACATGCCAAAATTGCGAGTCCCGGCTGGAGACGTGTTTGTGATGGGAGACAACAGAAACAACTCGTTCGATTCGCACGCGTGGGGACCTTTACCGAAAGATAGAATCATAGGCAGAGCGGTGGCGAAGTATTGGCCTCCGACCGCGATCGGCGGCTTGCCGAGTTACGCGGCGAGCGCGAACATCGTCCAAGCGCCGAAAGTTGCCATTTAATGAAAGTATGCTTATTGTTACATTCACTCGGTGCATTTTTTCGATAACCGCGGTTTGCGTTTCTAAAAAAAAGATACTCGCCGCGCGCGTGCGCGCGTGCGTGTGTTTTAATAAGTTTGCGTTTATGTGGCTTTTTACCGTTGCACGTTTTTGAATTTTCTTCCCACGAACAACACGAATCCTCGTCACTTCTATTTTCAATTCCGTTGAAAACTGAACACACAACAACAACAACGATGGTGCAACTCATCGGCAATTTTGACTTTGGGGCCTTGTGCCTCCCAACGGTTCCCTGGGGGAAGTCCACGAGAAAGATGCAATTCTTTCGCAAGGTGCGTTTTTATACGCGTCTCTCTCGCGCGTGTTTATTTTCCTCTTCCGCAAATTTTCCCCCTGCGTGGCACATTTATAATAATTCCCGAAAAGACGTCGTCGATTTAAAGCAACCTCCAAACGCGGTCGAGTTCAGACAGCGAACGCGTTCGACGCGAAAGATGTGATCTCGCACTTTTTGACCGTTTTTTGAACGAACCGTTCGTTTGGAGGATGGTTTTTGATCGCGAACACCCCACCCAAGTGGTCGTCCAATTCTCTCAATTTTTCTCTTTCAAAAAGCTCCCCAACGACTACCTTTTTTTCCGTTTGAAATAAGGGGATCGATCGATTTTTTTTTTCCAAAAAATACTCGAACTGACAACAACAACTTTTCTTCTTTTACTTCTTCTTTTACTTCTTCTTTTACTTCTTCTCGCAGAACGACGATCTCCCGATCCTCGTGGCGTTAGTCATGGGTCTTCAGCACGCGTTCGCGATGGTCGGTGGTCTCATCGTACCTCCGTTCGTCGTGATGAAATTCTCCGTGGCTTTCGCGGATACGGATTTGCAGCAATACGCCATCGCGGCTTCGCTCATTTTATCCGGTATTTTTACCATTTTGAACTGCGTGCAGTTTAACATTCCGGGCACGAAATACGTGTTCGGGACTGGGATGTTGTCCGTTTTGGGCACTTCTTTTGGGTTTTTGCCCATTTATGAGAATGCGATCGCGCAGATGAAAGGCGAAGGTTATTCCGGGAAGGAAGCGTACGGGAAAATGTTGGGTACGACCATGGTATGCGCTTTGCTCGAGGTGTTCTTGTCGTTCCTCCCGAAGGATAAGTTACGAAGAATGTTCCCGAGCGTTGTCACTGGTGTTGCTGTCATGCTCATCGGCGCTGGTTTGACGGCGACCGGTATCAAGTATTGGGGCGGCGGCGCCGTGTGCGCGGAAATGGCTTGGAAGAACAACGCTCAAGTTTATGGTTTGGTTGGTTCGGGAGAGGGAAAATTTTTCGGTCCTGAACAAGCCGGTGTCGCGCCTTTCCCTGGTGGAACCGCAGGTGGTAAATCCACGTGCGACGGTAACGGTGAAGTTATCAAAGCGTTTGGTTCTACGGAATACGTCGCGCTTGGCTTTTCGGTCATGCTCATGCTCATCATTATCGAGTTGTTCGGCTCGCCGTTCATGAAGAATGCGAACGTTATCATCGCCTTGCTCTTCGGTTACTTCGTCGCTGGTGTGTCGAGAGCGGAAGGAATGAAGTTCGTTCCCGACACTAAGATTGAAAATGCGGAACCGATTACGTTTGCGTGGGTGGAAAACTTTCCGATTGGCTTTTACGGTCCTGCTGTATTGCCGTTATTGATCGCCTTCTTGGTCACTACGATTGAAACAATCGGTGATCTCACCGCCACGTACGAAGCGTCCGAGGAAGACACTGAATCGGAAGAGTTCGACAAATCCGTGCAAGGTGGTTTACTCTCCGACGGCATGTGCTCCTTCGCGGCGGCTTTGGCCACCGGCATGCCAAACACCACGTTTTCCCAAAACAACGGGGTCATCGCTTTGACCAAGTGCGCTTCCAGAAGAGCTGGCGTATGCTGCGGTCTCTGGTTGATCGTATTGGGCGTCTTATCCAAGATTTCCGGCATTATTTCATCTATGCCTGACTGTGTGGTTGGTGGTATGACGACGTTTCTCTTCTGCAACGTCTTCGTCTCCGGCTTGTCCGTCGTCGCTAAAGCCGACCTCAACTCTCGCAGAAACCGCATCATCTTGGCCATCTCCATGGGCATTGGTTTGGGTGTCACCGCGGTCCCGTGGATCTTTGGCGACCAAAGAGCGAGTCCCGGTACTGCTCCGTTTTGGCCGTGCACCGGTCCGTTCCGCGAAGGCGGCGACTGCAGCAAAGGCGAACAAGGCATCAGAGACGGTATTATCATCTTATTGACGACGCCGTACTCCATCGGTACCCTCTTGGCCATGGTCTTGAACGCCATCTTACCGGAAGACATGGAAGTTGTCGGCTACAGCGCCGATGGTGGCAAGGCTTAAATCGCTCCTGTGAAGCTTTTACGCGTCACCGTCGCCAAAGAAAACCGTCTCTCGGACAAACGAAGAAATGTATATACGATGTGAAGAAACGCGATAATATTTAAAATGTAACAGAGAAAAAGAAAGAAAAAGAGACGGTCGTTCGTTTTTTCAGAGCGAATGGATACCACATCGAAACGAGAGAGAGAAAGAAGAGAGTGTGTGCAAGACGCTCTCCTCTCTCCGTTTATATACGTATAAGTAATAAAGAATAGGAAATTTTTGTAATACGAGAAACTGAGTACACATTCTTTATAAAAAAACACGAAAACACAACAATGATAACTTACGCGCGCCACGTTTTCGCGCCCACTTCCTCGAGCTCCTCCTCCTCCTCCTCCTCCAGACAATCGTCCTCGCGCAGAGCGTCGTGCTCGTCTTCGTCGTCGTCTTCGTCGTCGTCTTTCGAAAGAAAAAGTTTCTTCCCGGTGGGGAAAAGTTCGATGACGACGACGTTTCAAAAGCACGATGGAAAAAGATACGCGCGTTATCCATCGCTCGCGCCTCTCCGAGCGACCCCGGAGACCGAGCAAACGAAGGAAGAGGAAGAGAAGGAAGACATCCCGCCGTGGGAGCGCAGAGAGCTCGAAAAAAAAGCGCAGCAAGAATCCGGAGAACTTCCGTGGCCGCTCTTCCTCTTGGGAAGTCTGATCACGCTGTTAGCCGCGACGGGGAGTTGCTTCGAGTGGACGTTTTCGAAACCGATTTTCGGCGTCGTCGAGTCGACGAGTGGATTGTATAAACCCATTTTGGGGTGGTTTATCGTTACGGGGTTCCCGCTGAGCGCGTTTTTGTGGACGAAAGGGATCGAAGGCGCGAATAAAGCGAGCGAGTTGACGGATAAATTAGATGGGTATGATTAAAAAGTCGATTCGACTCGTATCTTTTCTCAGACGCCGCTTTAGTTTCTTACGTGTAATCTTTTGTGTTGCTATTTATACTATACATATACATGTGTCTCAATGCATTAAACATCTCTCCTCTATCTTCTACGCTAGTTCCAAAACTCGTTCCAACCGCCGTTGAAGTCGTCCAAAGCGCCGCAACCGTGCGCAACGCGCTGCAGTCTTTCCGTGTTCCCAACCTGGCGAATCTGGTCGTCGGCGGTGTATTCGATGAACTTTAACTCGTCATCTAACGAGTTTTCGGGAACACCCGAGCAACATGCGCACTGACCGACGGACTTTGGCTTTCCAGCGCAAACGAAGGCTTTGAAACCGATTTCGTTTTGGCGAAAGTACGTGTGCGTGAAGAGAATACCGTTTTCATTTCCCGAATTGTTTTCGCACGCGTCTCCGTTGTCGTTTTGTGTCGTCGTTGCAGAGGAATCGTCCAAGCGCCACCATCCAAGAGTGCGCATTGCATCGACGCGTTTCTTGGCTTTACTGTAAACCGCGTGGACGGCGACTAGCCCGCCACCTCTAGCAGCTTTTCCGGGCGCTCTCATGCTTGCTCCCGCACGCGGATTTGCCGGACACGTATCCTTCCCGATAGGATAGTCGACTTTGTCTAAATTAGCTTTTGTCATCACGTCGCGAATAGAACGGACGGTTTTTGTACCATCCGCGACGCCTCGAAGACATCCTCGTCCAAAAAACCAATCCGGAGCGCCCAGTACGAGTTCCGGAACGATGGCATCACCGACGTTTCTCGGTTGTTTCGAGATTTCTACGAACGAAATCGCGGTCACCTTTCTTTCCTTTTGAATGATTTCGCACTCGTTTGCGTCGTGAGGACACGCATTGTGCTGGTACATCGATGTCATTCCATCCCCGGCGGCGGCAACTTTGAAATTTCCCACAAAAAATTGGTTCATAACGTCGCGAAAGATTGGTTGATCGAGCAATCGTTCGGCGTTCCCATCGGCGTTTGGATCTTGTAAAATACTTTGAAACTTTTCATTTAATTTCACGAAGAAATCGTACAACGCCGTCTCTTTGTGAGGCACTGAATTACTCTTACGAAAGTAAATCAACCCGATGTTCAACAGGGCATTTGGTACCGCGTCATCGCACAAAGAAATGTCGCTTCCAAGAGCCACGGCATACCGCTTTCGTTCCTCCGACAACGTTGCCTGGCCATCAACTTTCCTTTCACAGTTTGGCCTCGTGTTTGCGGCGAACAAATCCGTCTGTGAAATCACTCGAAACGGAGTCATCAATGGCCCGTTTATAATCTTGTACGGATCCTCTAAAAATACCACGTCTGAATCTACTCTCATGACGCCGTAGTTCGCCTCCATGGCTTGCGAGACCAACAACCATTGTTGCATCCAGAGTAAAAACATATCGCCTACTTTCAAGTTCCACTTTTCCAACTGTTGCGCGTTCTCGGTATACGCAGAGGAGAACCCGCAAGCACCGTAATCCCCGAACGCTTCCCTATATCTCGTTTTTAACGTCTCGCATAATTCCTTCGAACTCGCCAAGACTACGTAGTGTTCGATGCCCATCGCTTTCAAATTCAACGCCACGTTGGCGACAAAGTCGGTACTAATCGTGCTAATTGCTGGATCTTTTGTTACTCTACGGTGATCTCTCGTGTCACCAACCGCGAACACAATCAACTCATCGTCCGTTTTTCTCGCTCGGGCTTTGAAAAAACGCTCGCGAGTCCGCGGGTCGTTCACGTCGATGTTTTCGTTACTAGTATTACTATCATTGGCACCACCACCACCACCACCATCACCACCACCGCTAATGCTCTTGCTCGCATCTTCGCTTTCCGACGACAACAACATCTTCGCACGTTCCAACTCTTCGTGATGTGCCCTCGACGCTTGTCGATACTCCTCTCCGATTCGATCGAGCTCAGTCAACGAAATCTCGCCTTTATTTTGTTCTCGGAAATCGGACATCATCTTGCTGTATTTTTGCTCCAACTCGAGAAGTTTCGCGAGCGTCTTCGTGTCCGCGCCTCTCCATTCTTTTTCCTCCGTTTCCGGCGCCGGAGTAGGGGAAGGAGGAGGAGAAGAAGGAAGAGGGGAAGGAGGAGGAGAAGAAGAAGAAGAAGAAAAATCTTCCAAGTACAATGACCGATGGGTTCGTTGCAACAAATTTCGTCCGTTCTTTTGAAGAGGAGAAGAACGCGCGGTGGCGACGGTCGAGCGCGAATGCGCGAAGAGAAAGAGGAAGCAGAAGAGGAGGAATCGACGCATTTTGTGCGTTCGTTCGCTTCTTTTCTCTCTCTCTCTCTCTTTCTGTCTCCCTGTCTCTCAAACTCGTGTGAAATTCTGAGGAAGCGAAACAACGCACACACAGACAAAAAGAAGAAGATATTTAGTACAGAAAAACGATTCGCGCGAATAATATTTGCGCGAGAGTGAGAGGAGCATAAACAAACAGAATAAGCGGCGAATCGACGCGCGCGAACGCGACGATATAGTACGAGTTCGATGCGTCTATTTTTTAAATAGCTTTCGTTTTTTATATTCTCGCTAAACTCTCTATTGTTGTATTATTGTCGTGATGACGCAAAGTAAATTTTTTCGCGCGGGAGTCCATTTTCAAACACTCATCGACGAGTGGTGCCGCGCGTGGAGTACATCAAAAACATCACGAAGATGACACCCAACACGGCAAAGAATTGTTGCATTTGATCAACCCATCGAGCGCCATTTTTAGGATTCAATCCCATGCTTTCGCGCATTTGTTCCAAGTTGAACGCGTAGACCGCGTATCCGCCAAACAACGTCAACAACCCAAGTTTTACGCCCAAAGATAACGGTTTATCGTTATTCGCGTTTCGCAACTTTTCCAGTTTACCTCGATCGCTCGAATCGATCAATTCTTGCGCTTTCTCCGTGGCCAAATCGCACAATCGTATCGTTTCCTTGTGGTTCGGGTCTTCTTTTCGCACTTTGTTCTTCAAAATCTTCAGAAAGTGTTTGAAGCCTTGGCCGATTTGATACGTGTCGTTGGAAGATAACATGATGCGTGCCGACAAGCCTCTTCGGATTTTAACCACGCCTTCGAACACTTTCCCGTTATCGTAACACTCTGCTAACGTCGCTATGGCCATAATTTGCGGAATCGCGCAAAATCGGAAGATTGACGGCGTTTTCACTCGGCTCATGTACTCCAACGAATCGCACGCGTGCGTCAACGCGTTCGTAATCAACTCGTTCAAACAATGCACCGCGTTCGTTCGATTCTTCTTGTATTGTAAATCGTCCAAACTCGTCGCGTACTTTTCCCACACCACTCGCGGCCAAAACATTCTCGGTCGCGGAATCTCCTGTATGTCCTCCAAATAATCTCTCACGATGTTCGTCTTTTGTAAAAACAACCCCATGGCGTTGCTTAAATCCTCCATCTCCGTCTTGAACCTCTTCGCCTCCAAATTTGACCCGGCCCATAAATCGGACAAACCAATCCCGACTAAACCAGCGACGTAATGACAATACACGTCCCAATCTTCCAACGTGTTTACTTCGCTCTCGATGAAATCCGCCATACCTTTTCCCATGCGTCTCGTTATGTCCGCGATGACGTCCTTATACGGCTTCTTCAATCGCAAGAAAACATTCGTCACTTTCGGATATTCCATCATCAAAGTCTTGTAATGCTTCTCCCCGCACGTCGTGTGTTTGTATTCCGGATCGTATATGTCTTCGTGAAACTTCAAAAGTTGCGGCACTTTGTCCGCGTTATCGATGGCCATGTCGTCCTCGATCGTATCCAAAGCTCGCAACACGAGATAAAAGATGCACACGGCGTCTCTCAACTCCTCGTCCAACTGTTGAATCACGATCGCGAACGACCGCGACACTTTATTCAACATGTCGTAACAGAACGCCAGATTCTCCTCTTTCGGGAGTTTCTTCGCCTCGTCCGCCATTTTTTTCACCTTCAAGAGCGGGAACACATCGAACGGGTGGCGGAGGAGCAAGGAAATGGCGCCCATCTCTCTCTTTTATGAACCTTTTCTTTCTTAAACACACACACACACACACGCAAGCACAAACAAACAAACACGAGCGATGATATGCGCTGTCGTATATCGCGTTCTGACTAAACTATTACTCTGATATTCACGATGTTTATTAGAGGACTCGTGTACTATATGTATATAATGTAGTATTTATACGAGCACTTTTGATGATGTTTGCGAGAGAACCATCAAAAGCGACGAGAGAGTACAAAAAAAAAAACTCATTTTACGTAAAAAAGTGAAAAAAAGCAAAAAGTGGACTCTCGCGTGATTTGAAAGGTTCTCCTGCCTCGAGAGGGAAAAAAAAAGATCTTCATCTCTCCCAAAACGGGAAAAAATCTTCTCTCGACAGAGGAGAGAAAAAGGAAAAAAACACAAGACCAGGACTTTGGGAAGAGAAACAAACGCATTCCTCACTCTATTTTACCACACTTTTAGTTTTAAAATGTCGTCTTCGATGTCAGCATCGTCCGCGGCGCTCGGGAGCAAACTCGCTTTGCATAAGGTTCGTTTCGTCGCGTCGTCTCAGTAGACGTTCTTTTTATTACTCTCTCGTTGTTCGAGAAAGTTTCTCGCGATTCCATCTCTCCATCTCTCTCTTTTGGGGGGAAATTTTTTCTTTGTTTTTATCTCTCCAAAGGGGCTCCGGGTGTGAAAATGGCTGAGATTTTCCAAGCGCGCGCGGCGATAAAAACGCGCGTAAACGCATTCAAACGAGAATCTTTATCCGCGCAGAAGATCGAGCGCGTTTCGCTCGTTCTTTTGGTTCTCGCATCGGCGGTTTTGCGCGAGCGTAACCGTTCGTTTTTTGCGATCGAAAAGAAAAGAGATACGCGAGAGATGGTTTTTCAGAGTCGACGTCACTCGCTTCTTCTCGTGGGGAAAGAGATCACAGATTTTTCGTACATTTTTTTGATGTGAAACCATATCCACACCGAAACCCAACAACAACAAACGCTGACCCGATGATCATCTTTTACCTGATAACGTTGAAACTGCGCAGAGCTTACGCGCGAAGACAACTACTTCCGCGAAACAGAGCCAAAGACTCGCGAGGCAAGTCGTCACCAAAGCGGTCATCTCGCCACCAAATGGGCCTTTGAAGAAGGCTGGGACGTCCTCTGAGGAGGACAAGTTGTTGGCGGACGCGGACAGTTCGAAAGGGATGTTCACGAACGTTGACCCGGCGATTCGTACGATCATTCCGGAAGCGAACGGGAGAACGGTCGTGAAGATGGTTTACGTCGTTTTGGAATCGCAATATCAGTCTTCCTTGTCCGCCGCGGTGAAGCAGATCAACGCGACGAACAAGAACGTGTGCGTTCAAGTCTCGGGTTACTTGTTGGAGGAATTGAGAAACGAAGAGAACTTGAAGCAATTTAAAGAAGACGTGGAGAACGCGAACGTGTTCATCGGTTCTTTGATCTTCATCGAAGAATTGGCGGAAAAGATCGTGGACATTGTCGCCCCGTTGAGAGACTCTTTGGACGCGTGCGTGATCTTCCCGTCCATGCCGGCGGTTATGAGATTGAACAAGTTGGGTACGTTTTCCATGGCGCAGTTGGGTCAATCCAAGTCTGCGATCGCCTCTTTCATGAGAAAGAAGAAAGAATCCGGCGGTTTCGAAGAGGGCATGTTGAAGTTGGTCAGAACTTTGCCGAAGGTTTTGAAGTATTTGCCGAGCGACAAGGCGGCGGATGCGAGAAACTTCATGAACTCTTTGCAGTACTGGTTGGGCGGTTCCTCGGAAAACTTGGAGAACTTCTTGTTGATGATCTCCAAGGCGTACGTTCCGGAATTGGCCGATGTCGACGTCGGGGAAGTTGCCGAGCCGGTGACGTTTCCGGACATTGGTATCTGGCACCCGATGGCGCCGACCATGTTCGAAGACGTCAAGGAGTACTTGAACTGGTACGATACCAGAAAGGACATCAAGTTCAAGAAGGACGCGCCGGTTATTGGCGTCGTTCTCCAA
>Ga0181561_10005754_pt1 | contig 10519 bp, 8 predicted proteins | sample 011ome_19_FD_133760 | JGI IMG/M metagenome (GOLD analysis project Ga0181561, IMG submission 133760) | Coastal salt marsh microbial communities from the Groves Creek Marsh, Skidaway Island, Georgia - 011510BT metaG (megahit assembly) | ecosystem: Environmental > Aquatic > Marine > Intertidal zone...
AAGTCGAGTTAATTGGCACCCAGCCTGATGGCTTTAACATCAATAACGAGGTGGGCTCCACCGCTCCCGCAGCGCTGCAGGCTACTGTTACCGCATCGCAGGCAGACCTGGGTATTGCCTTTGATGGCGATGGCGACCGCGTGCTGTTCGTTGATGCCGATGGATCCCTGGTCGATGGAGACGAGCTGTTGTACGTGCTGGCAATGCACCGTGTGGCTGTGGGTCGTGCTGACTCCGGAGTGGTGGGTACCTTGATGTCGAATATGGGGCTCGAGTTGGCCTTGGCTGAGCAGGGGCTCAAGCTAGGTCGGGCCAAGGTCGGGGATCGCTATGTCAAGGAGATGATGCAACAGCACGGTTGGCGCCTCGGAGGCGAGTCATCGGGGCATATTATCTGCAGCGATGTAGCCACCACGGGGGATGGAATTGTGTCAGCTCTGCAAGTGCTGGCGGCGGTTGTGGCGGCGGGCAAGCCCTTTGCCGACCTGCGCGCAGGAATGACTAAGCTCCCTCAAATACTGATTAATGTGCCGAAACCTCAGGCTGAACTTGATTTGTCAGGCACCAACCCCGTGACCGATGCCTGTAGAGAGGTTGAATCGATTCTCGCTGGTCGTGGACGGGTTCTACTGCGACCCTCGGGTACCGAACCTGTTATTCGAGTGATGGTTGAGGGGGATGACCACCGAGAGATCCAGACCTTGGGGCAAAAAGTTGCTGACGCCATTTCCGCTCACGCTTGAGGTAAAAATGTTCCTTGCGGCGGAGCGGACGTTTCGCTAGTATCGCGCGCCTGTTTTCATAGGGATGGCCTGATGGCATTGCTGGTTGTTGCCAACTGGAAAATGAACGGTGGTCTCGAGGCCATCGAAGCGTTTGCTGGATCTTGGACGACACTAGCGTCGGGTCAACTCGATGACGTGACAACAGTGGTTTGCCCCCCATTTCCGTACCTTGGGGCGGTTTTCCGGGAGATGCCGATGATGGGTTTAGGGGCGCAAGATTGCTCTGCTCACCAAGCCGGCGCCTACACCGGTGAAGTAGCGGCCGAGATGTTACAAGAGGCGGGATGTCGCTGGGTTATTGTTGGTCACTCCGAGCGGCGGCAATACCACGGTGAAACCGACGCGATAGTGGCCGCGAAGGCGCAGCGAGGATTAGCTGCGGGTTTGTCCGTCATACTGTGTGTTGGCGAGTCTCTGGCAGAAAGAGAGGCGGGTGAGCACGAGCGTGTTGTTGCAAGCCAGTTACAGCGCTCCTTGGAGGGCGTGACTCAGGACGGTCTGGTGATTGCGTATGAGCCGGTTTGGGCTATTGGCACTGGCAGGACAGCAACGCCCGAGCAAGCTAATGAGATGCACCGACTCATTCGGAAGGGGTTGGTAGAAAAATTTGGGGTTGATGCGGGCTCTGTGCCCATCATCTATGGAGGCAGCGTCAAGCCCAGCAACGCGGCGGAATTGTTCGCCTGCGACACGATTGACGGGGCGCTGGTTGGCGGGGCTTCGCTGGAAGCAGAAAGCTTTTGGCAGATAGCGTCAGCGGGAGTCTCCGGGAGGAAGTAGTGGAACAGATTATTTTGGTAGTGCACCTGTTGATTGCCCTTGCCATTATTGGCTTGATCATGATGCAGCGTGGTAAAGGTGCCGACATCGGTGCGTCGTTTGGTGCAGGCGGTTCGCAAACGCTGTTTGGTAGTACCGGTAATGTGAACATACTGACCAAAGGCACTGCCTGGTTGGTAGCGGCATTTTTTGCGACGAGCTTCGGTCTCGCAATGATTGCCGATAGCAAGACCGCTGACACCCAAGATTTGGGTTTTGAGCTGCCTATTGATGTGATGGAGACCACGGAAATCACCGAACCCATGACATCTGATGACGTTCCGGCGACCGATATGCCTGAGGTTTCGATGGAAGCTGTGGGTGCTGATCAATCAAGTGATGTACCTGTGGTCGATGTGAGTGGTGCTGAAGCGTCGGTGGAAGTGATAGAATCCGGCGACGACGTACCACAAGAGTAAAAATTGCGGGAGTGGTGGAATTGGTAGACACGCTATCTTGAGGGGGTAGTGGCCTATGGCTGTGCGGGTTCAAGTCCCGCCTTCCGCACCAAACAACGCAGAGCCCCATAATGTGGGGCTTTGTCGTATCTGGAGCTAACGAACGGCAGGCGGGACTTGTCCCTCGATCGCTCTTGGCCATCCGTGGCCTCCGCGATCCGCCAACCTCCTGTTGGCGTCCGCACCAAACAACGCAGAGCCCCATAATGTGGGGCTTTGTCGTATCTGGATCGCTTGTTCGGCACAAAGCCCGGCGAGCACGAGCCAGCTGGAGACATTTGGCAGTCACTCGTCCCCGCTAGGGCGCATCCACAGATCGAGGCCTGGTGGTCACATAGGTGTTTCATCAAGCGAATTCCGTGGAGCGACTGAAACACCTATGTGACCACAAGGCCGTGACTCAACGAGCTTGCGCATCCGGTTGACTAAATCAGAGCGTTGAATCATGAAGCTTTGAGCTGACAACGTCGCTGCAGCCGTAGCCCATCGAGCACCCAAGCCGCTAACTTGCCTGAGGCCCCCAAGTATCCAGCCAGCAATCGAAAACCTCGTCGAGGCCGTAACTTAGCGAGCTGTAACACTAAAAAACCTAGTTAAAGCCGTAAATTAACCCCGTAAGTAGGTCGAAACGTAATTAAGTGATATTTATTAGTACATCGGGTAAAGAAGCTGTTGACCAACCCATACTGCCTCCCTATACTTCTGCGCCTCTGATCGACCAGTTTTGTTCTGGTCGGAGTGACAGCCAGCGGCGTTACGGCAGTTTGTAACGGCGCCAAGGGGGCGGTCACTAAGATTTTGATGCGGGGTGGAGCAGCCTGGTAGCTCGTCGGGCTCATAACCCGAAGGTCGTCGGTTCAAATCCGGCCCCCGCTACCAAATCGACACAGACCAATGCTCAGGTCCGTGTTATTCGTGAAGCCCCTGATGGGGCTTTTTCGTATCCGCAGGTAATGCGGCTGGCTATGAACGCAGGAGATATCGGCGATGTCGGGAAAAGAATCGCGATTGTCCGAGCTGCTCGCGCCAACCGTCGAGTCGCTAGGCTTTGAGCTCTGGGGGCTGGAACTGCTATCTCCCAACCGCCGTCCAACCCTTCGGCTATACATCGAAGGGGAGAACGGTGTCACCGTCGATAATTGTGCGTTGGTAAGCCGACACGTAAGCTCGGTGTTGGACGTTGAGGACCCAATCCAAGGTGAATACACGCTTGAGGTGTCCTCTCCAGGGGTAGATCGGTTGTTGTTTAAGCCGTCGCAGTACGCGCTTTACGTCGGAGAGCCGATCGAGATTAAGTTACGGTTTCCCTTTGAGGGGCGCCGAAAGTTCCGAGGTTGGTTAGTGGGCCTCGAGGATGAGGATGTCGTCGTCCGAGTGGATGACAACGAATATTTATTGCCACTTAAGCAAGTCGATCGAGCGCGGGTTGAACCCAGGCTCGATATGAAACCAAAAAGTGGCGAGAACGCAGCGTCTGCCGGTGACGGTGATGTGGCGCAGAGTTGAGACGGTCACCATCTTTTAGGTGATGTCGGAAGTGCTGAGAGGCAAACAATGAATAAAGAAATCCTGCTAGTTGCAGAGGCTGTTTCCAACGAGAAAGGTGTCTCAGAAGACATCATTTTTGAGGCCATTGAACTCGCGTTGGCGACTGCAGCCAAGAAGCGTTATGACGAAGACTCCGAGATAGAAGTCACCATTGATCGTCATACCGGCGACTACGTTACGAAGCGACGCTGGCTGGTTGTTCCAGATACTGAGTTGGCTTTGTTGGGCACACAGTTGACCACTGAAGAAGCCATTGAAATGGACCCAAAGCTTGTGCCTGGGGACATCCACGAAGAAGTTATTGAGAACGTGGACTTTGGCCGAATTGCTGCGCAGACCGCGAAGCAGGTAATCGTGCAGAAAGTTCGAGACGCTGAACGTGCTCAGATTGTCGATCAGTATCGCGGTCGGGAAGGTGAGCTGCTTGCGGGAATCGTCAAGAAAGTCACTCGAGACAATATCATCGTTGACCTCAGCAACAACGCTGAAGGTCTGTTGCCACGAAGTGAATTGGTGGGGCGTGAGACATTCCGCATTAACGACCGTGTTCGCGCAGTGCTGCTGGAGATCAATACCGAATCTAGAGGCCCCCAGCTCATCCTGTCACGGGCGTGCAAGGAGATGCTGGTTGAGCTGTTCAAAATTGAAGTTCCCGAAATCTCCGAGGGTGTAATTCAAATTCGTGCAGCAGCGCGAGACCCAGGGTCGCGGGCCAAGATCGCTGTAAAAACGGGTGACCAGCGCATTGACCCTGTTGGCGCCTGCGTTGGTATGCGTGGCTCCCGCGTGCAGGCTGTATCCACTGAGTTGGATAATGAGCGTGTAGACATCATCCTCTGGGATGACAACCCTGCACAGCTGGTCATTAATGCCATGTCGCCTGCTGACGTTGAATCCATTGTTGTTGATGAGGATAGCAACACCATGGAGGTTGCGGTTGGTGAAGACAATCTGGCACAGGCCATTGGCCGCGGTGGTCAGAATGTTCGACTGGCCTCAGAGCTGACCGGCTGGACAATCAACGTCATGAGTGTTGATGAAGCAGTCGAAAAGCAAGAGGCAGAGGCCGCCCAGGTTATGGAGACCTTCATGAACGCTTTGGATGTCGATGAGGACGTCGCGGGTGTTCTCGTTGATGAAGGTTTCACCACCCTTGAAGAGGTAGCTTATGTTCCTCTTGAGGAGATGATGGCAATTGAGGGCTTTGATGAGGATATCTCAGAAGAGCTCAGAGCTCGCGCCAAAGACGCGCTGCTTACTATGGCGATTGCGTCAGAAGAACAGTTGGATGTTGAGCCGGCGGAAGACCTTCTCAGCATGGATGGAATGGAGCGTCATCTGGCCTATGTGCTGGCGAGCCGTGGTGTTATCACCATGGAAGACCTTGCTGAGCAGAGCGTCGATGATCTTATGGATATTGAAGATATGTCCGAGGAGCGCGCGGCAGAGCTAATTATGACCGCTCGTGCACCGTGGTTTGCTGAGGAAGAGGGCGCCTGATTGCTCAGGTACGGACTCAACGACGCATAACCCGAACGGATCAGGGAGTTACACATGGCGCAGACAGTAGAACAGCTAGCAAAGACGGTAGGAGCCTCCGTCGAGCGGTTGTTGTCGCAAATGAAAGAAGCCGGCCTGCCGCATACAGCAGCGGTAGAGGAAGTTTCTGAGGATGACAAGCAGACGTTGCTCGCATTCTTGAAGCGAAGTCACGGTGAGTCGACGGCGGCGCCCAAGAAAATCACGCTAAAACGCAAACAGGTGAGCACCCTGCGCACCGGTGGTAGCGGTAAGCGCACGGTTAACGTTGAAGTGCGTAAGAAGCGAACTTACGTCAAGCGCGAGGAAGTTGAGGCTAAAGCCGATGCCACCGAAGTTGGCGCTGAGTTAGAGGCCGAGGCGTTAGATGTAGTTATTGATCCGGTACCGGTTGCGGAGGTAGCTCCTGAGCCAGAGCCCGTGCCTGAACCCCAGCCCGAGCCTGAACCCGAGCCTGAACCTGAACCTGAACCTGAACCTGAGCTCGAGCCCGAGCCCGAGCCTGAAGAAGACTTGCGGGACGTTGACCCCGAGGTGCTTCGCCAGCGTGCAGCAGCGCGTCGTAAGGCCGAAGAGGAAAAGCGTCAGCGCGAACTCGATGCAGCTGTTGCGACCAAGAAGGCCGAGGAAAAGCGCAAGGCGGAAGATGCCAAAACGCGGTCCGATGCTGCCAAGCGTCCTGCGGCGACTAAACCCGCCGAAGGCGGCGACAGTGTTGATCGTAAGCCCAAGCGCTTGCATGAGGCGCCGACCCGCGATTCAGCCAACGAAGCGGAGCGCCGTAAAGCGGCGGGACGTGGTCGCTTGGATCGGTCGTCTATCCCCGGCGCTCGAGGCAAGCAGCGCGGCCATAATCTATCCCTGAGTGATCTGGAAGCTGCAGAGGCGGGCGTTTCACGCCGCCGTGGCGGACGCCGCAAGAAGGGCCATGAAGAGCATGGTAAGCACGGCTTTGAGCAGCCTACGGAGAAAATTATTTACGAAGTTAATTTGCCCGGAAACATCAGCGTTGGCGATTTGGCCCAGCAGATGGCAGTCAAGGCCGGCGTCGTCATCAAAGAGCTTATGAAGCTTGGCGTGATGGCGACGATCAATCAGATGGTTGACCAGGATACGGCAGCGCTTGTGGTTGAGGAGCTGGGACACAAGGTCAAGCTGGTGTCCGATGATGTGCTTGAAGATCAGCTCGAGGAGACCATTTCTAACCAGGAAGGTACCCTCGCGCCCCGAGCCCCTGTTGTAACGGTGATGGGCCACGTGGATCATGGTAAGACATCGCTGCTCGACTACATCCGCAAGAGTCGTGTTGCCAGCGGTGAGGCGGGTGGAATTACTCAGCACATTGGTGCTTACCACGTAGAGACGGATCACGGGATGATTACCTTCCTCGATACGCCCGGACACGCCGCGTTCACCGCGATGCGGGCTCGTGGAGCGAAATCCACCGACATCGTGATACTCGTGGTCGCCGCGGACGATGGCGTCATGCCACAGACGGAAGAAGCCATTCAGCATGCTCGTGCAGCGGGCGTGCCTTTGGTGGTTGCCGTTAACAAAATAGACAAAGAAGCGGCTGATCCTGACCGCGTGAAAAATGAGCTGTCTGGCAAGGATGTAATTCCCGAGGAGTGGGGCGGCGATACGCAGTTTATTTCAGTTTCGGCTCACACAGGTGAGGGTATTGACGCGTTGCTCGACGCTGTTCTGTTACAGGCCGAGCTGCTGGAGTTGCAGGCGCCGGCTGATGTTCCGGCACAGGGAATCGTCATTGAATCCCGTCTTGATAAAGGCCGTGGATCAGTGGCTTCACTGCTAATTCAGCAGGGCACGCTGCGTCAGGGTGACATTGTGCTCGCCGGATTACAGTACGGACGCGTACGCGCCATGTTGGATGAGAACGGTCAGCCAATCAAAGAGGCTGGCCCCAGTATTCCCGTCGAGATCCTAGGACTTGATGGTACTCCCGATGCCGGTGATTCGTTCGTGGCTGTTGAGTCCGAAAAGCGTGCCCGTGAGATTGCAGACTACCGTCAAGAGAAGACTCGTTCGACTCGTTTGGCCCGTCAGCAGGCAGCCAAATTGGACAACATGTTCGAGTCAATGACTGCAGGCGAGCGCAAGACGCTCAATGTTGTTGTGAAAGCCGACGTCCGGGGTTCACTGGAAGCTCTGATGGGCGCCTTAACGGAGCTTGGCAACGACGAAGTGAAAGTTAATGTTGTGTCCGGCGGCGTAGGCGGATTGACCGAGTCCGACGTGACTTTGGCCATTACTTCTGAGGCGATCATATTCGGCTTCAATGTTCGAGCAGACACCGGAGCGCGACGAATCGCCGAGCAGGAGAATATCGAGGTCCGTTACTACAATGTCATCTATGATTTGATCGACGACGTCAAAGCGGCACTGACAGGCATGTTGTCTCCGGAGCTGCGCGAGGAGATTGTCGGTATTGCCGAAGTTCGCGATGTATTCCGATCACCCAAGTTTGGTTTGATTGCAGGCTGCATGGTCACCGAGGGCACGGTTTATCGAGCCAAGCCTATCCGTGTTCTGCGCGATAATGTGGTTATCTACCAAGGTGAGCTGGAATCCCTGCGCCGTTTCAAAGACGATGCCAGTGAAGTACGCAACGGCATGGAGTGTGGTATCGGCGTTAAGAACTACAATGACGTGAAGGTCGGTGATTTGATCGAAGTGTACGACGTTAACGAAGTTGCTAGGACGCTCTAAGCCGCCGTGGCTCGCGAATACAGTAGAACCCAACGGGTTGGGGATTTTTTACAGCAGGAGCTGGCGCAACTCATCCAAACCGAGTTGCGCGATCCCCGTGTACAAATGGTCTCCGTGACCGCTGTTCAGGTGACCCGTGACCTCGCCCACGCTAAGGTGTTTTTTACGCAGCTGGGCATAGACAACGCCGAGCAGGCCAAAGAGACCGCTGAGGTGCTGAACAAGGCCTCTGGATTTTTGCGATCTACCTTGGCGCGTAACGCCACTATGCGAACAGTGCCCAAGCTGCACTTTCGCTTTGATGAAAGCGTTGGCCGCGGCCGCGACATGGAAGCGTTGCTTCGGGATGTTCGTGCTGCAGACCAGGCTTTGTTACAGGATGATAGCGCCGACGATACGCCCGGAGAGCTTTAATCCATGGGGCGCAAGCGTCGCGGCCGTTTAGTCGACGGAATACTCGTTCTGGATAAACCTCCGGGAATGACCTCAAACGGCGCGTTGCAGCGGGTTAAACGATTGTTTGATGCCGCCAAAGCGGGGCATACGGGGAGTCTCGACCCGTTGGCGACGGGCGTGTTGCCTCTCTGCCTTGGTGAAGCCACTAAATTTTCCCAATACGTATTGGACGCGGATAAGGGTTATCTCAGTACCTTTGTGTTGGGTATTGGCACTGATACCCTCGATGCAGAGGGCGAAGAAACGTCACGTGAGGATGCTGCACATCTCACCAAAGACCAAGTTCTTGAAGCCATGGCGTCACTCACCGGTGCCATTGAACAGATCCCGCCAATGTACTCAGCCATTAAGCGCGACGGTCAGCCTTTGTACAAGCTGGCGCGACAAGGGCTGGAGATAGAGCGCAAGGCCCGATCTGTGATTATCCATCGGTTTGAACTGCTGGCTTTTCGGCCGGGTAAAGCCGTAGAGGTTGATGTCGACATCCTCTGCACCAAAGGCACCTACATTAGATCGTTGGCGGAATCTTTAGGTCAGGCGTTGGGGCTGCCTGCCCATGTCAGCGTTTTGCGGCGAAGCCTCGCTGGTCCCTATAGTCTCGCCCAGGCGGTTACTTTAGATCATCTTGAGACGGTGGCCGAAAGGACGCCGGAGCAACTCGATGCGCTGCTGATGCCAATGGACGGACCTTTAGATGCGCTGCCCGGTGTGGTGATAGGCGAATCTGCGGTTTATTACCTCAAACGCGGGCAGCCCGTACTAGTGCCAAATGGGCCGCGAGATGGTATGGTGCGCGCCTATGCTGCTGGAGGAGCGTTTCTTGGAATTGGAGAGATGCTTGATGATGGGCGCCTTGCCCCGCGGCGGCTAGTGAATCCGTAGCCTCTCAGGCGTCGAATTATTTAATCACGGACATGTCTGTAAACCTGCACGGACATTGCCCGATCATTTAAGCAGGTTGGAGAAATGAAGTATGGCACTTGATGCAGCGACGAAAGCTCAGATCGTAAAAGACTACCAGCAATCTGAAGGAGACACTGGGTCACCCGAAGTACAGGTAGCTCTTCTGACAGCTAACATTGAACAACTGCAACAGCACTTCAAGGAGCACGCACAGGATCACCATTCCCGTCGTGGCCTAATTCGCATGGTCAACCAGCGCCGTAAGTTGCTGGATTACCTCAAGAGCAAAGACACAGCACGCTATGCAGATTTGATTAAGCGACTGGGTCTACGTCGGTAAAGACCACCTAATGGCCGGCTTTTGCCGGCCGTTTTATTTTTTGGAGATAGTCAGTGAACGTAGTTAGAAAAACATTCCAGTATGGTGACCACGAGATCACCCTGGAGACAGGCCGTATTGCACGTCAGGCGAGCGGTGCTGTTTTAGTTACCATGGGCAGCACCAGCGTACTTTGTACCGTTGTTGCCGCGCGCTCAACCCGTCCGGGGCAGGATTTTTTCCCGCTTTCGGTCCACTACATTGAGAAGACCTATTCCGTAGGTAAGATCCCTGGCGGCTTTTTCAAGCGTGAAGCCCGTCCGAGTGAGAAAGAAACACTCACCTCACGTCTGATCGATCGCCCCATCCGCCCATTGTTCCCCGACGGCTTCATGAACGAAGTTCAGGTTATTTGTACCGTCATGTCTGCCGATAAAGAAAACGATCCAGATATTGCAGCCATGATTGGTACGTCGGCTGCCTTAGCGATTTCCGGTTGTCCGTTTAATGGTCCCATTGGTGGTGCCCGCGTAGGGTTTAATGAAGCCAAGGGCTATGTGCTCAACCCAACCTACAGCGCACTGAAAGAGAGCAAGCTCGACATGGTCGTTGCTGGCACTTCAGATGCGGTGCTGATGGTGGAGTCAGAAGCCAAAGAGCTTAGCGAAGATCAGATGCTGGGCGCGGTTTTGTTTGCACATCAAGAAATGCAGACAGTTATCAAAGCCATCAATGAGTTGGTTGCTGAAGCTGGGAAGCCTCGTTGGGAATGGTCTGCGGACCCAGTCAACGAAGAACTCAAAGCTGCCGTTGAAGCTGAGGCTAAAATTGCCCTCGGTGAAGCGTATCGAATCACTGAGAAAGCTGCTCGCTACGCGCGAGTGGGTGAGATTCGTGACGCGGTGATTGCAAAGCTCGCTACCGAAGATGGCCCCTCTGCCGACGAGATCAAGGACCTGTTC
>Ga0181561_10005756_pt1:0-5000 | contig 10517 bp, 6 predicted proteins | sample 011ome_19_FD_133760 | JGI IMG/M metagenome (GOLD analysis project Ga0181561, IMG submission 133760) | Coastal salt marsh microbial communities from the Groves Creek Marsh, Skidaway Island, Georgia - 011510BT metaG (megahit assembly) | ecosystem: Environmental > Aquatic > Marine >...
CTTTCCTTCGATATCGCGCGAGCTATCGCGGAGACTACACGAGCAAAAGACCGACGATACTAAATTCTCCCCTAAAAGAGAGAAAATATCTCCGAAGCAAAAATATAAAATATAAAATTCGCACCCAAAGCTTGAACACGTCGTCCTCGATCTCCACCAAAAGCATACCAATCGCCAACAGCCCAAAGGTCAACAGACACAAAAGAACGTGCATCTTGGGCGTCCTCGAGACCGAGTCGCCGATCAGGGCGGAAAAGGAAATCAGAAGACGCTCCAGGGAGAACATGTTGCTTCGCGTTTACGTCGTCTGCTACGATTTGTTTTTTTTTTTTATTTTGCAGCCGTTGGTTGAAGCGTGCGTGTGACGGCGAAAAGTAGTATTTGAAATTTCTCTTTTTCTCTCTCTTTCCGCTTCACAAAAAAAAAACTTTCGCGATCGCTACGTAACAGGAAATAGGAAGAGCAAGATCCGCAGAAAGAAACTCGCTGTCTTTGCGCGGTTTGGTTTGGTGGTATTTGATGTTTTGTTGTTTTTGAACGAGTGAGAAGATGAATTTTTTTTCTGAGGCCGGGAAAATATCTTTCGTCGAGTCACGTTATCTGCGTCAGCAAATAACGACAGCTTTTTTTTGATTTAGGGTTTTTGTTTAGGGTTTTTTTGTAAACCCTAAACCCAAAAGAGAAGAAGCAGCTGAACCATAAAATCAGTTTTTCAACATAAAAAAACAAACGAAAAGAGCATATGGTGCAAATGCCAACCGCGTCGAGCGAGAGCGCGCCGGTGCGTCTTTCCCTCTTTTTCGTCGTTGCTCTTCTTCTTCTTCTTTTTATTATTTGCGCTGTTATTGTTATATCGTTGCGCGTGCAACCGCGCGCGGGGATTCGTTTTTTTTCGTCTTACTTTTCTTCGGGGAGAAAGAGAGCCCGCGGAATGAAATTTTTGTTCTTCCCCGCGCGGGTGGTTTTCCTTTCTTCTCTCTCTCTCTCTCTCTGATTGCGGAGGCATTTTGGGCGCGCGCGTTCGGTGCTCTTCTTCTCCTTCGTCGTCGTCGTCGTCTTTGGCGCTCGTTTTGGTGCAACGCTGACTGACCCTTCCCGCGGTGTATTCTTTTAAACAACAGTTGCTCTCGAGACGCGACATCGAATCAGGCACAGCAACAACAACAACAACTGGAGGCTCTGGCAGAAACTCCTTCGCCGTCTTGAACGAAGAACTCCGTCGAGACGCGCTCGTGACGTCCGTCTCCAACGCGGACCGCCTCTCGGAGACGTTAGAACAGGCGCACAAAATCGCCACCGAAACCGACGACGCCGGCGAGACAATCTTAAAGTCCCTCTCGCAACAGAAGAACCGCTTGTTGTCCGCGCGCGCCGCCGCGGCGAGCATGGAACGGGACATGGAAAGTTCAGAGAGAAAACTTCGAAGGATGTCTTACGAAAAGTGCATACAGAAGTGGATGTGGCAGATAGTCTTGTTCTGCTTCGTAGGCGCGTTGGGGTCGTTCGTGTATTTCAAAGTCACCAGCACGAAGCATCACAAAAACGGCCGGCACCTCAGCGATTACAAAATATTAGACGTAGACGAGAAAACCGGGAAGTTTGTGCGATGAAGAGAACGCTCGCGTGAAGTAGTAGTTTGTTTAGCGCGCGCGATGTATATATATATATTTATTTATTTAGAGAGAGAGAGAGAGAGAGAGAGAGAGAGAAGTAGAGAGTAAGAACTAGCAAATCAAGTATTCCTGCGTAGACGGATGAACGTGTAATATTATTAGTCGTATTTCGAACCATTTTTCTTCACACGAAAGCCTCACTTGAGAGAAGGAGACCTCGGCGCGACAATGACAGGCGGCAACGACCAAGAAGGAGAAGATGGAGAAGACCTCCAAACGTTGGTCTTCCTCGCCGCGTCTTCCGACGAGTTCGGGAATCTCGCCGCTCTCGCCGCCGGCGACGACGAAGCGCGAGAAGAGAGAGAACGCGCGACGAAAGAAATTCTCCGTCGAATCCAAACGAAAAAAGTGCCCGTCGTTACTCTGTTGCAAAAGATGGACTCGACGTTAACGAGCGAAAACGAGCGAGTGCGAGGATTCGCGACGGAAGTTTTGATGAAATGCGTTCGAGCGCTGAGCATTCAGACGATGGTTGATGAGGACGCGACGCAAAGAATGCGAGAGAGTTTACTCTTGACGCAATTTTTCGCCGCCAAGTTGAGAGAGTTGTGCACGTTAAAACACGGCTTGGACGGGATGTTGTTCAGTTTGAGATGTTTAAAGAGAACGATGAATATGGAAGAGGGGAATGATAATAGTGACGCTAGCAATGGTAGAGACGATGATGGTGGAAGTGAAATGGACGTCGATGCGTCGCAAGGACGACGAGAAGAAGAAGAAGACGGTTCGACGAAAACGACGAAAAGAAGAAGACATAAAAATGCGGCGATGATTAATCAATGCATCGATAATGCGATAAAAGAGATGTTTGAACACGTGCACGCGCCGAGTTTAGCTCACAGAGATAGACAAAAAGTTTACGCGCTCTTAGAGGAGTTGCTGAGGGAGTTTCCGAGAGCGATGGTGCTCGGCGGTGACTTTGATGATGACGACGACGAAGCGGAGGAAAATAATGCTGTTAGCGCAAACGAAGAAGATGAAAAGCGAAGGAAGGCAGTCGGCAGATTGGAAAGTATCGTGGCTAATTGCGATGGAGAGAGGGATCCTAGAAATGTGCTGGCTTTGTGTAGATTGTGGCAGGAGCTTCCGAAAGCGTTCAACGAGGCTGAAGAAGGTTTTACAGACGCAACTGATACTACCACCACTAGCGCACAAGCATTCGTAGCCAACTGCGAGGAAGTCTACGACGTCGTCGCGGCGTATTTTCCAATTTCTTTCAAACCGCCACAAAATGATAGCGTGAAAATTACGAGGGAAGAGTTAGCGACCGGGTTAAGAATAGCGATGACTGCGACAAATTGTTATGCGCCGTTCGCTATTCCTCACGTGTTGGAAAGCGTAGTGAGTGGAGGCGAAAATGAAGGCGCCGCAACTGCGGTCTCAGGTGAGGCGTGCGCGGATGCCATCGATTCTCTCGAAACTATGGGTGCGAATTGGCCGGACGAGGATATTGCGACCGATGAGATCTGCAAAAACGTTTGGTCCAGACTGCGTCTGTGCGTCGTTTCTCCGAGAGATTTAGAGTGGTCGAAACCCGTGCAAAGAGCTACAGCGAGGTTGTTTGCAAACAAGAACTCGACGTTTTCCACGAAGGTTTTGAAATTAGCGTTAGAAGACCAAAGTATAAGCGTGTGCGAGCAAGCTTTCAAGGCGTATAAAGTGCACAAGAAGGAACGGAGCGAAGATACGCAGACCATGATGGAGTGCAGTAGTAATAGTAAAGAGCAGAACGCGATGGAGGTAGACGGAGAAAAAGAGAACGAAAACAGCGGGTGTTGCGGGGGAGGATGCGGTAAGACGCAAAACCAAACAGATGCAAAGATGAGCGAGATTGAAACTGCGGCGAGGGTTGCTGCGGCAGTTGCGGGACGATGTCTTGGTGCCGCTGCTGCCGCGAACGCAGACTCCGCAAGGGTTGCAGCAAGCGAGAAATTAAAAAAAATATTAGACGCTATTCGAGACGATGGAGATTATGCGAACGATGATTTCATGCCACATTGGCGTTCCATTGCAATGGTTTTGATCACACCAACGATTGGTGGTGCGCTCGACGCTGCGCTCTCGTCATCAAAGAACTCAGTGGAAGAAATATTAGGAGGCGATTTGCGCAACATTCTTTGCGATACGCTCGTGTCCGGACTCCGCTCGTTTACGTGTAAAACTAAAGATCATGACGGCGTCGTGTTATCGATCGCGTGCGCTTCAGCATTCCTGCAGTTTCCAGAATTTTCAATAGTTGACGCGAACGCAAAGAAGGCATACACGGACGTCTTGGAGTCTTTGTTTTGGGTTGCCACGACGGCGTCAAACGAGGAGATTGTGTTCACTACTAGTGCGGAGAAGAAGAAGAACAAAGATGATAGCTCGTCACCAACGCTCGCGGACGAGGCCGACGACCGAAGATTACGCGCTAAAGACGCGCTCGTCGTTGCTATAAACTCCGGTGAATGGAATGGAACACTCGCCGGTCAGACCATATCGTCTCTTATCGAAAAGTCACTATTTGATGAGTCCACTGGCCACGCCGATCGACGCAGACGCGCTTTGGAACTTTGTCTCGCGATTGTCACCACGAATGACGAGAACAAGAACACGGGCAGCGTCGGACGGCGATCGTTTCGAGAAAACATTGTTGGCGGACTTGCAAAGTTAATTTCAGAAAATCCCGCTTTGCGTCTACGAAGGACCACTGCTTCGGATTGTTTACTCGCATGTTTGCGTGGACGAGCATTGGAGAAGGAACACATCCTCGCGCCGGGTGAAGTCCCGCAAGATTTAAGAATGAGTGAGGATGCGCTATCGGCGGAACTGTGTGCAAGACTCGCGCTCGGCGGACTCGGTTTCGGTATTCCTGAAATGAACTCCAATTTTGCCTGTGCAACGATGGCGTGTTCTTCCTCCGAAGCGCAAATTGCGTTGGTTGGTTTGTGCGCATCAATCGTGCTCGGCCAAGCAAAAGGTAACTTTGAAAACGCGTGCGCAAGTCTTTGCGGCGCACGCGCGGTTATATTATCGGACGAAAACAATGAGCTGTTAAAGTTGACAGCGCAAAGATTAGTCGATGTGGCGACTGCGACGAAACCGTACGATACATACTCGAATATAAAGCGACGAGCGGCGTTGCATGCGATCGCATCGATGGTGCACAAAAGAGGTCTCGATCGATTTTTTGCGAGTGAAGAGAAGACCATGTTTTCAAAGCACAACATGCAAAAAATGGTCTTCGATAACGAAGAAGCGAGTGGGGTATTGCTCAGAGCATTTCTGTTTTCACCGGGCGCGAAAACGGCTTTGAATGCGGCTAAACTCGAGCTCGTATCCGAATCG
>Ga0181561_10005759_pt1 | contig 10513 bp, 9 predicted proteins | sample 011ome_19_FD_133760 | JGI IMG/M metagenome (GOLD analysis project Ga0181561, IMG submission 133760) | Coastal salt marsh microbial communities from the Groves Creek Marsh, Skidaway Island, Georgia - 011510BT metaG (megahit assembly) | ecosystem: Environmental > Aquatic > Marine > Intertidal zone...
CAGCCATTGTTGCCAGCTCGTTCCCCGGCGCATCGATCACCGCCGAAAACCGACCGAACCAAAACACCTCCCACTCTGCCCAACCGCGATCACGCCAAGCAAGCTTGAGCGGCGCCTTACTCTCGCGGGTCTTTCCCCATGGCAGAGGAAGATCGACCTGCATGCCCGCTAAATCAGATGCTATATCCACCGCTATTTCATCCCCAACAGTGACTGCGATGTTGACTTGAGCGATGCCGTCAACCGGCAACGATAGGGGCAGTGAACGCCAGCCAAGCAAATCCCTCGCGTCCACATCAAAATCCAGTCGAGCAGCGAGCAAGGTGTCTGGGGTCGAGGCCAAATCAGGGCTCATTTCAATGCTCAGTGGCCGCCCATAGAGCGCTCCGCGAAGCTCTCTGCTCTCGAAGCCACGGGAGGAGTGGTAAATCACATCTCCTGAGACGCCATCAACCGCTAATTCGAGCAAATCCGAATGAACATCAGCGGCTGAGAGTCGCGTTGCGACTTCCACATCGAGTGATCCAGCGATATCGCGTAAATCAAAACCAATACTGAGATCGGCACTGGCAGCACCCGTTGCGGTGACATCGTCGATCAAGGGCTTGGCGAAATAAAGCGGTGGAAGCTGACTCAACCCGCTTTTGAGCGCGGACACCTCGCCGTCTGACGCGGATTGAATCTGTAGCCAAAACGCATCTGGCTGCAAACGCAAGCCCACGAAAGTATTGTCCAACTCCAGACCAGCAATCCGAGTGTACGGCGACCACACCTCAATAAGCGTGTCGTCGAGACGTAAAAAACTTGTTGGCTGCAGCGCAGCAGGCCAATCATCTTGATAAGCCAGCGCCACATCACGAAGGTTCGCGGCCAACTGCATGGTCTGCGATGCGTGGCCGTAAGGCCTGAAGTCACCAAACCACATGAAGGTCGCCGCCTCAACGTGACCCGCCGGCAGCGCGTTTTGTAACCACTGGTAAGCAGTGGTCGGCAGACGATACGGTATGTAGCTATTGCGCACGCTCATGGGTGCGTCGCTCACAGCTACCGCTAAGCGCATGTGCCTCTCAATTGAGGCATTTTTAAAAAAGGGAATATCCATCTCAAACTGCACGGTGGCTGTGTGATCCGAGGCCACCGCCAAAAAAAGCCCATCCTCAAGCCACAGCGCGTCGGGCTGCCAGTGTGCTGAGAGCACCCCGCTCACAGCGCCAAATTGAATCGATGTTTCATAGACCTTCGGCAACGTCAACGTGAAGTCCTCGGTAAGGATCCACGCCTGTGCGCCACTCTGGTTCGCGACAAGACTTGCGTCGATCCCGCCAAGTCCAGGTACGTTGCGATAGGGTTGCGTCGTCGCATCTTCGACAACAATTGATGCCGACCACGATTGCAAAGGCTCCGCTAACGAAGCCGTCTCCAGAGAGAGTGCCTCGACACGACCGTTGGGGTCCAACGTTGCCAGTATCTGGCTCGCCCTCTCAGGCAGCACCCCACTCGCTACTAAAATGTCTATTAAAGGTGAGACCTCAAAATCCCTGACCAAGATTTGCCAATCATCGTCTGGTTTGGCGAGCTGAAGGCGATCTAAAGCGAGTTGTGAACCAGAGTGCGTCAGCTTCGCGTTCTGGACCCAAAGCTGTTGCTGGCCAGAGAGAGCCTCGAGGGCGGCAGAAAACGAGAGCGCCTCAAGCATGACGCGACCACTGCTGGTCTGGCGAATATTTTCAAGGTCAGTTTGTAACGTGACGCGAGCCCCTTCCTGAGAGACACTCAGCCAGAAGCTCGCGCTTCCCTCTGCGACAAGATCCACCCCAAGCATCTGGGCAGCCATACCCAAGCCGCGGCCTGAAAAGTAACCATGAAAAGCCCCGGAGAACTTCTCATAGTCCAACGGATCACCGGTGCCAGACCCCTCGGTGGCGAAAACAACGCCTTCATCAGAATGGATCGAAATTTTGAGGTCTCGCCGGCTACCCTCTCTGACCATATCCAGATCGAGGGTGACGGCAGGGGTCAACGGCAATTGAACCGCTGCGCGAGGAAGCGCCATCACGCGGGCTTCGCGAATCACCAACCGCTCAAATCCATTCAAAAAGCCCGCTATGCCGCGAGGAATAGCCTGATCCTGCGGCTGTGCCATGGGCAGACTGCGAAACTCCGGCTTGGTCAGAACAATTTCGTCAAAACGCAAGGTGCCGGCCAATAAACTCGCCCATGCATCGATGCGAATCGATACGGCGGGAAGAATCACCCATTCCCCATTGGCGTCGTCGCGAAGGGCAAAGTTCTCAATTTGAATATGAGGAGAAAATCCGGCCATTCTTCCCTGAATACCATCGATGGAAACCTCTCCGTCTACCATCGAGGACAGCAGTTCCACAATCTCCGGTTGCGCGGTGGAGAGCGCCCTCATCGCCAACCTGCCGCTGCTCACATAGATAGCGAGACACACCAATGTCACCACCATAAAAGGCCAAACAAATCGCCCCAGAAGTTGAGGAAGCGCCCTAGCCATATCTCACCGGGATGTTGGCACTCAGCAAGAGCTGGCGCGTCTCGCACAGTGGCAGACCGACCACTGCGCTATAACTCCCCTCAATCCTGCTGATAAACGCGCCCGCGTAGCCCTGAATCGCATAGGCACCCGCCTTCCCCTCATGTTCGCCCATCGACAAATATTGGTTGATTGTCTCCTCGGACAACGCTGTAAAAGTCACGGCAGTCGTCGTGGTTCGACTCTCACAGGCGCCCCCAATAGACAGGGAAAGGGCGGTATGGACCTCGTGCGTACGACCGGAAAGGAGTTGCAAAGACTCTCTTGCACTGTCGAGGTTATGGGGCTTGCCCAATATCTTTGAACCCACGGCAACGGTGGTGTACGCACCCAGTACGGCGCGACCCGCCTCCTCGCATTTTCTCGCCTTTTCCGCTGCGAGTCGCGCAACGTATTGCACCGGACGTTCACCAGGTAGCAATGACTCATCGATGTCTGGACCGGCGGTATCAAAGTTAGCAACCAGCAGAGACAGCAGCGCTTTGCGCCGCGGGCTGGCCGATGCGAGCAGGAGCGCCATTAATTAACCTCGTAATAGCGCCTGAGAAGACGCAAAAGCTCTCTGATAATCAGCCAGCAGGCGGTCGAAGACAGCAGACCGATCAATCCCAGCCATGGCAAACCTGGCATTTCGAGGCCGTTCCTCAACCACTGCTCGGAACCTGAGGTCAACATTAACAACACCAGAATCATTAACGACTGCTGAACACCATCAAATTGCCGGATGCGCTGATAGTTGGACATCAAGACCAACACCGAGATCATCAGGCCCAGTGAGGACAGGCCTATCGGAGAGCCCTCGATCAGGTCCTGACCGATACCAAGGAAAAACGCGGTCGTCACACCAACCCGGTGAGGGAGCGCAAGTATCCAATAGAATAGCGCCAGGGTAGCGATATCAGGCCTGAATACTCGCCATTCCAAAGGAAAGGGGAGCAACATGAACAGCAAAGCACAACCGAGAGACAGATAAATCACCCACGACGATCTGGCTTGCTCCACTACGACTCCGCCCCGCTCCCAACGGTTCTTTGTAAAACCAATACATAGCGCCCGCGGTCCAACGCCGATATTGGCTCGGCAGTTACCAAGGCGAATGCCTCGCCCTCTGCAACCACTACCTCCACCACCCGGGCCACCGGATAGCCGTTGGGGAAGCGACCTCCCAACCCGGAGGTCACCAGCAGATCACCCACCCTGATGTCTGACTTGGCCGGCAAATGTCGGATTAGCAACCGATCAATCATGCCGCTACCCTCTGCAATAGCGCGTAGCCCAGAGCGATTGACCTGCACGGGAAGCGCATGCGCGCTGTCGGTAATCAGGACAGCGCGACTATTACGATCCCCAGTTAGAATAATCTGCCCCATCAACCCCTCTTCACCGAGCATCGGTTGACCCACTTCGACACCATCAAGGACACCTTTATCGATGACAACAATGTGTCTCGCAGCGTCGGGAGACACCGCAATAATTTGGGCTGCAATCAACTCGTCATCAATCAGTTGTGCAGAACGGAGCAATGCTTTGTAGCGGGCATTCTCGGATAAAAGAGCTGCAAGGCGCTGATTCTGGCCTTTGAGCACGCGGTTTTCCTGCTGCAGTCGAAGCACTTCATCCTGCAGGTCTCTTCGGGAGTTCATCGCTGCTACCAGCCTATCCCAGGCGTCGACAGGGGCCAAAACAATGCTGGTAACGGTGCCTACAACGTCTACTGCGGTTTGCTGTACGGCCACCATGCGGGGATGTTCACGGAAAAAAAAGAGCGACGCCACACACAGTACCGCCAGCAATACAAATCTGGCGCTGATTGCGCTCTCTTTCAGGAAAAGCGGTTTGATAGCGCTGCCCCCGTTGCCCTAGCCTTATTCAGTCGAGAGCAGATCCAAAACATGACGATCCATGAGCTCCAGCGCCTTTCCTCCCCCTCTCGCCACACAGGTCAGCGGATCCTCAGCAACAATCACCGGCAAACCCGTCTCTTCAGCAATACGCTTGTCCAGATCAGTCAGTAGCGCACCGCCGCCAGTCAGCACAATTCCCGTCTCAGCGATATCCGCAGCCAATTCCGGCGGGGACTGCTCAAGCGCCAGCTTTACGGCTCGCATCATGGCCTCTAGGGGCTCCTCTAAAGCACCCAGAATTTCTTCATTGGTCATTGTAAAGCTGCGCGGCACTCCCTCAGCAAGGTGGCGCCCACGTACGTCAATCTCTTTGAGTTCCCCCGACTTGTAAGCACAGCCAACCTCTTGCTTGATCCGCTCGGCGGTAGAGTCACCGATCAGACTTCCGTATTTACGGCGAACATAGGAAACAATTGACTCGTCAAAACGATCACCACCGATGCGAATAGAGTCTCGGTAAACGACCCCATTCAGAGAAATAATCGCAATCTCGGTCGTTCCCCCTCCAATGTCGACTACCATGCACCCGGAAGCCTCCTCAACCTGCAGTCCCGCACCTATCGCTGCGGCCATCGGCTCCTCAATCAACTTCACCTCTCTCGCGCCAGCGCTCAACGCTGACTCCCGAATCGCTCTCCTTTCCACCTGAGTCGACATACAGGGCACACAGATGAGCACTCGCGGACTGGGCCGGATAAATCGACTTTCGTGCACTTTGGCAATGAAGTGCTGCAGCATTTTTTCCGTCACCTGAAAGTCAGCAATCACGCCGTCCTTTAACGGCCTAATCGCCTGAATATTTCCTGGAGTGCGGCCAAGCATGCGCTTGGCTTCCTTACCCACAGCCTCGATCGACTTCTGACCATTGTGTATGCGGATCGCTACTACGGAGGGCTCGTCTAGAATGATGCCGCGCTCCTTCACATAGATCAGCGTGTTGGCCGTGCCGAGATCGATCGACAGGTCAGTAGAAAACATCCCCCGAAGGCGTTTGAGCATCATCGTTTCCTGAATAAAAATGTGGCTCATTGCCACAGCGTGTAACGCGCCACCTCAACCATTGGGAAGAGACGGATAAAGGCATACTCAAAACGAAAGATGCCCAAAGAGTTGGCGGTTCAAGCGCCGTATGCCGAAGGAATGTAGCAATGCAGGGGTTTTTGGGCAAGCCGCAAGTGTGTTAGTTTTCGCGGCCTGCGGTAAGGAAAGCTCCCATGTCAATCTCTCAAGAAGATGTCGAAAAAGTGGCGTTGCTTGCACGGCTGTCCATCGCACAGTCCGAGCTTCCAGAAGTGACAGAACGCTTTGGTCGAGTCCTTGAATTGGTCAATGAGCTCAATACCATCGATACGTCGGGCGTAGCGCCAATGTCTAACCCTCACGATATGGTGCAGCGACTTCGTCCTGATGTGGTCGTAGCAGAAAATGAAAGAGAGGCGCTGATGGCAGCTGCGCCAGCGCAGGAGCAGGGGTATTTTCTGGTGCCCAAGGTGATTGATTGATGGTGGACAGTGCGCCGCTAAACGCCTCGGTGAGCGACCTGCATCAGTTGCTGAAAGATCGCGCCATCTCCAGCGAAGAGCTGACGAACGCCTTTTTAAAGCGCATTGATCAACTCAATGGCCAGCTCAATGCGGTGGTGACGGTCTGCCCGGAGCAAGCGATTGCTGATGCGCGGCGAGCAGATGAACAGCTGTCACGTGGCGATGCGCATATCCTTACGGGAATCCCTCTGCTCCACAAAGACATCTTCTGTACCCGTGGCGTTCGCACCACTTGCGGCTCGCGCATGTTGGAGGATTTTATCCCAGCGTATGACGCCACCGTCGTTGCCAAATTAAAAGCCGCAGGCATGGTGATGCTGGGGAAATGCAATATGGATGAGTTCGCGATGGGCTCGTCTAACGAAACCAGCTTTTTTGGCGCGGTGAAAAATCCCTGGGATCCCAACTGCGTGCCGGGGGGAAGCTCCGGGGGCTCTGCCGCTGCGCTCGCGGCTGGAATGGCCCCCCTTGTCACGGGCACCGACACCGGGGGGTCTATACGGCAGCCTGCCTCCTTGTGCGGGGTTACGGGCTTAAAACCGACCTACGGCAGGGTGTCGCGGTTGGGCATTATTGCCTTTGCCTCCTCCCTGGATCAGGCGGGACCCATGGCGAGGTCTGCCGCGGACTGTGCACATATGCTTACCGCCATGGCCGGACTCGACGCCGGAGACTCCACGTCGGCGGACCGCGCGGTCCCGGATTTTTTCTCTGAACTTACCGGTGACGTAGACGGCTTACGGATTGGCATTCCAAGGGAATATTTCAATGATGATTTAAACCCAGAAGTCCGAGAGCGCATTATGTCGGCTCTGACACAGCTCGAGAAAGCAGGTGCGCTACTTGTCGATATTGAGCTACCCCATAGCCATTACGCCATTGCTACCTACTACGTACTTGCCCCTGCCGAAGCATCGGCAAATCTGGCGCGTTACGACGGCGTCCGATTTGGCTATCGCTGTGACAACCCGTCAGATCTCGAGGATCTCTACCTCCGTTCCCGCAGCGAGGGATTTGGGGAGGAGGTGCAAAGACGTATTCTTGTCGGCACCTATGCACTGTCTGCTGGCTTCTACGACGCCTACTTCAACAAGGCACAACAGGTGCGTCGAGTGATTAGCGAAGACTTTCACAAGGCATTCCAATCCGTAGATGTTATCGCGGGACCCTCCGCTCCCGGCGTTGCCTTCCCCTTTGGCGCCAAGCAACAGGATCCTGTCGCGATGTACATGGAGGATATTTATACGCTGGCGGTCAACCTCGCCGGGTTGCCGGGCCTGTCTGCGCCCGCCGGACTCATCAACGGCATGCCTGTAGGTCTACAGTTGATCGGCAAAGCCTTTGACGAGAGCACTATTCTGAACGCGGCGCATCGATTGCAACTCGATACCGACTGGCACGAGGCGCGCCCGGCACTCGAGGACAGTCTGGCATGACCTGGGAAACCGTCATGGGCCTAGAGGTTCACCTGCAACTGGCAACCCAGTCCAAAATTTTCTCGGGCTCTTCGACACAATTTGGCGCCCCGCCCAACGCGCAGGCGAATGCCGTGGATCTGGGGATGCCCGGCATGCTGCCGGTGCTTAATGAAAAGGCCGTGCGCTTCGCGGTGAAGTTTGGCCTGGGTATCGGTGCACGAATCGGGGAGCGATCGATTTTTGACCGGAAAAATTATTTTTATCCCGATCTCCCCAAGGGCTACCAGATCAGTCAATTTTTCTCCCCCATTGTTTGCGAGGGGGTTTTCGAAGTGCCAATGGGCGATGGCTCTTTACTGCCCATCAGAATTACGCGAGCGCATCTTGAGGAGGATGCAGGAAAATCCGTTCACGATATCTTCACCCAAGAATCAGGCATAGACCTGAACCGAGCGGGTACACCACTGCTGGAGATTGTTACAGAACCGGATTTTCGCTCCGCTGATGAGGCTGTTGCGTACCTGAAGGCTCTACATTCTCTGGTCACCTATCTCGGTATCTCTGACGGCAACATGGCCGAGGGGTCCATGCGATGCGATATCAATATTTCTCTTCGTCAAAAAGGCAGCGATGCTCTGGGTACACGAACTGAAATTAAAAATGTGAACTCATTCCGCTTCGTAGAGCGCGCGATCCATAGTGAAGTAGAGCGTCAAGCCGATATTTTGGACAGCGGAGGCACTATCACCCAGGAAACACGACTTTACGATGCGGAGCGCGATGAAACCCGCTCCATGCGATCAAAAGAGGTGGCGAACGACTACCGGTATTTTCCTGAGCCAGATTTACTCCCAATCGACATTGACCAGAATTACATTGACGCCGTGCGCGCCTCTCTACCGGAACTTCCCGCCGCCAAACGCGCACGGTTCCACAACGACTATCAGTTGAGCGAATACGACGCTGCCCTCCTGGTCCCTGATCATGCTCTGGCCGCTTTTTTCGAAGAGGTTGCCACGCTTTCCGGGGCAGCAAAGCCTGCCGCCAACTGGATTCTCGGCGATCTCGCAGGGGCGCTTAATCGCGCTGAATTGACCATAGAGGAAAGCCCTATATCCGCTGAAGGGCTTGCCGGGTTAATCATGCGGATTGAGGACGGAACCTTATCCAGTAAATTAGCGAAACAAGTTTTTGATGGCCTTTGGCAAGCTCAAGGCACCGCCGATGAAATCATTGCTGCGCGCGGCCTGAAGCAAGTCAGTGACAGCGGACAACTGGAACAGATGGTCGACGATGTGATTGCGGCCAATCCCGATCAGGTAGCGCAATATCTCGCGGCCGATGAACCAAAAAGGAAAAAATTGAGTGGCTTTTTCGTCGGGCAAATCATGAAAGCATCTCAGGGACAGGCGAACCCCAAGCTACTCAATGAGCTATTGATCAACAAACTGAACAATCAATCTTGAATGCGCCCCTTCATATAGTTGAGGCGATTCTCGCGCTTTTTCTCGGCGCTTTTTCTGAGCAACACATACACCGCACCCGTGCCACCGTGTAGCGGTTGTGCTGAGTGGAAGGCCTGCACCAGATCCAGCGCTTTGAGCCAGTGATTCACGTAACCTTTCAATACAGCCGTCAGCGCCCCCTCCGAGGTCGTCTGACCTTTGCCATGAACAATCAGTAGTGTGCGAAGCCCCAGTCGACCGGCTTCGGTAATGAAGGAGAACACCTCGTCCCGCGCCTGCCTGGCGGTCATACGATGCAGATCCAGCCTCGCATCAATGGCGTATTGGCCCAAACGCAATTTACGGTAGACCCCGTTCTGTATGCCGGGTCTTTTAAAATCCAGCACAAACCAGGCATCGAGTGGCTGAACACCCTCATCAACCAGAGGATTCACCGCTTCCTCATGCCCTTGGGCTGCTCGGCGCCGGCCCTGCTGCTGTTCTTCAGACAGCTTTTCCTTGGTCAAACGGACACGCGCCTCCCTCGCAAGGGGTTTGACCCCGGCCATCTCTTCAGCGAAAAGGTCCTCGTCACTCACGGCTTACGACACTCCTGTGGGCCCCGCACAGTATAATGAAGACTCTTTTGAGGCAGCGACTGACATGAACGGAAATCTCATCACAGGCGTCGGTTATTTTCTGCGCGGATTCACCATGATTTTTCAACCGGGTCTGCGGCGTTTCGTGATCGTGCCACTGGCTGCCAATGTGATTCTGTTCAGCCTATTGGGATGGGCATTGTACGAGACCCTTACCGACTTCTATGACGCTGCGATGCTCACCGTGCCCGAGTGGCTTCAATTCCTGTCCTGGATTATCACACCTCTGTTGTGGATGATTGGCGGCCTGATTTCAGGCTATGCCTCGACACTCGCAGTGCTGATGCTGACCTCACCGTTCCATTCCTTACTTGCCGAAAAGGTCGAAGAATGGGTTACCGGAGAATCTCCCCCGGCGCTTGAGGGTCTGAGCGCGACGTTACTTGAGGTACCGCGCGCCTTTTTCAGAGAAGTAAGGAAGCTGCTTTACTATCTCCCGATGGCCTTGGGGGTCCTTATTCTCACCCTTATCCCCGGCCTCAATGCCCTGGCGCCATTGGCATGGTTTTTATTGGGGGCGTGGATGATGAGCTTGCAGTTTATTGATTATCCGATGGATAACCATCACCTGCCCTTCCGGGAGGTTCCCGAGGCCTGTGCGGCTAGACGCCTTTCCACCATCGGTTTTGGCGGAACCGTTGCTCTACTCAGTGGCATTCCCTTCCTTAACCTGATCGTGATTCCTGCGGCGGTCATCGGGGCGACGCTGCTGTGGTGCGAGGAACTGCGCGCACTCCGCTAACGCGGATCCGACTTAGCAGATCAAGGCGGCGAAATACAGGGGAGCGGGTGCCCCAGCAACGCCTCTATGTCAGGCAGCAAAAATGCATCATCTTCACTGGCAAAGCTGATGGAGACCCCCGTTGCGCCGGCGCGGCCTGTCCTGCCAATGCGATGGACGTAATCCTCGGGGTCTTCAGGAAGATTGTAGTTAACGACGTGAGAAATACCCTCTACATGAATGCCTCTGCCAGCCACATCCGTAG
>Ga0181561_10005760_pt1 | contig 10513 bp, 4 predicted proteins | sample 011ome_19_FD_133760 | JGI IMG/M metagenome (GOLD analysis project Ga0181561, IMG submission 133760) | Coastal salt marsh microbial communities from the Groves Creek Marsh, Skidaway Island, Georgia - 011510BT metaG (megahit assembly) | ecosystem: Environmental > Aquatic > Marine > Intertidal zone...
CGTCGCCGGCGTCGTCGGCGGTGGCCTCGCGCTGTGCGACGCCTCCGGCGCGCCCGCCGACGCGCTGCGCTCCTTCTTCGGAGCCCCGCGGGTCGGCCCGGGGGGCGGCGCGGGAGCCGACGCGGGCGACGACGCGAACGCGCTGACCGCGAAGGAGACGACCGACCGAAGATACGAAGACGGCGACGACGACGCCGCGTCCTCGAGCGACGCCGCGGCGGAGACTTCCGCCGCGGACCCGCCGCTCGACGGCCGGCGTCTGCTTCTTCAGCTCGCCGCGACGCACTGGCCGGCGCTGTTGCTCGCCGTCGTCGTGACGGTGGTGGCGTCCGTCCTGAAGCTCACCTCGCTGCGGCACATGTCCCGGCTGTACGACCTGATCGGCGCCGCGACCGGCGGCGTCCCGCTGCGCCCGCTGCTGGAGCTCGCCGCGCTGCGCGCCGCCGAGGCGGCGGCGAAGTACGCGCTGGTCCGCGTCAGCGGCGCCGCGCGCGTGGCGATGGAGACGGCGCTGCGCCGGCGCCTGTTCGTGGCGCTGCTCACGGAGGACATGGCCGCGCTGGAGCGGCGCACGGCGGGCGAGTGCCGCGAGCGGCTGGGCGGGGAAGCCTCGCGCGTCGCCGACGTCGTCGCGCGCGCGTTGACGGGCGGAGTGAAGAGCTGCGCGACGGCGGTGCACGGCGTCGCGTCGCTCACGCGGCTCTCCTGGGAGATCAGCGCGGTGGCGCTGGGCATGGTCCCGCCCGGCGTGCTTCTGTTCGGCGCCGTCGGGGCCTTCTCCGCGAAGGCGCACAGGGACGCCGCCGCCGCGAAGGAGGCCGCCGCGTGCGTCGCCGCTGAGCGCCTCGCTGGCGCGCGCACCGTGCGCGCCTTCGCGCGCGAGGAGGCGGAGGAGGCGCGCTACGCCGAGGCGCTCCGGGTCGCGGCGGCGGCGAAGTCGCGCGCGATCCACGCGCACGCCGCGCACCTGGCTTTGTTCGCCGCCGTTCCGAGCACTGCCGTCGCGGCGTGGCTCTGGTACGGCGGGCAACTCGTCCAGCAGGGGCGGCTCACCGTGGGCGAGCTCACCACCGTGGTGCCGCTCGCGCTGGAAGTCGCGGGCGCGCTCGCGGGGCTGAGCGAACTGAGCGCGGAGGTGCAGAGGGGCGCGCACGCCGCGGACAACGCCGCGCGCGTACTAAACGCGGAGCAGAAAGTGGAGACGCGAGTACGGCGTCGGATGGAGGCGAGGCTCGACGTGAGGCACGATAGCGCTCCGGCGAGTCCGGCGAGTTCAGCCGTTTCGCGTCGCGAATCGAACGAGAGCTCCGACGACGCGGTCGTCGCCGCGAATCGTCCGCGGGGCGCGATTTCGTTCCGCGACGTGCGCTTCGCGTACCCCGGGCGGCCCGAGCGCGAGGTTCTGCGCGGGTTCGACCTGGACCTGAAGCCGGGCGAGACGTTCGCGCTGGTGGGTCCGAGCGGCGGTGGCAAGAGCACGGTGGGCGCGTTGCTCTCGCGCTTCTACGACCCGGTGGCCGGCGCGGTTTTCCTGGACGGCCGCGATATCAAGACGCTGGACGTCTCGTGGCTCAGGGCGAACATCGGCACGGTGAGCCAGGACGTGACGCTGTTCGACGGCACGATCGCCGAAACCATCACGTACGCGTCGGACGCCTCCGATCGCGAATCGCGCGGGCGGGCGGACGTCGTGGCCGCCGCCGACGTCGCCAACGCGCGGGGGTTCATCGAGGCGTTTCCGGACGGGTACGACACGCGCGTCGGCGAGAACGGCGCTTTGCTTTCCGGCGGGCAGAAGCAGAGGCTCGCCATCGCGCGCGTCGTGCTGTCGAACCCCGCCATCCTGCTTCTGGACGAAGCCACGAGCGCGCTGGACGCCCAGAGCGAGGCTTCGGTGTCCGAAGCCTTGTCTCGCGCCGCGGAGGGCCGCACCACCATCCTCGTCGCGCACCGCCTCGCCACCGCGCGCCGCGCAGACCGCATCGGCGTGCTCAAAGACGGGCGGCTGGTGGAGTGCGGGACGCACGAGCAGCTCATGAAGAAGACGAACGGCGCGTACAGGGCGCTCGTGGAGACGCAACTCCAGGCGTGACGAAGCGGAGGACCTGTGCTCTGCGATTTCGCGCGCGTCACGTAGCTAAGGTTGATCGCGTGACGAAGCGGCATTTTTTATCTATGCGTTACGGTACGTAGTCGTGACCGGCGGTGGAGACAAATCGCGGACCGGCGCACTTCACGCGCTCTGAGACACGCCGTTCGACCGGCCGAGGCAACGAAAATATCACATCAGAAGTCGAGCGAGCACTCGGCACCGCGCGCCGGCGCCCGCGATGGCGTCCGCGGCCGCGACGCCGACGGCGTGCTCCGCGCGCGGGCTCGAGCGCGTGGCCGCGCGTCGTTCCGTGCGGCCCGGCGGACGGTCCGGGTTCCCGGACCGCGGGCCCGTCCGCGTGGTGTGTCGGACCACCCGCTTCTCGGAACAGTTCGGCGACGCGGGCGCGCCCAAGCCGGGGACGCTGCAGTCCCCGCCGCTGTACGTGAAGCGCACGCTGCGCGGAGGGCAGACCGTGCGGCACCCGGGATCGGTCATCGTGCGTCACATTTCGCGTGTGCCCTCCCCCGACGCCCTCGAGGCGCGCGCGCGCGCCGCGCGACCGACGTCCGACATTCCCGCATTCCCGGACCGTTGAGCACGTTTTCGCAAAATCATTCCTCGTTTTTCCCTCCTCCCACAGCGCGCGTTTCGTTTCTTCACGATTTTTTTTTTTTTAGTGAATCATCCGCGCGCCGCCGCCCGTCTGACGACGCGCTTCCCGCGCGCGCAGGTTCTCGGCGACGTGGACCAGAACTCCGAGGTGATCGCCGGCGGTGACGTGTTCGTGTGGGGCTCGCTCCGCGGCGACGTCGTGGCCGGCTCCAAGGGCGACCAGCGCGCGAAGGTCTTCTCGCTGGATTTCAGGCCGAGCTCGGTGGTGATCGGCGGCGTGCGCGGCGGCGCGGCGTCGGCGCGCGCCGCCAACGCGACGAGCCACGCGTCCGGCGTGCCGCAGGTGGCTGAGGTGTGCGAGGGCCAGAGCAGCACGAAGCCGAACGCGGCGAACAACAAAGTGGTCAAGGCGGGCAGGCGGGTCATCGTGAGCCCCGCGAACGGCGCCGCCGCGCGCGTCGCCGAGGAGGCGAATAAACGCGAGGCGGCTATCGCGGCGGCGGCGCCGGCGCGGCGCGCCGCCAACGTCACCGGCGCGTACGTTTGCGCGGTGGGTTTCGCGTTGATGTTTTTCCCCGCGAAGACGTTCGGCTTGGTGTTCGACGTCGAGGCCATCACGGATGCCTGGATCCGCGTCTTCGGGGTGCTCTGCGTCGCGTTCGGCGCGTACTACGTCGGCGCGGCGTACGGCGACCGCGCCGGATGGGGCGCGCGCGGGTTTTACGCCGCCACCGTCGTCGGGCGCGCGTTTATTTTCGCCGCGTTTCTGGGCTTCGCGGCGGCGGGGTGGCACCCCGAGCCCGCGATCGTGGGCCTGGGGTTCGTCAACCTGCTCGGCGCGCTCGCCATGTGGCACGCGCTCGCCGGGAAGAAGAGAAAGGGCGACGAGAGGGCGACGGCGGGCGGTGAGGCGTGATGATAGAGGAGGAGGGGCTAGGGAGGAAGCGAACGAAGAAAGAAGAAAAAAAAAAACGCATTTTTTTGTTTTTCTTTTTTTGCAGAGTACAAACTCGCATCGTTCCGATCGTGATTTGTGTGACTGAATTTCATACGGATCGAGAAATGGCGCTGTTTGTAACCGCCACTCAAAAAAACTCGGTAAACACGGTGAACACCCGAGGCGTCGCATCACTCCGGCGGTGTCCCGAGCCCCGAGCATGTCGCTTTCGGAAGAGCGCAACTCCCTTCTGATGGCGGGCAGCGCCACTGGCTCCGAAGAATCGCAGGTGCGTCTCGCGCGCATCCCCCCCGTGCGCCCGCGACGATCGCGCCGAACACCCCCGGGATCCGCATCTTCGCGTGCGCCGAGGAAGCGGGGGCGTTCGTCCCGACTCGAGGGACGCGGGCTCGGTCCGGCTCGACGACGCTCGATTTCGCGTCCCGAGGCGAACGGAGACGTTTCGCGAATCTTCCCTCGCGCCCGTGGCTGACCGTCTCCGCCCGCGCCTTCCTCCGTCCCCTCCCGTCGAATCGTTCATCCACGTAGGGTCTCCTTGCTGACGCGCCCGGCGCGAGGCGGAAGCCCCCGCTGTCCGTGGGCGCGTACGTCGCGACGGTCGCGACGCTCGGCCTGGTGGCGTTCGGCGCGCTGGTCTCCCGCGACGGCAGCGCGTACTCCGAGCACCTGCGCGTGCGTCTGTCCCGCGAGGGTGCCTCGCTCGTCTCCTCGCAGCGCCCCCCCCGCGGGTTCGGGGGCTGGAAAGGCGCGCCCCTGTGGGACGACGTGGAGGAGATCCCCGTGCTGTTCACGAAGGGCGCGGACGACGCCGACTTCGTGGTGGTCGGGCACAGCACAGACCTGGGGAAGGACAAGTACTTCCTGGCGTCTCTGCACAAGCACGGCATCAACGCGGCGCTGTCCGGCAACGGCACCAGCTGGCACTGGTTCGAGGACAAGCTGATGGGCGCCAAAGCCGCGTTGCTGCAAATGTCCGGCAACCCGCTGGTGATGTTCGCGGACACCACGGACGTGATGTTCAACTGCCCCGCCGCCGAGATCCTCGACCGCTTCAAGCAGTCGGGCGCGGACATCCTGATCGGCGGCGAGACCCAGCTCTGGCCGGAGATCGATACGTACTTCGACATGAAGCGCGAGCGCGACTTCATCGAGAAAACGTCGGCGACGTTTGCGAAAAAGAAGGTTGGTCTCATCGCCGAGGCGAAGCCCGAGCGCGACGGCGAGGACCGAATGCCGAACCGCTGGGCCAACGGCGGGACGTGGATGGGGCGCAAGGAGGCTTTGCTCGATTACTTCGACGACATCGAGGGGTACCTGGTGACGAATGTCAAGTCGCAGGGCGACGGCGACGGATTCAGGAGGGCCTGCAAGCCGTACGGCATGTCCGACGCCGAATACGCGAAGCGAACCGTCGCCGCCGGCTTTTTCGACGACCAGACGTGCTTGAACCGGTTCATCATGGAGAACGCGGGGATCAAGAACGATCGCGTCGTGGTGGACATGGACGGCTCGGTCATGCTGAGCGTCGGGGGCACGGACTTCAGCGAGTTCAAGACGGCGAAGGATGGGTCGGTGTACTGGGAGAAGACGCAGAAGGCGCCGTGCGCGTGGCACTTCAACAACCCGGAATCCAAAAAGCTCATCCCGAAAGCGGCGAGGACTTTCCCGTCGTACTGGGTGTGAAGACGCGTCGCGTCGGAGGAACGAGCGGTGAGAGACGCGAAAAAAAAAAGCGCGCGTCGCGTGTACATGAGAATCGAAACAAACTACTATATACGTAGACTATATCATCGTACACATACACGTATCGACCGGTGTGTGTCTTGTCTTTGCGTCGTGCGGCGGTGCGCGATTTTCTAACGTCTCTCGATCTTCTACGCCGCGGACGCGATCTTCTTCCCGAACTTCTTCCCGAGCTCGCGAGTCAAGCGCTCGAAGAGCGCGACGAAGTGACTCCGTTTCTCCGCGATTTTTTCATCCAAAACCGCGCCTTTCACCGCTTTCGCGTCGAACGGCGCGCCGTTCCTGAGCGCCCAGCTCAGGACGTGATAGTGGCCTGCGAGCGCCGCGTTCGTCGCCGTCTGCTCGTTCCAGGGGCAGCCCTTCGAGCGCAACCACTTGAGCAGCCTGAGGTGGCCTCCCTTGGCCGCCTCGGCGCACGCGTCGGCGTCCCACCCCCCGCCGTTCGCGCGCAGCCACCGCATCGTGTCGAGCCGCCCGCCCTCCGCCGCGTGGTCGCAAATGCAGTTGCACCAGTCGCACCCGTTCCGGGTCGCCCACTGAAGGAGCTCGAGGTGGCCCTCCCGCGCGGCGTGCTCGCACGTGCGCTCGTCCCACGGGCAGCCCTCCGACCGCAGCCACCGAAGGAGCTCGAGGTTTCCTGAACGCGCCGCCGCCGCGCACGTCCAGCCGTCCCACTCGGCGCCGTTGCTCCGCGCCCACCGCACCATCTCGAGGTGGCCCGCGCTCGCGCCCCCCTGCATCGCCTCGTCGAAGATCTCGCCCAAGTGCGGCGCGAAGCGCTCGAGCGACCACACCAACGCCTCGAGGTGGCCTTTCTCCGCGGCCGTCTCGCACATGCCCGGGTACCACTGCGCGCCGCGCGCGCGCAGCCACTCGAGCGTCGCGCAATCTCCGCTCTCGGCGGCGTGATCGCACACGCACTCGCAAAACTCGAGCCCCTGTTGTCTGGCCCACTTCAGAACCCCGAGGTGCCCGTTAATCGCGGCTTTCGCGCAGATCGCGTGCGCGTCGCGCGCGTCCCACGTGGGACCCGCGTTCGCGCGAGCCCAGCGTAACACCCGCAGGTGTCCTCCCTCGGCGGCTTCGACGAACGTCGCCGCGTCCCACGGGGCGCCGTTCGCGCGCAGCCACTGAAGCGCCTCGAGGCGGCCACCCTTCGCCGCCTTCGCGCACGCCGACGCGTCCCACGGACATTTGGTCTCGCGCGCCCACTTCAGCGTCTCGAGACACCCGCCCTCCGCCGCGGCCGCGAACGTGGACGCGCCCCACGGTGCGCCGTGGCGGCGGAGCCACTTCAGCGCGCCGAGGCGCCCTTCGCGCGCCGCCGCGTCGCACGCGCAGGGCGTCATGAAGCGCGCGCCGCTCTCGAGCAGCCACCGCAGCACGTCGAGCTGGCCGCCTTTCGCCGCGGCGACGCACACGTCTTCGCAGAACTGCGTGTCGAAGTACCCGCGCCGATGCAGACTCCGCAGCGTGCTCAGGCATCCCCGTTCGGCGGCTTGTTCGGGGCTTAGCTCCTGCGAGTTGCCCGACTCCCCCAACGCATCACGCATCATCTCGGTGAACTTCGCGTGCTTCTCGAGATCTGCATCGGACGCGCGCGCCTCGACTTCGCAGGGAACGTCCGAATCCGAAGCCGAAGCCCGTCGCGGCTCGGTTTGACTCATGGAGGACGTGAATACCGCCGAGGAAGCGTGGTCGGCGCGGCGTCGTCGTCCGCGAGAGTCGCGGAGGGTGGCGACGCGCGCGTCGTTGTGTTTGTCTTGTGACTGACCCGACGTCGCGTCTATTGATATTCGTAACGTCCGATGGTTCCGGTGCGCCCTGCGGAGACGCTCTCTCTCAACTCCTGAAAAAAATGAGCCAGAGTGGCGCCCTGAGTCGGCACGCTCGGGAACTGCCCGGCACTCAACGACAGCGCGCCGCCGGCCATCCGCCCGATGGCCGCGCCGGAGCCGGGTCCCGCCGCGGCGTTCGACGCCGCGTCGGACCGCGCCGCGCTCCTGCGCTACGTCCTGGACCACGTCCTCGAGCGGTGCGCGCTTCCCGACGGCGTTTCGAACGCGGCGCATCTGAATCTCGACCGCGTGGACGTCCCCGCGCTGCTCGCGTCCCTTCGCGAGCCCGGGGGGCGACCGGACCTGCGCGCCGCGACGGGAAGCGCCGCGGGAGCGCCGAGCGCGGTGGACGCGTCGAACGCGACCGGGACGAACGACGATTCCGACTTTCCCCCGGTGGTGAGCTTCGCGTCCCTCGGGATCGCCATCCCGAGCCTGGCCGTGAAGCCGGGCGCCGCCGCGCCCGCGCCGCCGGGCGCGGCGGACGCCGTCGCCCCGACCCCGAGGCGGTCGCTCTCGCTCGTCATGCCGTTGTCGAGAGGCGTGTCGCTGGATTCCGCGGGCCGAGAGGCTCCCGACGCCTCCGGGACGGCTTCGCGACAAGCCGACGCCGACGCCGACGCCGTCGGCATCGCCGCGCCCATCCCCGACTTGATCCTGCCGCCCCTGCGTGGCGGTGGCCCGTTCGGCGATCCCGGCGCGAGCGCGTCCATCGCGCACGACGCGGAGACCGATTTTGGGGGGGGCGCTCAGGCGTGCGGAGAGACGAACAGACTGACGAACGCCGCGGTGGCGCTGTGCGCGTTCGAGGCGCTGGTCGCGTCCGTCGGCGATCTCCACGCGCCCGTCGTCGACGTCGCCCGCGCCGCGCTGGAGATCTCTCCGGCGGAGGCGGCGGCGTCCCTGGCGCTGCTCGCGCCGCGTTCGCGGGACGCGCACGAGGAGGCCGTCGCGGGCTCGGCCGCACGTGTGCACCTGCGGCTCCTGGCGGAGGCGGGTGGGTGCGGCTCCGCCGACGCGGCGGTCGCCGGCGCGGCGTTCGGCGGCGCGGCGGACCCAGCCGCCGCCGCGCGCGCGCGCGTCGCGTTTGTGCGGCGGCAGCTGGCGGCGTTGACGGAGACGCTGTGGGCCGCGCGCGACGCCGAGGCGGCGCGGGGCTCTGGGCTCGGGGACCCCTCTCTCGAGGTTGTGGACGAATCCGAGGACGGCGTGTTCTCCGACGCGCCCTCCGTGGGCGCGGTCATCGAGGAAGTCTCGCGCTTGGCGGCGAGCGCGTTGTCCGACGAAGCTCTGCTGCAAAAACGCGTTTTTGCAGCAGAAACCGACGAAAATAAAAAAGGCGTCTTGTCCGTCGCGCTCGACGAACACGCGCTGGCCTCGGCCGTGGAGGCTCTGGTGGAGATGGTCGAGTCCTCCCTGGACGCGCACGCGAACGCATGGAGGTACCCCCCCGCGCTGGCGGGGCGCGCGTACGCGCGCCTGCTGGACACCGCCTTCGACCCCCTGGACGAGGGCGCGCTGGCCGACGACGCCGACGAGACGCTGGCGGCGCTCTCCGGCCCCGGGGGCGTCGGGGAGTGCCTGGGCGTCGACGCCTCGGCGCGCCACGCGATGCTCGCGTGGGCGCTCGCGCGGAGGTACCGCGAGGCGAGCGTCGGGGACGGGCTGTTTGGCGGAAAAGACGGCGCGGACGCCGAGACCCCCGCGCGGCGCGCGTACGCGCGCGCCGTCGACGCCGAGGCGGAGGCGGAGCGCGACGACGACGAGGACGTTTCCGGAAACGTTTCCGGAAACGTCCAGACACGTTTCGTCGTTTCGGAAACGCGCTCGTCGCGCGACCCGTACGCGTTGCTGTCCGCCGCGACGCGCGTGCTGTGCGCGTTCAAGGAGGCGTTCGACGAGGAAACCTCGTCCCGTCTTAAGGAGGACGACGTCGCGCTCGTGCTGACGCACGCCGCGCTGGGCCCGGTGTCGTGGTGGACGGAGGGCGCGCTCTGCGACTTTTACAAGGACGTCGACGTGGTCGCCGCGGAGCTCGCGCGAAGGCTCCCGCGAGGCCCGCCCGTGAACGGCGTCCCGGTGAAACGCGGCGACCCATCGTCGCCGCCGGCCATCACCGCGATGGGCTTCGAGCGCGTCCTGGGTCTGGGCGTCGCGGCGGCGGACGCGCGCGCGCGCGTCGCCGCCGCGACGGCGCCCGGCTTCGACGGCGACGCCGCCGCCGTCGGCGTCGCCGCGGGCCGCGCGCTGGCGGCGCGCGCGTGCGCCCTGTCCGCGGACGAGGCGTACGCGCGGCTCAAGGGCGCCGCGCGCGCGCACGACGTGGAGACCGCGCGCGCGCGCGGCGAGCTGGGGCGCGCGGAGGCGGGAACGGAAGCCGCGATGGACGCCGCCCCCGGCGCGCGCGTCCTAGCGGACGGGTGCGCGGCGCTGGCGGACGCGTTTGAGGCGCACCTCGCGCCGCGGGTCGCGCGCGCCGCCGGTCCGGCGGCGGCGAACGCCGCGCCCGCGTCTCTGGCCGAGCGGTTCGGCGGCGACCTCAGCGCGTGGCTCGCGCAGGTCCCGCCGCTGGACGCCGGCGCGCTCGCCGCGCTCGCCGCCGCGCGCGACTTCCAGAACGCCGTCGCCGCGGCGGTGGCGGACCGCGCCGCCGGCGCCGTCGGCGGCGTCGGCGACGGCGTCGACGTCGTGCGCAGAGTGGACGAGAGCTTTGCGAAAGGCGTTTCACGTAAAGGCGTTTCGCGTGACAAGACTCTTCTCGAATCGGAATTTTCGAATGTGTACGAAGCGAACGCGCTGACGCGCGCGTTCGAGCCGTTCCGGCTGGAGCTCCGGATCGCGCCGGCGGTGTTCGCCTGGGTCGCCGGGCGCGTGGCGACGATGCGGCGCGCGACGATGCGCGCGGCGCGCGCCGAGACGTGGCGCGGCGTGGCGGCCAGTCCCGGCTCCAGCGCGTCCCACGGCGCCGCGCTCAGCGCCGTGGAGCTGATCCGCAGCGCGTGGGACACGCTGGAGGCGTTCTGGGCGCTGGACGTCCCCGCGCCGGCGGCGGCGATGCGCGCGCTGACGGAGGGCCTGGACGGCGCGATCCAGGAGTACGCCGAGCACGCCGCGGGCAGCCTGGGCGCGCCCGCGGCGTTCGCGCCGAGCCTGCCGACGCTCACGCGGTACAAGAAGGACGTCGTGGAGGGCGCGCGGCGCGCGTTCGAGGCGGAGAAGGCGTCCGCGCGCGCGAAGGGCCCGCGCGCGTGGTGGGGGGACTTCGAC
>Ga0181561_10005761_pt1 | contig 10511 bp, 7 predicted proteins | sample 011ome_19_FD_133760 | JGI IMG/M metagenome (GOLD analysis project Ga0181561, IMG submission 133760) | Coastal salt marsh microbial communities from the Groves Creek Marsh, Skidaway Island, Georgia - 011510BT metaG (megahit assembly) | ecosystem: Environmental > Aquatic > Marine > Intertidal zone...
ACGCGCGCCGGGGACGAAACAAAAGGGTCCTCCGGATTATCTTCGTACGCGGAGGACTCTGAGTACTCTGAGTACGTCCCGGCGACGAATTCTTTTTTTTCTCCCGACGTCGCGTCGTCGCCGACGTCGCGTCGTACGGCGCCGTCGGCGTCGACGCGGACGTTCGCGATTCGTATTCGCGCCCTCTGCTCGACCCTGTCCGAGATGCTGTTGAACACCGCGAGCTCCGTCTCGAACGGCACCGCGGTGTGCGTCCCGTGCCTGTACCGCCGCACGTCCCGGAACTCGATCTCCTTGCCCCGCAACAGCGGCCGAAGCACGCGCGGCACCGCGATGTTCGGTCGGTTCACGATGGTCTGCGTGACGAACCCGTCCGCGCCCAGCTCGGAGACGCGCGAGAGCTCCCGGGCGCCCACCTCCCCGAGCTGGTACCGAACGTACTCAGGGTCGTCCTTCAGGATCATGTACTCCTCAGCCGTGCACGGCAGGTGCACGACGATGCAGTACTTCACCATCGCGGCGCCGCACCGCGAAAAGGCGCGCGACCGGCCGGAGAGCGTGGAGCGCTTTTGATATCCGAAGCGACGCGCCACCGGCGGCGGCGGCGGAAGGCAGGCGCGTGCGCCCGAGGCGGGGGGTCGCACGACGCCGCCGCGGTGCGCGGACTCGGACGCACGCGCGAATCGACGCCTTCGGGACGAGGAGCGCGCGCGCGCGACCGTGGACTGGCCCGAAGTTTTCTCGGCGAGAGTCGACACGTGATCAAAAAGCCCCAGCCGCGGACTTCGGATGTCGACCAGATGAAGCTCAAATGATCCGACATCGCGACGAGAGCACGACTGATGACAGACGTCGGAAAATATCCGGCATAACGTTATTGTTTTACGGGGTCAGACGACGTGACCTCTCACTATTACTTCACGCACCGCTCACTTCAACACTCCTCCTTCCTTCAAACATGCCGGTCTCCCCTGCTATCGCGTTCTCCCTCGTCAACGGCGGTACGTCCACATCTTCCCTTCCGCGCGTTCGAACGCCTTCCTCGAGGTCTTCGGTGCGGATAATTCAACAAATTCAACAAAGACGATGGCTGACGCGACATCCTTTTCCCTCCCGCGCGTCGTAGGTAACTTCGCGTCTTGCCTCGCGCTCCCGCGCGAGCAGACCCTGCAGATCTTCTGCACCGACGAATACCGCAAGGGCGCGGGCAAGGTCAACGAAGAAGCCGAAGTCGCGGTACGTCTCCATCCGACGGAAAAACGCCATCCACACGACGATCACGCGCGCTTCCTTCCCCCCTAACTTGTTTCGTTCGGTTTTTCCCGGTTTCGCCTTGGCGCCTGACCCGAAACCCTTCGCGCACTCTCAAAACGCTTTTGAACCCGTGCTTCGCAGTGGCGTTTCATGGGCGCCACCGGCATCGTCGCGTGCACCGCCGCCGCGCTCGCGGACAAGAGCTGCGGCGCGGAGGACAAGAAGAAGCTCAACGGCGCCATCGCCGCGACGTCGCTCATCAACGCCGGCTTGTTCGCCACGAACAACACCATGTCGAAGGACGTCAAGCCCGCGATGCGCGGATTGAACATCGCCACCAACCTGGGCATCGGCGCGTACGCGCTCAAGGAGGTGCTCGGCAAGTGAGCATCGGGACAACGTTCCAACGTTCCGAAGAGCATTCCTCTTCGGCTCTCCGCGCGCCTTGACGCGCGCCGTAGTGATTGTTGTTGAACAATCAGAAAAAAAACTCTCGAAAAGACCGTCCCATCACGAAACCCAGTCGGGTCTCGATTCCAAACTCTCCCGGCCGATCGGTCGTCGCGCAAAAACTCGCGCTGACGGCCTGAAGCACACGCCGCTTCCGAGCCGTGGTTCGGGTCCGCGAGGTTGACACCGGCAGACCACCGCACACGGCCCGCGAGGTTCGACGGAGAGGCGAGAGACCCCACGCGCGCGCTTTCCGCGTCCGAGTCCTCTCCGCGAGCGCCATGGCGAAAGACAACGACGAGTGCGTGCCCGCCCGCGCGCCTCCCCCGTGCTGCGGCTCCATCCGGTTATTTCCCACGTGGTGACTTTGTTTCCCCGCCGTGCGGGGCTGCGCTCGCGACGCGCGCGCGGTGCCGCGACGAGCCGGACCCCCCCCCTCGCGTTTCCCGTGCCTCGCCGCGCTCGCGACTGACCCGTGACCGCCGTTCGGTGCGCACACGCCCTCCTCGCAGCTACGATTACCTGTTCAAGGTGGTGCTGATCGGGGACAGCGGCGTCGGCAAGTCCAACCTTCTTTCCCGTTTCACGCGGAATGAGTTTTCGCTCGAGTCCAAGAGCACCATCGGCGTGGAGTTCGCGACGCGGTCGCTGGACGTAGACGGTAAGACCGTCAAGGCGCAGATCTGGGACACCGCGGGGCAGGAGCGGTACCGGGCCATCACCAGCGCGTACTACAGGGGCGCCGTCGGCGCGTTGCTCGTGTACGACATGACGAAGCACGAATCGTACGAAGACGCGGCGAAGTGGCTCAAGGAGCTCCGGGATCACGCCGACGCGAACATCGTGATCATGCTCGTCGGGAACAAGTCCGACCTGGAACACCTGCGGGTCGTGCAAACCTCGGACGCCGCGAAGTACGCGGAGCACGAGGGCCTGAGCTTCATCGAGACCTCCGCGCTGGAGTCCACGAACGTCGAGTCCGCGTTCCAGAACATCCTGACGGAGATCTACGACATCGTGTCCAAGAAGGCGCTCGACGACGGCGACGACGGCGCCGCGGGCACCGTCGAGGTCAAGGCGGTGGGGGCGAGCGGCGTCAAGAAGACCAGCTCCAAGTGCTGCAACTAAACGACGTTCGTGTGCGCCACGAACGCGCGGTGCGTTCGAGTGGAGTGGTCGATGATGGGATCGGAAGCGGGAAGAGGAGGGCGGAGCAAAGGACGGTCGCGTCTCTTCGCCCCCGCGCGTAAAAAGGAGCGCGTTTTTTCATCGACGAGCGGAAGTCTCTTCGTCGGTTTCGTGTCGTGTCGTCCCGGTCGAGTTTTGTCTTTCGAACGCGCGTTCAAACCGGGGGAAAAATAGCCACGACCACATTTTAGCGATTTTTCAAAAATCTCAGATTACTGAGCGAAGGCGCTGGGCACACCTCACAGCGCCCCGCGCGGTGGTCGCGAGCGCCGTATCGTCCGCTCGCGTCGACCCGAGAGGACGCAAATCGCTCAGCGCACGAGTTCTCGCGTCACGCCCGGCTGACTCGGGCGTCCGTTCCCCGCCGACAAGCGCTCGTCGCCCCGAGCGACAGCGAGATTCGCAGCGGGCATGGCTCCCAGGAGAAGCGCGCGCGCGCGCGGACCCGCCGCGGACGTCGAGATGCCCGCCGCCGAGCCCGAGGTGGCGGACGCAGCGGACCCCTCTGTCCCGTCCGCGCACAAGAGCATCCTCAAGAAGACCCCCTCCGCGCGCGCTCCCACCCCCAGCGAGGAGCACGAAGACGAGGACCACTTCGACGCGCTCTTCGGCGCGCTCTTGCCCGCGGACGCCACGGTCGCGCTGGTGGTCGCAGACTGGCGCGCCAAGCACGCCGCGGACCCCGAGGGCGCGCTCGCGGAGCTTTACACGCTCATCGCCAGGGTGCGTCTCGCGTTCGCCCCGCGGTTCCCCGCCGATACGCCCCGCGCCCACGCGCGCGCCTCGAGCGCGACGTTTGAAATCCACGCCGTCTCCCTTTTTTTTCTTTCTCTGACGCGCGGTCGGTCATCCCCTCGCGCGACGCGCCACAGGCTGGCGGGTGCGCGATCACGCTCGGCAAGGACGAGCTTGACGCGAGCACCGGCGACGAGATCGGCGCGCGCGTGGTTTCCGAGATGGTGGCCGGGAACGTGTACGCGGACGACCCGCTGGACGACTCCGGAACGCGGGGCTCGCGCAAGGAGACGTTCAAGCACTTCAAGAAGCACTACGCCGAGTTTTGGGACACGCTCCTGCGCGACAGCAGCGAGACGGAGGAGCTGTTCGTGTTCGGGGACGAGAACGCCGAGGCGGGCGCGAAGAAAAACGCTGGCGGGGACGGGAACGACGCCGGCGACGCGTCCGGCGCGCGGAAGACAAAGCGCGGCGACGCCAAAAACGGGTCGACGGCGAATGCGAACGGCGGCGCCTCCGCCACGCTGTTCGACGCCGTCTCGGACGCCGTGGCGCTCTTCTCCGGCTCGCGCGCGCGCACGGTGCGCGTCGCGGCGACGAGCGCCGGGCTCACGCTGGTGAGCTCGCTGGTGGCGATCGCCAAGGCCAAGGCGGAGACGCGCGACACCAAGCAGCGCCAGCTGGACGCCGAGTCGCGCAAGAAGCGCCCCAACGCGGCGATGACGCGCGCGCTCGCCGAGGCGCTCTCCGAGACGCAGGCGCGCATCCGCGGCGCGGAGCGGATGATCGCCGACGCGTTCACCAAGATCTTCACGCACAGGTTCCGCGACGTGGACGCGCACGTGCGGGCGCAGTGCATGCAGAGCATCGGGGCGTGGATGCGCGCGCACCCGCTCTTCTTCCTCTCGGACGTATACCTCAAGTACCTGGGGTGGTCCCTGAGCGACAAAGACCCGCGCGTGCGCCGCGCCGTGCTCGCCGCGCTGCGCGCGCTGTACGCGGCGAGCGCGGAGAACCTCGCGCTCATGGACACGTTCAACGCGCGCTTCCAGCCGCGGATCGCGGAGATGCTCCACGACGTCGACGCGTCCGTCGCCGTCGAAGCCATCGGGACGCTTGCGGCGCTGCACGCCGCCGGAGTCGCACCCCGCGAGGAGATGCAGCCGGTGGCGGCGCTGCTCCTCGACGGCGACGCGCGCGTGCGCGCCGCCGCCGCGCGCGTCGTGCCGGCGCTGCTCGCCGGCGACGCCGCCGAGGGGGAGGGAGAGGAGGACGAGGGCATCGCGACGTCGCGCTCGAAGAAGAAGTCGGCGTCCGCCGCGAACGACGACGGGGACGCGAAGACGCGCGAGACGCTGATGTCCCTGGTGGCGCTGGTGCGGCGGCTGGGCGGGTCGCGCGCGCGCACCGCCGGCGCGGTGGACGCGCTCTGGGACGAGTACGGCGACGCCATGTCCGAGTGGGGCGTCATCCTCGACGCGTTCCTGCGCGAGGAGCCTCCCGCCTCTGGGGGCGCGGGTGGCAAAAAATCGGCGCGCGGCAAGAAAGCGCGCGCGAGCGAGAAGGACGAAGACGCCGGCGGTCTCGATGCGGAGAACCTCGCCGCGACCGCGACCCCGACCGCGCGTGACCCGATGGACGCCGACGCAGCCGCCGGGCTGGCGAACCTGCTGGCGTGCGCGGCGCGGCGCGCGTGCGGCGAGCGGCTGGTGCAGCCGGAGGGCGCGCCGCGGCCGTACACCAAGGCGCAGCGCGAGTCGCACGCGCGCGCGCGCGAGGCGTTCACGCAGTGCGCGATCAAGTCTCTCCCCGCGGCGCTGCGCAAGTGGCGCTCGGACGAGGCCGTGGTGGCGCCCCTGCTGGAGACGGCGCGCCACCTGCGCCTCGAGCACTACTCGCTGCGGCACAAGGAGAAGGCGTTCGACGAGCTCGCCGGCGTCGTGACGGAGATTTTCCGCGCGCGCTCGGGGCGGCGCGTGCTGGACGCCTGCGCCGCCGCGCTGCACCACGCCACCGCCGAGGGCAGCGAGTCCATCTGCGAGATGGCCAGGCGCAGGGTGGACGCCACCTTCGCGGAGTCGGCGGAGAAGCTGCGCGCGGCGGCGACGGAAGCCGCCGAGGCGGCGAAGAAGGGTTCGTCGAAGAAGGGTTCGTCGTCGGACGCCGAGGACGGCGCGCAGTTCCGCGCGCGCGTCGAGCTGACGCGCCTCAACGCGTTGCTCTCGCTGATGCCCCCGCCCGAGCGGGGGCCGACCACGCCCGCGGCGACGCGCGACCTGTTTGACCACCTCGTGACCGTCGTCACCGACGCCGCCGAGGCGCGCGCCGCCCTGCAGCCGCGCGCCGTGGCGCTGGCGACGCGCGCCGCCTCGCTGTGGCTGTCGCACGCGCTGTTCGACCTGGTGGACCGCGGCGCGAGCGCCGCGACCGCCGCGGAGGTGAAGGAGCACGTCGCGCTGCGCGACGCGTTCGTGCGCGGCGCGGTGGCGCTCGCGCGCACGAGCGTGGACGCGCTGGACGCCGATGCCGAGGAAGCCGCGGCGCGGGGAGACTCTAACCCTAAACCGCCCGGCCCGGCGGCGCTCGGCCGCCGCGCCGTTCCGAAAGCCGCCGTCGCCGCCTTCGCGCACCTGGTGGTGTGCTACCAGCGCCCGCGCGCGGCGGCGGCGGAGGCGGCGGCGGCGGAGGCGGCGCGCGCGCGCGCCGGCGGCGGCGGCGCGGAGGGCGAGGCACCCGAGGCCGTGGACCCCGCGGCGTGCGAGCCGCCGCCCGCGTTCCGCGCGCTCGAGCTGGCGCCGGACGAGGAGGCGTTCCGCGCCGCCTGGGACGCGTGCAACCAGCTGCTGGACCCCCCGGAGACGCCGTCTTCGGAGGAGGCGTCCGAGACTCTCGGAGACGACTTCGGCGACGAAGAGACGGCTCGCTTGGCGTACGCGCTCGCCACCGCGGAAGCCGCCGTGGGCGAGCATCGCTTCGTCGCCGCTGAGCTCCTGGCGAACCGCGACCAGAGCGGCGCGTGGACGGACCACGCCATCGCGTCGCTCCTCTTCGATCTGCGGCGGCTGGGCCCCCGGGCGGTGGGCGACGTCATCTTCTACTCGCTCGTCTCCGCGTTCGACGAGGTGACGGGCGGCGACCGCTCCGACCCCGACGTCGTGGTCGCGATGGAGCACGCGTTCGAGGAGTTCAGCGCGCGCTTGGCGCACATGTTCAACGTCGGCAGCGCGCGCGACCGCGCGGTGTGCCGCCACGTCGTCGAGGAAGGTTTGCGGTTCGCCATACCGACGTCGGCGCCCGAACCGGAGAAGCAGCCGTTCCTGTCGCTCGGGCTCGCGGCGTTCGTGCCCAAGCTCGCCGGCGCGGACGCGCGCGCGTTCGCGGAGCCCCTCGCGATGGTGCTCGACGGCGTCGACGCCGAGCACGCGGACAACGCGCCGCTCGCGGACTTCGCCGAGCGCGTCGCCGCGCGCGCCGCCGGCGCGGCGGGGAAGAGCGCCGAAAACGCGGCGCAGGCGCGGGCGCGTCCGTCGGGTCCTCCGCGCGCCGATCCCGCGGAGGAGCCGACGCAGGACGAGGAGCCCGTGCGCGCGTTGGGGGGGGGGCGGAGGAGGTGAGACGACATCATCATCATCGGGTGTGACGCGGGCGTACGCGGCGTGGGGTGTGATGCGAGACGCGAGGCTTTGGGTAGAGCGACGACGACGCGCGAGACCGACGCGTACGTACGCACGATCGCTCGGCTTTTACTACGCGATTACGTACCTTTGACACGGTCAGATGACACTCGAACAGTCGAGCCAAAAAAAATCGAGGATTTTGGCGCGGACGTCTCGAGGGTGTCTCGTCTCGGCGTGCGTGAAAAAACCCAAATTGGGATTGGATCGGCAGCGGCGTCACTGTTCCTCGCGCTCGGCCGCGCGCGCGCAGCATCGCGATGTACGACGATGCGGATGTCCGCCACGGGGTGACGCGCAAGTCGCAGGCGAAGAACGTGTTGCTGTGCAAAACCGAAGTGGGCAAGGTACGAATCGAGCGTCGCGATTGGTGGTTGATTTCTCCCGTGACGACGATGCGCGTCGAATGTTCGACGATGCGGTCGCGAACACGAGGCGCCCCGTCCTTTCCCCTTCGTCTTCCGCGTCCTGACACGCTGTCCTGACACTCCCCGCCGCGTCCGTCGCGCGCCTCCCCTGTCTCCCACCTCCCCAGGTCAAGTCGCGCGTGTTCGCCGCCCCTCCCGCGGACGACTTCGTGTTCGGGCTGAAGCGCGTGCGCGACGACGAAAACGCCAAGGAGGTGACCATGCGCTGGTCCGAGCACAAGCCCCCCCCCGAGCCTCTTCCCGGCCCGGACTTCAGGGCGATGAACAAGCTCGCCGCGGTCAATGACGTGCTAGACGCGCGCGAGACCGCGGCGTTCCGCGCCGCGCACCACATCACGCTGCGCGCGGGCGCGGGCGCGGCGCCGGCGCCGGGCGGCTCCAACCTCTTCGTGGCGCCGGCGTTGCCGAGCGACGCCAACCCCGAGCACGCGTACGGCAAGAGCTCGCTGGTTCCCTCCGCGGAGGAGCGCGCGTTCGGCGCGAACGTCCCGATGAAGGCCATCGTCAACGGCGCGTTCGCTGACGAGTGGGCGCGCTACAACGAAAGCAGAGCCGACGAGTTGAAAGCGTTGGCGCGAAAGCCGCGCCCGAAGCCGCGCACCACGCGCGCCGCCGAGGCGCGCGCGGCGGCGGCGGCGGCGAAGACCGCGCCCGTCCCGAAGCCCGCGCCGTTCAAAATGAAGCTCTTCGAGAACGTGCAGAGCAAGTTCAGGGAGTAGGTAGCGACGAACAGTCGTGTATGTAACGCGTTTCCTTTGCTCTACGTATCATGACAGACGGTGTATCCTCGGTTCTACCCGTACTCGCCGCCGATCCGCGCATAGATGGCTACGTACTGTTCCGTTTTTCATTTCGTTTCGTGCCCAATATGCTTTTATTAGCCTCCTTCCCACCTTCGCGGCCACTCCCCGGCGCGCATGGTCGCGGGGGCGGCCCCCGCGACGCTGGTCGTCGCGTACACGGCGGGCGGGAAAGATCGCGGGCGCGCGCGGTCCGGCGCGCGCGCGTCTCCGTCGGGGGGACGCGGGCGCGCCCGGGGTGGGCGGGGCCGGACGGGGGGCGAGGACGGCGAGGATGGGTCGCGACCCGCGTCGGGTCCGACGTCGGGTTTCCGGGGCGCGTGGTTAGACCCCGCCTCCCGGAACTCCGGCGCGGCGCCTCGGATGTCCAGCAAGACGACCAAGGCACTGATCAAGGCGCACGGAGAGGAGGAGTACCAGTTCTACGTCACGTTCCACGTGGACCGGTACATGCGCCTGGGCAGGGAAATTGGCCGGTGGCGCCGGGATTTCGTCACGCTGCGCGGCCGCGAGCCGCAGTACGAGGACATGCCCCAGCGGATACGGAACATCGAGCAGACCATGCTGCACATAGGCTTCAAGCTCTCCAACCTCGAGTGATCGAACGCCCACTACGAGCTACTACGAGAAAACGCGAAAGCCACACTCGCGAGACGCACGAACTATGTATCTCGAACGCGAATCTCCTTTATTTCAGTGAAAAATCACGAGTCCTCGCACACCACCCCCACCGCCATGTTGCTCCGCGGCACCCCCGCGTGGTCCAGCGTGGGCGGGTTCTCCACCACCACCATCGCGCCCGCCCGGCCCGCGCCGCCTCCGAACGGCGACGGCGCGTGCGTCGCGCCGCGGTTCTCTTCGCGATTCTCTCCGCCGCCGACGCGCGTGACGTGCTCGCACGCCGCGCACCGCACGGACTGCGCCGCGCCCGCGTACGCGAGCGTCAGGCCGCAGCCGGCGCACTGGCAGTGCGCGGGCGCGGCGCCGGCGACGTTCACGGTGGCGCACAGCGCGCACCGCACCGAAACCGCGCCGCTCTGGTACGCCAGGCGCACGCGACACCCCGCGCAATCCAACTGCGACGTGCGCGACGCGCCGCCGCCGTCCGGGACGGCGGTCACCGTCGAGCACAGCGCGCACCGAACATTCGAAGCGCCCTAGTACGCGTAGTAGACGTGAGACGTGGGAAGTGACGTGTGGGAAGTGATGACGTGGGAAGTGACGTGTGTGTGACGTCAGTCGGTCAGTCGGTGTGGGTGGTTAAATAGCGTGTCGTCGTGTCGTCGGCGTCTCGACGGCGACGTCGCCTGGCGCGACGGCGAGGAAAACGCGAATGATGAAGGCGGTCGTAGAAAAGACGACGGTCGCGCTGCTTTCGGCCGACGACTTGAAGTCGTACTATACGCGTTTTTGTGACACGTTTCGCGAACGCGCGCGTCCTCGCCGTGCGCGTACCTGCGGGTACACCAACAGCGTGCGGCACCCTTCGCCCGTGTGTCCGGTGCACACGACGCGCCGGACGTTGCCGCCTTGGTCTGCGCGCGGGGGGGGGGGGGGTCAGCGTCGGAACCGGGGTCGCGGCAGGCGGAGTGACGCCGAGTGAGAGGCGCGGATGGCGCGCTTTCGGGGAGACGAGGCGTGGACGCGTACGGCGTCGCGTGGGTACGCGCGAAGACACGCACCCGAGTGCGACGCGCCCATGTTAGAGGTCGCGCGCTCCGTCAATCTGTCCACATGGCCACCGTGCATCGTGCCACCGTGGGCAGCGCGGTCTGCGATCCGAGGTGGCGGCCACTCGAACAAGACGTGAAAGCGGTTGAGAAAATTCTCGTCGGAGCAAGTTTCTGCCGAACCGCTCTCGAAAAAGATCGCAGGTATCTCTCGGGTCGGGCGTGTTCTGGGTTCGCGACTCGTCGCTTTTCTTCAATAGCACAGACGTGTTCGCGGGAAAACGAGCCATGTCGCTGACGGTGTTTTTGCGC
>Ga0181561_10005763_pt1 | contig 10509 bp, 7 predicted proteins | sample 011ome_19_FD_133760 | JGI IMG/M metagenome (GOLD analysis project Ga0181561, IMG submission 133760) | Coastal salt marsh microbial communities from the Groves Creek Marsh, Skidaway Island, Georgia - 011510BT metaG (megahit assembly) | ecosystem: Environmental > Aquatic > Marine > Intertidal zone...
CGCAAGATGTGCGCGGAGAAGATCGAGAAACTCACCAAGGACGCCGCGAACATCAAGCGCGAACTCGACGCGACGTACCCGGAGCTTAAAGCCGCGGAGAAGGCGTGCGAGAAGGCGGCGGCGGCGGTCGAGGCGGTGGAGGCGAAGATTCACGCGGCTGAGGACGCCGTCTACGCCGAGTTCAGCGCCTCCGTCGGCGTCGCGAACATCCGCGAGTACGAGGAGAACAACCTCGCGATGCTGCAGCTCGGCGCGGAGGAGCGCGCGAGATTCACGACGCAGCGCGCGAAGCTCACGGAGCAGCTCAACTACGAGCAGTCGAGGGACACGGAGGGGCCGAGGGCGAGAGCCGCGGCGGACATCGAGCGGTTTGAAAAAGATCTCGAACGTTTACTCGCCGAGGCGGAGAAGGCCAAGGCGGAGGCGGAGGAGCGCCGCGAGACGCTCGAGGCGTGGGAGCGAGAGGCCGCGGAGGCGAAGACTGACGCGGAGGCGGTCGAGCAGGAGGTGAAGGACGTCCGCCAGAGGCTCGGGGTGTTGTCGCAGGAGGGCGCGAAGTTGCAGCGGCTCGTCGGGAACAAGAGGAGCGTCGTCGACGCGTTGAGAGAGTCGAGGGCGGACATCATCGCCGCCGCGCGGATGGAGCGGATCAAGCTCCCGCGCGCGGAGGACGACGAGGGCGGAGACGACGACGACGACGTTCTCGCGCTTCCCGCGCCGGTGAAGAAGCTCACGAGCGGGATGGACGACGACGACGACGACGACGACGGAGAAGTCGACGCGGACGCGATGGAGGCGGACGAGGAGGAGCGAAGGAAAAGCGCCGCGGGGTTCCGCGAAGCCGCGTTTAAGACCAAGCTGGATTACGACGGTCTCGCGCCGCGTCTGAAGCAAGCGCCGCGGCCGTCTGACCGCGAGCGCATCGACGATGAGCTCAGGGCGAACGTGGAGAAGAAACTGACGCAGCTCGAGCGTTTAGAGCCGAACATGAAGGCGATCGATCAGTACGAGGGCATCAAAGAGAAGGAGCGCGCGCAGACTGAGGAGCTCGAGGAGTGCCGGAAAAAGACGAAAGCCGCGCACGACGCTTTCGAGCGCGTCAAATCCGAGCGCGCGTCCACGTTCATGGCGGCGTACAAACACATCTCGGACGCGATCGATAAGGTGTACAAGGAGCTCACGATGTCGCCGTCGCATCCGTTGGGTGGGACCGCGTACCTCGCGCTGGAGAGCCTCGAGGAGCCGTACAACGCAGGGTTGAAATTCACGGCGATGCCGCCGACGAAACGGTTCCGCGAGATGGAGGCGCTGTCCGGCGGCGAGAAAACGATGGCCGCTCTGGCGTTACTTTTCGCGATCCACTCGTACAAGAGCAGCCCGTTTTTCGTCCTGGACGAGATCGACGCGAGCCTGGACAAGACGAACGTTGAGAAGATGGCGCGGTTCATTCGCAACCGGTCGCACGGGCTCGGCGGAGGCGCCGACGGCGCGCCGTGTCAGTCCATCGTCATCTCCCTGAAGGATTACTTCTTCGACAAGGCGGACTCGCTCGTGGGCGTGACGAGGGACGTGCACGACGCGTGCTCGAGGGTGTTGACGTTCGACTTGGAGCCGTACGGCGAGCCCGAGGAGTGAGCGGAGCGAGGAGGAGGCGGGGAGAAGACTCGACTTTAGTAGACCGCGACCGCGATCACGACGACGACGACGACGAGAACGAGAGGGAGAGACGGAAGAAGAAGAAGCGTTCGAACGCGTTCGCGACGAAAGAGAAGAATGAAGAATAGGACGCGCGCGGGATGCGAGACGACGCGACGACGATCTCGCGCGCGCGAAGAGTAGCAAGCTTTGTTTATACAGCGCACGATACGAAGTCTACTCGTCCGCCCTCGCTCACGGCAACGGCAGCGACCCGGACATGCTCGAGTCCCCGCCGAGGTCGTAATCGATCTCCTCGGAGATCTCCTCGTCCGAACCGCCCGCGAACTCAATCTTCATCGACCCGCCGCGTTCGATCGCGCGCGCGTTACCCGGGGAGAGCACCGGCGACGGGCTCGGCGATTTCGTGCTCGAAAACCCAGGCATGATGCCGCGAATAGGTTCGAGCTTCGCGCCGCCGCCGCCGCCGCCGCCGCCGCCGCCCGGGGACGTCGCGCACCTCCGCAGCGACCCCGGTTCCGGCGGCGGCGGCGCCGCCTTCTTCGCGGACGCCGACGTCCGCAGCGGCCGGAGCCGCCCGGGGCTGACGAGAACGTTCTCCCGCGTCGGCGACGGCGGCGTCGGCGACGACGGCGTCGGCGACGGCATAAATCGCGGCAGCGCGCGGTCCCAGTCCAGCGGAACGTCCTCCTCCGGCGGCGGCGGCGTCCCGACCGCGACCGCGTTCTTTTTCGGCGACGTCGCGGCGGCGGCGGTCTTCCGTCCGCCGCGCGGCGCCGTCTGCGGCCGCCCCGACGGCGGCTTCGCCGGCGTGGGCAGCTTCTCCGGCTCGATTTCGATCTCCTCCAAATCGTCGTCGTCGTCCTCGACGACGACGCCGTCCGCGTCCGCGTCGTCGTCGTTCGCCTCCTCCTCCTCCTCCGCCGCCGCCGCCGGCGGCGCGCCGTCCTCCGTGTTGTTCTGCTCGTCCATGACCGCCTCCGCGGCGGCGAGCGCCTCCGCTAACGCTAACCGAATCGGCGGCGCGACTTTCACGCCGCCCCCTCGCGACCGCGACGGCGAACGCGATTGCCGCCGGCTCGACGCCGCGCTCTGCGGCCGCGACGCGCTTTGACTCCGCGCCGCTCGCCGCTCGCTGTACAGCAGCCGCATCCCCGGACGAATATCGCTCGGCGACGCGAGCTTCTCGCCGTTAAACTTGAACAGCGCGCGGACGCGCGTCTCGCTCGGGAGCGCCGCCGCGATGCGCACGCGGCGGCACACGTCCTCGAACGTGAGGTGCCGCAGCTTCGAGAGCTCGGGCAGACGCATCGCGAACGACTCCCCGGTCGGGTCGTCCAACGGCGCGACGTCCACTTCTACCAACGCATCCGTCTTGTGCGTTATCGGTTCGGTCAGGGCGTGCATCGCGCGCGCCTGGCGTCGCGCCGCAGAGATGTTGCGCGCCATCCCGGGCGCGAGGTCCCCGACGCACCGCGCGAAGACCAAGTCGCCCGTCTTCAGGGTCGTTCCATACAAAGCGACGTCGGGGTGGAGTTGAAAGGCGTCAGATGGAGTTGAAAGGCGTCGAGGTGTGTCGGGATTGAAAGCGAGGGGTGGGCGGAGAGATGCGCCGGGCAAAGTCCTTAAGGATCGGCGTCCACCACGCGAACGGGGTCGTATGGGGACCAGTGTGAGATAGAACGCGCCTTCAGCTCCTCCACGCGCGTGATCTCGTTCGGCGCGTCTTCCTCGTCTTCCTCGTCGCCCGCGCGAACCACGCGTTCGCTGCGATACAACGCGACGCATCGCGTCTGCGCGAGCTCGTGCGCTTTCAACGTCTCCGTCACCCTCGCGAGGACGTCGCCGAAGAGCTCCACAGACCGCGGGATGACGACGGAGACGACGTCCTCGGCGCGCGTGTCGGACAGCCCGTCGGACGGCCCGGCGCCAGCGTCGGCTTCGGACGCGTCCGACGCGCCCCAACGTCGTCCGACTCTGGACACGTGGATCAACGCCGCGCTCTGCGTCGGCTCCGAGAGACGGTTCACGAGCGCGGCCTCGTCGGCTTCGAGCGTGCCGTACCCCGGCGGGGGCGCGAGCGCGAGCGCGAGCGCGTCGGCGCGCGTCTCCCGCCGCCGCGCGACTTCGTTCGACGTCAACGCGACGAAGGTGACGCCCGCGGGAAACGCGCGCGTCGTCGGCGTCGGCGTCATGTCATCCGCGCTCATGTCCAGGTCAACCTTGCTCGAACACCTCAGCGACGCCGCGACGTAGTCGAACGCGTCGCCGGTGGACGGGTCGATCAGCGCCGCGATCTTCACGCCCATCCCGAGCTGAGGGTCGAGGGTCCGCGCGAAGCGACGAACGTCGGGGTGAAGTTGAAAGGCGTCAGAAGCGGAGTCGTGAGGCAACGCGGGCGGGGATTGAACGCGAGGGGTGATGGGCGGAGAGAGACGCCGGGAAGTAAAGTCCTTAAGGAACGGCGTTCATCACGCCGACGCGGTCGTATGGGAACCAGTGTGAACGCGAACGCGCCTTATCTCGCGCCGCACGCAAGAGCGCGGCGTATTCTTTCTTCGCGACGTCCCTCGACGCGTTCATCGCGCGTCGATGGATGATCGCGACCGCGCCCGTCTTCGTCCCCGCGCGGCGCACGCGCACCGTCTCCGTGACGAGCGACTCCGCGGTCGGCTGCCAGAAGTGCGGCGACTTCTCCGGGCGTCGCGACCGCGCGGCGACGGCGCGGCGACGCGCCGCGACGGCTTCTTCCTTCGCCTCTCGCTCGCGCGCTCGGCGTTCGTCCGCCGCGCGCTGCTGCCTCGACAGATGCTTCTCCCACGTCGCGGTGGGCGCTCTCTTCGTCTTCGCGGCGGCTGAAGCCGAGGCCGGTCGGACGACGACGAGCCCCGCGGTCGGCGACGCCGCGACAGCGACGGCGACCGCGTTCGCCGCCGCCGTCGGCGTCGGCGGCCGCAGCCCCCGCGGGCGGAGGTCTTCTTCTTCCCCGTCCCCGTCCCCGTCCCCGTCCCCGTCCCCGGACGGGACGCGGAAGCCCGGCGGCAGCGGTGACGCGAGCGATCCGAGCGGGGCCTCGACGGGCGGCGACCGCAGGGATCCGAAGACGGACGGCGACGGCGAACGTCGCGACGGCGGCGTCGGGACGCGCTCCGGCGGGCCTAATCCGCGTCTCGCCGTCGCCGGCGCGGTCGCGGGGCGCGCCGCCGCGGGCAGCGGCGCTTTCCTCTGCTTCTGCTTCTGCTTCTGCGGGGGCGACGACGCGGCGATCGCTCTCGACCCGCGCGCGCCCGCTTCCTCCGCCTGCGCCTTCCACGCCGCCTCGGCGTCGTCGAGGATGCATCGCGTCGTCTTCGCGAGGCGCGCGAGCGCTCGCGACGCCTCGCGCGACGCGCTCGTCGCGGCGACGCCCGCGGGGCCGCCCTTCCGGACGTCCTTCAGCGCCTGGAGCAGCGCGTTCGCGGTCTCCACGCACGCGGTCGCGACCTCGACGGCGTCGGCGTGCGACGGGAGCTTGTTCGCGGGGACGCCCATGCTGAGTCGCTCTCCGCTGATGCTGTAGGCACCGACGCTTCGATGGAGAATTTGATTTTTTACCAGATCCCTCCCGGACGACCGCTCGCCTCGACGGGCCTCGGAGCGACGCCGCGCGAGCGGGTTCGAATCGGCGCGCGCGGGGCGTGCGACGTAAACCTGACCGACGCGGGGACGCGGCCCTCGAGAGGGTGCGAGCGCGTGGAGGGCTCGCGGACGCGAGTGACGCTCATTTTTTCTTGGAAAACGCTGTTCCCCCTTCTCGAGTGCCAGATTTTTCGCCCGCCACGCGGCCAGGCAGGACTCGCAGTCGTCGTGACGTCCCAGACCGACGCGCGCGCGGAGAGCGATGGCGGCGTGGGGCGCGCTGCTCGAGGACGACGACGCGTCACCGACGACGACGGCGTCGGTCCTGACCGCGCTCGCGAGCGCGTCCGACCTCCGCGTCCCCGCGTCCGTCCTCCGCGGCGACGGATGGGAAGACTCCGTCGCGTGCAGACGCCGGTACGTCGAAGATCTCTACGCGCGCGAGCCGTCGATACTCCTCGAGCGGCACGGCCACCTCGTCCCGCGGTCGCGCCTGCTCGCCGCGTTCGGGCACCTCGAGGGGAGCTCGTACGAGTGCGATTTCCATCTGAACAGACTCAAGGAGGGCGCGACGACGACGACGGGAGGAACGGGAACGGGAACGGGAACGACGACGGCGACGGCGCGCAACAGACGTCTGGCGCACATGCGATCCTCGCTCGAGCCCGCGGGGTACTTCCACGAGGACGCGCTGCGTCGCCGCGAGCCGCTGCTGTTCGAGACGTTCGTCGGCGCGCCCGCGCGCGCGGACTCAAACTCGAACTCGAATTTGAATTTGAATTCGACGGCGACGGCGACGGCGACGGCGACGGACGGCGCGGGGGCGTCGCACGCCGTCTCGCTCGCGATGCTCGAGCGCGAGGACGAGAGAGCCGCGGCGGCGCTGCTCTCGCGGCAGCGCGCGGCGTTGCGCGAGCGCGAGCGCGTCGAGGATATGGACGCGGAAGACGAACCGCCTCTGGAAGACGAACCGCCGCCGGCGGCGGCGACCGACGCCGCCTCGCGCCCCGGGGTCGTCGTGGAGGCGGTCGGTCCCGGGGGCCGCCGCGGCGCGAGCGGCCGCGCCACGGCGGATCAGCTCCGACGCGCCGCCGTCGAGGGGTGGGCGCGAGGAAACGACGACGACGACGACGCGGACGCGAACCGTCGTCTCGGGGGATGCGAACCGTCGTCTTGTGGAACCGGGACGACTCGAGAGATCAACCGCTCGGCGATCGCGTCCGTCGTCGCCGACCCGGAGCGCGACGCGAAGCTCGCGGCGTTCGCGCGGACGATGCGCGAGCGGTACTTGGGCGCGTTTTTCACACTTCACACTGGTCCCCATACGACCCCGTTCGCGCGGTGCACGCCGTTTCTTGAGGACTTTATCTCCCGGCGTGTCTCTCCGCCCATCACCCCTCGGTTTCAATCCCAATCCCGACGCACCGTGACGCCTTTCAACTCCGCTTCTGACGCCTTTCAAATCCACCCCGACGTCGCCTCGCGCGGACCGTCGACCCTCGTCAGACGGAATGGACCCCGGCGCGGACTACGCGGCGATCGACGCCGATCGGTCGTTGGACGATTGGCACGCGCGCGAGGCGACGCAGGACGCGGAGGACGCGTACTTCGCGGAGGGAGACGGATACGACGAAGGGGGTGCCGTGGGGGGTGCCGTGGAGGGTGCCGTGGATAGCGAGGACGATAGTTTCACTCGGTGTTGACGCGGGCGCGGGTGATGAGAAGTGTTCGTTTTTCTCTTCGTTCTCAGATGATTATTAGTAACTTACACGCGTCGTCCGAAGCACAGACGTGCACATGAAGCAGCGCGTCCCTCGCGTCTCTCGTGTCCGCGTTCACGACGGCCGAGAAGCGCGATCGCGGGAGGGAGGGCGGCGTGTCGTCGCGCGCAGACCGCCGCTCGACCCTGCGCGGGCGTCGTCAACATCAACATCATCGTCGTCAACATCACGTGCGTTCTATACACTGGTCCCCATACGACCGCGTTGGCGTGGTGAACGCCGATCCTTAAGGACTTTGCCCGGCGCATCTCTCCGCCCATCCCTCGCTTTCAATACCCGCCCTCGGCGCCTTTCAACTCCAACTGACGCCTTTCAACTCCATCGATGACGCGTTCGATCGATCGATCGAACGATTTTTATTGATCCATCCCCCACTCGACCTTGCACTCGTTGACGCAGTCGGGGCCTTCGCACCGCGCGACGCAATCGTTGAACGCGGCGTAGACTTTCTTCGCGAAATCCGACGTGTTCCTCACCGCGGATTTCTGCGCTTGGTCGTTCTCCATCTTGTTGATCATCTGCGCGAGTGGACGACGGACGGAGGGAGCGAGTAAGTCGAAGGGAACTGGGGGGGGATAGATAAAAAGTGCTGACGAGGCGATGGGAGGAAATATCGCGTCCAATCGTCGCGCGAACGTCGTCGACGCGACGGACCTGCTTGACGCTGCGACGCGCGCGGAACTTCTGCGGCCTGGACATCTCCGCGTATCCCGGGATCATCTTCTCGTAGTTGATCTCCTGCCTCGTGTCCTTGTGGTGCGTCTGATGTTGGAACCCCTTGCCGGTGCCCTGGTGGGCGTTCCGGGAAAGTCGTGTCGGGGAAGAGAGAAAAAGTTAGTTTTCTTTCCGCGAAAAGCGCACGCCGAGATCGCGCCGGATTCGACGCGCGGGCGACGCGACGCGCGGCGCGGCGTCGCTCGCGCCGATCGCGTCGATGCGTGAACGCCGCGAACGAAAGAAATCGCGGGAGCGAACGATCGGGGACGCACCGCGACGACGTGGAACGCGCCTCGGGTCGCGCGCGGGGCGGGCCCGCGAACTGACACCCGATGCGGAACGATCGATGCGGAGGATGCGGCGACGGAGAACATGGCGCGCGTGAGCGTCGAGGATGAGACGGGAGGATGTGAGAAGGCGGCGCGACGTCTGCGAAGAGACGAAGGAGGCGTGCGATGCGTGTGCGTCGCGTCGGGCGTGCGTGGGCGTGTGGTCTCTTCCGATGAGGGGAATCGCCGTGGCGTCCACGTCGGCAGAAGCGGGCCGGTCGACCGGTCAATACTGCGCTCGCGTACTCAGACTAAGATTCCATACGAAATTACGCGTACTGTACTCATACGCTTCATATGGGTTTTTAGTCTCAATCGAATTAGCGCAACTGCGTGGTCGAGATCAGCGAGAAGCGTAGCAACGACGATGACGTGGTGGGGCGTTCCTCCTCCGCGTAGCACTTCCACGCGCGCGAGCTCACGTCTCACGCCACGGAAACGCTCTCGACGCTCGTCTCGCGCGTCGTCCTCCGCGCGCCGTCGCCGCCCAGTCGTCGCGACAGCGAACCCGACGCCCGCGCGCGCCGCGAACGCGTCGGTCGGCAACCCTAAAGGAAAGAGGGCGGAAAGAAAAGGGCGCTTCTCGCGCGTAGGATAGATCTCGGCCGCGATGAGCATCGCGCGACGCGCGCTCCTGAGCGCCGCGGCGTCGACGTCGCGCGCTCACGTCGCCCCCGCGGCGACCGCGGCGACCGCGCGCGCGTACCACAAGAACGTCGTCGACCACTTCGAGAAACCTCGCAACGTCGGGTCGTTCGATAAGAAAGATCTGAACGTCGGGACGGGGCTCGTCGGCGCGCCCGCGTGCGGGGACGTCATGAAGCTCCAGATCAAAGTCGACGACGACGGGAACATCGTGGACTCGTGCTTCAAGACGTTCGGGTGCGGCAGCGCGATCGCGAGCAGCAGCGTCGTCACGGAGTGGGTGAAGGGGCAGCACATCGATCAGGCGGTGACGATAAAAAACAACGAGATCGCGAAGCACCTGAACCTGCCCCCGGTGAAGCTGCACTGCAGCATGCTCGCGGAGGACGCGATCAAAGCCGCGGTGGACGATTTGAAGAAGAAACGCGCGGAGGCCAAGGCGTGATGGACGAACGGACGACGACGACGACGACGACGACGACGACGAGAGGCGTCGTCGCGACGTGACGACGCATTCTTTTTTTACTCGCCCGCGCCCGCCAAAGGCGGACGCGCGCGGCTCGCTGTAATGATACCTAACGCTACGCTACCTCGTCGTCCGCCCGCCCGCGTCTCGCGTCATCACGCCTGGAACAACCCCGGGACGTCCGCGAGCCCGTACCGCGCGAGGAACGTCGCGTTCGGCGCCGGCGGCGGCTTCGCCTCGGGAACCGGAGGCTCCGGCGGCGGCGCCGGCGCCCGCCGCCGCGCCGCGACGGTCGACCCGGCGGCGACGGTCATTCGTCCGCTGACCGGACGACGACCGGACGCGGGACGCGTCGTCGTCGTCGTCGTCGTCGTGAACGTCTTCGCGACCGACGCGGTGACGCGCGTCGACCGCGGCGTCGCGGTCGTCGTCGCCGTCGTCGCCGTCGTCGCCGCCGCCGCCGCCGTCGCCTCCGCCGCCGCCGCCGTCGCCTCGACCGCCGTCTTCGTCGCCGCCGGCGGCGGCCCCCACCCCTCCGCGATCGCCCACCGCTCCTTTCGCGCGATCGCCTTCACGTCGTCGTCCAACGCCGCGCCCGCGCGCGCGAGCGCCTCCACGACGAACTCCCATCGCCTCTCCGCGGCGACGACAACGGGCGATCTCGTCTTCGTCTTCGCGCCGCCGTCCGCGTCCGCGTCCGCGCCCGCGCGCAGGAGCGCCTCCGCGGACTTGACGCACCCGACCGCGGCGGCGTAGTGCAACGGCGCGCGGTGGTCGCGCGATTTCGCGTCGACGCGCGCGCCGCCGCGTAACAGCGCGACGACCGCGAGCGGCTTTCCCGCTCCCGACGCGAAGTGCAGCGGCGTCAGCCCGCGGACGTCCGTCGCGTCGACGTCGACGCCGCCGCCGAGGGCGAGCAGCGCGTCGATCGCGGCGACTTCGCCTCGCGCCGCGGCGTAGTGAAGCGGCGTCGCGTCCTCGTCGTCGACGTCCGCGGGGTCGAACCCGACGCGCAGGAGCGCCGCGAGCGCGTCCATCGCGCCGCGCTCGCACGCGAGATGGATCGGTCCCGCGCGCGTCCACGGATCTCGCGTCGTCTCCGTCGTCCTTCGCGCGACGGGCGCGTCGCGCTCGGGGAGGAGCGCGAGGAGGGATTTCGCGTCGTCGCGCGCCGCGGCGTCGAGGATCGCGCGCGCGGGGGAGGTCGCGTCCGCGGCCATCGCGCCGCGCGGACGGCTGTGGCGCGCGCGGCGACGCGTCCGACGAAACGAGCGAACGAACGAACGAATGAATAACA
>Ga0181561_10005765_pt1 | contig 10509 bp, 9 predicted proteins | sample 011ome_19_FD_133760 | JGI IMG/M metagenome (GOLD analysis project Ga0181561, IMG submission 133760) | Coastal salt marsh microbial communities from the Groves Creek Marsh, Skidaway Island, Georgia - 011510BT metaG (megahit assembly) | ecosystem: Environmental > Aquatic > Marine > Intertidal zone...
ATTCAATACAGGTTGTATTATCGTTTACTGCTGCACACACATACAGTCATTATTCGTTTGAGAGTATGATAATAGTAACAATAATAATACCCACCCGATTTTCAAACCGATTTTAGACCCGATTATTTTGCCACAAAAACCCCATAATAATAATAAATCAGATTGGACCTGATGAAAAAGAGCCGACGTTTTCGGGCTCGTGAAAGCGACTAATCAAGTGACAAACAGAGCGAACCGCACGTGGAGGTTGGTTGACGCATAGTTCAGCGGCTTCTGGGTCACAGTACGTGGCGCTGTCGGGTTACTTAGGACTTCACACAAGCATGCTCAGCTTACTCACCTCCGCTTTGTCGGATCTGAAGTCAATGAACCTTCGTCAACTGTTGCTTCAGTTGGTGAGCCTCGGACTCATCGTCACTTCGGCCTTAGTGATTTGGAAGTCGCTGATGCTGGTCACGGGAAGCGATTCGCCTGTGGTGGTTGTGCTGAGCGGATCGATGGAGCCGGCGTTTTATCGAGGTGACATATTGTTTCTGTACCTTGCTGAGCGCGCTACGAGGGTGGGCGAAATAGTCGTCTTCAACATCAAAGGGCGCGAGATTCCGATCGTGCACAGGGTCATAAGGGCGCACGGTGATCTCAAATATGGTGGGCAGGAACTCTTGACTAAGGGTGACAACAACTACAGTGATGACACGGTGCTTTACGCTGCGGGACAGGATTGGCTATTAGAAAGCCAGATCATGGGCAGGGCAGTCGGATTTCTTCCTCACGTTGGGAGAGTTACTATAATCATGAACGACTATCCCGTTGTCAAGTATGTCGTCATCGGCGTGCTTGGACTTCTTGTGGTAACGAGTAGAGAGTGACTATCCAACGGAGGGTGATGTGCAGTCTGGGAGCACGTTTTGATTGTGTATTGTGTGTATTAAAGAGTAGTTTTTAGGCAATGACTGATTCGTCGTCGTCCCTGTTGCTTCCGAAACACTGCTATGTATCAAGTCCAGGCGCAGGTGTACAAAAAGTACACAAGTTTGGCGCGGGGACTGTCATATGTGTAGCAGCCGTACTGTCTCGAAGAAAGGGCGAGTTCAGAGGTCATTAACACTCTGCTCTCATCGCGTCGTCGTAGCCTCTCAAGAAGTGCGTTGTTGTGTCGATCAGTTCTTCAGAAGAGCATCGATGTCGTCGGCAATGTTAGCGTTCTCAAACTTGGGGCTGTAGCGCTTAACCGGCTCACCGTTCTGGTCGATCAGGAACTTTTCGAAGTTCCAGGTGATGTCTGAGCGGCGGACAGGAGACCACTGGATGGGCATCGTGTTGGGCTGGATCGCGTAGATGAAATCGGAGCCAGTACCGCCGCGGTCATCCTCAGGGGCAGGGATCGCGTTCTTGAGGTATGTCCACAGGGGCTCCTCGTTCTCGCCGTTCACGGTGCACTTGGCCATGATCTGGAACTTGGGCTTGTAGCCATCACCGGGGCGGACGTGCTCGAGGGTGTTCATGAGCTCAAAATCTGAGTCGTAGCACTGGTGGCCAAATTGGTTGCACGGGAAACCAAGGATAGCGAGCTTGTCGCCGTACTTCTCCGCCAAGGCATTCAGTTGAATGAAATCCCTGACGGTCGTACCTCACATGGTCGCGACATTGTTAATGAGGACAACCTTGCCCTTGAGCTTCGCGAAGTCGAACTCCTCGCCGTCAACCGGGGCGCTGCGAGTCCCGCCTCCGAGGGTCTTCCCCTTGAAGTCGTGAAGAGACGCCTTGGCGCGGACAGAGGAGCGCTGCGTGTAGAACCGGAGATACAGTACCGAATAGATCGCGTTAGCTTAAAAATACAGGTAGCTGCTTTTGCGCGTTTTGGCGCTCGCTACTGCACGACAAGTTGCGATCTTCGGTGGCGGCGGGCATGACGTGGAAAGTTTCCGCGACGAGGAGAGGGAAAGAAAAGCAAGGGCCCGTGCACGTTGTGTTGCCTTACCTGCGCGGTGAACTTAGCAGTGCGAGCGGTCAAGCTCGCGGTTCTACCACGCGCAAATTGCGCGGGCAGCGCGGTGAGACGGCTGCAAGCCGACATCATTGTATGTGGCAAACGAAGGACCCAAACCTGCACAAATAAGGTTTTCTTGAAGTCCTTATCCACTCGACTGATGAGAAAGAAGTCTGAACGCGGGATCTCGTTTGCACAAAGAGACTACACCGACGATTCGTGAAAAATATCGGTTACCTGACATGCAAACAGTCTGGTAAATTGCAAAACAACAAGCCGCGTTATTCTTTGGTGATCGTGATTTTCTCGCCCTAAGCCCTGCCGCCATCTGCGCCGTGCGCCCACGTCATTGTTTCGCCCGCGTGCTGGCGGACGACTCGCCCGTACGCCTGGTAACCAGATCTGAAAGAAGCTCGCGTTCCGCACATAACATACTTCTTGCCGCGCTAAGCTCCCAGCACCATGTCCGCCTTCGCTCTCACCTCGTTGTCGCAAGGGGTGACCCTCCGAGGTGCCCCCTTGATCAAGGGTTCCGGCCGCGCCTCTTCTAGGCGCTCGGCAACTGCCTCGAGCCTCCGTGGCGTGCACATCCCTGCGCGCGCGTCGTTTTCCTCCGATGGAATCTCCTCCGAAATGAATGCGCACTTCGTGAGCTCTATCCGCGCCGGCGGCATGGTCGTGCCGCGTCAAGAGGCGGGCGACCCCTTCGGTCTGCTCCTTCGCGAGCGCATCGTCTTTCTCGGCAACCAGGTTGACGACTTCACCGCCGACGCCGTCATCAGCCAGCTCCTCCTTCTGGATGCCCAAGATCCGAAAAAGGTGAGTGTAAAATTGATGCGCGTTACATTCGTGATAATTTCAATGCCTAGAAAGCGCTCCCAACGCCTTCTATGGCATGGCTTGAGTTGGATCGACTCTAAACGTTCACTCAACTGACTTTATTTCCTCCTCGTCTGAGCACAGGATATCAAATTGTTCATCAACTCTCCCGGTGGCTCTGTGACTGCGGGCATGGGTATCTATGATGCGATGCAAATGTGTCGTGCTGACGTGAGCACGGTCTGTATGGGTCTTGCAGCATCAATGGGTGCCTTCCTGCTCACCTCTGGTGCGCGGGGGAAGCGTCTGTCAATGCCCAACGCGCGCATCATGATCCACCAGCCTCTTGGTGGTGCCTCTGGTCAAGCTGTCGACATCGAAATTCAGGCGAAGGAGATCATGTATCACAAGGCCAACCTGAACCGCCTTATGGCATTTCATACCGGCCAGGATGTCAAGCAGATCGACGAGGATACTGACCGCGACCGGTACATGTCTCCTCTTGAGGCGAAGAACTATGGCATCATCGATGAGATCATTGGTGGCGATGATGCCGGCCTCAAAATCGAGGGTGAGCCTGCTGAATTCCTCAAAACCAAGGCATCATACATCGCCTGGGGTGACGACCTTGACGGTACTGCATGAAGGATAAAAAAAGTGTTGAGAGTGATGGTAAAGGCAGTATTTTCAGAGACACTCTCAAGAATTCTTTATTTCAAGTCACAAGCACAACCGACGGTGACGAAGATGCTCCTTCCTCTGCTTACAAGCGACGTAAGCTCTTCTTCTTGTCCATCTTTTTTTCGCTCTTCGCCTTTTTCGTCGCTGGATTTTCGGCGGCGCTACCCGTACCCTCTGCGCTGGCAGCTTCACCTGGCAATAAGCTTCTGCAGGGCTTCGCATGAATTCCTGTGAACATCTTCGCACGCCGAAAATACTCGTCATAGTCCTCGAGCATGAGTTTTGCTGCCTCTTCATTGAGTGCCGACTCAGGAAATGGCTCGATAAGAAGACAACGGATGACCATCAACACGTGACGAATCCCATGGGAAGGCTGCCAATCTTTTTTTAGAGTGTTCACACATATTTCACCACTCGGCTGACGAATGTTAGGATGAAAAATCTTTGTAAGAAAAAACCCTGTTTGTTGAATATGATTTTGTGTCAGTGCTGGCCCGGCCCGCAAGTCCTGAAGAAGAAGAATTGCCCACCCCGCGTTCTAAGCTAAAATGCATGTCGCATCACAAGCAGAAACTGCTGAGGCAGATGGCGCGACGCGTGGCATACCTTTTGGCGCCGTATGAGGGTAGTCCGAAGGAAGTACAAGCTTCATCTTGAAGACGCCACCTTCAAAGGGCGTGTCAACTGCGAAGTACAGTCGGGTTGAGTTAGTTCCAAGTCATGAAGTTCCCTCGAAGGAACGGCGGGAGGGAGCAGCACGACAAGAACATCGTCTGACGCACCAGGACCGTCGACCTCAGCATGCACATCTGCGACGTTTTCTTCGTTCATTACTACCTGTCTCATTGGCGACGTGTTAGGGAGTGGAGTACGTTTTGTCAGCTGGAGAGAAAACTAACGCTACCGTGCCGGAAACTGAAGCGGTGAGAGGGGAAGGATAGTCACTCACACTGATGCCTTCCGCAGGATGCGATTGCAACTCACGAAGTTGTTTCACGATGGCATTCACAGTGTCTGGTGCGAGATTTTCGCAGTTTGTAGCCTGCGACGAACGGAAAGAGGAGTGGTGAGCAAAAGGTTGAACGAGGGGAACTACGCGAGATCTTTGGTTTGCAGAACGGAAAAGCGAATACCATTGTAGCGGACACTCGCTTGGCAATCACGCCTTAGGCACCGGTTGAGGATGATATACTGTGATTCGACAACGCGATGGACGGACAGCAAGGCCGTGAAGAGTTCTGATAGGAGAGGGGGTTTTCACCCGCGTGAGCGAGGGGGTTGGTTGTGATGGAAGCGTGGAGTTTTTGTCTCATATCGTGTAGATACTAATACGTACTTCTTCTATTAATTCGTTCCTTTTTTCTTGCTAATAAAAAAAATACTTAATACGCTACGTACTTTGTACGTACATTTTATTTATTACTACAAATATTAGCAAAAAGTTTCAACTAGCTACTGTACACAGCCGCGTTCTTACTAATCAAGTGTTCCACTTCTGCCTTTAGTTCGACAACCGTTCGTTCAGCCTCCTCAGCGCGTCTCCTGGCACTCACCTCTTCTTTCGCAAGTTCTTGCACCAAAATCTCCAATTCTCGCAAGCCGTTAGGCGTACACAACGTAGTTGTAGAAAAACCGGTGACCTTGCTCGAAATGTTCGGGCTATTCGCTAGCACTTTGTCTTGCCGGGCCAACTCGTCAGCAAGTTCACAAACCTTCAGCTCGAGTTGTTCTTCTCTCGCACGTAAAAGTTGTACATCAGCTCGTTCGCGCTCAAGCTCAGAGCCGATATTCTTCATAGCAGTCGCACTGCGCTTCGCCTCTTGCATTTTTCGCGTCAATCCACTACGCAACTCGTGTATTTCTGACTGTAAAGCTTCGGCACGACGCCTTTCTTTTTCTTCTCTAGCCGCCAGAGTCTTCTTTTCATCTTTGGAACGCTGGAGAAGGCCACGTTCGATCGCCATTTTGTGGCGTGATTTTTGGTTTCGATCAGCAAGCTCACGAACGTGCCTCCTCAAACCTACATTTTCGTCTTGAAGGATCCTGAGCTCTGTTTCCATCTTCTCATGAGCGTGAATGTGAGACTTCATGTCATCTTCGGCTCGAGATACAGCGGCTAAGGCGCGACGTCTATCTTCCATGGCTTGCTGCGCCTCAACGGCGGTGGCATCTTTCTCCCTCAGCAGGGCTTCTAGTTCATCGGCAAACTGTTCAACACCACCTCTGGTAGGTGTTGCGCGTGGAGTTGCAAGTGCATCCCATGCAACTGCAACATCAGCACGCGTTGCCGCAACGTCAGCACGGGACATTCTGGCCTCGTGCTCAGCAGTTTCCCTTGCACCATTGAGGCGTGTGACAAGCTGCAAAACATGGTGAGCCTTCTGTTGGTCAAGCGTGGATTCCCGCACGGCGGTAAAAATTTCGTCCAAGACAGGAACCAGCTGCTTGGCGACCATCTCTGTAGATTCGGAAGATCGTGCAGGCGTAGATGTTGTTGTCGAGACATGTTTGGGTATGGGACCATCCATTGTGGGCAGCTCGTTCAAATGAAGAGGAGAGATTGACTGCACCAGCTCGCCTTTGCCAGTTTTAACTTCAGCGCGGGCTTCCTTTTCTGACTCAACTGCGCCAGTGAGCCCAGCGCTGGTTTGCCTCGCAGGCTCTGGATGAAGCTTGAGGGTATGATCCGACGATGAAAGAACAAGTGGTTTCGCGTCTTGTGTCGAGACTTCGATGCTCAGAGGTGCAGCTTTTTCGAGCGCATGGTCATGCGCGGCGACAAGTTCACGCACCATGGACAACGCAACGGCAGCTTTCTCAGAAGTGGAATTCATGGCATCCACGTCGCAGTCAGCACTCAGCGCATCACGAAGCGTCGAAAGAATCGATGACAGCGCAGCGTCGAGATCGTTCACTAGTATCCGGATGTCAATGAGCTCGCTTGAGAAGTTTTCGATTTTGGCGATGCCACGTATCGTGGCCTTGAGCTGCTGAAGGCTCAAGATTTTCGTCTGCACCTGACCCGTCAACGTCTCGTCTAGGAGTCGAAGCGCCTCAGTCATCGTGTCAGCAGGGACAGCGCCATCGCCATTTCGGACAGTTTCTTCCAGATCGTTCTTCAATGTGGAAAGTGAGTTTTGCATCAGGGCTAATCGAGCCCCGGTCGAAATCCCAGTTTAGCGGCGCGCAGACTCCAGTGGCAGAATAGAATGACTGGTGGGTCCTCCCTCGCTCGCAGCAGCTAGCTCACTGCTGCTTTATTTATTTCATCGCCTCCAATAATAAATATTAAATTTAATAATTTTATTAAAATTTAATTTAATTTATTAATATCTATTTTTTTTATTTATTATTACGTATTATTAGTAAATAATACACTGCTACAACCAATAATAAAATCTCAATGAAATATGAGTAAAATCCCCCAATTTTAGGGAGATTTTATGGATTTCTTTCTCTTAGTGATAGTATGTAGAAAGTAGTACTACGTAGTTTAGTAGGAATATGTGGAAATAATAGGAATATAGGATACTGCTTCTACATATCCACATACATTCTCTGTTTGCGCGTGGGTACGTGGCGAAGATAGTGTCATGGACGAGATAGTATTTCGGCACGGCGAGGATGAATTTCGCGAGAGATTCGAAGTCAAAGAACAGATCGGGGTGGGCGGTAAGTAGATGTCGCGTTGAGTTGTCCCTACGTGTTCTCAGGCTCACCGTCGCTTCCATCCGAAAAAACACGCACAGCTTTCGCGATGGTCTACAGAGGAATAGATAGGCTGTCTGCCGAACAAGTCGCTATAAAGGTACGACATTCTCTTGGTTTAACTCGTCGAACAATGCCTGATTGAATGTTTGCATCAGAGCCAGCAAGGCTCCATGTATCAAGTTTGACTGACACCCGCCCTCTGTCGAGCTCAGGAGGTCGATAAGACAAGATACAACTCGACGGACGCGTCCTTGGAGAGAGAAATTTTTATCCTGTCAGAGGTACGACCTGAGCCTTCGAATTCAACCTCTCTCTCCTCTGTATGTGTAGCAAGATTTTATAATTATTCTGACGTTCCTGACACTTTTGGCACAGGTTCACCACGAGAACATCATCCGACTCCTATGCACATACGTGACGCCATTGAAAGTTTTCATCGTCACAGAGCTTGCCTCGGGTGGTGAGTTGCTCGAGAGGGTTGTTGAAAACGGAAACTTTTCTGAGTCCGATGCACGCAGCGTGATTTATCAAGTTTTGAAAGGCATGGAGTATCTCCACAGCAAGAATATCGTCCATCGGGATCTGAAGCTCGAAAATATCTTATTGTCAGATGGAAGTTCGAGTGCTATAGTTAAGATCGCTGACTTTGGACTCGCTCGTTTCTTTGCAGACGATAGCCAACTGCGGACTATTTGCGGATCTCCACTCTATGTCGCGCCAGAGATTCTTGACATCGGGGCAAACATGGAAACATATACCCCCGCGGTGGATATGTGGAGTATAGGGGTTATGCTATATATTCTTCTCTCAGGAAATTCACCATTCGAAAATGAGGACGAGCAGTCTCTGTTTCAGATGATACGCTTGGGCGAATACTCGATGGACGATCACCTTTGGGATCACGTCAGTGATGAAGCAAAGGACTGTGTTCAACGCTTGTTGACGGTCAATACCAGTGTAAGGATGACTATCACCCAGGCTTTGGAACATCCTTGGATTTTGTGCTCGACGAAAAGCAAAGACACAACGCTCTCGGACACGCTTTCGTCTGTGAAGCGTACGCGACTAGCGGGGCACCTCGAAAGTTTCCGAATGGTGCAGGACGAGTTGCGTTTCGCTCTCCGAAATTCCAACAACCCTTGACTCATCATGAAACCACACGCGCTGGTAGATATGGTGAGGCACGCATGAATAAAACTAGCTACTAGCATAGGATTTAGTATTTAAATAAGAAAATCGAACAGTCTAACATCTCCGGATCCTTCTCTGCCATTGATCGATACGTCCACGACAACACTGTTGTGCTCGTGAGACGGAGTGACACATAAAATTTCTTGCTCGCTGATGAGGGCAGCTCGAACCATCAAGGTGCCGAGTTTGCAGCTAAGATCACGACTATTACTGAAATGAGTACCATGCAGATGCAACCTTGTTCCACCTCTTGACGGCCCTCTCTCTGGAACAAGACGTTCAAGATAAGGAAAATCAAAATATCTGTACATCTGCTCAATCCCCATCTTCGAGCCCCGTGACTGCGCACGCATAGTCTTTTCGGTTGAGGTGTCATCGACGAAACTTGCCGAAAGCGAAGGGACAGCAGGCACCTCACATGTTATGACCGCTGTTGAAATCGTGTGAGCAGGCTTGGTAGAGTGGGCGAACATGCAATGATGCGCATTAAAATCGTGCGACATCATGTTTTCCCCGACAATCTGAATCAAGGAACCACCACTACTCGCAGCTGAATCGGGAATAATTTCATGAAACACCGGAGCATCCCGAACTTCGATCTGAATGTTTGTGAGGAAAGTTGAACGCATTGGTTTCGACTTGCTGACAATAACAGCTGCAAATCCAACAGTCGAAGAATGCTCCACACAAAAGGAGTTAGTATGATCATTGAAGACCACATATCTTGCATTGAGGAGTGTACTTTCCACCATCAAGCTCTTCATTGAACACGGCTGAACGTCTGTCTGACTTGCATGAGTTGACAGAGCGCCAACGGCAGAATCAGGCAAACCATTAAACAGAAAAAAACTTGAATAAGAGTTTGAAGTAGAGCTCACAACTGCTGCAAATGAACAAGGTCCGAGGAGCCGCGCAGGAGAAGCGCATTGAAACGCAGTCTCCATCGCTTCACGTCCAGCTATGGGCCCGACCGTCCCAAATTTGCACTGCCACGGAGTAACCTTTGTTTGGCGCATCGTGATAGACACCAGAGTTCCTCCTTCGTCTGGCCCACCTGCAGGCAGTATGTCTATCACTTCAGAGTGCTCATAGAAAGTAACAACCCCAACATTCATGGATGCTTCACGAGCGCCGACAGAAACCAAAACTTCTCCATCATCATGCTCAGGTAGCTCACATATTACTATGGCAGATGAAACCATCGTGGCAGCAGTTCGAATCGACCCAGACGTGCAAAATAACGTCGCCTTGTCGAAATTGCTTCCTATGACATGGACTGGGTGTTGGCGTCCAGAGTCAACAATCTGCGGAATCACTGCCAACACTGTAGGTGTGCTTACATAGTAGTATTGCACCTGGGCGTTCATGCCGCGATCGCCATCAACTATCGCGGCCTGGAATCCAGAATACTGTGGCGAGGCGTTGCACGCTGACGCCAGGATAGTCCAAGTCATATCAAATGTTGTCAGTTCATGCTGACTTCTTTTGCGCACTGATGTGTCGTATTGAGTGCGTTGTGTGCAGCCACCATGTGCTGACTCAATCCAATCTTCTTTGATGAGGTCAACCTGCTGCACGTTGCCGATAAGACTCACGCTTGTGGAGTGATATGCATATTTGACATCAGAAGGCGTGCCTGTTGTAACAAGACCATTTGCAATCCCGACAACCACGGTTTCTACTCGATGTGCTGGTGAAATACACTCTGCTAAGGTCGACCCAATCCAGCGCCCACTTATCGGTGTGAAACTTGCGATCCTGCAGCTCAGTTCTGGAACATTATGTAAGAGGTTACTTCTCATGAACAAGCTTGTGCCACCTTCAGCGCTTCCGGAAATGGGATGCACGGACGTGGTAGACACTTCATCCTCATACAGCAGCCGAGCACTCTGTGGATCCAATATCGACGCATGCTCAATCAAACTGGCATAGTCACCGGGTGAACCACTGTTAATCTCCAAGAGAACAATCGCACTCGACACGTAGCTGCCATAACCTCCCGTCAGGTCCTGGATTAGTTCCTGAGATAAACTGATACCGGCAACCGTCACAGTACCACCCGAAGCTCCAATGACACAGGGGAAGAAGTTCATAATTTTTGGAATTCTGGAAAATTC
>Ga0181561_10005769_pt1 | contig 10507 bp, 9 predicted proteins | sample 011ome_19_FD_133760 | JGI IMG/M metagenome (GOLD analysis project Ga0181561, IMG submission 133760) | Coastal salt marsh microbial communities from the Groves Creek Marsh, Skidaway Island, Georgia - 011510BT metaG (megahit assembly) | ecosystem: Environmental > Aquatic > Marine > Intertidal zone...
TGTGGATCAATACTTACGGCCTCAATGGTGACCGTTTTAGCAAGGCCAAACAATCTTGGTTCAACAAGACGTTGGATTCAATTGCGGCTAAGTATCCGCGTGTGCAGGTACTTCCATGGGCCAAAATTGCGAAATCATCGGGGGTCAAATTCTCCGGGCCACTGCACTATGCACACTCAGGAAACAAGCTGAGAACTGCTGAAACGGTGAGATTCCTCAACGATCTCTATGGGCAACCTGTCCAGACACGGTCCTCGAGTTCAATATTCGAGCAACACGCCGAGTCATAACGGTTGCGCCGGGCTGAACTTTCCATTAGATTCACACCCCTAGATGTAGTAGTAACACCGGTGTGAACCACCCACAGGTTGTGGTTAAGGACACACAGGTTAGTAGCAAACCATCCACAAGTAATCCACAGGATGGCAGAAGTTCCGAAACTGATGTGGCTGGAGTGCCTGCTGTGAAGCATGTGACTAGCGGTCCGAATGAGAGGAGAGTGCCGTGAAGTGTCCATTTTGCCGTGAAGACGACTCACGAGTAGTCGACTCCCGCACTGTTGAGGACGGTCTGGCGATTAGGCGCAGGCGTGAATGTGCACATTGTGGTCGCAGGTTCACCACGGCAGAATTCGCCGCTCTCAATATTGTGAAGCGTTCAGGTGCCCATGAAGCATTCAATCGGCTTAAAGTGGTAAATGGAGTGCGTAAGGCCTGCCAAGGAAGACCGGTGAGTGACGATGATCTCGCAGTACTTGCTCAGCGCGTTGAAGACAATCTCCGCGCCAGCGGAAATGGTGAAATACCTGCCCAAGAGGTCGGACTTGCCATTCTCGCTCCACTCCGCGAATTGGATGAGGTTGCCTACCTTCGATTCGCCTCTGTCTATCGATCCTTCGATACCTTGGATGATTTTGAAGCCGAGATTGCACTCCTTCGGGCAGAGGGCGAACCCACTGGCCAAGAACCTGTACGAACAGTTTCAATCGCAGATCCAACTGAATAACAACACTTCCCAGTCAGATCCTCGCCAACCAATGGGGGAACGAGGAACAACCACAGAAAAGAAAGGCACGTTCATGACACAGGCACCAGAAGCTCCGGTCCTCAGTACCAAGGAAAGCTTCGTCCACAACACGCTCAAAAATCCCGGCCTTGTGATGAAGCGCCTATACACAACCGAAGGTGTTCATCCATATGACGATGTCACGTGGGAGCGTCGCGACGTTGTCCAGAACAACTGGAAAACGGGTGAGATTGTTTTCGAGCAGCGTGGTGTGGAATTCCCAGACTTCTGGAGCGTCAATGCATCGACGATTGTCACAACGAAGTATTTCCGTGGCGCGGTTGGAGCAGACAATCGTGAATTCAGTTTGAAGCAGTTGATTGATCGTGTAGTGCTCACTTACACCAAGTCCGGTCGCGAGAACGGATATTTCCGCACCGATGCCGATGCAGAGATTTTTGAGCATGAACTCACGTACATGTTGTTGCACCAGGTTTTCTCCTTTAATTCACCTGTTTGGTTCAACGTTGGTACCACAGCCCCCCAGCAGGTAAGTGCGTGCTTCATTCTCAGCGTCGATGACACCATGGATTCGATCCTGAACTGGTACCGAGAAGAGGGCATGATCTTCAAGGGTGGATCAGGTGCAGGTCTGAACCTTTCACGGATTCGTTCAAGCAAGGAACTACTTCGTTCTTCGGGTGGAACTGCCTCTGGTCCTGTTTCGTTCATGCGTGGGGCTGATGCATCAGCGGGAACGATTAAGTCGGGGGGTGCAACTCGCCGCGCGGCCAAGATGGTTGTGCTCGACGTGGATCATCCAGACATCGAAGAGTTCATTGAGACAAAGGTGCGCGAAGAAGACAAAATCCGCGTTCTCCGTGATGCTGGTTACGACATGGATCTTGGTGGCGCTGATATTTCCAGTGTTCAATACCAGAATGCGAATAACTCGGTTCGCGTCTCAGATCTATTCATGCGTGCAGTGGAAAATGGTGAACCATTCGGACTCACGCGACGCACCGATGGCAGTGTTGTTGAAACCGTTGATGCCAAAGAACTTTTTGGCAAAATGACCGAGGCTGCCTGGGCGTGTGCCGATCCTGGGATCCAGTACGACGACACGATCAATGACTGGCACACCAATCCTGAGACCGGTCGGATTAATGCATCTAACCCATGCTCGGAATACATGAGTCTTGATAACTCGTCATGCAACTTGGCAAGTTTGAATCTGCTCACATTCCTCAAGGATGATGACACATTCGACGCGGAGCGTTTCGCACGTGCTGTTGAATATGTCATCACCGCGATGGACATCTCGATCTGTTTCGCGGACTTCCCGACAGATCCCATTGGTGACACAACCCGTCGCTACCGCCAGTTGGGTATTGGCTATGCCAACCTCGGTGCACTGCTGATGGCAACGAGCTTGCCATACGACTCTGAGGCAGGGCGAGCTTTTGCTGCAGGAATCACATCACTGATGACTGGCACCGCATACAAGCGCAGTGCCGAATTGGCAGGAATTGTTGGTGCATATGATGGATATGCTCGCAATGAGTATGCCCACAAGCGTGTCATGCGCAAGCATGCTGCGGCAAATGACAACATTCGCGGCGTAACAAGCCTTGATGGTGACGTCACGGCTCTCGCCGGCAAGATGTGAAGAGTGCCTAACACTGGGCGAAGCCAATGGCTGGCGCAATGCTCAAGCATCTGTTCTTGCGCCCACGGGCACCATCGGTTTCATGATGGACTGCGATACCACAGGAATTGAGCCTGACTTCTCGCTGGTCAAGTTCAAGAAACTAGTTGGTGGTGGTTCCATGCAGATCGTGAACCAGACGATTCCTCGTGCACTCCGCAAGTTGGGTTACACAGAAGAAACCGTGGAAGCAATCATTGAATTCATTGGTGAAAATGGTCACGTTATTGATGCGCCAGGGCTCAAGACCGAGCACTACCCAATCTTCGATACCGCAATGGGCGCTCGGTCAATAACGCCGATGGGCCACGTTCGCATGATGGCAGCTGTTCAACCATTTATCTCGGGTGCAATCAGCAAGACGGTCAATATGCCAGAGGATGCAACGGTCGAAGAAGTTGCTGAGATCTACTTTGAGGGTTGGAAGATGGGCATTAAGGCGCTCGCTATCTACCGTGATAACTGCAAGGTAGGGCAGCCCCTGAGCGATGCAAAGGCCAAGAAGACAGATGCACCCGTCGAGGAAATCGTGGTGGGAGGGCAGCCAGTTCGTCGTAGGCTTCCCAAGTCACGACCAAGCCAGACGACCTCCTTCTCGGTCGCTGGCGCTGAGGGCTACATGACCGCTGGTAGTTACGAAGACGGTCAACTCGGTGAAGTGTTCCTTAAACTGGGCAAGCAAGGTTCAACGCTCGCCGGTGTGATGGATGCATTCTCTATTGCCATCAGCATTGCATTGCAATATGGCGTCCCGCTCGAGGCATTTGTTAACAAATTCGTCAACATGCGCTTTGAGCCCGCAGGTATGACCGATGATCCGGATATCCGTATTTCGCAGTCAATGATGGATTACATATTCCGTCGTTTGGCGCTCGACCACCTTTCATTCGAGCAGCGTGAGGCACTGGGAATTTTCTCAGCGGATGAGCGTGCTGCGACCGTGCAAAGTAGTTACGCAACAGCACCAGCTGCCGATCTCGATGCTGAAGTCGTTGCTGCGGAGACCGAAGCATCTGTCGAAGCGCCAAAGAGTCATGAAGTGCCCACGTCGGTGCATTCGAGTGCAGAACTGCTCGAGGCAATCACAGGCACTGCATCTGATGCACCACTATGCATGACCTGCGGAATCAAGATGCGTCCAGCAGGTAGTTGCTACGTCTGCGAAGGTTGCGGGAGTACTTCAGGCTGCAGCTAAAAAAGTTCGGCTGCGATTGTCCAGCCAATTCGACCCAGCCTCATGAGTTAATGAGGCTGGGTCGAATTTCTTTGCATCTAAATCGGCTCTGGTATCAGGGTTTTAGTTTCAGTGGGGGCGAACTGACTTAAAGGTCGTTGAGGATGCTCCACATGCCACCGGGAGTTGTGCGAGTATTTCGTTGCATGGGGCAAACCTTGATGCAGCCATCGGTTAGCTCGATCATCCCTGCCAGGCTGAGGTCACCGATAACTCGATCTGTGGCGTTCTGTTCCCATCCGAGGGCCTGGGAAATTTCAGGGGGAGTTAATGGTTTCTGGGCCCGCAAAACTTGACGCATGAGATCGCCTTGTTCGGCGGGGAGATCAAGGATGTCTGACATTGTCAGGGGTGCTTGCTCGCCCTGCTCCTTTTCAAGTTGCCCTTCGAGGCGACTGAAAATATTTTCACTGCTCATGCCAACTCCGGCATCGAGATCGGTTCGGGCTGTGGTCGGCAGATCTGGCACCACAGAGTACCCCCGACAACAATTGAACGCGGTGGATTGGATCCAAATACCGTAACGATGAACGGCATGGTGGCGTGGTGTGTTGCGCACACCCCGCGCCCGCAGAACTTACAAGTCCCTCGTGCGCTGTCGTCACACTGAGCGCAAAGCACCTAATTCACCCTTTCGTCGCCGTGCCATTTCAATCCAAACTTGCCTCGGAGTCCAGATCCAAGTTCGAGTTGCTTGTCCCCGTCACGCTATCACCGTCAAAAGGGACCTCACTGAGACGCGCCCAAAGCCCGCTGGGGGCTTCCTGACTTGATTCCTGTTGTTGCGGCACCGCTTCACTGAGCGAATCCCACATGCCCAATTCTTTGGATTCAAGGGGTAAGTGAGAGCGCAACCACATCATTGCGAACATCCCAATCTGGCGTCGAAGGTTTGCAGCATCCTGTTGGAGCTGCGCTACCTCCGACTCATTCCCTCGACTCCCATGCTGAAGGATTGCGATTTTTCGCTGAACCTCGACAAGTTCCTCCGCCTTGTCGGCAGCGTCTGATCCGTAGCGAGCCTCGAATGCATCGAGAATTGCTGAGACGCTACTGCCGGTGAGTGCCAATTGCTCGCTGGCAGTAGCTCCTTGGCGTGCCAAGTCCTCACGTACCCAGCGAGCGGACAAGGGGAATCCTAGATAGATGATTCCCCCCGCGATACCAAAGACGGCGACCCCCGTCGCGGTTATCAGCAGGGCAGAGCCGCCCTCGTTCTCGGTCAGCCAATTGAATGAGGAGTGAAGCGAAATGGCAATGACTAGACCGAGAAAGGGAATTCCGAGTCGCGTGAGTCCGCCTCGACTGAAAGTGAGAATGATGGCGGCACCAACAATGGCCGTGCAGCCTGCGTGCATAAGGTTAGTTGACGTTATTCGTGCGAGTGCTAACGATAGAGCCGCATCGTTGCCCACACGTTCGAGATAAAGCCAGTTCTCTCGAATTGCAAAACCTGTGCCAGCTGCGGCGCCGAGCACGGCGCCATCGACAAACCAAGTAACTCGTCGAGAGATTCCCATGAAGGGCAATGCGAGTGCTTTGGTGATTTCTTCGGCGATCGGTGCCCCAATAACAATGAGCGAGGTTATGCCGAAAGCAAGTGCCCAGCGGTCATTGATGTGCACCACAATGAAGGTGTCGAGAATTCCCCACGCGAGAGCCAATAGAGCCAAGGGCCATAATCGAGTCCAATTGCGTCCAAGGATGAGTAAACCGGTCAGGGCTAGAAGTGGCACGACGGTCGCTAGTACGACTGCCAAATTCATGTCTGCAGCCTAGCCCTTGAGTCCGAATCGGAAAGTTCTATTTCCATTTGCGATCAAGTTTAAGGCCGACATCAGAGCCACAATGATCCATGGAATCAGGTCGATGAGGACGATTATTAACTCAGACACAAGGGAACAGGTGCTGAGCTCGCAACCGAGATAAGGGAGCGACGCCTGAGCAGCCAGAATTGAGAATAAAAGCCACTAAGTTCCGCCGACAAAGGCGATAAGGAACTTTAATCAAGTGGGCCGGTAAGCGTTCGGTGGTGATCCACGGTCCTCATCGTGCTTGCTCGCGCGACGAACCAAATATTGAAGGGGTGAAAATGCTGCTCATGAAGCGCCTACTGGTCTAGGGTGTCCAATAGGTAAATGACTAAAGGAGCCGCGAGTAGCCATGAAGAAATCAACACTGCGTGTCGGAATATTCCTTGGAGCAGGTGCCCTGGTTCTAGCTGGCTGTTCCTCAGAGGCTGAATCCGAGGTGACGCCAACTATTACTCCATCTCCAACTGAGACCATTGAACCGGTAGCGGTGCTGGCTGAGGAAGCCTGCGCAGATTACTTTGCTGTCGACTTGATTCGGTCAGACATAAATGCAGGGGCGCCAGGGCTCAAAAAGAAGGCAAAAAAGGCTCTCTTAGCTGACCTGCAGCTTGAGGTGGATCAAATGGTCGTCGCGGTGGACGCCGCTGTCATTGGTGGCGAATTGCCCGCCAAGGCGCTCGCCAATGCGGAGAGAATTCAAAATAATGTGAATAAGGCCAAGGCCAAGGATGGAATCGACGGGATCAATAAAAAGCAGCTCAAGCGAATTAACGCTTCGGCTGAGCGCGTCGAGATTGCATGTGTTGCAGCAGGCAATGACCTACCCGTTGAAAATATTGATGCCCGAAGCTAGTCACCTGAATAGATTGTTGAGTTAGCTTCCCTGGCTCTGTGGTTCAAAGGGCTGCACGGGTGGAAACGGATGATCTGGGTCCCGGCCAGTTAGGTATTTTGCAACGCCATAGACAGCGCCAGCAATCGGCACAGCGATGAGGGCACCGACTATTCCAAGTGCAATGCTCCCGGCGGCGATTGCAAAAATGATTGCGAGAGGGTGAAGACTCACCGCCTTTCCCATAACTAGTGGCTGTAATACGTCACCATCAAATGAACCAACAATCACGGTGAGAACGATAACGAGCACCGCGATGAGGGGCCCGCGCTCCGCGAGGGCAACAATTGCGGCAAAAAACGTGGCAATTGGAGCGCCGATAACGGGGATAAATGCCCCGAGAAAAACGACGGCGGCTAGTGCGGGCGCTAGCGGTACCTGCAAAATGGTCAATCCAATGAAAACTAGAACGGCATCACAAAAGGCAATGATGACTATCCCACGTGCATAACCGGCGATTGCACCCCAAGCAATCTCACCAGAAACGTTGATGGGCGCCTCAATGGGCTTTGGCAGCCAGCCAACGAACCAGTTCCAGATTTGTCGCGGTTGCATGAGAAAGAAGATCACTCCAAAGAGGAAAACGGAGCCCGCAATTACAACTGTTCCTAAGGATGATGCTGACTCGAGAAGAGTTGCGCCCAAGCCCTTGGCAACATTCTCACCCCACGTTTCAGCTTGGGAGAGCAGTGAGTTTACCCTGTCGTCGCTAAGTCCGAGGGGGCCTTGTTGCATCCAAGTTTGCAGCTCACTTAATCCAGACTGAATACTCGCAAGAAGTTTTGGTCCCTCGGCAACCGTTGAAGAGATCACACTGAACAGGATCAGCACGATGGCCGTCGCGATGAGTAGCAGCGCAAGGATCATGGAAATTGCTTTTGGGAGAAATTTGTGGAGCACATTCATGACTGGCTGTGTCCAGGCGGCTACCAGCAAGGCAAAGAAGAGAGCAAATGCTACGGGGAATATGTAGCCGAGAATGGTGACAAATACTGCGAATCCGGCGAGGAGAACGAGAATTCTCCAGGTGAATCCGGCAGCGGTTTTCAGGGTATCGGGCACACCCAAATCAGGGCTGGGGGCGTTATCGGCTCGATTCCCAACGGTCTCTTGTGACATAGATGCCTCTTAGGTTGGCTTGAATGGTGAGCGTAGGTGCCACCTGATGGCACAATATCGTGCTTGCTCAATTATTTGTTTAACTTCGCACCGTAACTAATCAATTTTGACTAGGCCATGCGGTGTTTCGAACCAAACGGCCGAAACGCCGATTTGATCGTTTTCAGGGTCGTCAATCCAGATGACAAGATCATCAAACTTTTCGAGATCTGGGGTCAATGGGCCAAGGTCTTGGGTCGGGCAGTTGATTTCAATTTTGTGCACGCGTATGCCGCCTGCTTGTCCGCCATGGGAAGGGTGCTGATCGGGGGAGGATTCCCATTGAACAAAGAACGGGGACTGAGGATGACTCATGGTGTCCATGACGCCCAATTGGCGCCAGTGAAGTTCTACTCCATCGGGACGCACTCGATGACCCTTTGCTGCCTTGCGTCCGAGAGCGGACTCAGCGCGAGAAATGTCGTCGGTAGCAAGAACCCAACTCATCCAGCCGCCACCGTTGATTGCGGCTTGTTGCACGGCCTGCCCAAATGGTGCCTTGAGAGCCGAAGGATGATCTAATGCGCTTACGACTTCAATGTATGCGCCATCAGCGAGTGGCAGCGTGAAGTTCCGAGTACCGAATGAAGGGTGACGCCCACCGTCAACAAAAGTGAATCCGAGGTCGACGCCGATGCGTTGTACGACGTCGGCAAGTTCACTACCGGTACATGCATAAGAAATGTGGTCCAGCCGCATGCCGTTATCCTGCCCAACCCCATTATTCAGTGTTACGCCACCCCCTTGCGAAACCACACAGTTTCCTATGTATAAGCAAGGGTTGTGGCACAGTACGCGCATGGGAGATCAGAGCAATGCACATTCAAGCGCTTCAGAAGAATCGGCAGTTCCACCAGTTGTGGCTTTGGACAAAAAGAAGTCACTAATTCTGGGTCTTATCGGTATCGCATTCATTGTGATAATTTTTTGGAAAGTAATCCCCATGATCGGGAGTTATTCCGAGGCTTGGGACTCATTGAAGTCGATGGGCACACTGTCGATCATCCTGATTGTCGTCATGGTTTTGCTCTACCTAGCCATGTATGGGCTCCCGTTTGTAGCGGCCGCACCAGGTTTAAAGTATTGGCGGGCGCAACAAACAAACCAAGCTGCATTTGCCATCAGTAACGGAGTTCCAGGCGGCGGCGCTGTTGGATTGGGCGTGCAGTTTGGCATGTTATCCACATTCGGGGTGTCAGCGACGAGTGCAACTGCTGCCATCACCGCGGTGGGCCTTTGGAGCACGTTCATCACGTTATTTTTCCCCATTCTTGGGGTTGCCGCGATCACCCTTTTTGGGGTCAGTGGGGATAGCCACGCCGCTACTGGTCTGATTGGTATCGCAATCCTTGTCACGGTTGTTGTGGCATTCGTACTCATTATGCGATCAGAGTCTTTGGCGGTCACTATAGGTAACTTGGGCAACAAAATCATCGGTCCATTGCGCAAACATGTTAAGGCGCTGGCCAATCTTGACCTTGTGCCGCCAATCACGAAGTTTCGCCAAGACATGTATGACCTCCTTCGCAAACGTTGGGCGGCCCTGACCCTGGCACAAATCGCAGTCTCATTCACCCAGTTTCTGATCCTTTATGTTGCCCTTCGCGGCGTGGAAGGTTGGGACACAGCGGGCACTTCATTTGCGGCCGCCTTTGCGGCGTTCTCAATAAGCCAACTGGGCCTGATGATTCCCATTACTCCAGGAGGACTCGGCACGGTGGATGCCGCGATGATCGCCCTTCTCGTGAGTTTTGGTGCCAGTGAGGGAAGTGCAACCGCGGCAGACTTGGTCTGGAGGGCTTCATCGTTTATCCCCCAAATCATTATCGGAATAGTCGCTCTACTCGCGTGGTATCGGAAAGCTGGTCAAGCATTAGCCAAGGTGAAACCAACTGCCGCTTAAGCCTTCATGACACATACCGCGTGTCGGCTCAACGGGTGGAAGACCCACCCACTATTGTTCAGCGCAACCCGGTCGTCGCGGGAGGGGAAGCCTTCGGCGGCCGGGTCTTTCTTTGCTCCTCGGGCGGATAGTCAAAGTCCTCGCGCCAAATAAATTATGTGGGTTTGCGCGCGGTCCATTAAGGCTGGCTAAAGTTCTCGTGTGCAAACGCAACCCAAGAAGTGGCAGAAATACGTGGCCATCGGTGACAGCTTTACTGAAGGACTTTCAGACAGAGGGCTCGGGGACTCGTATTTGGGTTGGGCTGATCGGTTGGCGCAGACACTGGCCGATAGATACTGCACTCTTGATGAACCGCTGCTTTATGCGAACCTAGCGATTCGCGGTCGACTCTTACCGCAGATGGTGTCAGAGCAGGTTCCCCGCGCATTGGAACTAGGTCCAGATCTTGTGACGTTTGCAGGTGGTGTCAACGATGCCATGCGAAAGTCATTCGATCTTGATGCGAAGGCCACAGAGATGGAGCGTGGTGTTCGAGCCCTGCGAAAGGCGGGCATTGACGTCATGTTGGTGGCATTTGGTGATCCCTCGAGCACTTCGAGCGTCATGAGCCTAATCGGCCAGCGGTTCGCTGGCCTCAGATCGGCAACGCTGGCTATCGCAGAGGAGTATGACTGCTATTTAATGGATTTTTGGGGCGAGCAAGCCTTTGAAGATCCCGACGTTTGGGATGAAGATCGGTTGCACTTGAATCCGCGCGGGCACGAGTTGACCACTCGAGCAGCGCTAAACA
>Ga0181561_10005770_pt1 | contig 10506 bp, 6 predicted proteins | sample 011ome_19_FD_133760 | JGI IMG/M metagenome (GOLD analysis project Ga0181561, IMG submission 133760) | Coastal salt marsh microbial communities from the Groves Creek Marsh, Skidaway Island, Georgia - 011510BT metaG (megahit assembly) | ecosystem: Environmental > Aquatic > Marine > Intertidal zone...
GCTCTGGAAGCCAAATAGAATCGCTTAGTTCAATTGCCGTTGGTACATGTTGTAGTTCTTGGTTTCTAATCGGGTGAGGTAGTTCTTCCTTTTTTCTAACAGAAATACTAAAAGGAATTTTTGAAATAGCCTCCTTATTAGGTTTAATTTGAATACGTATGGAGTCCCTTTGCTGATAGACGTCTTTTAATTGGACTTCAAAATTTAATGAAGTACTAGAGGATCTTTGGTCAACACTTTGATTGAAATTACTTGATGTATTTGTAGTAACTTTGGCATTGGTATAGGGATTGATGATATAGATTTCTTGTTGATAACTAGTGGTGGGTCTATTTAACATCCATTGAGTATAGGCCTGTAATGTATAGCTTCCAGTTTTAAGATGAGCTCCAATAAATAAATCTCCTTGAGCAAATCCTTTTTCTACCGTAACCCTTTTGATTACAGCAGTATTGTTTTTTGAATCAACTAAGCGAATATAAGCAACCGTACTAAGGTCTGACGATTTAGTTGTTTGTTCATCCATAAGGTATAGGTTGAAATAAAGGTATTCTGATGGAAAAAAAACCGTATTGTTTAGGGTTGTCCAAATCCTCTCTTGTGGACTTTGATTAAATTTTGCCTCTAAACTAGTGTTGAGTGGCACCCGTTGAGCAAAAGCCATCGCACTAAGGAGTAGTGAAAATAGTAGGGGAAGTAGTTTCTTAGTCTTCATCGATCCAAAATTCAGGTTTTTGATTTGAACCTATTCGAGTGCAGTCACCACAGTAGGGTAGTACCATTATAAATGGTCCTACTTCACCCGGTAGGGTTGAGGAGAAATAAATAAGTGCATCTGATTTAATTGCTTCTAGCAGTGGTCGTTCTCCCATTCTTCCACTAATTGCAGGGATTTCTGTTTGACAAGCATAAAAATAAGCAGGTCGATTTCCTTCAGGATAAAAATCCCTATAATCCACAAAGATTCGTTTTGAAGCTACCCCTGATACTTCAAAATACCCAAGAACAATCTCTTCAGAATTTGATTCTGCGTAAATATTACTGTTGATTAATCCAGGTTGAGATTGTGTAAATACGGTAGTTGAAGCATCTGAAACCTCCTTTAGTGCCTGATAATAGGCGTAGGTTTGATCGTCAAGAGCGTATTGTTTGACTTCAATGCTATAGCGATACATGCCTTTAGGGTCTAATTTTTTTAAGAATTGAATTGGAAGGTTTACTAATTTATCTTCTTGGTAATTGTGGGTATCAATTAGATTAATTTGGGTGGATTTATAAGCTCCGTAACAGACCCGTTCTTCTGTTTCTCTAAGTATGGCCCTAACATCTACGGTAAAAAAACCTTCTGCGAAAATAACGGCATCATAAGCACTCCAATAGGGAGCAATGATTTTATAGGTTTCTTCAAAATCGATACGGTAATACGTTCCATTAGAGTTAGGAGTTGACGAGCTAAGTTCAAAAGAAAGTCCTTCTTCTTGCGCTTCATTAGTGCTTAAATTAGCCTTAAAAGAATCGATGGATACACTTCCAACGAGTTGTTTGGCTTCCGATCTATACGTGTGACCATCTCGCGTAGTAATGTGTAACACATAGGAAGTGTCAGTTACAGCTTTAAAGGCATCGATGGAAGTGTAGGTGCCAAGTTCCAGTTCTTCAAATGCATAAGTTGTTCCTGAATCTGTAATAACTTCAACAGTTGCACCAGCTTCTACAGGGGCTTCTCTTAAATTAAAGGCATAGGTGCGCGTTAAAACAATCTCTTGTTTTTTGTATTCATCGGTCAATATTGCATGAACAACTAATGAACTTTGTTCATCACTGATGTCAATATTGACTTGTTCCACACAAGCAGATGGTATCGCTAAAATTATAAGGCTTATAGCGAAGTAAATCCATCGATGGGGGAGCGTTATCTTCATGAACTAGAATTTAATATTGTAAGAGATCGACGGTATCGAACGAGCAAAAATGGAAACTTGATAGGCTCTAATAAAATTGTTTTCATTGACAAAAAACATAGCATAAGGATTGTTCCTTCCCAAAAGGTTATATATGGAGACACTCCAAAAACTATGAGCTATTTTATCGAGCTTATGATTTCCTTCGACATTAAATCCTACGTCCAATCGAATGTAATTTGGTATTCTGTATTTGTTTCTGCTGCTGTAGGTGACATACGTCACACCATCCAAATCGTATTTTCCAGTTGGGAAAGTGATGGGTCTACCACTTTGATAGGTAAAATTTCCAGAAAAACTAAAGCGTCGCGTAAGCTTATAATTAGCTACTACGCTCAGATCATGGGGTTTGTCAAAATTAGAGGGGAAATATGCTCCTTGATTGATACGTTCATAAGGGAATTTACTGTCCAGTTGGATCATCGATCTGGAAAAGGTGTAAGCAATCCAACCACTGAGGTCTCCTTGATTTTTTCGAATCATAAACTCTGCTCCATACGCTTTTCCATTTCCTTGAATCACTTGAGTTTCAATCGAGGGAACTAACTGAGTGTTCGCGCCAGTTTTAAGATCGGTTAAGTTGCTGTATTTTTTATAGTAAAGATCGATAGTTAGATCAAAATTATTGTCTTTTTGTCGATAGGCATAGCCTAACGTAGCCTGCTTGGCTTCTTGTGGTTTTACATAACGATTGGAAAGTCTCCAAGTATCAAATGGAGAGGCGGCGGTATTGTTGCTCAAGGTATGTAAAAACTGATAAGCATTATTAATTCCAAATTTTAAAGATGCATATTCACCCAATAAATATCTAGAACTAAGTCGGAGTTCAGTTCCTATAAAGCTTGATTCTAGTTGACCTTTTTCGATACTGCTTTGACCTGTGATACTTGAATTTAATAGTGGTAAATCGGGGTCATATTCATTTATTGTATACGGCCCAAATGATAGGTAATAGGGTATTCTTAATACAGCATTTACCTGTAGTTTAGAGTTTAAATCCCAAACATCAGAGGCAAAGATAGCCCCTTCTATTGCTTGTTCTTTATTGAGGTTTAATGCTTGTATAAGATCTGTGGAGGTTCTTGGAGTTAATTGTCCAGGTTGTATTTTATAGAACGTATTGGTGTTCCCAAGTTCGATATGGTGTTTTGATTTGATGTAGTTGGATATCGAGGAAAGTAGGTTGGCCTGAGAAAGTCCATAGGACTGAATAAATCCATTTTGAGCATTTCCAGTATAATTGATTTGTTGATTGTATTTTGATAGGGAAGCATGGAGTTTCACCACCTTGCTATTGATGTTTTTACGCACGGAAGTACTCCACATAAAATTGGAATACGAGAATAAGGAATCTCTTGTGGCATTAAATTGATCTTTGGAGTAATAACTGGTAAAGTTTACTTCTGAACCATTCCCTTTATCGATATGAATCTTATTGACAACATCATAAAAATTTGCTTTGTTATTTTTGAGATTTTCATCCTTCAAACGCTTTAAGATCCAATCCGAATAAACACCTCTTATTCCAGTGAGCATTGAAGATTTCCCTTTTTTCAAGGGAGTCTCAAGGGTTCCGTTAAAGGTAATAGGGCCAAGGGAGACTTCAGCATGTATATCTTCAAAATTGGCATTTTTAGTTTGAATATCAAATACGGAGGATAGCCGACCTCCAAAGGAAGCTGGAATACTTCCTTTGTAGATATTGAGTTGTCCAATAGCGATGGGGTTCAGTGCTTGGAAAATTCCAAAAAAATGAGTGGGGTTATAAATTACTCCGCCATCAAGAAGGTTGAGGTTTTGATCGGGTTTTCCACCTCTAACGTTGAGTCCAGTAGCACCTTCTCCTGCAGCGCTAATTCCAGGTAATGCCGCAGCAACCTTTAAAACATCGCGTTCACCTAATACAAGAGGGATGGTTTTAGATTCTTCAACATCGATATTTTCTGCTCCCGTTTCACTTGAATTGACTTGATTAACTCTATTTCCTCGAAGGACGACTTCCTCTAAAGCTTCAACAGCCTCACTCAAGTCAATGGAAATTTGTCCATCGCTATAGACGCTAATTGGCTGTTCTAAAGTTTTAAATCCCGCAGCAGAAACACTTAATACATAAGCACCTCTAGAGAGGCTTAGCTCAAATGCTCCATCTTGATCACTGACGCTATAAGTAGTGGTGTTTTTTACGGCAACAACAGCGTCACTTAGTACTTGTTTGTTTTCAGAGTTTTTAATGGATCCACGAACTGAAAGCCAGTACTTGGCAGGAGATCCTCCCTGCTTTCCAATGATTTTTTCTTGTTGTATTTTGCGTTGTTGAGTCGTTGTTTTATCACTAAAACTTGGACTGATAGTCTTTGGACTACTCGGCTGACCGTTATCAGGTGTTTTTGACTGCTTTTGAAAAAAACCATCGACTACTTCATCATATATTTTTTTATAACGTGTAATGATGATTTGATTATTAATTCTGTAGTAATTGAATTCAGTTTTATTCAATAAGATATCTAAGAGTTCCTCAATCGTTTTATCTTTTACGTCGATAGCGTATCGATCATTGTTAAACCACGATTTGGCATACCTAAACTCGACATTGGTCTTAGCCGAAATGATATTGAAAAGTTCAATTAAGGTCTTGTCTTGTATTTGAATGCTATACGTAGCCTCTTGAGCACGTACACCCAAAAAACATAAAAGCAGTAGGATAGCGATTAGTTTTTTCAAGAGGATTTAAGGTGTTTTAACAGCGACCTTACATAGGTGGCGGCATCATTTTTTTTAAGCGTTTTCCCTTCCTTACTCCAGGTTTTTATTTTTTGAATGTCTTGTGGATAAAAGTTTTCAATCCTAATAGCATCGTCTCTGTACCACTGGGTTCCATCAAATACAAAAAGACTTTCTTTAGGGTTAAATTCATAATAACCTACTCGATCATCCATTTTAAAACTAGCTATTTTTTGATGGTAGATCCATAATTGTTTTCCTTTAAAAACATCGATGTATTCCAAAAAGTAGGATTCATCTTTAATCTGTTGTTTTACAAAAATACTTTGGTCAATTTTAAAGGCTTGAACCTGATTCATATTCACTGCAACAAGAGTTACACCATCGGAATGAGGATGGTATAAGGCTAACTGTTGTTCATTTAGATCGTATTTGAGCTGGAGGTCACTATAGTGGTCGTTATTATAAATTATAGCGCCTTCAACCAGTTCAAAGGTTTTAAAGTATTTGTGTTTTTCGTTTAAAATACGGTGATGGTCAAAATAACGTTTGCCTTGAAAAGGCTCAAGATAGAGTGCAGCTTTAGTATAATCCGCCCAGCTGTAATTGTTTATGGTATTGAATGCTTCTTGTGCATACCCTAGGGAACAGATACTCAAGAGCAAAAGGAGCTGATTGAGTTTGGAATAAAAAAATGAGTTCATATATGGTACTTCCTAAGGTGTGCATTAAAGATACTATTTCTAAGGATTCAATAGAGGTTTTTGTAAAAGAAATCTAGCCGTTCTGCATCTGCTAAAGGTTTCGATGAAGAATACTGATCAAAATACATCACCTGTTTTGAAGTGTTGTCAAAAAGATTCCATTTTGGTAGAGATGCTGCATTGGGGTTACCAGTCTTTGCAAAGTTAACCCAGTAGGTGCTCATCAGCTCACTTAGTTCACGATCGCTTTCTTCCCAGGGTCGGTCTACCTTGTGAAGGGTGTGTAAAGCGTAGGGCACTTCTGCTGTATGAAAGGCCTTAAATCCAACGTATTGACCTTTAGCGGGCACATCTCTTTGAAATCGATATACATAGGTCGGAACTCCTTGAGAGGCCATGATTTTTGCAAGCGTATAATTTTGAGCGCCAAAGAGTTGGTCTCGTGCAAAATCAGCAACGGAAGCCTGTAATTCTTCTTTAGTTGAAGCGGGATAAAGCGCTGATAATTCCTCTGCAAGATCATCATAATTGGCCTTAAGGGAGTCTTTAAATTCCTCATCACTCGGAGGAGGGCCAAAAACTAGGCCTTCATTTTCATTCCAACCCGTTAGTAGGGCTACTTTATTGTTTACTTCTTTCTTAAAAAGTTCTCTAGCACTGGCGGGCATTAGATATCCGTCAATATTAGGAGAGAATCGAATCTGAATATTCATTAGTTGCTGAGCAGATAGCGCTCTTAATTCTTCAAGTGAAGTTACTTTTAATTCCTGAGCTACTTTTAAACCTGTAAGCTCTGCATTTTTTATTGAATTGGAAACATTAGCTTGAGCTGGAGCCATCGGAAGAATCCCTGTACCACTTTGAGGTATGGCTTTTTGAAATAGCCCTTTGGTTAATGGACTAGCAATTAGGGTGGATACACTTATCGATCCTGCAGATTGACCAGCAATGGTGATATTATTGGGATCTCCTCCAAAATTTTCAATATGCGCTTTTACCCATTTTAGGGCTGCAATTTGATCGAGCAATCCGTAATTTCCAGAGCTCTTGTTTGGTGATTCTTCAGTGAGTAATGGGTGAGCAAAGAACCCAAATATACCTTCTCTATAGTTAATGCTAACATAAACAACCCCTTTTTTTGCCAGCTCTGTGCCATCATAGATGGGTACTGATCCACTACCAGAGGTGAATCCTCCTCCATTGATCCATACGATTACTGCTTTTTTGTCCTTATTGCTTGTAGCAGCAGTCCAAATATTGAGGTAGAGGCAATCCTCACTTATAGGGCTCTTAGGGATTAAAAATTCTTCAGACCACATAAAAAAAGCTTGAGGTACTGCTTGCATTGGACTTGGCCCAAAAGAAGTACAGTCTAAGACTCCTTCCCAAGGTGTTTTAGGTTGTGGGGCGCTCCAACGCAGATCTCCAATAGGAGGTTCTGCATAGGGAATTCCTTTAAAGATAAGGACATCCTCTTCTTGAATTCCTTGGATTTGGCCTTGATTGGTTGGTATAGTTGTTGATAATTGAGCATTCATCAGTAATACCGAAAACAACAATACACTAATCAGAAAACTATTTTTCATGGGAATGATATTGATTTTTTAAGGAACAAGACCCCTTTAAGTGAGTCTTGTTCCTTATGAATGAGTTAGTTGGCACTTATAAATTGTAGGAGCTCTTTATCGTGTTGCGGACCTGTATGAGACTTCACATTAAAGAACATGGTTGCGGTATTCTTCTTCGTATAGGCAGGCCACTGAACTAAATCTTCGTGATTGGGATTTCCATTTCTAGCAAAACTAACCCAAGCCTTACTCACTTGTTGAGCGATAGCATCGGTATCAGAATTGGAGCCACCAGTCATTCCAAAACAAGATTCCACATTATTAAATACGAATGGAAGTTCAAAACAGTGCATGGATTTGTATTTGCCATCAAATACGGGAGATTCCCATTCAAAGAAGTACATAAAAACAGCACCACCTCCATTAAGACTAGATTTTAGATTGGCTTGACGAACAGCTCCTGGTCTAAATAAGAAATCTATATCGATTAAATCTCCTGGAGATTTTAGATGGGGATAGGCTTTTTTTGCAAGTGTTACATATTCATCAGCTCTGTCTTTGTAGGTTTGAGCAATATAAGCGTCAACCTTTTCTTGATCATTAGTTGGAATTCCACTCCATAAGGTAGTGAAGAACTCATTTTTAACCGTACCAATCATCAGCGGTATGTCTTTGGAGAGTTCAAGTGCTGCTGCTGACTGTACATCATGAGGAAGTACGATTCCATCAAGGCTTGGTCCCCAATTGTATCCGAATACCCCAGTATCTTGTCCTTCTGATTGTAGTTCGGCATTAATAGCAGCGATGGCTTTATTGCCAGCGTCACGAATGGTCTCCCAAGGAAGCGTTTGAATTTGTTCGATAGATGCGTTGTCAAGTTGGAGTTCCTCGACTACTTTTATAGCAACGCGTTCCGTGAGTTCTTTTGTAGGTATCGATCCTCTGAAGGCGCCACTTTGATTGATGGCCTTGTGAAATAATCCCTTAGCAGAAGGCATGGCCATCAGTGCATTGACCTTTGCTCCACCTCCAGATTGACCAAAGATGGTTACATTATTGGGATCCCCTCCAAAATGTTCAATATTTTCTTGAACCCATCTCAAAGCAGCTTCCATATCCAATAAGCTATTATTAGCGGAGGTTTTAAATCGTTCACCATAAGCGCTTAAATCTAAAAAACCAAGGATATTTAAACGGTGGTTGATTGAAACCACCACTACATCTCCACTTTTAGCAAGGTTCTTTCCATCATAGGAAGGGAGTTCTTGACTTGATCCAGCAGTAAAACCACCTCCATGAATCCAAAACATCACGGGACGTTTTTTGTTGTCACTACAACTTGGCGTCCATATGTTAAGTACGAGATTATCTTCTCCTGGATAGCCCCAAGAATGATTAAAGACAAATTCAGATTCGTCATTAGAAACCGAAGTAGGAGTCATTAAATGAGCAACAGGTCCGTAAACTAAAGAGGAGCGAACTCCTTCCCAAGCCTCAGGAGGTTGAGGAGCTTCAAATCGATTGGCTTGAGCATAAGGAATTCCTTTAAAGGTATAAATACCTTCTTGAATTAAACCACGGACCTGGCCGTAATTAGTTGTAGTAATTGCTTTATCAGTTCCAAAGTCAGCTTCTTGAGCAACAAGGCCATTCATAAATGAAAGTAGCGTAACAGCAATGTAAATTAAGTGTTTGTTTGTGTGAGTTGTCATAATAGGTGTTAATTAATTACCGATTCTAGTAACCATAAAATCAGTTGTTTATAGATTTTTAAAAATACTTATGAGGGTTGAATACCCCACTCTATTCTTTGTAAAACCAAGCTTATTTATCATATGTTTGTGTAGTATTTACACAATATTACGAATTAAATCTTAATTTTTATTATATTTGGAATACCAAATGAACTTACATGAACGTACCTAATTACTTAAGCCACTTATCGGTTGATAATGTGATTTTTGGATATCACAACAAGCAACTTAAAGTGCTTTTGATGAAACTTAATAATAATAACTATTGGATGTTACCTGGTGGTTTTGTTAAAGAGGACGAATCAATTTTAACTGCGGCTAAACGTGTTGCACAAGAGCGTACTGGTTTAAGTGAGTTGTATTTAAATCAATTTAAGACCTACGGAGATCCACATAGAACTAAAGATGCTAGAATTGTTAAACTCGAGGCCTATTCGAGCTACACATTTGATCACCAAGCACCTGAAACGTTAGATTCCTATTTTGTTTCTGTTGGGTTTTATACCTTAACAGAGTTCTCTAAAGTTGCAATCAACAAGGGACCATTGGATCAAGATTGTAACTGGTTTGCTCTTGATGAGATTCCTGAGTTGCTTTATGATCATAATCAATTGATTGTTGATGCCGTAAAGTCCTTACGTTTACATGTAGATCATTATCCAATCGGAAAAAAACTTTTGGAAAAGAAATTCACGATGCCAGAGATTCAAGCCCTTTATGAAACTATTTTGGATAGAACGATGGATCGCAGAAATTTTTCTAAGAAAATAATGAAATCAGGTATCATTACTAAATTAGAGGAACAACGTAATATTGGGGCACATCGAGCACCTTATCTATATGCTTTTAATGAAGAAAAGTATAATGAGGCACTTAAAAATGGAATTGCTTCTATTTTTTAATTTTTGATTATGAAGTATTTATTGATAATTTTTCTTTGTATTTCTTCAGCTTTATACGCTCAGAAAAAAGGTCGTGTAGTACTGGATAGTCTCTATTCGCCAGCCTTAGAAAATCAAATGGGAGAGTCTCCTAAAAGAGCCCTAGCAGTTTATTTGCCACCTGATTACCAGACTTCACAACAGTCGTATCCTGTTATTTATTTTCTACATGGTTTTTTTGCTGATCACACAGTTTTAAATCAATTTTCAGCAGTACTGGATTATGCTATTGAAGCAAACAAAATCAAGCCTTTCATTTTAGTAGTCAGTGATCAAAAGACCTCTTACTATGGAAGTTTTTATTCTAACTCAGAGGATTTTGGACGTTGGGAAGACTTTACTTCCTATGACTTAGTTTCCTATATGGACACGAATTATAGAACCATTAAGAATGCTAAATCAAGAGGGATTACAGGTCATAGTATGGGCGGTTATGGAGCTTTGAAAATTGCGATGCACCATCCAGAAATTTTTAGCAGTGTCTATGCTATAAGCCCTGGAGCATTAGATGTCGTAAGAGAATATGGTCCTAATAGTGATACGTTTAAAGTATTATCAACCTACACCTCATACGATGACATTAAACCTAATCATTATTTTTCTTTAGTGATGTTGGCTTTTGCAAAATCATGGTCCTCTAATCCAAATAATCCTCCTTTTTATTGTGATATGCCCTTTGAATATCAAGGAGATGAATTAATTGTTCATAAAGAAGTATTGGAAAAATGGCATCAAAATATGCCGTCATATATGTTAGAAGACTCCTTGGAAAATTTACAAAAGCTCACGGCAATTAAAATGGATTGGGGACGAAATGCAGGTCTGCGTTTTACTCAACAATGCAAGATGTTTAGTCA
>Ga0181561_10005772_pt1 | contig 10504 bp, 3 predicted proteins | sample 011ome_19_FD_133760 | JGI IMG/M metagenome (GOLD analysis project Ga0181561, IMG submission 133760) | Coastal salt marsh microbial communities from the Groves Creek Marsh, Skidaway Island, Georgia - 011510BT metaG (megahit assembly) | ecosystem: Environmental > Aquatic > Marine > Intertidal zone...
CCTCACGCAGATCGGCGTGTTGTTGGATGCGCTCCGCGCGCGCGCCGGCGGGTTCCTCGGCGCGGCGAGTCTCCCGCGGCATCTGCGCCGCAGGGCCACCAGCCACAACCCGCGGAACCGGCGTGCGAAGCGTCCGAACGCGAAGCGCGCCAAACGCGTCGACGACGCCGGCTTCGCCACCGACCCGTCCGCGGACGATTCGCCGACCTTCGCGACGCAAACGAACCCGCCGCGAAAGCTTCCGGTCAAAAGCTCCTCCCGGTACCGATTCGCGATCGAATCGGTACCGGAAGTGCGCTGGTGCAGACGCGCGCGACGCCGGCCGGAGCGCGTGCGGCTCGCGAACCGCGAACGACTCGCGCTCGCGAACGCGGCGTCCTCTCTCGCCGAAACGCGCCTCGGAAAAACAAAAACTTCTTCGCTCGAGCTCGAAGAAGAAGGCTTTGAGACTTCGGAAGAAGTGTTTTCGGAAGAAGGGTTCGGTTTAGCCGGTTCGGAGCGCGCGGACAACGCACTGACATCAACGCACTGGCGTCGGTTGGAGACGCACGCGTGGCACGCGAAGCGTTTCGCGGTCGCGTATCGTTGGGGCTGGGCCCTTCCCCTCGGCGCCCCGGGGAAAGGCCGAGGCTGGCGCGAGACGATGCGGCGCGCCGCCGAGGATTGCGTCGCGCACGACGCGTCATATCACGCGGCGTTCGTCGTGCGCTTTTTCGGTCCTCGCGAAACACGTAAACGAATGTACGCGAACGTAAACGAACCGGGCGGTTCCGGAACAGCCACGGATCCGAATGTACGCGCGTCGCCCTCGGATACCGCGCGCGCGTTCATCGAGACGCTCGCGGGGTTACGAAAACGCGGGTCCGGGGTTCGCGAAACGGAACGGGTCGCGGCGACGGCGACGCGCGTTCGGTCGGCGGCGTTCGCCGCCGGTGCCGTCGCCGTCGACGCGACGCTGGAGGACACATCCGGCGGCGCGGTTTCTCCGGCGACGTTCGTGTTGGCGAAACGAGACGTTAAAAAAAAAGCACTCGAAAACGACGGCGACGACGCGACGCGCGCCAAGGAAAAAGAAACACCCGAAGAAGAAGAAGAAGAAGAACCCTTGGACCTGTGGGTCTGGGTTCCCGCCGCCGCGCGCGAGGCGGCGTTCGCGGCGGTGTCCACGGCGACGCGTTCGGTGCGGTTCTCGAACCTGTGCTCCGAGGCGCGCCGAGCGGACGGGCGCCTGTGTCGCTTCGAGCTCGCCGGCGCGACAAGCGCGGCGGTTCTGGAAACGCTGGCGGGGAACACGCGTGGCGGGGAACACGTTCTCCGCGAACGCGACGGGGGAGTCACGCCCAGAGGCGTGCGTTCGTTCGAAGCGCGTCTCGACGCGAAGAGCGTCGCCTCGAGACGCCGCGCGGCAGCTGCGAGTTCTGAGTTCTCTGAGGTCGCGAACGTTCCGAGTCCGGGGCTCTTTTCCCCGCTCGGTTCTTCCCCGCTCCTCGCCGCCGTCGCCGGCGAGGTGTTCGCCGGCGAGGCATCCGACCCGCCGTTTTTTAAAAACGACGGCGACGTTGGCGACGGAACGGTTCCGTTGACGGCGATTCGGCGCGCTAAGCCGCGGGGGGGCGTGTCCGGTGGCGCATTCGATGCGGGATTCACGCTTCTCGCGCCGGTGGAGTGCGCACAGAAACTCTGGCTCGCGCTCGTGGCCCTCGGCGCGCGCGCCACCGGGCTCCGCGAGTGGCGATGGCTCGCCGTCGCCGCGGGCGCGCCCGCGTTCCCCGAAGACTTCCCCGCGAGCGCGGCGGCGGCGGCGGAGGCGGAGCGCGCGCTGGCCGAGGCGTCGCGAAAGGCGCGGCGCGCGCCGCCGGGGAAGCGCGTCCCGGCGGCGGCGATGGAGGGGGCGGCGCGCGCGGCGGTGGCCTTCACACGGCGCGATAAGGAAGACGTCACGGGCGTCACGGGCGTCACGTACGCGCGCGCGGTCGTGCGGTGTTTCCGCGGCGGCGTCCCGACTGTCGGCGCGGCGGTGCTCGCGGCGACTTCGGCGCAGCGCGAACGTCTCCGCGGGTCTCGCGAGACCCGAGACCGGAACGTTCCGGTCTCGGGCGAAAGCTCAAGCTCGTTCGACGCTGTGTTCGCGAAGGAAAAGAAAACCGACCGCCGAGCGCTCGCTCACGGGTGCGATCACCAGACGGTTCTGGGGTACGTCACCTCCGCGTCCGCACCGGGCGCCGCGCGCGGCGTCGCGAGCGCCGTCGTGGACGCGCGCGCGCTCCAACGCGCCTTCCCGGAACGCTTTTCTTTTTTTAGTAACAAAAAAACGCGCGACGAGAAACGCGCGATCTCGTCGCGCGGCGTGAAAGTCTTTCCGGCGGCGCTTCTCGCGGCGTCGGCGTCGCCGGCGGCGGTGACGCCGGCGACACTCGAGCTCGTCGACGACACGCGTCTCGATCCGGTGTGGTGGTGAGGCGAGGCGTGTGGAAAGTAGCTAGACTAAGGAGTTTTCGAAAGTAGACTACATAGTCTAACAATACTTTCGAAAGTACTCGTACTACGTAGTTCACAAAAGGCGCGTCGTCTCGATTTCAGGCGTCGTCTCGACGCTCTACTCGGCGAACTCGGCTTTCGTCGCCTCGGCGACGCTCGCCACGAACGCCCGCGCCTGCTCCGGCGTGCCCTCCGGGTTGGCGAGCTGCCAGTCCACCAGCTTCTCGGAGAACGCCTTCATCACCGGCCCGCCTTTGCACCCCGCGGTTTCCATCACCGCGCGGCCGTCCAGCAGCGGCTTGGCGGACCAGCACTCCTCCAGTCGCAGCGCCGCCACGCGCGCCTCCGTCGCCGCCACGCGCTCGGCGAGCGCCGCCGCCGCCGCTCGCACGACGTCGCCCTTCCCGCCGTCGTCCGAGCGGCACGGCCCGGCGGCGCCGAGCGAGGTGGCGGCGAACGCGTGCAGCGGCGAGCCGCCCCCCCGCCCGTCCCCGCCGCCGCAGAGAAGGTTCGCCGCGCAGGGCGGGCCGCGCGCGAGCTCAACCGCCCACGCTTCCAGCTCGGCGCCCTCGCCCAGAGTCACCACCCCGGGCATCTCCAGCGTCGCCGCCAGCACGAGCGCCAGGCGCCAGTGCTCCTTGGCGCGGCGCAGCAGACGCCCGAGCGCGACGCGGTCGACGGAGGATACGGAGTTTTCGCGAAACAGCGTCGAATTCCGCATGTCCCCCGCGACGTCGAGCACCGTCACGATGGTCTCGGCATCCTTGCCGCGCATCTTCAGCCCTTCCTTGATCACCACCTGCACCGCGGGCACGTGCTTGGTCTTCTTGCTTCCCAGCCGCGTCGGCGCCGAGAGGTTTTTCTTGCGCCGCTTGTCCGACGAATCGGCCGACGAATCGGCGGTCTCCGCCGCCCGCGCCCGCGCCCGCGCGGGGTTCGCCACGAAGCCGTCGTGCAGCGGCGCCAGAAACGCCGCCAAACACAGCCACTCGCGCTCCTCGCCGGTGAGCGAGGTGGTGAAGAAGGAAGCCATCCTCGAATCATCCAGGTTGGCGTGCGCGGAGAGGATCGCGTCCATGGCGCGCGCGGCGTGCAGGCATCCCCAGGCGGTCGCGGCGGGCATCGCGCCGCCCGGCAACGCGCTGGCGAATACCGCGTCGTACAGCTCGAACCGACACAGGAGCGTGAGGGCATCGCCCGGCGAGGGCCCGCGGAGCATGCCCTGGACCTCCTTGCCGACGCGCTCGCGGCTCACTTTCGTGCGTAGCTTGGTCTGCACCTCGGGGTCCGTGGCGGCGGCGGCGATGGCGTCGTCCAGCGCGAAGCCGAACCGGGACGCGAAGCGCACCGCGCGCAAAATGCGCAGGGGGTCGTCCAGGAACGTCGTGCGCGGAGGCAGGGGCGTGCGGATCACGCCCTGTTTCAAGTCGTCCAGGCCTTTGCCGGTGAAGTCCTCCACCTTGTCCTCGGTGATGTTGTAGAACAGCGCGTTGATGGTCAAGTCGCGGCGCTCGGCATCCTCGGCGGCGGTGCCGAAGCGCGCCTCCGGGATGCGGCTCCCCTCCGAGTAGGACTCCGAGCGAAGGTTCACCAGGTCCAGCCACGCGCCGTGCACGCGCATGGTCGCCGTCTCGAGGTGCTTGCTCTGGTCGGGGTTGCTCTGGATCACGCCGACGCCACGCGTCTCCTCGCCCCTAGACGAGAGGTACTCGTTCACCTTCAGCGCGAACTCCTGGCCCATGCACGTGTCCAGCGCGATGTCGATGTCGGACGAGTGCTTGCCGAGCAGCTTGTCGCGCACCCACCCGCCGGCGACGCGGAGCGTCACGGGCAAGTCGTACGTCTTCACCACGTCGAGCAGGGTGTCGAAGATGCGCCGCTCCTCCGCCGTACACACCACCGTCGCGTCGGACACCATCGTCACCACGACACGCCGCTGCAGCTCCACGGAACCTTCGTCCGAGATGTCGCACGCCGGACGGTTCGCGTCGAGGCGCGAGGCACCGGCGCGCGACTCGGGATCGAGCTCGCCCGCGCGCTCCTCGCGCGCGCGCGCCTCGCGGGGGCCCTCCGCGGCGGAGACGGGCGCGGCGGCGGACGCGCGGCTCGCGGATGAACGCGCGCGCGTGGAGATTTCTGCGCGGGGCGGAGGGACGACGAGAGGTGAGACACGAGTAGAAAAAAAAAAACGACTTTTTGATGCGCACGCGGGTGGAAAAACACGGCGACGCCCGCGTCCGGACTCGGCGTTCGTGACTCAGGTTTTGTTCCGAGCACCAATTCGCTCGGTCGGAATCGGTCGGGGGTGGAGCGGACGCACCTGTGTGTCGCCTCGGGAGCGCGACGGGCGTGCGTCTGGCGACTCGCGCGGAGACGGTCAGCCTGGTGTGCGCGTGGGCGTGCCTCCCGCCCCGCTCCGCGACGAAAGCGCGAGTCGACGCGGCCCTACACGCGAGCCGACCGCTGTTTTGCCGAGACGGGGCGCTCGCGAGCAGCCCGAGTCGTGTTCGCAGGCCGGCGAGGTCTCGAAGGACCGCCCTGGTCGCTGTCACGGGCATGCACCGCGACGCCGACTCCGCCGCGACGCGCCCGGAGTGCGTAGTCGCGTGACGCTTCGGCCGAACCTCCCCGTCGCGCGACCGGCTGTGCGACCCGGGCGCCTCTTCGTGACGTGGACGAGATGAAATTCACGCGTGCGGGTGACGAAGATGCCGTACATATTCGAGTCAGACAAAAGGCCCCCGCGATCCCTCGGCGTGCGATGGAATAAAAAAAAAAACGACACTTCGACGCGAGCGCGTTTGGTGACTGAACTTCGAAAAAAACCACCCCGTCGCTCCCGTGACTCGTGACTCGTAAGAAGTCGTCGTCGTCGCCGTTCACGACACCACGCGCTTCTTCTTCTTCTTCTTCTTCTTCTTCTGCTTCTTGTCGCTCGTTTCGTCGCCGCGCGTCTCGCACCGCAGCTCCACGACGCGGTACACGCGCGCGACGGAGTCCCGGCCGTTGCGCTCGGCATCCGGCCCGAGACGCGTCGCGACGAGCTCGAACCCGTCGCGCGGCGGAAGCGATCCGTTGACGACGACCACCAGCGCGCCCACGCGCAAGTGCGGCCGGATGTGCGGGGACAACGCCAAGTACGAGCCGTCGTCGTTGTGATCGTCGTTCGCCCCATCATGGGCTCTCTTCTCGAGACGGGTCTCGAACGCCGCGACGTTTTGATCCGTCACGAGACGATTGAATTTCGTGGCGAAGGCGAAGACGAGCGTCGCGCCCTCGAGCGCCGCGCGCAGGTCGTTTCGGTCGTACATCGACCCACACACGAAACTCAGCGGGCTCTGCGTCATCGGCCGCGACGCGACCGGAAACGCCTCGATGAATTCATCGAGCAGAACGACGTCCTCGTTCGGTGACCGCGTCGCGACCTGCTCGGCGACGGCGTGCAGGGTCTCGTCAATCTCCAACCCGACGCACCGTTGCCACTTTCGCGCGACGGAGGCGACGCACGCGAGTTGGCCCCGACCGCTCCCGACGTCCACGAACACGCCGTCGCCCACGGCGCCGCCGTCGACGTCGCCGTACTCCAGAAGCGCGAGCTCATCCTCCAAACTGCGCAGAAGCGCGACGAAGAAGCCCATGTCGAACTCGCCGTACATGCGCTCGCCCTCGGCGCCGCCCAGCGCATCCGCCACCGCGTCCTCGAGCACCGCCGCCTCCTCCGCGGCGGCGAAGACCGCGGCGTAGTCCACGCCGTCGTACAGCTCGGAGACCCACGCGCGCGCCAACTCGCCGCGCCGCACGTCTTCGGCCGTCACGAACGGCTCGGCGGGGGGGCGGCTCGGGTCCACCGCCCGCGCCCGGACGCGCTCGCGCGCGCCGCGCCGGCGCCGGGGCGGCGGTGTCGTCGCGACGAACAAGCGCATCGGTCTCCCGGAGGTGGACGCGGGGGGCTGCGTCGGCGCGGTCCGCGCGTCGGCGCGCGCCGACGTGACCCGCGGCGAGCACGACGCGTGCATCGCGGCGTGCGGCGACGCGCTCGCCATCGGGACGGACCTCAGGTCGACTGTCGCGATGTGGCCTCGGGAGTGACGAGGCAAGGCTTTAACGTTCACGACGGCACCTTGGCTTTCGGCGACCAGTAGGCGTCGTTTCCTGACTGTGGGCCATCCGTGGAATGCGGCATTCTCGTGAACGCCTCGATCGAGTCGAGCGTTGAGTCATTAGACCCTCGTCGCATTCGACACGGAAAAGAGTTTTTTCTTGTAACACCTGCGTCGCGCGCGAGGCATCACTCGCACACTCAGCGCGCGCCGGAGCGCGCGGTCGTCGAGGCCCGCGAGTCTCGGCGGCGCACGGGCCCCGCACCGAGAGGCGGTGCCGCTCCGTGAGCGGCTCGGCGGCTCGGGTCGGCCCGCGTCGCGTGTCGGCACGGCGTCTCCTCGGAACGTCGGCGAACGCCATCGCGCTCGGGTACCGCGCTCGACCGCCGTGTGCTACGGAGCGACGACGACGCCTCCGCGAACTCGACGCGGGGTACATCTCGCGAGATGTCTCCTCGCGCCATCTCCGGCGGCCCGAAGGTGGTCGGCTCCGGCGACGGCTCCGCGGACGTGGGCGACCCGCGGTGGGTGGTCCGCCTGAAGCGTCTCACCGGCGCCTCCTCCGTCTCCTCGGAGCGGCTGGACGTCGCGAAGGGCATCTTCATCCTGCTCGTGTGCGCGGGCCACCTGTGCGAGCCGTTCTACAAGATCCAGAACAAGCCCACGCAGGCGTTCATGCACGTGATTTACGGGTTCCACGTCCCCGCGTTCGTGCTCATCTCCGGGTACGTCTCGGGCGATCTGAACGCTAAAAGGCGCCGCGCGCTCATCAGCGGCGTCGTCGCGCCGTTTCTCCTTCTGCACGTGCTCTTCTCCGTGTCGTACACGAAGATGTTCTGCGAGGGCGACGCGTTCGACGCGTTCGAGCGCGGCGAAGTCACCGAAGCTCGCCCGCGGTGCGAGCTCGTCAACCACTGGGCGCTGCTGGACAAGGACCACGGCGCGTGGGACGGGTGGGACCGCTGGACGTTCGCGTACCCGTTCGCGCAGCTGTGGTACCTCGTCTCGTTGTTCACGAAGCGAATCTGGAGACCGTTCGCGCTGGAGATGCGCTGGACGCTCGTCGTGCACGTCGTGCTCGGTATCTCCATAGGGTACACCACGATCGGGCGGTTCCTGAGCATCCACCGCTCGGCCGTGCACATGCCGTACTTCCTGTGCGGGTACCTGATGAAGAAACACGCGTGTTTCTTCCCGGAGGCGCGCGGCGGCGCCGGCGCGGCGTGCGCGGGCGCCGGCGCGGCGGCGGTGGTGGGCGCCGCGCTCGTCGCGACGTACAGGTACAACCTGCGCGTGGAGTACTGGTTCCAGAGCGACCCGCACGACGCCGCGTACGGCGCGTACTGGGCGTACGGTGCGTTGTTCCAGCTCATCCTGTACGCCTGGACGTTCTTCGCGATGGCGATCGCCTTCGCGCTCATTCCGGGCCGGCGAGCGTCGGCGTGCGGTATCCCGGCGAGGACGACGACGGCGAAACCGCGGGTTTGTTGTCGGTTCACCGCGGCGTCTCTTTCTCTTCTGAGATGGTGAAAAACAAAAAGTCGACGCGCCGGGTCGGTCGGTACGGTCGCGAACGCGACCAGACGACGTTCAAGGCTCGCGTGTACTTACGGCTGGCGAAGTGGGGGTCGAGAACGCTGTACCCGTTTGTGCTGCACATCGCGGTGTTCATGCTCCTCGCCAAGTACACGGACTGGTACGAGATCACGTGGCACAAAGCGGGGGGGAACTGGGAGGTCACGGCGCGGTTCCTGCTCACGCTGCTGCTCTCCGTCGCCACGGTGGTGCTGCTGTCGCTCAAGCCCACCGTGGGGGCGTTCCGGTGGCTGCTGGAGCCGAGCTTAGGGGTGCTCTATTCGCCGGAGGTGCAGAGGTATTAGCGGAGTTTCTTTCAACGCGAACGACTCCACGTATAGGCAACTACTACTACTCTCAGAAACAAACGCGAGAGACGCGAGACGCTTCGTCGGCACGCGCAGCACTGTTCCACAGCGCCCGCGAGCGCGCTACGGCAGGATGGGATACTCCCCGGTCGCGGGCGTCGAGGTCCCCGCGGCCGGGGAGTCGAACGCCGGCGCCGGCGCCGGCGACGCGTCAGCCGCCGCCGCGGACTTCGTCTCCGCCGCCGCATCGCTTCCCCTGTCATCACCGCCCTTTCCCCGCGCCCATTTCTTCTTGTCGCGCTCCGCAGAGGCCTGCACGAGCGGCTTGAGCCTTTTCTGCACGTCCAGAAAGCTCGGCCGCTCGCGCGGGTTCTGCGCCCAGCACTCCTCGCAAATCTCTTTCAGTCGCGGGTCGACGGACGCCGGAACCGCCAGCCTGTTTCCCGCGAAGCCCACGACGCCCACCACCTGCATGGGGTTCAGGTGCGACCAGGGGATTTGCTGCGTGAGCAGCTCCCAAAAAATCACGCCGTACGAAAACACGTCGCTCTTCTCGTCGCTCGGCTCGTTGCGCAGCACCTCGGGCGCCATCCACTCCGGCGTGCCGGCGTTACTTTTGGACGAGAGGAACGTGTGGTTCTTCATGCGGCTCAGCCCGAAGTCGCACACCTTCACCACCCAGTGCTTGTCCACCAGTAGGTTGGGCGACTTCAGGTCGCGGTGCACGATCACGGGAACGCAGCTGTGCAGGTAGTGCATGCCCTTCGCGACATCCAGGGCCATGCGCAGCCGCCGCGACTCGGCGTTCACCGCGGCTTTGATCGCCGGCGGCTGCGCTTTGTGCAGCAGCTTGAACAGCGACCCGCGGTGCAGAAACTCCGTCACGATGGAGAGGTTCGGGGTGGTGGTGACCGCGCCCATCAGCAGGATGACGTTCGGGTGCCTGAGCCGTCGCATCAAGTCCACCTCCGACGTGAACTCGCGCATCAAGTGCACGGATAAGTCCTGGTCCAGGAACCGCTTCACCGCGACTTCCGTGCCCCGCCACAGCCCGCGGTGCACCTCGCCGTACGACCCGATGCCGATGCGCTCGCCCAGCTGGATGGTGTCCGCGGCGATGGACAAATCAACCGCGACGCTCAAGGGGGAGACGGGGGAGACGGGGGAGCGCGACGACGCGTTCGTCGCAGAGACGAGCCGCGTCTCTGCGCCAAACGCGTCGTCGCGCTCCGCCGACGAGCCGCCCGGTGCGGTGGCGGGGGAAACGACCGCGCGTTTGTCATCCTCGCGTCGTCGGCTCGCCGCGCCCGGCGTCGCCGCCGACTCCGGCATGGGCATCGCCCCGAATCCCCCCCGCGCGAGCGCGGGCTCGTGGCCGGGCAGGACGCCGAACGCGTCGCCGAGCGCCTCCCCGCGGCCGTGGACGCGCCAGTGCTCGTCGGCGACGGAGCCGTCGGGCGTGACAGAGCCGATCGCGTTCGTTTCGTGAGTTCTTTCACGCTCGTCATCGCGGTTCACTAGTGAACCGTCCCGTACGGTCGGCGCGTACGCGTCCAGGAGGTTGGAGAACGACATGGCGTTCATCGCCGCCGCGGTCTCGGCCGCGTCCGGAAGGCTCACGCGGCGGCGGTGCATCCCGACAGACGCGTTCGTTTCCCGGGGCTCCGGAGACGTCTCCGGAGACGTCGGGCTCGCGTCCGCTCCCGGCGCTCCCGCCTCCTCGCTCGCGTTCGCCGCGCCTTTTTCTTTCCGCGTTTGTTTCTTCGTCAGCCTCGGCTGCTGCACGCTGTTCACGTCGCGCGGCGTCTGCGACAGCATCAGCGTGTCGGGACAGGAAGACGTCCTCGTGAGCGCGCCGGGGTGTTTTTTTTCACGAAAGGACCCTTCCGATTCTTTCCCGGTTCTTTTCTTCGAGAAGGGTTTCTCGACCGGGTTTACGCGCACCGGCGCGGGGGTCGCGTCGCCGAGAAGCGACGCCATCGCGCGGCCGGTGGCGCTCGTCATCGACACCAGCCCCTGACTGGTGTCGCGCGTCGCTTCCGC
>Ga0181561_10005775_pt1 | contig 10502 bp, 7 predicted proteins | sample 011ome_19_FD_133760 | JGI IMG/M metagenome (GOLD analysis project Ga0181561, IMG submission 133760) | Coastal salt marsh microbial communities from the Groves Creek Marsh, Skidaway Island, Georgia - 011510BT metaG (megahit assembly) | ecosystem: Environmental > Aquatic > Marine > Intertidal zone...
CGTCGTCGTCGTCGTCGCGGATGGCGACGTCGCGGGCACGGCGCTCGAAAACGCGCGCACATCGCCCATCGCGCGCATCGCCCCGCGCACCGCACATCGACGCAACATCGTCGTCGTCGTCGTCGAAAGGCGGCGTCGAATGATGCCGTCGAATGTCGTCGTCGTCGTCGGTCAAGGGGGCTAAACCCTCATTCGCCATACTCGAGAGACAATACGCCTATGCCACGACGAACCCGTGACCCTGGGGATGGCCGTGATACGTACTGTACACCACGTACGACAATCTCCGTGACACGCACGACCACAGGTTCATGACGCCAATCACCACGCACATGGGCGTCGGTCACGCGCAATACGCGCACGCGCGCCCTCCACCAGGGGAACGTGCGACACTGCGCGACGCTCGAACGACGACGACGACGACGACGACGACGACGATGGCGTTACGCGACGCCAACGTCGCGCGCGAAGCCCCGGGATCGGTGGCAAAGATGCATAGCTTACGTGCCAGGTGCGTGCACGCGCGCGCGAGAGAGAGAGACGCGCGAGAGACGCGCGAGAGACGCGCGAGAGCGCCGATGGACTGACGGTTTGAATGTCACGTGCATCCATTAGGATGGACAACTTGCGTCGACAATCGACGTCGGATGCGTCGCTGAGCGCGCGAGATGCGCCAGGAAGTGCGATTGGTGCTTCGAGTGCTCGGCGGTTATCGCGACCGAGCGCGTACGGTGCGTCGTGGTGGTGATGTGCGCGGAATGATGTCGACATTGAGTCGTTGAGGGGAACGAGCGCGAATGGTTTTTTTTTGAATGGAATGACGACGATGTTGACGACGTGCGCGCGTGCGTGGGATGGGTATCATCGCGGTGTGATGGTGGTTGTATAGTATTCGCTGTGGTGATGGGTTGGCACGCGCGAAGGCGTCGACGCGATGGGGGGAAGACGTATTTGATTCGCGCGCCGGGCGACTCGACTGACTAACCGACGTTTTCGCTCCGCAGGCGGCTCGGGCGACGGGGACGAGACGATTTTATTCGCTGATGGTATGAAGAGTCAAATTCAACAAATTGCGAGAGAGGTTTATGATGATTCACCCGCGTTGGCGAACGCGCAAGTGATGTTGAGTTGGAGACCGACGACAAAGAAGAAGGATGACCCGAATGCGTTTGCCGCCGAGTTGACGAATCAGATCAAGAGCCAAAAGGAGACGTTGAAGCAGTTGTTGCAACATAAGGATGAGATGACGGCGAAATGTCAGGCGGTTGAGAGAAGCTATAAAGTTGCTATCGAGAGTGCGAAAAGTGAGGCGGTGACGACCACGGTGCCGGCGACGGCGGAGGAGATGGCGCAAATCAAGGCGGAGCGCGAGCGTCTCGCCAAGCAAAAGGAGGAGACCATGGCGCACTTGAACAACGTGCAAGAAGCTGAGGAAGAATTGCAGCGAAAGATTGATGCGTTGAACGAAGAACGGGCAAAGATTCGTGAAGAAGAACACGGGCGAGTTTTGACGGCTTTGGCGAAAAAGATTGCCGACGCCGAGGCTCGAGTGCAAGCGGCAGAAACCGCCGAGGCGTCGTTGGCGCGCGAACGCGGGACGATGATGCAACTTCGCGAGATGGAGAACGTGAGCGCCGCGGAGGCTGGCGCTGCGGCAGCTGAAGCTAAGATTGCTGCTAATATGGCGCGCGATGAAGCGCGTTCGGCGCAGCAGGCGCTCTTGAATGCGCAAGCAGCGCTCGAACGCGCCTCGGTTGAACACGAGATGCTGTCCAACAAGTACGCCGAGGAAAAGGCAACGTGGGATTCTGAGCTCGCGGCACTGACGCAATCTGAAAGCAACTTGAAGATTGAACTTAACGCCAATTTGTCCAAGCTTGAAGGTATGACGGCGCAATACAACCAGCTCGCGTCTGAGGCTGCCAGACAAAACGCCTCGGCACAAGAGGATATCGAAAAGATTGTGGCGGCTATGACGATGGAGAAGGAGAAGGCTCTCAGCGATCTTGAAGAGACGTTGACGCGCGAAAAGAGTGAGGAGTTGCACTCTCTTGAACGTCAATTCCGGTCTCGATTGGAGCACGAAATCAACGCGTTGAAGTCCGAGAGCAAGGAGGATATGCAACAGCGCATCGTGTCTCTCAACGCGCTCCTCGCCGAACAAAAGGCCAACAACGAGATCACGCTCAGCGCTTTCAAGGCTGAAGCCGGTGCCAAGGAAGCTGGTCTCAAGGCTGAGTTCTTAGCTGCGTTGAAGGATGCCGAACATCGAGCTGAACTCGCATCCGCCAAGGCGACGAGTGCACTCGAAAGCCTTCAAGCCACGCTTGAGCAAGTCAAGCAAAGCGCACAAGAGGAATTGACTCGCGTCAAGCAAGAGGCTGAACGTGCGCTCGCCGAGCAAGCGAAGAAGATGAATGAAGAACATGCGATAGATAAGGCTAAGGCTTTAGAAGCGCAGCAACTCGAGCTTCAGTCACAACTTCTCAGCGAGCGGGACTCTGCGCTCAACGGCTCGCACGACGCGCACGCCGCGGCGATGTCCGAACTTGAAATCAAGGTGCGCCAGGAGTGTGCCGAAAACTTTTCTCTCGAGCTCCGCAGCGAAAAAGAGCAATCGGAAGCTCGCATTCAGCAAGCTCAAGCTGCTCTTATGGCTGAGAAGGAACGAGCTCTCCAAGCGCAGCGTGATGAGCTTTCTCAACAAGCAACGCTCGAGCGCGAGGCAGCCATTGTCGCTCTCAAGGAGGCGCACGAAGAGACGATGCTCGAGTTGACCAACAACTTGAAGGCTGAGCTCGAGCAAGCGCGTTCGGCAGCGAGCATGGGTGGCAACAAGACTCAGCGCAGCGATGCGGAGATCAAGGCGATCATGGAGGTTGAGAAGCAAACCGCTCTCGTAACGGCGAGTGAAAAGCACGCCGACGTGTTGGCGCGCAAGATTCAAGAGCTCACCGAGAAGTTATCTGCCGACAAACATGCGGCTGTTTCTGCGTTGGAACGTGAAAAGTACGAATTGATGGCGAACTTCGATGCTAAGCACAATGCCGCGCTCAAGGAACAAGAGAAGGTGTTGCGCGCGCAAGCTGAAGCTGACAAGATGACTGCACTTGAAAACTTGCGAGCAAACTTGCAATTGAATGCTTCCGGCCAGTTCGAAGCTATCAAGGCCAAGGCTCTCGAAGAGCAACGTGAAAAGTTCTTAGTGGAAAAGCAAATCGCTTTGGACAACTTGAAGGCTGAGCTTACCGTTATCAAGGATGCCGCGATCGCGCAAGCCAAGGCTGAAGCCGCGGCTTCTGATAACATCGACGCCAGCAAATCTTACAAGGCCGCCATCGAAAAGCTTCGTGTTGCACTCGAAAGTGAAAAGCAGGAGGCTTTAGCGCTTCAAGCTGCCAAGCTCAGTGGTATCGCAGAAGCTCAAAGAGAACACGCCATGACTGAGCTCCGAGCAGAACTTCAAGCTGCCGCGTCTCGCGAGAAGCATGATCTCATCACCGAGCTTCAAAGCTTCTCTGGCTCTGCACGTACTAAGGAAATGATTGAACTCGAGCAAAAGGCCCAACGTGTTTTGATGGAGGCGAACGAACGAGAAGCCAAGTTGCATGCTGAGATCACCAGATTGACGCGCGAGAAGGAGGAAGCGCGCCGACTCGAAGCTGCAGCGACATCCGCCGCGGCCATGATGCATCAACCCAAATCTGATTCTGCCGCCGCGGATCGTATGAAGGTCACGATCGCCAGTCTCGAGTCCAAGGTTCGCAGCCTTGAACGCGATGGAGGCAAGCAAGGGGAGATGGCCAAGATGCAAGCTGAGATGGAGCATTTGCGCAAGGAAGCCGCCGCCGCCAACCGCCGCGCCCAGCAAGTCAAGGATGAACACGTCGCGTCTTTCGATCGCGTCAAGGAACTTGAGGCACAGTTATTGGAAGCCGATGAACTGCGCCGCGAAATGCACAATATGGTTCAAGAGTTACGTGGCAACGTGCGAGTCATCGCTCGTGTGCGACCGTTGTTGCCTGGTGAAGACAATGTTGTTGAACCTATTGACAAGGAAACCTTGGCGGTGTCAATTCCTGAGCTCGATCCTAGATTGTTTTCTTTCGACCGCGTTTTCAATGAGCGATCGACGCAAGAAGAGGTATTCGAGGAAGTTTCCGAATTGGTGCAATCTGCTCTAGACGGTTACAAGGTGTGCTTGTTCTCTTACGGCCAGACGGGTTCTGGTAAGACGCACACCATGTTGGGCACGGGCGAAGGTGAACGGCGGGGTATCATTCCCAGAGCGGTAGCTAAGGTGCTTGAACAAGCTGAGGCACTCCGATCGAAGGGCTATGAATATACCATGGAGGCGAGCTATGTGGAAATTTACAACGAACAAATTCGCGATTTACTCTGCCCGGGTGCTGTGCACAGCGAGCGCCACTCTGTGGTAAGCTCGCCGGAAGGTGGCTGTCCTACCGTCACTGGTGTCGTGCGCGAGGAAGTGACCTCTGTGTACGAAGCCACGAGCTTAGTGCGTCGCGCGATGAATGCTCGCGCGGTGGAAGCGACCGAGATGAATGCCAATTCTTCTCGCTCGCACACGTTGTTCCTCCTGTACATCACCGGCGTGCACGCCGCGACTGGCCAAACTCTCACTGGGTGCCTCAATCTGGTCGACTTGGCTGGTTCTGAGCGAACAAAGAGAAGTGGTGCGGCTGGGCAAAGAATGACCGAAGCGTGTGCTATTAACAAGAGCTTGTCCTGCTTGGGTGATGTGTTTGCTGCCGTTGGACGGGGCGATAAGCACATCCCGTACCGCAACAGTAAGCTCACTTATTTGCTTGCGCCCTGCTTAGGGGGTGAAGGCAAGACGTTGATGGTTGTGAACATAGCTCCAGATTTGGATAGCGCCGAAGAGTCAATGTGCTCTCTCAGATTCGCCTCTACGGTGAATGCCGTTGAGTTAGGAAACGGCAAAAAGGCCAAGCGCAACATTGCGCAGAATTTGGCGCACTTGACTACTGGTGGAGCTGAGGTACCGACGTCGTCTACCATGACGCGATCACGTCGATCATCCGCGAGTGCGCTCCCTAGTAGAGAAATGTACGACAGACGATCCTCTGCGGGGACGAAGCGAGGAAATCCGTTTGGGCAAAATGAACGCGCGCCCAAGACTCGGCGCAAGGCTTGGGAATAGTGGAATCGCCTCTCCGTAAGCGTGAACGTAGTGTAGTACATCAAAACCTTCTCTGACGCCTTAATCATAGCGTCTTGTAAATAATAAGCATGATATTTTAACACAATTGTCGCCAAGGCTGTCTACAACTCTCACTCGTCCTGTATGGTTTTTCCCCGTCGCGCGTATGTTTTACTTTACTCTTACAATCTATGCTATATTACGGCGAGTCCAAACGGCGACCGGTCGCGGCATTCACACGCTCCACGCTTTCCACTAAATGTGCTAAATCTATACCAAACTCTGCTGACATGGACTCGTCGGCGGCTTCGCCTCGACTTCCGTCGTTGGACACCGAGTCTCGCTGAGCTCGCCGTCTCGTCGGTGTGGGCGTCATCTCCAGCCCTTGCCTCGGTATCGGCACCTCGAACTCATCATTCATCATCATATCCACCGAAAGAACTGCATCTCCCAATCCAACAACTCGACGGGTCTCTTTCAACTTGTTTTGAAATTTCCGCGCCGTCGCCGCTGCGGCGACAACTTTATCCCTCGACGCCGCGAGTTGCTCACCAAGAACCCGCGCTCGTTCCACCGCCTCGTCTCGATCGCGCTCGACATCACCACGCAATTGTCGTTCAATCTCTAACGCGCGCTCAGCCGCAGCAACGCGTCGTTCGAGCGCCTCAACCTTGGAGTGCGACTCTAGGCACTTGTCAACCAACTTGGCAATCTTTGCCTTGTCCACAGAACACAAATTCGCAATCGTATACGCGTCACCATCGTCCTCTCGCGCCACCAATGGCGCGTTCGATGTCTTGGTCGCAACTTCAGGCGTCAGCGGCGTCGCCGCCGCCGCTCGAAGCACGTCTGCGCCGCCATACATTTCTGCGCCATCGTTCATGGCTTTTGAAACTTGAAACTTCTCACCCACAATGCTCGCGCTCGCCGACGTCGCACGCGTCTCACGCGATGCGCACGCACTCGAATACGCGCGTTACGTCGTTCTGTGCGCTCGGTGCATGCGCGGCGACCGCTCGCGCTGGGTTTTGACGTCAAATTGTGATTTGGTTGCGCACTGTCGCACGACGAAAAGCACACCAGAGGAAACAACGCGCGCCATACGCGCACGCGGTCGCACAGCGCGACGAGACGCAACAGCGGCACGTCGGCGATGGTATTCAAGACGTCACGCGTGCCCGCGGATAGCGCATGCGCGCGCGGCGCGCCTAGTGCGGCGCGCCACCGGGTCACGCGCGCGAGGAACCCCAGTCCGGCGGTGTCGGGCTGGCGCTCGTTGTCGGCGACTCGCGACGCGCGCGCGCACGCCGCGAGCGCACAGCGACCGTCGGTGAATGATAGTGTCGATTACGAGGATTTAAGCGATCGGTTGAAGCTGGATAACGTGCGACAGTCGCTGATTCGTCAAGAGGACTCTATCATCTTTGCGTTGATTGAGCGCGCGCAGTACAAGCTGAACAAGGCGATTTATTCTGCGAATGCCGTACCAGTGCCTTGTTTTGCGCCAAATGGTGATCGAGCGAGCATGTTAGAGTTTATGCTCCGAGAGGTGGAGCAGTCGCATGGGAAAATTCGAAGGTACACGTCGCCAGATGAGCACGCTTTTTATCCCGAGTCGTTGCCGCCGTTGGTTATCCCGCCGATTGCGTTCAAGGATGTGCTGCATCCGTGCGCGGAGAGCATTAATATTAATGACCGTATTATGTCAATGTACATTGACAACTTACTCCCGGAGATGTGCGAGGCTGGGGATGACAACAACTACGGTAGCGCGAGCTTGTGCGATTTGTCGTGCTTGCAAACAATTTCACGACGAATTCACTATGGTAAATACGTAGCCGAATCAAAGTTCATGGCGCAGCCGGACGAGTACACTGCGTTAATCAAAGCACAGGACGCTGACGGGTTGATGGCATTGCTGACGAACCAAGCGGTGGAGGATCGTGTCGTGCGCCGGGTGGTGAATAAGGCGGCTGTGTACGGGAGCGACATCAGCGAAGCCTTGCCCGACTCTTTAGCCTTGCCAGTGGGAACAGATGCTTTAAAGGTGGCTCCTGAACAAGTTGGTGATCTGTACTATCGTTGGATTATGCCCATGACGAAGGACGTACAAGTGCAATACTTGTTAAGACGCTTGGACTGAGAAGAACTGTTCACAACCCCATACGCCGACGCCGCCGACGATAATATATACCACTTAGAGACACACACATTGAGAAGGTTTTCTGTTTTGGTTTGTTATTTTACACACGAAAATCTTAAATTCTACACACACTTCACGTTACGCAAAGTGAATACCTTTGGAGTTGAACGTCGCGAGGAGGCGCAAAAAATCATCTTGACTCATTTTGCTCGAACGCATGTCGACGAACCCGTCGGTGGCGAGCACGTCCTCGATGAGCTGTTTCACCACTGCGGACGACGCACCATCGGCGCCGTCACCATCAGCGTCATCATCGACATCCATCGCATCTGCCTGGGCTTTTTTATTCGCCTTTTTATCCGGAACCACTTGCAATGCCTTGTACGTGCGAAAGTTATTTGTCAACAACTCGAGTACGTTTTTGGTGCGAAAAATTCCCCCCAACGTTTTATTTTTTCGCCCGAAACAAAATCGCACTAAACCATCCCATTCTTTAAAATTCACGGGAATTCCTGGATGTCTAGGTTCGATGCGCACCACGGACGAATCCACCTTTGGCGGCGGTCTAAAGTTATTCTTGCCAACCTTTAAAATGTGATGCGTGCGCGCCAAGAGCTGCGTGTTCACGCTCAACCGACAATACAACGGATCCCCAGGCGGTGCCACGAGTCGCATCGCAAATTCACGCTGAAACATCAACGTCGCCGATCGAAACATCGGTCGGTGCGCTAAAAGTTTAAAAATCAACGGTGATGAAATCTGATACGGTACGTTGGCCACGCACACGTCGAAATACGGCAGGTCAACCTTTAAAAAGTCACCCTGAATAATCTCCAACTTTGCATTCCACACCGGATCATTCTGCACCCGTCGACGCAACTCGAGCACCATTCTCGGATCAAATTCAATCGCAATCACCTTCTTACACGTATCCAACAATTTCGTCGTCAAATTCCCCGTCCCGGGTCCAATCTCCAGCACCACGTCGGTCGACTTGACGCCACCTTTTTCCACAATCGCATTCACAATCGCCGGGTTTTTCAAAATATGCTGCCCGAACGACTTTAAAAACTGAATGCCCTGATACGCCGCGCGCGAATTTTCGTCTCCGCGCGCGCCGCCGCCGCCTTGCGTCCCTGAAGCCGCGCGCTTACTCACGCCGCCCTTGGCCACGCGCAAGCCGCCATCGCGCGCGCCACCGGCGGTTCTGTGATGGTTACCCATGTCCGCCGCGAACGACGAGAAGCACACAGAGGGCGAACGATTCGCGACGCGTCGTATGCACCGTCGCACCACCACCACCGCCGCCGCCGCCGCCGCCGTCGTCGTCGTCGTCGTCGTCGTCGCGAACCGCCAGCGACGACGAGGCGCGCAATGAAGAGAGAGTATCTGTTCTTTGGCCCACACATGGCACGACTGAGACGTGCACTACGACACGGCACCCGCACAGAGGATTTATACCCGTCGCGTGACGCCGACAGTATTGCCCACATCGGCGAAAACGATGCGCAGTATGACCATGATTTTTTTTTTCGCGCGAAGTTGGCGCGCGATTACCACGTCACGATGGCGCGTCGCGCGCGCGACGTCAATCCACCGCGCGTGCGACGTCGATCACGCGCTCGCGGCGCGCGATTGACATTGCGTACGTTTCGTACGATCCGTGCGTTGTCGTGGCGTCCGCGTTTGAGGACGCGGTGGCGGCGCACAGGGGGCGTGATTGCGACGCGCGCGTCATCATCGCGCGCGCGCGCCTGGCTGGCGGCCCAAGCGGCGCACGAAAGCGGCGTCGGATCATCGCCGCGCGACGTCTCGCGCGACGTCGCTGAGGTCGAGCGCGCGAGGGCGAACGACGGGATAGGTTTTGTGTCATCGTACGCGCGCGCGAGCGGGACGCGTGACGCGCGCGAGGGCGTGGGAACGGGCGCGCAGAGAGGCGTTTGAATCCGATCTTTTTGTTGACGTCACCCACGCGGCTCGGCGAGCGGGGAAGCGCGCGTGGTGTGCGCGCGCGCGTGGAGATATAGCGAGAGATGGGGTCTGGGGGTGAAGGGAAACGTGAGATGCACGCGGTGCACGCGGTGCACGCGGCGCACGCGGGGCAGGGGCGTGCGCGCGGGACGGACGTGAACGTCGAGGACGCGAAAGATGGCGAGGCGCTCGGGAACGAACACGACGGGTTGAGAGCGGCGGCGTATGGCGCGACGGGGACGAATATGATGATGACGACGACGATGCCAAAGGTAAAACAGGAGTGCACGTCGAACGCGCAGTATTCGCGCAAGGAAAAGTCGCTCGGGGTGTTGTGTGAAAACTTTTTATCTCTGTACGGGCAAGGACAGGAGGAGTTAATTAGCTTGGATGAAACCGCCACAAAGCTTGGAGTTGAGCGGCGGCGGATATATGATATTGCGAATGTATTGGAGTCTATAGATGTTGTCGAGCGTCGCGCGAAGAATCAGTACGTGTGGCACGGAGTGCGTCATTTATCAGAGAGTTTAAAGCGCCTGAAGGAGGCGGGATTGAAGGAGTTTGGCGCAGATTTCGCCGGCGACGATAGCTTGTCGACGAACCCGTTACCGACGTATTCGATTGAAGGTTCGGATGATGGTAAGGTCGATGATGATTCTGATCGCAGTTCGCCGACCACCACGACGACGAATACGACGAATACAACGAATACGACTTCGGACGCTGACGCGCACAAGTCCGCCGCCAAGGCGTTTGCTGGTCAAGGGAGATTCGCCGTTCCAAATTGGAACTACGACGGCAGACGCGAGAAGAGTCTTGGTTTACTGTCTCAAAAGTTTGTGCAGCTCTTCTTGGCGTCCAAGACGAACGTTGTGAGCTTGGATACGGCTGCTAAGATTCTTCTTGGTGACTACACGGATGACGCCAAGCTGAAAACCAAGATTCGCCGTTTGTACGATATCGCCAACATTCTCTGTTCTCTTCATTTGATTGAAAAAATTCATCTCATGGAGTCAAGAAAGCCTGCGTTCCTTTGGTTGTGCCGTGAAAATACATCCGCCGAGGTCATCGCTCGAGGAGGTGGTCTCGAGTGGTTTAGCAAAGCAGAGGCGACGCAAAAGCTACACAACGAGGCGACGCAACTCTTAGCCAAGCACAAGCAAACGCTGACAGAAAAGAATAATGGGCAAGCGCAGCTGAAGC
>Ga0181561_10005776_pt1 | contig 10502 bp, 5 predicted proteins | sample 011ome_19_FD_133760 | JGI IMG/M metagenome (GOLD analysis project Ga0181561, IMG submission 133760) | Coastal salt marsh microbial communities from the Groves Creek Marsh, Skidaway Island, Georgia - 011510BT metaG (megahit assembly) | ecosystem: Environmental > Aquatic > Marine > Intertidal zone...
AAACGCCAAATATTGGCAAAATGACATTTGTGACGTTTTGAAGACTGTTCCGCGTGTCTGTTTCTCGACGAATCACGTGTCGCCAAATCATGGAGATCTTCGAACTCGGTGTTATCTCGCTGCGATGCGCTTCGAGGTGACGCGCGTCTCCTTCGCGCCCTTCCCGACATTCGACCGCTCGCGGACGACTGTTGGACAGCATGCCCGTCATGGCGCTCTCCTCCGTGTGCGCGGCGCGCGTCGCGCCCGTCGCCTCACCGCGCCGCGCGCGCGTCTCCGCGCGCGCGGGCTCCGCCGTCCCCGCCGGACGCGTGGTGCTCGGCGCGCGCCGCGCCTCCGCGCGTCTCTCGACCGGCGCGCGCCGCGGGTTTCCGCGCGTCGCCGCCGGCGCCGAGGACGCGGCGGAGGCCGAGATCGAGGGCAAGAAGGGCGAGGAGAACGAGGAGGAGGGTTCGGGGTTCCGCCAGCTGCTGGGCATCCGCGGCGGCGAGCAGACCACCGACATCTGGAAGATCCGCCTGCAGCTCACCAAGCCCGTCACGTGGGTGCCTTTGATTTGGGGCGTGATGTGTGGCGCCGCCGCGTCCGGCCACTACACCTGGACGCCCGAGAACCTCGGCAAGGCGCTGCTGTGCATGTTCATGTCCGGTCCTCTGTTGACCGGTTACACGCAGACGATCAACGACTGGGAGGACAGGGAGATCGACGCCATCAACGAGCCGAACCGCCCCATCCCCAGCGGCGCCATCTCCGAGTTTGACGTGCAGGTGCAGATTTACGTCTTGCTCTTCGGCGGCTGGGCCGCCGCCTGGACGCTCGACCAGTGGTGCGAGCACGAGTTCCCGGTCGTCACCGCGCTCACGCTGTTCGGGTCGTGGATCTCCTACATCTACTCCGCGCCCCCGCTGAAGCTCAAGCAGGAGGGCTGGCGCGGGAACTACGCGCTGGGCGCGTCGTACATCGCGCTCCCTTGGTGGGCGGGGCAGGCGGTTTTCGGCGAGCTGTCGCTGGACGTCATGGTGCTCACCGTGCTGTACTCCATCGCCGGCCTCGGCATCGCCATCGTGAACGACTTCAAGTCCATCGAGGGCGACCGCCAGTGCGGGCTCATGTCCCTGCCGGTCGCGTTCGGCGTGGAGAAGGCGAAGTGGATCTGCGTCGGGTCCATCGACGCCACGCAGCTCGCCGTGGCGGCGTACCTGCGAACCATCGGCGAGGTGGGGTACTCCAACGCGCTGCTGGCGCTCATCTTCCCGCAGATCTTCTTCCAGTTCAAGTTCTTCCTGCCGGACCCGGTGAAGAACGACGTGAAGTACCAGGCGAGCGCGCAGCCCTTCCTGGTGTTCGGCCTGCTCACCACGGGGCTCGCCTGGGGGCACCACATCAACTCCCTCGGCGCGTAACGCGTCTCTTCTAGGCGCGAGTCGAATACAATCGTATGCATACTCCGAAACAAGATTCTTTCGCGTTACACGTCGTATATAGGATAGCAAAAAAACCTTCCGCTCTCCCGTCTACGACGTTCGCGAACGTCGTAGACGTCATAGAAAAGGCGCGCCGTCCTCCCCCTCGGCCCTCTCTTCCGCCAGCGCCGTCGCGCACGCGTCCGCGCGGTCCTCGAGCTCCACGCACCGCGCCGAGTACGCCCCGCCGAGCGCGCGCTCTATGTCCGCCGCGCGCGCGAAGCACCCGAGCGCCTCCTCCAGCGCGGCCACCGCCGCCAGCCGGCGCCGCCGCGCCGCGCCGCGCGCCGCCGCCTCCGCGTCCTCGCTCGACGACGTTTCCGACGACGTTTCCGGTTCCTCGCCGGCGTCTTCACCTTCTTCCGCGCCTTTCGAGGGACGACGACGCTCGTCGTCCCCTCGCGCCTCGCTCATCGCGAACCGCACGCTCCCCAGCGCGGCTTCGAGGTCGGCGAGGTCCGCGCTCGCCTCCGTCGCCGCGCCGAAGGCGCTCTCGGCGAGCGCCGCGGCGCGCGCGTCGCGGTACATCTGCGCGGCGCCCTCGAGGTCGCCGAGGCGCGCGGTGATGAACGCGTGCGTGCCGGACGCGCGCACGCTCGCGGCGGTGTGTTTCCTCGTGACCGGGTCTCTGAGCGCCTCCGCCGCCGCCGCCGCGTGCGCCTCGGCGTCGCCAAACGCCTTGGCGCGCACGAAGAGCTCCGCCGCCTCCGCGCGCAGCGCGCCCGCCGCCGACCCCGCGGCGGCGTGGCTCGTGCCTGGAAGAGCACCCCCGTTCGCCTCCGCGAGCGCCAGCATTTCCGTGACGCACGCCGCGGCGCCGCGCCAGTCCCGCCGCGCGCGGCACAGCGACCGGCGGCGCGTCAGCGCCGCCGCGGCGAACGCGGTTCCCGGCGAACCCTCCGCGCCGACGCCGAGTCGTTCCGCTTCGACCAGCCTCGCTTCCGACGCAGAGAATCGCCGCGACGCCTGCGCCTCCGCGTATCGGCGCTCCTTCTCCACCGCGTCGGCTTCGTCCGCCGCGGCGCGCGCGAGCCGCGCCTTCTCCGCGTACACCTCGTCGCCGGATCGCCCGGATCGCCCGGAGACCCTCGCGGAGGGTTCCGCCGCGGAGGATTCCAGGTCCGCCGCCGCCGACGCCACCGCCGCCGCGCGCGCGCGCGCGCGGAGCCGCAAGCCGCGCGCGCGCGACGCGAACCGCTCGCCGACGGTGCGCTCAGCGTCCGCCGCGCACAGCAGGAGCGCCAGGCGCGTTTCTATTTCTTTTGCGTTTCTGTTTTCCCTTCGCGTGGAGACTCGTGGAGACGTCTCGCTCGCGGAGGGTTCCGTCGCGGAGGATTCCGTCTCGGAATCCCGGAAAGAACCCATCGCCTCCAGCGCGCGGCGCGTCGTCTCGGCGGCGTCCTCCGCGCGGCCGACGGCGAGCAGCCGCGGCCCGAGCCGCGCGCGCGCCTCGAGCTTCGCCTCCCGCAGCGCGCGCGCGTTTTGCTCACTGAACTCGCGGGAGGGACCTCCCGAGACCGACGCGTTTGTGGTGGCGCACGCGCCTATGGCGTGCTGCAGGTGCGTCACCGCCTGCGTGAGGCCCGCCATGTCAGAGGCCTCGCGGTCGAGGACGCGGAGGACATCCGTCCCGCGCGCGTTTTCTTCGTCTCCGTCGCCGGTGGTGGTCCCCGTGGTGGTCCCCGAAAACGCCAGGCCGAGCCCCTTGGACGCCTCGTACGTCTCCGCGATGGCCATGTGCGTCCGGGCCGCGGCGGTGGCCTCCTCGCGGGACAGGCGACCGCCGGCGGCGGTGACCGCGGCGACGTGGACCTTCGCCAGCGCCAGCGCGCGCAGGTGCCACTTCAGCGCCTCGCGGTGGTCACCCGCGCCGGTCGCCGACGAGGCGCGCTTCTGCGCCTCGGCCAAACGCATCGCGGGCGTTTGCCACGCGGGGGGTGCGGTGGCGCGCGCGAGGGCTTTCTTCGCCGACCGCGGCGGCGAGTCGGGCGAGGTGGCCGAGGACCACGCTGGACGTCCGCGCGGACGCGCCGTCGCCGCCGGCATCGCGCGAGACGGCTCCTTCGCGGCCGAGCGCGACGCGGAGTGCGTGTGCCGACTGGATGGTATGCTTCACCTTCCAACGTTCGGCTCGACCGGGCGCTCGAAGGCTCGATTCGTTTCTCGACTCGCTTCGACCGAACCGCGCTCGAGCAAGAAAGCGCGCCCTTCCGCAGCACCGCCAGTGCGCGGAGGCGCGGGGCGCGCGCCGCTCGTTCGGAGACGCGGTCGGCCCGCCTACGATGGCGGACGCGGCGCACGACGGCGAGGCTGACATCGACGAGCTGCTGTCGGCGGCTAAGGTACGCGAAGGCCGAAGGCCACTCGCTCGTTCTCGCTCGTCTCTCCCGGGTGCCCAGATCCGGGCTTTTCGGTGCCAAGATTCTCTTCGCGCCGGCTCGACCCACACGCGCCCTAAACCCTCCCCGCGCCTCGTCGAACGCGCGCTGACGCCTCGTCCCCGCCGCGCGTCTCCCCGCGTCTTCGCCGTGCGTCACCTCGCGCAGGCTCGACTGACGGTGCTTCACCGGCTGGACGAGGCGAAGCTGTGGGGCGCACCGGACCGGAAACTCGATCGTTTGGCCGCGGGTTTATTTTACGACGCGTCGAGAGCCCCCCGGCTCCGGCTCGACGCGCGCGCGGAGCGTCTCTCCGTCGCCGCGACGCGCCTGGCGTTCTGCGCGTCGCCCGCCACGGCCCGGTGGCTCGTGCAGCAGGAGGCGGCGCTCTTCGCGGCGCGGCTCAGGCTCGGCGAGAGGGAGGTGCCCGGCCCGTCGCCGTCCGAGGAGGACGACGAGGCGCCGGAGACGAACGGAGACGGCGCCGCCTCGGCGCGCCGCTCTCCGGTTCGGCCGTGTGCCTCACGCGCGCACAGGTGGGTCGCGTTCGAGCGCGCGACCGGGCTGGTCGCTCGACGCGAGCCCGGCGTGGTCTTGCGAGACGGGCGCGCGCGCGTCCCCGACGCGCTCGTGCCCGAGGTGCTGGTCGCCGATCACCGCCGGGAGACGGAGGCGGCGCTCGCGGCGACGGCGCGACGGCGGAGAGGCGCCGAGGCGGAGGCGCGGGGTGCGGGCGCGTTCGGCACGCCCGCCGCCGCGGACGCGCTCGCGAAGCTCGTGACCTGGCGCCCGAAACGCCCCACCGCCGAGGAGACCGCGGCGTGGGTCCGCGCCGAGCGCGAGGCGTCGCGGCGGCGGACCTTCGCGGAGGCGGGAAGCGCCGCGCCGGCGACGGAGGACGTCGAGGACCTCGCGTCTCCTCCGTCTCGGTCTCGCGGTTTTTTCTTCGGGCCCGAGACGAACGAGAACGAAGGGGGCAGAGAAGGTCGCGCTAAGGCTGGGTGGTGCCGCGGGTGGCGCCGCCGCCGCCGCGAGGACGGCGGCGACGCGCCCCCCGCCACGAGCCTCTCCGTTTTCCCGGACGCGGGTCGCGCGTTCGGCGGCGCGGACAGCGCGTTCGGGCGGCTCCCGGTGGAGCGTTTCGAGATTCCTCTCGGGTCAGACGCTAAGCGCGCGCTTCGCGTCATACGGAAGGGCCCCCGGCACGCGGTCGCGGGCGCGCGCCCGTACCCTTTGTGCGTGCGCAGACACCTCGCGGGTCTGCACCGGGACCACCACCTGCGGCACGAGGCGCGGTTCCAGCTGACGCTCTTCTTCAAGGGCATCGACCTGAGCGCGGAGGAGACGCTGCACGTGTGGCGCGCGCAGTTCGGCCACGGCAAGATGAACGACTTCCAGAACGAGCACCGGTACCACGTGCGGCACGCGTACGGACTGGAGGGCAAGATGGCGGACTACCCGCCGCTCACGTGTGAGAAGCTCGCGCGTAAAAAAGTGGAGCCCAACGGCGCGGCGTCGTGTCCGTTCGCGGCGGCGGCGAGCGGAGCGCGGCGCGAGCGCGAGGAGGACGCGACGACGCGCGAGCCGTTCGAGACGTCTCGATCCGATCCGAATCGATTCGGATCCGACCCAGAGAGTGCGTTACGCGAGGAGATCGGTACGGTCGTTCCCCCGCGCGACGCGGAGCGCATCGCGCGCGTCGCCGCCGGGGGGAACGCGCGCGAGGCGTGCCGATTGTTTTTCCGCGCGACGCACGCGCCGAACGACGAAGCGAACGCGGCGTCGCTGGAGGACCTGAAGTTCCCGCACGACTACTACGACCGGAGCGCGCGCGTGGAAGAGGAGACGAAGCGGTTCGCGGGGGGCGCCGGCGGCGCGGCGCGGCGCCGTGTCGCGCTGGAGATGGAGGACGACACGGACGAGAGCGACGCGGACGAGGGGGGGGACCTCCCTGGGCACAGGGACCACTAGCGCGCGGGTAGCTATTTTTTTTTTGACGAAGGTGGCTTCCCTCGACGCGCCGACGCGAGAAAAACGAGAAAAACGACGTTTGGATCTCGTGACTGGTGTGCCAGCTCGGCGTCGCGCGGATTCGTCGCTGGCGTATCTCGGCTTTCCTCGAACGTGCGGGACGCGCGCGTCCCCGGGGTCGCCACACCGAAGGGCGCGCTCGTCGCGCTCGTGTCGAGCCCGCCATGTTCGCGCGCTCCGCAGCGGCGCCGTGCGCCGCGGCGCAGTTCGCGCGCGCGAGGCGCGAGACGGGTCGTCTCGCGCGCGGCTCGCGTTCGCGCGCGAAATCTGGGCGGCGCGCCTCACCCTCCGAGGTGGACGTCACCCCCCGTGCCGTGTCCATCTACGACAAGGTACGCGGCGAGGACGAGCCTCCGTCCACGGTCCCGGACCCTGCCTCCGTCCCCGACCAGCCGGTCGCCGCGTCGAACGCCCCCGCCGAGGCGCCGGCGGCGCCCCGGCGCGCGCGCCCGACGGTGCGCGCGGGCGCGCCGGTGGTGGCGCCCCGGGTGATCTCCAGCAAGGCGGCGATGCTCGCGTCGGCGGAGGACCTCGCCGGCGACTGCGACGCGAACCTCGCGGACGACGCGTGCGTGGATTCCGAGACGGGCCCCTCGAACGATGGGATCGTGAGCTGGACGGTGAAGTACGTGGACAAAGCGCTGGACGACATCGAGCGCGAGAGACCCGCCGCGGCGCAAGGCGCGTGGCGGTTGAACAAAGCCGGCGAGCGCGTGGTCTCCAACCCAACCGTGCGCCGCGGCGCCAAGTTGACGGCGGACGTCAGCCTGGAGGTGCTGAAGGTGGGCGTCAAGGCGGCCGCGCCGGTCGTGGGGGGAATCGGCAAGTTTGCCGCGAAACAGGCGTTCGGGGCGGCGGTCTCGGGGATCAAGAACCCGCTGGATCCGAAGGGAGACGCCAAGGCGAAGGCAAAAAACGCGGAGCCCACGCGAGACGGAGAGAAGAAGAAGAAGATCGTCAAGCTCACGGCGGCGGAGGCGGAGGCGCGGCGCAAGGCGGGGAAGACCGTGCGCAAGGTGGAGAAGAAAAAGGGGGGGTTCTTCGGATTGTGAGGCGCGGCGTCGCGGACCTTTAGGGCCCTTCGACGGGTCGCGACCGCGCGCGAGCTCGCAACGACGGTTGAACCGATCATCGCTTCGCAAAACAAGCGCTCTCCCACCCAGTGCTCGCTCCCGTCGCGTCAGCTCATCGCGCCGAAATGCCCAACCGTCTCTCCGTCTGACCTCTGACGTGGAAAAAGCGCCCGTCGGCTTCTTTTATTCCTTCTGCGTCCGCCTCGGCACAACGGCCAAGCGCCCTCCCTCGAGCACACGCGCGAGAGGGAAGGCAGCGCGCGCGCGCGTCGCGCGCGGGGGCTTAGAAAGGCGCGGCGCCGGTCCCGCGGCGCCGGTAGCCGCGCTCGGAGGCCTCGCCCCTTCCCGGTTCGCCCGAACATCTTCTTCGGGGCGCGTTCATGACGCAAAGGGAAGGCCCCGTGCCTCCCGAGCTGGAGGTGACCGCCGAGGAGCTGAAACACGTCCAGGCGAACGTGTACGACCACACCGTGCTGTGTCTCCCCGCGGCGTACGTGCGCGCGGTGCCCGGCCTCGCGCCGAACGTCTCCGGCGGGTACGTGCAGGACTCGGACGACGCGCGCGTGAGCGATGTGGAAACCTTGTGGGTCGGCCGAGCCGCCGAGCTCGCCGCGGCGATGGGAAAGTTCAAAGCCGCGACCGCCGAGCGAATTGCCGAGACCGCCGCGCCGGCGGCGTCCGAGCCCGACGGCTCATCCTTGTCCGGGGACGGCGTCGCCGCGATCGAGTTCCTGGCGAACGTCGAACCGAAATCGGCGGCGAGCGACGGTCCGCGGACCGCCGGCGCCGACGTCGCGAAACCCGCCGTGGTGTTCGTGAGCGGCTCCTCGGGCGTCGCCGGGGACACGCTGCGGTACCTGCGGATCCTCGCGGCAGAGGGGCACCTGGTGCTGTGCCCCGACGACTTCTGCGGCTGGCCGCGCCGGCTCAGGCACAGGACGCCGCGGGCCGTGCGCCCGTGGATGCGAACGTCGAACGACGCGAACGACGCGAACGGCGCGCACGACGCGTCGCGACGCGACTCCGACGCGCCGTACTGGTCGCCTAACTTACTATACGCCAGGCACGAGGCGCCGTCCGGCGAGCTGGTGTACGAGTCGTGCGCGGAGCAGTACACCAGCAGCGATCGCCTGGCGATGGTGTACGACACCACGCTGGCGGTGAAGCACGCGGCGCTGACGAAGCTGCTGCTGGACCTGCCCAAGCCCATGGCGCGGCGCGGCATCTACCTCGCGGGGAACTCGGAGGGCGCGATCGTGCTGGGGATGATGGATGACTCCATCCTGGACCCTTCCTCGGGCGCGCGGAGGAAGAGCCTGGGCTCGGCGCCCTCGGCGGGGGGCGCGGGGGGCGTGTTCTCCGGGCTGCTCTCCGGCCTCTCGGGCCTCGCGCTGGGCGGCGGCAGCGTCTGGGAGGCGAAGCTCTTGGGCCGGATCAACATCGCGTACTCTCTGGAGCCCAACTACTTCACGTACAGGACGATCAAGAAGAGTCGAAGCGCGTTGGAAGAGCCGGTGGACGGACCGAGCGCGGATCGTTCGGAAGCGACGAGCGCCGCGGACGCCTCGGCGGTTTCGCCCGAAAAAAAAGTCCCCGACGTCAATCGGGAGCCTTCGCGGTCCACGTCTTCCTCCCCCGCGCCGCCGCCGCGCGGTCTGTTCGGCTCGCGGTGGCGCCGCGACGTCCCGACACTCTGCGTGAACGGCTCGGCGGACCAGTTTTTCGGCCGGCGGAACTCCGTCTCGGAGAAGGTGATCAACCGCTCTTCAGACTCGCTCATCAAGAAGGGCGACCGCCCGAACATCACCGGCGACGCCGGCCAAAGAATCGCCGAGCTCGGCATGTCCTGCGCGTTCGTCGCGCAGATGGAGGGCGCGAAGCACGCCATGTGCGCCACGCACGATGCCGCGCTGCGTGAGACGCTGCGCGCGTTCTTGGAGGCGCCGAAGGAGTGCGCGGGCATCCCCGACCGCTGGGAACGCGAGGACGGCGAGCGCGAGCGTTGGGACAGGACCGTGCTGTGGAGCGGCGTGGTCACGCCGGGGCAGTGCTCGTTCGCGAGCATCGCCGCGACGGAGATTCACGAGGCGCGAGAACGACGCGGCCACTTCGGAGTCGGAAAGCACGCCGGGCGCGTCGGTCGGGCTGCGGAGAGAATCACGCCGCGTGAATCGCCGCGGGAAAACGAGAACGAGAACGAGAACGAGAACGCGAAACCGAACGAGCGTTCCTCGCGAGACGTCACGCCGGCTTCTTCGCGCGACGCGTCGATGCACGGCTCGACGTCGTTCCTCGATCTGACCTCCAGCTTGGCGCGCCTCGTCAGGCCCGCGTCATGGAATCTGCCCGCGTCGCCGCTCGCGCTGGGCAAGGCGAGGAGCGGGAGCGTGCCTCCGTCGCCGGCGCGCGAGGCGGAGAAAAACGACGCGGAGAACGAAGCGCCGGAAAACGAATGGAACGAATCGAGCGCGCCGCGCGCGGGACCCGCCGGGCTCTTCGCGCGACTGGACGCGTGGGTGCGAAAGAAGATGGCGCCGAGGAAATGACCACGGGCGGCTAGAACGCGAACGCGGCGGCCATTGCGCGTGTACATCACAAAAAATAGTCTACTATAGGATACCTGATCGTAGCTAGCTATTCCTTAGATCTTTCAGATGTTCCGACTCGGCGGCGGCTTTTTTCCTCGCCGCCTTGCGCGCGCTCACCTCTGCCTTGGTGAACTTGGATTTCCGGGGCACGCGCTCGAGGGTGACGGTCACCTTGAGCTCGCCCGCGACGCGGCCGAACTGCGTGAGCGGGACCCTCGTGTCCAGGGAGGCGGCCTCGCCAGTCGTCAGCGCCTCGGCGAGCGGCCCCAGGTGCAGGCGCCCGTACCCGATTGGGTCGTCCATCGTCAGCGTGTCCTCGTCCATCACCCGGAACAGCAGGTGCTCCTTGGCGATCACCGCCGGGTCCGCGGACAGCAGCGGGATCGCGGGCACCTGCGCGTCGCACCGCCACGTCGGGTTCAGGTTCGCCACGATGGTCTTCGTGCGCCACCGCGCGGGCCTGCCCACCACGCGGCTCGCCGGCGGCGACGCCAGCAAAGAACCGAAAAACGTCACGTACGGGTCCGAGTACCCGTTGATGTCCGCCGGCAGAAGGTTCTTGCCCTGCAGCATGCGGAACCGCAGCTGCCAGTCGCAGTGCTCCGTGTCGTCGTACCGCTCGTGGCTCGGGCGCAAACACGGGAACAGCCTCTGGAACCACGTCTTGCGTTTCTCGCTCTGACGTTTCTTCCGCGCCGCCGGCAGGCTCGGCACAGTCTTCGCGGCGCGGCCGCCGGACGACGCCCTCGACGCGGCGCGCGCGGAGAAGAGCGCCGAGTTGTCAAACTCTGACTGTTCGGACGGTTCCTCCTCCTTGAACGCGCGCGAGCCCGGGTTGGAATCGAGGTCGCCCCGAACGGAGCTGCGCAAGGAGGAAGTCTTGGAGAAGCTCGAGCCCGCGATGGACCCGGCGTCGCTCCCCGAGCGCGAGCGCGCGCCGCGGCGGGCGGCGAACGCCGCCGCGCCGGC
>Ga0181561_10005781_pt1 | contig 10498 bp, 6 predicted proteins | sample 011ome_19_FD_133760 | JGI IMG/M metagenome (GOLD analysis project Ga0181561, IMG submission 133760) | Coastal salt marsh microbial communities from the Groves Creek Marsh, Skidaway Island, Georgia - 011510BT metaG (megahit assembly) | ecosystem: Environmental > Aquatic > Marine > Intertidal zone...
CCGAAAGTTGAGGCGGCGCGGCTGCCGGAGGCGCCCGTTGCCATTGCGGAACGATGGGCTTGTTCGTCGCTGGATTTCCCATCATGACGAACGGTGCATTTGTCGCGGCAGCTTCACTATCAGGAGTATCATTCGCCATCTCTTCCATGGACTGGCCGCCATGATCCGTCAAACTCATCGATCGCGGAATACCATTCGTCACGCCAGACTGGTGCGTTCCAAACGGTTCACCCGCGTGCGGCACTTGCGTAGGGAGGTCAGCCATGTGCGGCGGCGGATTACTCATCGAAGCGTATGGATTACCGAAGGTAGGCGCGTACTGTGACATACCGTTAGCTCGGGGCGACTCGACCGGGGAGGGGATCCCGGTCGGCCCCGCGCCCATCGGCGGCGCCATCATGACTGGCGGCGCCAACGCGTTGCCCGTGTTGTAATGCGTCGCGGCATCCGCGTGCTGCAACGGTGGGACATCTCGGCGTCGCGGTGAGTCGGGTTGGTTTGGGTGTGACAAAGGAGCCGCAGAGCGCGGTGGTGGACCCTTCCATTTGCCTTGTGTTCCCGAATTCTTTGCGCCGCCACCCAGAAGTACGCTCACGACGCGCATCAAAATAAGCGTCAACACGATGGGCGGCCCGAAAATCGTTGCGTTGACGCCGAAAGTGATCAAATCTTTGTTGGAAGCGAGAGCGGTACCCATGATGGAGTCTACCTTCACTGCAACCGACGTGAACGTCTCGTCACACAGCTCCATGAACGAAAGCAACTTGTTTCCGTGCTTGGTTTTCCACGCTTGATGAAGAATGCCTTCCATGACACGAGTCACGAAATTGATGATGAACATGACAAAGGGAGAGACAAACGTCCAAGCTCGACCAAAGCTCGATCTTATCATGTCGAATCCAGACGGATTACCCCGTGTATCGTAAAACTGAGACGACTTAGACTCTTGCTCGTGTGTAATTTTCGCGTCTTCCTCATTCCAGTCCAAATCCTGTATCAATCCTGTATCAATCATTTGCTCATCGATGGACGAGTCCGTGGCGGCGGTTTCGTCCATAGAACCTTCGGGAACTGATATTTCGTCATCCGCGACTTCTTTCGTTTCTTCGACGGTCACTGGCTCTTCGATTTGTGGCTGTTCGCCCAGCTCCTCAGTGACTTGTTCTTCGTCATTTGATGTATCGAAGACGCTCTCGTCTGTTGTCGTGTCCATGACGGGCGTATCATCGACCTTTGTATCGACTTCTACTTCGTCCGTGGTAGGATCTTCGACAACTGCTGTTGACTCGGCGTCTGACGACGTCTTCTGTTCGGTCGACTCGACGTTCATAGCCTTCTCGTGTTGAAGCGAATCTTCTTCACTCGGTGCGGCGGTGCTCGCGCTTTCTTCACACTTTGGACACGTCTCCGGTTCAGGGCACTCTATAGGTTTCGGACATTTCTTTTCTCGGAGCTGGCGTTCCTCGTCCAACGTCTCTTTGGTTGCTTCGGTCAACTCTGTCTGCTCACGTAAAAGTCTCTTGGTCTCGCCGTGCTGTCGATCGATTTCGTCGCATCGATCTTTTTGCTCGTCGAACTTGACTTCAGCGTCGAACGTGCGTTGACGAAGAGCATCGGCTTGTTTTTGCAGATTACTGCGAAGCTTTGCGCTCTGCGCCAAGCACGTATCCGTGCAATCACATTCGTTTTCAGTCGAAGCTTCTGTCGCCGCGAGTGCAAGTACTTTCTCGTTGTACTGAGTGAGCAAAGCGTCCAAATCAGCTTGCACTTTCTCATGTTGCTCCTTCATGGTGCGCAGTTTTGACTGACACTTGCCCAACTCATCGACAGCCTCTTTGCTCGATTCAACCTTCCCTTGAAGAGATTCTACCTGCTTCGTCGCCGCCGCGAGTTCCTCCGACAACTTCTCGATTTCTTCCTGCGCCAAGAGCAATTCTTCGCTCTGTTTGTCGTAGGCCTCCTTTGTCGTAACGGATCGAACTAATTTGTCGTACTCGTCTCGTAAAAGGTCGTAATCTTCGCGCAGAGAGCTCTTGGTCTTTTCGGCTTCCGCGAGACTACGCGACATGTCAGCGGCAGACGCTACACCTGGAGGACACGCACTCGTATCGCGCAACGACTCGAGCTCTGCCGTGAGCTCATCGATGCGCGCCTGTGCGCTCATGTGCTCTTCCGAAACACCGCGAGCATCTCCGTGTTCACCCTCGAGCTCGGCCAACCTCGAAACAAGCGCTTGCTCGTCTTCGCCTCTTCGCGAAAAATCCTCTTCGAGCGCGTTAATCTTCTGTTTGAGTTCTTCGTTCTCGCTGATGATTTGCGCATTACTCGCGATTTGTTTTTCAAGATCGACCATAACGCGCCGAGCATCAATCTCCGCCTCGTCGTGTGCGACCTTGCGTGCCATGAACTCTTCCAACTCGCGCTTCAAATCGTCACCATTTTTTTTCATCGCGCGCATCGCTTTGCTTGTCTTCAACAGCGTCGCTGAAACAGCCTCAACCGTCTCTCCCGCGGATGCGTCCACACTCACCGGAATCTTGTTCGCGGCCATCCACTCCCGAAGCGCGTGAAGCGACTCGTCCGCACTCAGTCCGACGGGCACATCAATCTTCTGCGCGGCTTTTTGCTTCGCACGCGGCGGTTCCGACATCACCGGCTCTGGCTCCATCACCGGCTCTGGCTCCATCTCTGGTTCGTCCTCAACCGCGGGCTCACGTTCCGGCTCCACATCCTCCAATTCAACCGCACGCTCCATCGCGTGCCCTAATTCACCGACCTCGGGCTCCGCCTCGACTCGCGTCTCGCGCCCCGCCGACGCCTCCCCCCCCCCGTCCTCGTCCTCTTCCTCCCATCCCTCCGGCTGATCCCCCTGCGACACCTTATCGATCCCATCGTACCAATACGCCCGCTTCGTCGTCGCGTCGACGTGTTTCGTCCACCGCGCGCGCGCGTCGACGCCGTTTCCCATCGAATCCATCGACTTCAGATCGTCATCGCTCGCGAACGCCGGTCGCACCGTCGCGCACGCGCCGCAGACGACCGCGCACGCCGCGATGAGCGATGCGAATCGCGTGCGTCTCCCTCGGGCGCGATCGCGCGCGCGCGCCATCGTCGCGTCGTCGAGTGCGCGAACGACGGTCGTTACGTCGAGACTTTGAGACTTCGCGCGCGCCGCACACCGCGACGCGCGCGCGCGCGATGTCGAGGACGCGCGAGACGACGCGCGGTCGCGCAAACGCGCGCGACGTCGCGACGACGCGCTCGCCGGTGCGCCGCGCGCGCGATGCGGTCGTCGACGCGATCGTTTCCCTCTCGCACGGCACCGGTCGACAAACCGCGCTGCAGTGGCTCTCCTTGGCGCTCATCGTCGCCAGCGCGCTGATGGTGTGGAAATCGCTGATGTTGTTCACGCAGAGCGAGTCCCCGGTCGTGGTCGTGCTGAGCGGAAGCATGGAGCCAGGACTGCGACGAGGCGACTTGCTGCTGCTGGATAACTCGCGCGGGCCGAGCGAGATCGGCGACGTCGTCGTCTTCAACATACGCGGACGCGACGTGCCGATCGTGCACAGAATATTACACGTACACGCGAATTCGCCCGCTGACGTCGGTTCGCGGTTGATGCTGACGAAGGGAGATAATAATTTCGCCGACGACGGCGCGCTGTACGCGCCGGGACAGCGATGGTTGCGACAGGACGACGTCGTCGGACGCGCGGTGGTGTTCTTGCCGCACGTCGGGCGGCTGACGATATTGATGAACGATTACCCGTGGTTCAAGTACGGGTTAATCTCGATTTTAGGGTTTTTCGTCGTCACTGGGAAGGACTAGTCCGTAGCAGAAGAAGTCGCGTGGCGTTTCGTAGATTTGTTTGTAGCGTTGAGATTCACGTCACTCGCCCGCGCGCGCCGCGCGATCGCGCTCGAGTTCGGACTCGCGCGGTCGATTTCATCCATCGGACGCGCTCGCTCGCGCGTCTCCCGTCGCTCGACGCGCGGCGCTCGCGCGTCGGCACCGCGCACCAGTCGCCGGGGGAACTTTCGAAAGCGTCGACAGCTGACGGCTATTTCGCCACGCACGCGCGCGCTCGACGTCATGGGCGAGAATCTCTCGCCCGAAACCGTCAATAGCATCATGCGTCAACTGAAAGATTTGATGCAGAGCCCCGCGGAGGGGATCAGGGTGCGAGTGAACGAGGAGAACGTGACGGATGTCTTCGCCGAGCTCGACGGTCCCGCGGACACGCCGTTCGAAGGCGGGACGTTTAAGATGAAGCTCGCGCTGCCGGCGGATTACCCGAACAATCCGCCGAAGGGATTCTTTACGACAAAAATATTTCATCCGAATATTCGTCAGCCGAGCGGGGAGATTTGTGTGAACACGCTCAAGCGTGACTGGCAACCGACGCACGGACTGCGGCACATATTGATGGTGATTCGATGCTTGCTCATAGAACCGTTTCCGGAGAGCGCTCTGAACGAAGAGGCTGGAAAGCTTTTACTCGAGGATTACGAAGAGTATTTTAGGCGCGCGAAGATGTACACCAATATTCACGCCAAACCCGAAACGGGCAAGGCGGAGGACGCGGCGAGCGCGTCGGCGGCGAGCGGCGGGGAGAAGAAGTTGGACAAAAAGAAGGACAAGAAGAAGAGCTTGCGCCGTCTTTAGCAAAAGCGTATCGCGCGCGCGGTAGCAGATGAATGAACGTCGTTGTTGTGAGCGAAGCTTTGATTACAACGAATAAAAATTGCGTTCCGTCGCTCACCTTTCTTCTATCTGATGTATCGTTAAGTCATCCGTCGCGTTAGTTGAGCTTCGCATCCTGCGTGTCGCCGGTGAATCGCGCAGAAGACGAACCGTCGTTACCGTCGTTACCCCACGCCACGTAATCCTTCTTCGTCTTGAGCTTTTCCGTGAACGACCCCTCGATCTTCAAGCCGGCGTCGTCGCCGCCGATGACGATGTCGATGACTCCGTACTGCTTCGCCTCGAGCGGCGACATGTAGCGATCGCGATCGGTGTCTTCGTCTATCTTCTTAACGTCTTGTCCGGTGTGGAACGCCATGAGTCTGTTTAAGTTGGCCTTGTGGTGCATGATTTCCTTCGCTTGGATTTCGATGTCCACGGCGCTCCCTTGCGCCCCGCCGAGCGGCTGGTGAATCATGATGCGCGCGTTCGGCATCGACATGCGGCGACCCTTCTCCCCGCTCGCGAGCAAGAACGCCCCCATGGACGCCGCGAGTCCAAGGCACACCGTGCTCACGGGCGCTCGGCAAAACTGCATCGCGTCGTAAATCCCCATCCCCGCCGTCACGCTCCCTCCCGGAGAGTTGATGAAGAGTTTAATCTCCTTCGTCGGATCTTGCTGATCGAGCAGCAGCAACTGCGAGATCACCGCATCGGCGTTAAAATCATCGACCTGCGAGCCGAGAAACACGATTCGGTTCCTCAGCAAGCTATCGAACGGCGACCCGCTTTGGTCTCGCGGCACCACCGGCCCCGCGCGCGCGCCCGGCGCCCCGCTCGCGTTCACCGCGTCGTAAATCTCTCTCTGCGCCTCGTTCACGCCGTCGACGTACGCGATTTCGTTCGGGTTCTCGTAGAACGCCCCTCCCGCGCGCGCGACGCGCGTCGCGCGTCCGCGCCCGTCCGCGCGCCGCGATAAACCTAGCCTCGATCGCGTCGCCCGCGTCGTCGCGTCGCGTCGCGTCGCGCTTCCGCGCGGCGCCGTCGTCGTCGCGCGCGTCACGAGTCCCATCATGCGTTCGCTCGCGTCGTCGGTCGCGTCGCGCGCGTGTGCGGCGCGCGCGCGGTCGACGCGCCGCGGTCGCCATCGCGCGCCTGGTCGGTCGGTATGTGCAAACAGTGCGGATGCGTTTTTCGACGCGTCCCGCCGTCGCGACGGCCGCGCGGCGTCGGCACACCGCGATGCGAAGCGTCGCGCGCGCGTTGACGTGCGCGCGCGCGACGCGAGGCGCGACGACCGCGACGATCGCGACGACCGCGCGCGCGCCGGTCGCCGAGCGACGACGCGGGACGACGAGACGCGCGGGACGCGTCGACGCGGGACGACGACGCGGGACGCGCGCGATGGCGGTGAGCGGACGCGCGCACGCGCCGGCGAACGCGGACCCGATGGCGGGCGTCGACGTCGCGGCGAACGGGACGGCGTGGCGAGACGCGGCGGTGGACGCGGTGGTGTGGGCGGTGCGAGAGGAGGACGTCGGCGCGGAGACGGGGGCGCTGGAGTGCGACGCGCTGCGGGCGTTCGACGCGGCGTCGGGGGGGGCGGTGCGAGCGATGATCGAGGAGGGAGAGTTTAAGGGAAAGGTTGGGACGTCCGCGTTCTCGAGGGCGATCGCGGGGACGGCGAAACACGTCGGCGTGGTCGGCGTGGGGAAGAGGGGGGAGGCGACGACGAGCGCGATGTTGACGCTGGGATCCGCGGCGGCGGCGCAAGCGCAAAAGAGCAAGTGCAAGACGCTCGGGATTAAGGGTGCGGACGGATTCGAAAACGCGGTCGCGGCTGGGGCGTACTTGGGCGCGACGGAGGATCAGAGGTTTAAGTCCAAGCCGCAGGCGAAGACGCTCGAATCCGTGTCGTTGTTGGACGTCTCCGCGGATGTCTCCGAGGGTAAGGCGCGCGCGGTGGGCGTGCAGTTGACCAAAGATCTCGTCGCCGCACCGCCGAACGTGGTGACGCCGACCGCGATGGCGGAAGTCGCCAAGTCCATCGCCGCCGCGCATCCGGATTGCATGAGCGTGAAAATTTTGGAAAAGGCTGATTGCGAAAAGCTGGGCATGGGATCCTTCTTGGGCGTCTCCGAAGCCTCGGACGAACCGCCGAAGTTTATCCACCTCACGTACAAGGGTGCTGGGAGCGACTTGAAGAAAGTGGCTGTCGTCGGTAAGGGGCTGACGTTTGACTCCGGCGGCTACAACTTGAAGGCGGGCGCGGGGTCGATGATTGAGATGATGAAGTTTGACATGGGCGGTTCCGGAGCCACGCTCGGCGCCGCGAAAATCATCGCGCAGACGAAGCCAGCGGGCGTCGAATGTCACTTCATCATCGCGTCGTGCGAAAACATGATCGGTTCTCGCGGCTTGCGCCCTGGCGACATCTTAACCGCGTCCAACGGCAAGACCATCGAGGTGAACAACACCGACGCTGAAGGTCGTCTGACGCTCGCCGACGCCTTGGTGTACGCCGACAAGACGTGCGGTGCGACCGCCATCGTTGACTGCGCCACTCTCACCGGCGCCATCATCGTCGCGCTCGGCAACGACATCGCCGGTCTCTTTTCCCCGAAGGACGCCGCCGCCAAGCGCGTCGAAGACGCCGCCAAGGCGGCGGGAGAAGATCTCTGGCGTATGCCCATGCCCGATTCCATGTGGTCTATCATGAAATCTGAAATCGCCGACATGAAGAACACCGGCTCTCGCGGCGGCGGTTCCATCACCGCCGCGCTCTTCTTGAAGCAATTCGTCGACGAGAGCGTCGAGTGGAGCCACGTGGATTTGGCCGGACCGGTGTGGGACGACAAGAAGGGCGGTGCCACCGGTTACGGCGCAGCGCTTTTCGCCGCGTGGGTGTCGTCCTTTAAGAAGTAAGTGATTCCTTTAATTAAACTGTCCAACCATAAAAATTTAACGCGTCGCCGAATAGTCTTTTCTGCATCAGAGCGCGACGTTCGCCGTCATGCGTCGCGCGACGTCGACCGCGAGCGCGCGGCTGCTGGTTCTGACGTTCTTCGCGATCGCGTCGAGCGTCGCCGTCGCCGCCGCGGCGTCGTACGAGACGCGCTCGACGCGCGCGCCGCGACGCGCGTCCAGCTCGTCCCAGTCCGCCGCGCCGCGTTTCCGCGCCTACACGTGGGGAATCGGCGGCGAGCGCGTCGGGCGACCGTCCAACCCCTCGAGCTTGCCTCCCGCGCGCGTTGAATTGGACGAGAGCGCGGGAGACGTCGTCGCGATCGCGGCGAGCGGACACACCGCCGTGGTCGTCGAGCGCGGGTGGTTGTACACCGCGGGGCGAAACGCGTCGAGCGGTGGTGGCGGTCGGGGATCGCCCCCGATCGAGGATAGCGGACAGCTCGGTCGCGGTGGTAGTTCGGGGGCGATGGAGCGCGTGATCGGGGCGCTGAGCGATGAGGTGGTCACGAGCGTGGCGTGCGGACGATATCACACCGTGGTGTCGACGGAGAGCGGCGCGGTGTATTCGTTCGGGTTGAACGACGCGGGGCAGCTCGGGACGGCTGGAGTGATGGGTAAATTACCGATAAATGGGGTGACGTGTGATAGCGGTGGGAACTGCGATGGGCTCGAGCGAGCGAGCAAGGTTGAGGCGAAGGAGGGCTCGTCGTGCTTCGGCGGCTCGTCGTGTAGAATCGGGACGCCGCGTCGCGTGCGGTTTTCGAGCCACACGGTGGAGGTTAGGAGCGTTGCCGCAGGCAGGTACTCGAGCGCGGCGATAGCGAGCGATGGGACTGTGTACGTGTGGGGATTGAATTCTTGCGGCGATAGCGAAATAGGCCGCGACGAGTTACTCGCCGACGCGAGCGTCGCGGCGGTTCCGCGAGTAGTCAACGGCATCACCGACGTGACGCAGGTAGATATCGGGTACACGAATATGATTTTTCTGACGAGCTCGGGACGAGTGGTGACGTGCGACACCGGATTTACCGGGTATGCGCAAGTGCAAGCGAACGCGGATGTGAGCTTGCGGCAGCACATCACGTTTGCGGACGCGCCATCGACGCAGCGTGCCTTCGACGTCGCCGCTGGACGCTGTCACTACGTCGTTGCCACGGAAGGTGGCGGCCTGTACACGTGGGGCTGTGACGGTGCCTGGCTAGGCCGCGACGGCGATCCACTCAAACCAGCTCAAGTCGGCGGCGACTTGGCGTCTCGCGCCGCCGTCTCAGTCGCCGCGGGCGAATACTTCACCCTCGTCGCCACCGTCGACGGCGAAGTGTATGGTATGGGTGCCGCCGGTAACGGTCAACTGGGCGTCCAAGCGTCGAACTCCGGGCACAACTCCCCCATCCGCGTGAACGTCGGCGACGCCGTGGGCACCCTCGCCGTCGCCGCGGGATACCAACACTCGGTCGCCATCGTTCGGTCCTCCGACTAGCGGCGCTGTACATCACACTCCATTCATGATTTCTTTACGTTTCCTCGCGTTTTTACGCGTTTTCGCGCCCTTCGTCGCCCTTCGTCGTCGCCGTCGTTTCGGCGAACCACGACCGTTAATTAATTCCCGAGATACGCGCGCGCCATTCCGCGCCGCCCCGCGCGTGCGCGCCGCCTTCCCGCGCCCACGGGCGAAAACTGACGCACGCGGACGCGATGAAGTCTCCGCCGAAGCTCCCGACGCTGCAGCGCGCGTCGACGAGCGCCAAAGTCCCGACTCTGGTCGTCTCGAATTCAAACGCCAAGCCGTTCGCGTATTACCTCTCCGAGGCGCAGACGATGCTGAAAACCCACGGCAAAGTGCGCCTGTCGGGCGTCGGGAACGCGACGCAGCACGCGCTGGTCGTGAGCGAGGTGCTGAGCGCGCGAGGGATCGGAAGGGTGACCGCGGTGCGCACGGGGACGGTGGCCAAGGAGGAACTCGCGGACGAGCACGCGGCCAAGATCGAAGTCACGATCAACGGCGCGTGATCGCTCGCGCGGCACGCTGTACGCTAGCTAACTATTATGATGGTACAATACGATAAGATGTGGTGTATTCCGTCACGTCGACGCGCGCGGCGGAAACTCGCGAAGCGCGCGCCGCGGCGTCGGCGCCTTTGGATTCCCTCTGACGTAAAATTCCTGAAACAGCTCGATCGCCTCGCGCTCGAACAACCCACCGCGAGCGTCGTACGTCTTCCCCACGCCTCCCGCCCCCCCGCACGCGCCGCATCCGCGCGCGTGCGCGTCGAGCACGGTGCCCGCGCCGCCGAATTTGTCGTTCGCGCACCCGTACACCACCTCGCGCACGCCCAGCGCGCTCATCGCGCCCGCGCACATCACGCACGGCTCGCACGTCACGTACAGCGCGACGTCCTCGAATCGACACGCCGCGCGATCGCCGCCGTGCGCGTCGAGGAGCGCGTCGACGGCCTCGAACTCCGCGTGTCGCGTGCCGTTGCGCGTTCGATTCGTCGCGTTGCGCCCGACGGCGACGATCTCGCCGTCGCGCGCGAGCGCGCACCCGCACGGGACCTCCCACTCGTCCAGCGCGAGCCGCGCCTGCGCCAGGGCGACGCGCATGCGCGCGCGCTCGGCGTCGGTGAATTCGCGCGACGCGCGTCGCATCCGCGCGACGCGCGAAGTGGCGACACCGCGACGCGCGCGAGCCGACGCGCGCGCGAATTCACCGACGCGCGCAAAACGAGGACGATGATGTATCACTACGTCGACCCGCAGGGGCGCGAGCAGGGGCCGTTCGCGTACGCGCACCTCGCGAAGTGGTTCAAGGCGGGGTACCTGCGACCAAACTTGGGATGTCGACGAC
>Ga0181561_10005800_pt1 | contig 10485 bp, 9 predicted proteins | sample 011ome_19_FD_133760 | JGI IMG/M metagenome (GOLD analysis project Ga0181561, IMG submission 133760) | Coastal salt marsh microbial communities from the Groves Creek Marsh, Skidaway Island, Georgia - 011510BT metaG (megahit assembly) | ecosystem: Environmental > Aquatic > Marine > Intertidal zone...
CGTTCGCGCGGTGCACGCCGCTCCTCGAGGACGGACTTTCGGTTCCCGCGCCGCGCGCGTTTCTCTCCGCCCGCCACCCCTCGCTTTCGATCCCGACCCGACCCGACGCGCCCGCCCGCCGTGACGCCTCGCGACTCCGCGACTGACGCCGCGCCCCCGCGCGCTCCGCTCCGACAGGGCGCGTTCGCTCCGCGGCGGCGGCCGTGGAAGAAATCCGACGGCGTGTCCTACGACGAACTCGACGACGAGGTGCTGGACGCGCTGCTCGCGAACGTAGCGCGCGAGCGATGGACGCGGCGGGTCAACCTCGCGCAGGACGCGTTGGACGCGGCGGCGGTCGCCGGTGACGTCGTCGGCGGCGGCAACGCGTTTCAGCGGCCCGTCGTCGTCGGCGCGCTGGGGTTGTTGTCCGCGATGTTCGGCGCGTACGATAAGTGGGTGGCGACCGCGCCCGCGAGCGAGTAGATGAGGGGGTGTTTAGGGGGGAGGGGCGGGTAGGCATAGGTCGTCGGTCGTCGGGACGGATGAACGAATCGGATCGCGAGCTCTTCGAGCGGGAACGAACAGAACGGATACGACGCCGTCGCGGTGAAGGCATGCGGCGCGCGCGTTACAAATAATCTCCGCAAACGACGCGGTCATATGGCGTCATATTGTCTCTCCTCTTCCTCCTCCTCGTCTCTCTTCTCTCTTCTTACGCATCACCTCTCGTCGTCGACTCGACGTCGCTCGCGCGCCCGCGATGGACCTATTTCCCCTGGACCGCGGACTTAAACTCGGAACTGATTTTGAACCGAAGCCCCTTCCTCTCCGGGAGCTGCATCTTCACCCCCTTCGGGGTTTGAACCATCCTCGACGCTTTCGTGACGGGGGTGAACGACCCGAAGCCCTGGAACGTCACCCTCTGCCCGGACGCGACCGAGCTCTTGATCCCGCCGATGAGCGCTTCCAACGCGGCTTCCGCTTGCGCCTTCGTGATGGCAGCCTTGCCGACCTTGCCAACCTCTTCCTTGATGAGGTCGACGGCCCACGCCTTCCCGACTTTGGTGGAGGAGGCTGGCGCAGCTTTCGCCGCGGTCTTCGCGCCGCGCGCAGACGTGAGGAGCGACGCGTTGCGCGCGAGGGCGGTGCGGAGGCTGGTGAACATTTAGTCTGTTTGGGGGTTTTCGGTGACTGCGACGACGACGGGTGGGATGGGGAAGGTGGAGTGGGGCGTCGGGTCGTCAGCTCGCGCTCGTCGTGGCGGTGACAAAAAACGAGACCCGTTTCTCGCGTCCGCGCGTTCAGGGCAGACGACGCGCGCTGGCGGCCGCGGAACCGCGCGAAACGCCGCGGGGGGCTGTTCCCCGCGAGCGGTACTTTTGGCGGGAATTCGCTGGGCGCGGGCGCGAGATCGCGAGATGCGAAGTGAAAACACAAAAATGCGCGCGCGAACGCGGACGCGCGCGGTCGCCGCGGGATATGAACGCCGCGCGGGCGTCGAGCGCGGATATCGAGCGCATCGCACCTGAAGAGCGAGCGCGCGGACGTCGCGTTCGCGTTCGATTGTGGACCGGAAGCGCGCTCACAACGCAAATTATTTTGAATCGAGGCGAGGCTCGTTTTTTTGCGAGCTCGTTTTTTCCACTTGTTCCGTGGGTACACGTACAACTTGTACAAGTAGTGGGCCGCCAACAGGTTAAAGTCCTGTCTCACAACGCGATATTTTCGCGCCGGGAGCAGATCACGGCTCACGCACAGCGCCGCGGACGAACGCGTCGACGACCGAAGGAAGACCCTCGCGCGCTCGGCGCTGTGATGCCGACGAACGCGTGAGCGTGACCCGCGCGACCGCTTCGACAGAGTAACGCGCGCGCGCACGGCGCGCGCGAACGGGTCGCGCGCGCGGGAAAAGGCACGCACGCGAGAGATTCCGCCGCGCGCGCGTTCGATTGATGGCCCAAACGCTTCCCCGTTCGGAGCCGTCGTTCTCGTCTCGCTCGTGCCGCGCCTCCGCGAACGTCGGGATGCGCCGCCTCGCGTCCCTCGCGCGCGGCGCGCTCCCACGCCGCGCGGCGACGGCCGCGCGCGGCGGCGACCGCGGCCACCGCGGCGGGTCCGCGCGATGGACCATCCCGGGCCGATCGTCGTCGTCGTCGTCTATCGTCGCGGAGTTCACCTCCGGCGGATCGCCCCCGTCGTCGAACGGCGGCGGCGCCGCAGGGCACGGGCAGCACCGGAACGCCGCGCGCGCGTCGGGGGTGGACCCTCGATCCGCGTCGTTCGCGTCGCGCGCGGCAGCGGAGGCGCCGTCGCGCCGGCGAACGGCGCCCGCGGCGATCGAAGAGTTGGGTCCTCCCGCCGACGCCGCCGCCGTCGCCGCCGCGCCGCCGCCGCCGCCGCCGGGGCCTCGACAAAACGCGAAACCGACCGCGATCGTCGGGGAAACGCTCACCGGCGAGGTCAAGCGCATCACCTTCCACAACCCGGACAACCACTACACCGTCGCGCGGCTCGCGGTGTGTAAGGACGACGTCGCGGCGCTCCCGATCGGCGCCACCGCGGTGACCAAGGGCGGGCGCGGGGCGAAGTATCAAAAGCGCAAGACTAAAAAGGACGCCGGCGGCGCGGGCGGCGCGAAAGAGGCTGTGATCACGATCACCGGGTACATCCCCAACGTCGCGGAGGGTCTGAACCTGAGGCTCACCGGGGACTGGCGCGACGACGAGAAGTGGGGCACGCAGTTCGTCTTGAACGCCTCCCCCGAGGAGCTGGCGCCCCCGACGGACGAGCCGGCGATGCTTCGGTACCTCTCCGGCGGCGCGCTGCCCGGGTGCGGGAAAGTCACCGCGGAGAGGCTCGTGACGCACTTTGGGGCGAGGACGTTCGAGGTGTTGGACTCCCCGGACGCGACGCGAGAGCTGACGCGGTGCCCGGGCGTCGGCGCGAAGACGGCTGAGAAGCTGAAGAAGAATTGGGACGTCACGCGGGGGCGACGCGGCGCGACGGCGTTCCTCGAAGAACACGGGGTGTACCCCGCGCTCGCGCAGCGCGTCGCGGCCAAGTACGGCGCGAACACCGAGGAGGAGGTCAAGAAGGATCCGTTCGAGGCGCTCTACATGCTTCGCGGGGCGACGTTTCATCGGGCCGACGCGCTCGCGGCGAGGCTCGGAAAATCGGCGGACGATCCCGCGAGGCTCGCCGCCGCGATGCTTCAGGTGCTGAATGTGAACGCGTCGAGCGAAGGCCACGTGTACTTGCACTGGAGAGAGATGCGCGACGGCGTTGCGAGGTTGCTAGGCCCGAAGCAAGCCGCGGGGTTGCAAAAGGGCGCGCTCGTGGCCGCCGCGGACGAGCTCCTGGCCAAGAAACGAATCAACCGCATCGTCGCGCCCGCGAAGGGCGCCGACGAGGCGGCTTCCGCGTCCGACGACGAGCACGATGCGTCCTGGGCGCGGTACGGGGTGTTCGCCGCGGTGTTGTACGACGCGGAGGCCCACGTCGCGAAGGACATCGCGCGTCGTCTGAAGATGCAGAAGCGCGCGCCGGACGCCCCGCGCGTGCGTCGGTGGCTCAAAGCCGCCGCCGAGAGGGAAGGGTGGCGCCTCCTCTCTCCCGCGCAAGAAGCGTTCCTCGACCTAGCGCTCCGCGAGCCGATCAGCGTCCTGACCGGCGGTCCCGGGACGGGGAAAACGTTCGCGGTGCACATCGCGGTGAGGCTGTGGCGCGCGATGGGACGCAAGGTGCTGATGTGCGCGCCGACGGGCCGAGCCGCGCAGAGGCTCGCGGAGATTGCCTCCGCCGGCCGCTCGATGTCGTCGCCCGTGCAGTCGTCCACGATCCATCGCCTCCTCGAGCAGCGCGCCGGGAAGAGAGGCGGCGCGGGGGAGGAGGACGACGACCCGTCCGACGCTCTCGAGTTCGCGTGGAAGGGCAAGTTTGCTCGATGCAAGGCGAGCCCGCTGGACGCCGACGTCGTCGTCGTCGACGAGAGCTCCATGCTCGACCTCCCGCTGTGCGCGGCGCTTCTCGACGCGGTCAAACCGGAGGCGCAGGTCGTGTTCGTCGGCGACGCGGACCAGCTCCCGAGCGTGGGCCCCGGGAGCGTCCTTCGCGACGTGCTCCAATCCCGCGCGGTTCCCGCGGTGCAGCTCAGCGAGGTGTTTCGCCAGGCGGAACAGAGCGGGATCATTCGAGCGGCGCACTCGATGAACGCGGGGCGGATCCCGGAGGTGCCGACGCGGCGGTGGGACGACGCGACGCGGACGATCGTGGGCCCGGGCCCGGGCGGCGGCGGCGGCGCGAGCTCGAACGCGAACCAGAGTGGGCCGCTCTCGTACCAGACCGAGACTTGGGAGGGCGCCGACTGCGTGTGGGTGACGGTGCCCGAGGACGGCGAGAACGCGTACGAGGGCGCTCTCGCGGCGTTGTTCGACGGCGCGCTTCCCGCGCTGGACGGTCTGAACCCGACCACGGATCTGCAGGTGTTGACGCCGTTCCGCAGAGGCGTCGCGAGCACGTCGCAGCTGAACGTGTTTCTTCAGGAGAGGCTCAACCCTCCGAGCGACGGACGGCTCGAGACCAAGGCGGGCGAGATCACGTTTCGCGAGGGCGACCGCGTGCTGCAGCAGCGGAACGACTACGTGAAGGAAGTCTTCAACGGCGACCTCGGCACCGTCGACGCGGTGAACGGAGACGGGAGCGTGCGCGTCGTCTTCGGCGGCGCCGCGGCTGCCGCCGCGCTCGTCCCCGCGAGAGAGGTGACGTACTCTCGCTCGGAGCTGCGAGATTTGCTCCCCGCGTGGGCGCTCACCGTGCACAAGGCGCAAGGGTCGGAGTACAAGGCCGTGGTCTTGTGCCTCGCCGAGAATCATCGCCCGCTGTTACGGCGCGAGCTCGTGTACACCGCGGCGTCGAGGGCGAAGGAGGTGCTCGTGATCTTGTCGCCGGAGCGCGCGCTGCGGACGGCGGTGCAGACGGTGGGGAATAACTCGCGGAACACGAGCCTCGCCCGGCGGCTGTCGCCGCACGGTCGGCGGGCGCCGTCGTGTCCGTCCGAGGCTGCGATCGCGGCGGCGGGGGAGGTGAAGGCGAAGCGCGAGGCGGCGGCGGCGGCGGCGGCGGCGGGGCGGCCGCGGGCGGGGGACGTAGACGTCGCGTGAGCGATCTGATGCGACGCGCGTTTGGTTTGGCTCTCGGTTTGGAGAGTCATCTCGTCTCAGATTCACAAATGTGGTACCGTATCGGCGTAACGAAAACAAACAGTATGTATACGCCACGATTCGTCGTCGCACGTCGTACTTCCGAAGTACGAAGGCACTCACGAAAGTACTTCCGAAGGAAGCGCTTCTCACCACCCCGTGCGCTTGCCCTCCGCCTTGGCGCGTTCCCTCGCCTCGCGAGCGATCTCCCTCGCCTCCGCGTTCGTCATGCGCTTCGGCGGGACGCGCTGAGGAAGCGTGATTCCGTTCGCCTTTTGAAAGTTCATCACGTGGCTCATGAGCAACTCTCGATTCGAACCCTCGTACATGTCGACCTTTCGACCGTTCGCGAACATCACGAACGACGGAACCTTCGTGACGCCCCACTCCTTCGCGAGCGCCGCGCACTCCGGTCCGCCGTCGAGGCCCATGCGCGCCCACCGCGTGAACCCGGCGGTGTTCCGCGCGAGCGAGAGCACCGCGGGGAACATGTCGAGGCACCCGACGGGGGCGTCCACGTTCATGCCGACGTCCACGATGGCGAGCTGCTTATCGCACGAGACGTTGACCTCGCCCGCGAACCCGGGGGGCACTTGCGGCGCGGCGCACGAATCGATGAAATCGGTGAAATCGCTCTTGGAGTTGATGTCCGAGACCCAGTCGTGGACGTCGAGGCCCTTCGCGCCGGCGCCGCCGTAGTACAGGACGCCCTCGGAGAGCTCCGTCGTCGTGCCCGTGCCGGCGCCGATGTGTTGCCACAGGAGGGAGCCGCCCTGGGAGAGGTGGTTCGCGTTCGAGGGGGGAACGGCGTCAGCGACGACTACGGTCTTTAGGGATGTCGCATCATTAATTCAATTCACTCATCGAACGATAAGCGACCGATTCGTTTCGATCGGGGGAAGCGGAAGGGAAAGATTCTCGGGCGACGCGATCGCGCGATCGCGCCCGCGCGCGCCCGCCGCGATCGCCGCGACGATGCGCTCGAACGCACCTTGTAGTACTGGTACGTCGGGAACTGGTGCACGCCGAGCTTGTCCGCGATCTCGCGCGCTTCCGGGCCGCTGTGCGTGACCTCCGCCTTGACGAAGACGACGTCTTTGCAGTCGCGCGCGATCCTCGCGAGCGACGCGGTGACTTCCTTGCACGCGGCCTGGTCGCCGGCGACGCACTCTTCGTCGGACTCGAGTGCGACGATGATGAGCGCATCGCCCGCGAGGTTCATCGCGGCCTCGAGCTCGCGCATGCTTCGGACTTCTTGGGTTCGATCCATGACCTTCATGGACTGCTCGTACCTGCGTTCTTCCGTGTAGGCGGTGACGCGGAAAGCCTTCTTCGCGGCGGAGGTTTTCTTCGCGGAGGCGAACACGCGGCGGTTCGCGGGCGCGACCGCCGCGGTGAAAGAGAGCGCGGACATTTGTGGTGCGTTCGTATCGGCGAGACGGCGTAGCGCGCGTGTCTTCTGCCGGCGGAGATCGGGCGGAAGATATTGTTACCCCACCCAGTCCGCGTCAGAAAAACTGCGAATCGGCGACCCAGGCAGGATCTGGGATATTATTATTGGGTTATTCGCGGCCCGATTTTGACAAACTAAAAGCCCATACGAGTACATATTTTTCGGTACACAATACGGCATCACGTTTTTCCTCAGCGCGGGTCGGAGCTCGGGAGGCCCGGATACCGGAGCGCGCCGCGCCAGGCAGCGCGCGTGTTACGCAGCGCACTTTTTGCGGCATTGGCGCGGGGCACCACCGCCGCGGTCGCGCGTCTCATGGCGTCACCACCGTCGTCCCCCCCCCGGGACGCGCGGTGCGTCGCGCACATCATGTCCTACGACCCGAACGCCCCGGACTTGGCTCCCGAGACGTACGCCGCGCGCGTCGCGTCGAGCTGTCGCGAGTTCCTAGACGTCATCGAGCGCGCGCTGCGTTCGGACGCGGACGCGGACGACGACGCGGACGCGGACGACGACGCGCGCGGTATCGCCGGCGGCGGCGTGTACGTCGGCATCGCGGGGATAGGGATGATGTACTACAAGCTCGCGCTCGTGCAGCGCGCGATGCAGGGGGACGCGCGAGGGAACGATCCCAAGCGCGCGGTGTTCGGCCGAACCACGGGGGCGATGTTACGCGCCGCGCTGACCCACTGCGAGCGCGGACGGAAACGATTCGAGGTCGAGGAGGAAGCGCGGCGGCGTCGTCACCCTCGAACGACGTTCTTGGAGGGCGTCGCCGGGTGCCACGCGCTCGAGGCTGCCGTGTTGACCGAGCTCGGCGCCGACGACGCCGCGCGCGACCGCGTCCGACGGCTCGTCGCGCTCGAGCCGGCGGCGGCGTCCGCGCCGCGGGACGAGTGCGAGCTTCTCTACGGCCGCGCCGGGTATCTCCACGCGCTGCTGTTCGCGAGGACGCGCGTGCACCCGTCGATCGCGGCTGAAACGCTTCCCGGAAAGGCGTTTCACAGGATCGTACGACACATCGTCGAGGAGGGCGAACTGCGCACGGAGTTGGGGACGGAACCCGCGTCGTGCGCGGCGGCGGCGGCTTTCGAATCAGGTGCGTTCTATACACTGGTCCCCATACGACCCCGTTGGCGTGTTGAGCGCCGATCCTTAAGGACTTTTGCCGTCGTCTCTCTCCGCCCACACCACGGTTTCAATCCCCGTCCTCGACGCCTTTCAACTTCTACTGACGCCTTTCAACTCCACCCCGACGTTCGCTTGTATGGAACGGCCCTCAGCCACGGAAGCCGGCCGACTCGGCGTCGGGAGAGGCCTCGCGTTCGTTTGGCACGGGAAGCAGTACCTGGGCGCGTGCCACGGGACGGCGGGGATCGCGCTGACGTTGATGCAGTGCGAGAAGGTCTTAGGGTGGGCCGCCCCCGGCGGGTGCTGGGGACGCGCGGGGATCGGGACGGGGGACGGCGACGGCGACGGCGACGGCGACGGCGCGCCTCCGCGCGCGTTGGACGCGTTCCACCCGTCGCCCTCGAAGCCTTCCAAGCCGACGACGACGCCGACCGGCCCGGGCCCGCCGCCGTGGTCGCGCGTTCGAGACGCGCTGTCGTCGCTGACGTCCGCGCAGCTCCACGACGGCAACCTCCCGTCGTCGGCGTCGTCCGCCGCGCCGTCGAAGCTCGTGCAGTGGTGCCACGGCGCGGGCGGATTCGCGCCCGTGCTCGCGCACGCGATCTCGCATCCGGGGCCGTGCGTCGCCCCGGCGCGGGCGTACCACTCGCCTCTGTGCAAGACCGCGGAGGTCGTCTGGCGCAGAGGCGTCTTGCGGAAAGGCTGCGGGCTGTGCCACGGCGTCGCGGGGAACGGGTACGCGTTTCTTTCCGTCTACCGCGTGACTAAGGACGCGAGGTCGCTGGCGCGCGCGAAGCGGTTCGCGCGGTACTGCGCGAAACACGCGGTCGAGAGCAGCCGCGACGCGGACCGACCGAGCTCGCTGTTCGAGGGGCTGGCCGGCGTCGTCGTGTTTTTGGCGGACACGCTCGCTCCGGAGACGTCGTGGTTCCCCGGGTTCGAGCTCCCCCCGCCGGGGTGACGTGAGTCGATCATGAAGAACGAGACGTGCGGCGTAGATTGATTTTTGTCGAAAAAAGTTCACCGGTCAGTTGAAAGGAGACGCGTTCAAATGTTGAAACTGAGCGGTGGGTCACCTCGAGAGTGCGGGACCTGTTGAGGAACACTTTGGTAGAAACTCTGTTATTCTTGGTGGGGTGGATGATTGATTGAGTCACTTTTTAGGGTCGTCGTCGTCGCAGCAGGAACCCCTTCCCCCCTCCTCCTCCTCCTCCGCTCAACACCTCGACGGCGTCGTCATCGACCCCCTTACCTCCGCCCCCGCTCACGAGCTGCGTCGCCGCGGTCGTCACCGAGCTCACCGCCGCCGTCGCGCGCGCGAACGCCGCGTTCGCGCCGACGCCCAACGCGGACGCGACGACCGCCGTCGTCTCCGCGACGCCCGCGCCGAGCTCGCTCGCGCGCGTTGTGACGCTCGCGGCGACGCTCCCGACGCGCCGCCAGAGCCCGTCGGCGGCGTCGGTCGCCGCGCCGAGGGAGGATTCGATCCCCGAGCCGGCTTCCCCGAGAAGGAATACGTAGTCCCGCGCTCTTCTCATCGTCACAGCGCGGAGAGCTCTTTCCCCGCGACGAATTCGATCACCTTCGGCACCGCCCCCTGGAGCGCCTTCGCGGCCGCGCCGAGGTTCTCCATGAACTCGTCCGCGGTGGGCTGGTCCCCGTCCACGATGTCCGTGATGGCCTTCACCGCGACGAACGGCACGCCGAAGAGCTCCGCGGTGTGCGCGATCCCGGCAGCCTCCATCTCCTTCACGCTCGCGTCGTTCGCCTTTAACGACGCGAGGTCCACCTCCGGGGCGTCCAAGGAGTTCCCGGTGCTCACGACGCCGTCTTTGAACCCCATCGCGGCTCTCAGCGCGGGCGTCGGGAACGCGTCGACGGCGCCGATCGCGTAGGTGTCGAACCCGGGAATCGGGATGCGCCGGTCGTGATTCTTGAACGCGCTCGCGAGGTAGACGTCCCCGATCGCGCCGCCCATGGCTTTGAACCCGCCCGCGGTCCCGGCGTTGACGAGAATGTCCGGTTTCAGCGCGAGGCAGATGCCGTACGCGGTCAGAGACGCGGGGACGGTGCCGACGCAGTCGACGCCGAAGGCGGCGGATTTCCCGTTCGTCACGACGTGCACCTTCGCGCCGTGCACGTCCCCGGAGAAGACCAACGCGGGGATCGGCCCGGGCAGCGGGCTCTCCCTGGCCTTGACGAGCTTCAGGTGCTCCACGAGCGGCGCGGCCTCCGCTTCCATGGCGATGATCACCGCGATCGTCCGGACGGGCGCCATGTCGGGCGCCGCGGACGCGTGTGAATCGACGCGTCGGGGAGGGCGAGCGCGAGGTTCTGTTTCCGAGGCGCACGTTTTTAGGTGTTCACGTTTTTCGCCGCCTGGCGGCGCGCCGCTGGCCGTTTTGATAGCAGTACGTTCGTACAGCTGGTGTCTATAGACAGGAGCTTTGCTCCAGTCTGCTAGACACACTTCAGAGTGCACACCTGTTCAAGCGAAACGGTTCGAGTCTTCTCTCCTCCGGTCTTCTATTTCAACTCTAACGCCCGTCGCGCAGGCCACCCGCCCGTCCTCTCCCTCTCCTTCGCGCGCACCGCGACGTCCCCCCCCCCCCCACCGACGCGCCAGTGCGCGGGCGCCCCCCCCCGCAGCCCGCCCACCGACTTGAACTCAGACGCCCGGCCCCCCCCCCTCGGGTTTCCCCCCAGCAGACCCACCGCGGC
>Ga0181561_10005809_pt1 | contig 10479 bp, 8 predicted proteins | sample 011ome_19_FD_133760 | JGI IMG/M metagenome (GOLD analysis project Ga0181561, IMG submission 133760) | Coastal salt marsh microbial communities from the Groves Creek Marsh, Skidaway Island, Georgia - 011510BT metaG (megahit assembly) | ecosystem: Environmental > Aquatic > Marine > Intertidal zone...
GAACGCCAGAAGACAATAGAAGACGGGGCGTATAGACTATGTATGACTGCACTATTTATGATAGAGCATAGGCTCTACGTATCTGTGCTACTTTAACGAAACGTACTAACTACCTTCCTGTGTTCGCGTAGTACGCGACGACTTCGGGAAGCCCCATGAGCTTTTCGATTAGCCCGGCGACGCGCGGGAACCTCGCCAGCAGATCGCCGTCGATGCCGTCGTTCGCGCCGCTCACCAGCCACTGCAGACGCGGGACGAACACGAAGTCCGCGATGGAGGGCTTCTCGGTGTTCGCGAGCCACCCCGTGGCGGAGTCCGCAAGCAGCGTCTCCAGGAATCGCAGGTGCCGCGGCAGCACCTCGTCGTTCAGGAGCTTTCGCACTTGGGCTCTGTAGTCCTCGCGGCCTTCGAAGTCGAAACCGAACCGCGGGCCGTACCGAGAGACGGAGATGCCGCAGAACATGTCCTCCTCTTCCGCGACGATCGCGTCGATGCGCGCGGCCGCGAGGGGGTCCGAGGCGGGGTGAAGGCCGCCGATCGTCCCGACGTATCGCAGGATGGCAGAGGACTGGGCGAGGAACTTACCCTCGCCGACATCCAGCGCGGGGACCTGGCCGTACGGGAGCTCGCCCTTGGCCTTCATCTCCGCGAACGTCTCGCGCGTCACCCGCACGTCCTCCAGCGGCACGCCCGCGACCGCCGCGCACAGGCGGATCGCTTCGGCTTTGCCGGGGATGTCGAAGTAGATGAGGCGCATCGTGCTCGTGTCTGTGTCGGGCCGTCCCGACGTTTCGAGATGCCAACCCGTTCGTTCGAAACGACGCGACCGGCTGGAAGATGGTCAAAAGGTGCGTGCACCTGCGCCGCGATGCCTCCCCGGCGCGCGGCGCCGAGCCGATTGGGCTTGGCGTGCGCGCTCTTCGCGGCGTGCGCGCTCGCTTCGGTCCCCGCCGGCGGCGGCTCGGCGCCCGCCTTCGTCGCCTCTCCCTCCGTCCCCGAGCGGCTGATCGGCTCGTCCTACGCGACTCTGCGCGTGCGACTCAGCGCGCCCGGTGTGGTGTACTACCTCGCGACGCCCCAGGACGACGCGGGCGCGCTCGCGGACGCCACGGACGACGGTCCGCACGTGGTCATCGCCAATGTCACCACGGACGAACGGCGAGCCGTGCCCACTCCCGAGGAGGTCCGGCTCGGCGTCCTGGCGTTTCTCAACGACACCGACTCGGACCCTTCCAACGATTCCGACGACGCGTCGTACGCGTTCGGGCGCGGCGCGCTCGCCGCCGGGACGCTCGACGTCACCGCCGCGGACGCCGTCTTCTCCGTGAACGTCACCGGCTTGAACCCGCAGTCACACAACGACCTCTGGGTCGTCGCCGCGAACGCCTCCGGGGTGGACGCCGCGCTGCAGACGCACGTCGCGCTGCTCGCCTTCCGCGCGCGCAAACTGCCCCCCGGATTCCGCGACGTCGCCGGCGAGGACGGCGCGGCGACCCCGACGCCCGCGCTGCACGTCGGCGCGACCGCCGCGAGCGTCGCCGCGGCGCTGGACGAGCCGGGGAACGTCTATCTCGCGGTGCAGAGCGCGAGCGCGCAGGCGCTGACGTCCGCGCAGGTCAGAGCGAAAGCGGCGGCGAACGAAAGCGGCGCGTGTTCGAAGCTGGTGCCGGCGGCGAACGTCGAGCACGTCGTGCCGGTCGGCTGCCCGGTGTTCAACCTGTCGCAGGCCACGTCGTACGCCGCGTACTTCGTCGTGGAGGGACTCGGCCTGACGTTCGTAACGCACGGCGAGCGCCCCCTCTCCGCCGCGCCCTTCGCGTGGCAGTTCATCACCGCGGACAACGCCGCGCCGCGCGGCGCCGCCGCGGCGGGCGCGGCGACGAGCGACGGCTTCGCGCTCTCCGCGACGAGCACGAAAAACGGCTTGGCGTATTTCGTCGTCGTCGCGGCGGGACACGCCACGCCCTCGTTCGAGGACGTCTTGCGAGGCGTGGGCGCGAGCGGCGTTGAGCCCGCGGCTATGGGATCGTTCGTCTTGACCGGCTCGGGCGGGAACGTCACCGGCGCGGAAGCCGCCGCCGCGTCGGCGCCGGCGAACGCCGCGAGCGGGTCGATCACGATCGCCGGTTTGAAATCGGCGACGGCGCACGACGCGCACGTCGTCGTCGTCGACGCGGGCGCGTTTTTCTTGGCAGCCGACGCGTCCGCCGACCGGTCGGACCCAGACACGGAAGCGGTCGCGCGCGCGGTCGATGAGGCGGCGGCGCCCAGGAACGTCAACGCCACGGTGCTCAGCGTGTGGAACGTCACCACGTCGACGTAGGGAGGTAGAAATGGAGTCTAGTCTAGTACGTAGCTAGTTATCTATGTCGGCGAAGTTTGCGCGACACCTCGAGCGGAGGTGCCCGACCCACAGCTTGGTGGTGCCACTCGAAGCGCTGTGGGTCACCACGTCTGCGCCGGACTCGACCGCGCCGCTCACCGGCGTCGGGCTCGCCCCGAGCACGACGAGCGAAAGAAGGACGCCGAGGCGACAGACGCGAAGCATGATTGATGTGTTGGACGAGCAAACGATTTTCGCGCGAGTTTGTCGTGAAAAGTGTGTCGAAAAACTCGTTGAAAAACCCGACTCGGCGCCGGCGGCAGTCCGCGCCGCGCCCAGCTCGAGCGCCATGGAGTGGACCACCATCGAGTCCGACCCCGGGGTGTTCACCGAGCTCATCTCGGAGATGGGGGTGCAGGGCGTGCAGGTGGAAGAGCTGTACTCGCTGGACGAGGACACCTTGCAAGCCATGGCGTGCGTGGAGATCCCGAACCGTCGGATCGCGCGATGCGCTTTTCTTCGCCCCCGTCCGCCACGCGCGCTCCTCGCGTCGTTGACACACGCGTCCCCGTTTCCCCCCGCGACAGGCCCGTGTACGGCTTGATCTTCCTGTTCAAGTACAACGGCGAGAAGCCCACGGCGCCCGTTTCCGAGGACGCGAACGCCGACGGCGTCTTCTTTGCCAGCCAGGTGATCCAGAACGCCTGCGCGACGCAGGCGATCCTGTCCATCCTGATGAACTGCCCGGACGCCGTGGCGCTGGGCGACGAGCTGGCGAACATGCGCGAGTTCACGCGCGAGTTCGACGCGGACCTGAAGGGCCTGGCCATCAGCAACTCGGAGAAGATCCGCGCCGCGCACAACTCGTTCGCCAGACCGGAACCGCTCGTCGGCGAACGAACCGCGGATCCGGAAAACGCGGAGGACCTCTTCCACTTCGTCGCCTACGTCCCCGTGAACGGCGCGCTGTACGAGCTGGACGGGCTGCAGCGCGGCCCCATCGCGCACGGCGCGTGCGGCGAGTCGGACTGGCTCGCACGCGCGTGCCCCGTGATCCGCGAGCGCATCGAGCGGTACGCCAGCTCGGAGATCCGGTTCAACCTCATGGCGCTGGTGCGGGACAGGAAAGACGCGTTGGAGGAGAAAATCGCCGCGGCGACGGCGCGCGTGAACGACGAGTCGCGCGAAAGCGCGCTCGGCGACGCGGAGCGCGCGGAGCTCGCCGCGAACGCGCACGCGTGGAAAGAAGAGCTTTCGCGTGAGACCGAGCGCCGAGCTGTGTGGCGGGACGAAAACATCCGGCGGAAGCATAACTACATACCGTTCATCTTCAACCTGCTGGAGGCGTGCGCGGAGCGAGGCGCGCTGACGCCGCTCGTCGACCGCGCGTGCGGGCGCGTCGAGTAGCGCGCGCGAGATCCATTTCAGAGATGATGCGAGTGTCATGGTAATGGACCATGGTACATAATACATTCGAGTCCTGGATGATATCTCCTCGCTCGTTTGTGAGCATCGCGTCACTCCAAGACGAGTCTATCCACCGCCGGTCGCGAGGCGGGAATCGGGTTCCGGCGGCGCCGCGCCGCGACGGACTGACTGGGGCCGGTTTCGGATAGACTCGTCGCGGAGGATAGACTCGTCTTCGCAAGCCTCCTCGCGCCCGCGGCGGCGCGCCCCGGCGGGCGCCTCGGCCCGCCCGGCGCTCCGGGCGGCTGCGGCGCGAAGCGCGGGGGGGGGGGCTTGGGCGCCGCCGGGGGTTGCGGCGCGAACCGCGCGGAGGCGCGCGGAGGAGCGTCCCGCTCGTCCGACGAACCGTTCGCCGCCGGGTCCCGCTGACTAAACGGGTTTTCGCTGACTAAACGGTCCGGGTCCCGGTCGCCGCCGCGGCGCTCCGCGGCGAGCCGCGAGAACGTCTCCGCCATCTCGATCTTCCATCCGCGGAGCTGGTCCAGCACGTCCACCTCGAGCCCGTCCGCGCTCCCCGAAGTCGCGTTTCGCGCTTCGTTCGTTTCCAAACCCTCCGCGTCCGAGACGCCTTTCCGCGACGCCGCGCGCCGCCGCCGCGAAAGCAGCGCCGCGGGGTTGCCCACGAGCGTGCCCTCGCCGCGCGTCAGCGCGCTCGCGGCCTCGTCCCCCTCGTCCCCACAGTCGTCGTCGTCCTCGTCGCCCGTCGCCACGCCGGCGCGCGTCTCCTTCACGCGGTTCTTGCGCCAGAACAGCGAGTCCAGCCGGCCGAACGAGGACGACGCCGACCCGTCGCCGGAAAACGCCGTGCCCGGCCTCGAGCCCGCGCCCGAGCCGAGCGAGCGCCCGGTGCTCGGGCGCTCGCGCGACCCGGGACGCGACAGCGAGGCGGTGCCCGGGCGAGACGCCGTGCCTGGCCGCGAGGCGCTGCGCGTCGCAGACCAGCTCGCAGCCGTGCTCGGCCGCGACAGCGTTCCCGCGCCGCCCGCCGCGCCGGAGCCGATTCGTTCCGACGCGGAGAGAGACCCGGAGGAGCCCCACGACCCGAGCGACGCCGCCGTGCTCGGGCGCGACAGCGTTCCAGAGCGTTCCGAGGGAGCACCGAGAAGGGGGGAGGCGCCTCCCCGCGCGCCAGACCCCGCCGTGCCGCGGATAGACGCGCCCAGGGAGTGGGCGCGCGCCAGCGCTCGCGCGGTGCCGGGCCGCTCGAGTTTTCCGTTTCCTTCACCGTTTCCTTCTCCGCTTCGTCCTCCGCGCGGATGCGCATCGGCGTCGGCGCCCGGCGCGCCTCCCAGCGCGCCTCCCAGCGCCTCGTCGGCGAGCGCCACGCGCAGCTCGCCCGTGGCGTCGTCCCGGGTCGTGACCGCGTCCGGGTCGTCGATGCCCACGGCAGCGTACTTGATCCCGTCCGCCACGAGCTCGAGCTCTTTGAAGCGCTCCGCCGACGGCGCCGCCGCCGGCGGCGCCTCCGCCCCGGCCGCGGAGTTCTTCGACACGGGCGCCGCGCGGTCCGCGTCCGTGACGGGCGCGTCGTCCAGCGTGCGCAAGCGCTTCACCGCGACGCACACGTCACGCCGGTACGAGGCGCGCTTCGCGATGGGGTTGCCTTCCAGACTGAGCTCGCGCAGCGCCGGGCACGCGTTGAGGTAGTCGGGCGCGTCCTCGTCTTCGACTCGGTTCGCCTCCAGGTCCAGCACCTCGAGGAAATCCAGCTCCGCGAGCGGGCCCACGTCCTTGATGTCGTTGAAGGAGGCGTACAGTTCCGTGAGGCGCACCAGCGAGGCCACGCCGGACAGGTCCTCCACGCTGGCGCGCGCGATCCACAGCACGCGCAGGCTCTGGAACCTCGACCCGAACGCGCGCATGGTGGGCACGATGCTGGTGTTCATGCGGAGCTGCGCGAGTCGGGGAATGAGCTCGCCCACGGCGCTCAGGTCCTCCTCAGCGGCGTCCGCGCGCATTTCTAGGGATGTGATCGTGCCCAGTGACTCGACGTCGCAGCCGGCGAGCGCGGAGAGGTGCGCGGGGGTGAAGCACGACTCGGGTGCCAGATCCATGGAGGCGACTTCGACGCCGAGCGTGGCGATGTCGAGGTCCGCGTCGGAGTCCGCGTCGGAGTCGCCGGGGGCGAGCGCGCTCGCCCTCGCGTCCGCGTCCATGAGATCGTCCACGGGATGGTGCTCAGACGCGTCGTCATCGTAGATCTCATCGTCCAGAAACGTCTCGTCGTCCATGGTCAACGACCTCGGCGCTTTTATGGGCACCCTCGATGTGCCGATCCGGTCTGTCTCTCGTCTCCCGTCGCCCGGCGGAGACGCGACCGACCGGGGAGAGACGGGCGCCCGAGGAGGCCCGTCGAGACTTCCCCGGGAGTGAAGCGGACCGGACACTCTCCGAGCGCACTCCCGCGGGCAACCTCTCGGCCCGACGCCGCGTTGGTCGCAGTGCGAGAGCGTTCCCCTCGATGACTTTCCAAACGAAGCGGCATTTTTGGTGAGGCTTCAAACTTCTGAGCTGAAAAACGCGCGTTTGCGCGCGAGGCTCGAACCGCGCGATTGCCGAGTCGAGACGGAGCTTTTGCGTGCATCTACGGGACTGTAGTACGTGCTCACACTGTTCCTCTACTTTACATCCATACTATCACGTCGAGACACGCGGCAGCGCGAGTCGCGGCATCGCGCCCGTTCGCGGCGTCTCTCGTCACGATTTTTCGGGGGGCGGCGTCGCGGGGTGCACGATTTCGGGCGCCTGCGGCGGGCGCGTCTGCACCGCGGTGGCCATGGGGAACCCGTCGTGCACAACGTGCTGCTGGCCGTTTGGTTGCGGGTACATCGGAACGTACTGCGGCGCGGGGCTCCACTGTTGTCGCGGGTGCATCGGGTGCGCCATCCCCAGCGCGACGAGCCGCTCATCCTCGAGGTCGTCCCGCGCGCGGTTCGCCTTTTTCTTTCTGTGCGCCCACAAGGAACACGCGGTGAACGGCACGCCGACGCCGAGGAACACGGAGGACAAGAACCCGTGGTTGAAGTACGCGTTGTTTCCGCCTTCACTGAAACATGGGGTGTTCTCGTAGGACCAGGGGAACGGGCTCCACGTACCCGTGTACCTCGCGCACCCCGTCATCATGAGCCCGTACAGGAGAAGGCCGACGAACAAGACGAACACGCTCGCCGCGAGCGTCGCGGGGTGCTCGAGGAAACGCCTCGCGCCTCTCCCGCAGCAATGGTAAAGGGGCAAGGAACACGAGATGCCTCCCCCGAGGCATACGGGGCAGCAGAAACAGCTCACGCACGCCCCCATGGTGAGGCGTGGTGTGGCGGGGCGGTGGCTCGACAACGGTACTACGACGGTGACGAAAATCTGTGCACACGTGGCAATAAAGTTGGGGATTTCGGTTTTCCACCTCGTCACGACGAGCAGTTCGCGACGCGCGTTCTCGGCTGGCGTCGATGGTCAAGACGTACGTCCAGACCGTGTGTTTGCGTGAGGGTACCGAAGATGAGTACCGGGCGTACCACGCGGACTGTTGGCCCGCGGTGGTGCGCTCGCTCGCCGACGTGGGGGTTTTGCAAATGGAAATATTTCTCACGCCTGGTGATCCGCTCTCGCGCCTGGTGATGATCATGAAGACGACCGACGCGTTCGACCCCGCGGTGGACTTCCCCAGGCACGCGTCCTCCTCCCCGATCGTGGTCGAGTGGGAGGCGCGCATGAAGGCGTTCCAGACCCCCGCCCCCGAGGCGGAGCAGGGCGAGTGGTGGTCCCCGGTGGAGCGAGTGTTCGATTTATCGGCGCAGCTGGCGAGCGCCGGCGCGAGGGCGGGGTACCGGGTCCCCGAGGGATGAGCGCGCGAGTCACGCGCGGGGCGAGTCGACGCCGTCGTCGTCGCTCGATAGGTCGCGATAGCAGATGGGTACATGTCATACGTAGTATTAATATGAGAGATGAACGCTACTAGCTAGCTAGATACGTCGCGCCGGGAGCGACGCGCTTTCTCGCGGGCCGAGGCGGGGGGACATCCGTCACGGTTTGCTCGCGTCGGCGGACCCGTACCCCGCCGTCCCCTCCTCCTCGCGCGCCTCCTCGATCCCCACCGCCTCCGGCGCGAAGAGCCCCGCGGTGGCGAGTCCGCGCTTGAGCGACTTGGAGAAGAACAGCGACTTCTTCGCCGGCTTCTCGCCCTCCTTGGGCGAGAGCGCGCGCCGGAGCATGGCGATCTCCGTCGCGCCCAGCGACCGGAGGTTCTCGCGGATGGACGCCGAATCCGCGTGGCCCGACCCGAACAGGTCGAACCACTCCGTGGCGGAGATGAGCCCGTCCGCCTCGCCGTCGCCCGCCTGGCTGCCGTCCACGTCACCGCACGCCACGATGTACGACGCGAGCGCGCGCAGGTCGTTCTCGTCGCTCTGCCCGTTCGGACCCTGCGCGGCGCGCAGCGCGTCCACCAGCTCCTCCTCCGAGATGCTCCCGCTGCGGTCGGTGTCCAGCCGCTCGAAGGCGTGGCTCGCCACGATGGACTGCACGGCGAACCGCGCGTACTCGCGCTCGTACTCCACCTCGTGCTCGCCGAACTCCTTGTACACTCGGCTCTTCGTGCCCAGCAGCGTGAACGCCACGAAGCGCATCACGATGTTACTGAAGCTGAGCAGCAGGAACGCCTGCACGAACGTCTCCAGGATCAACGCCGCGTCCAGGCGCGAGATGACGCCGCCCGAGTTGACGCTGACGCGCACGCCGTTCTGCGACCGAAGCACGTACGCGCTCGAGCCGTCCGGTCGGCTCGCGAGGTGAATCACGCTCGACTCGTCCACCCGAGAAGACCGTGTCGTGCCCGTGACGTGCGTCCCGACGACACCGGACGCGCCGAGCCCCTCTCGTTTGCCGTCGCGACGGCTCGGCGCGACTCGGGTCCGCGACTCGGTTCCAAAAAACCGAACGGGCCCGTTGAACCACCAGCCCGTTCGCGCGCCCACTCGCGCGGTGGGTTCCTCGACGCGCTCCGCGGACGCCACCTCGGTCCTACCCGCATCCACGAGCTCCAGCGTCACGACGCACACTCGCGGGCCTTCGTCCAGCGACACGCGCTCCTCCAGCCCGGGCGCCTGGTGGAAGTTGTAGTAGTTGAACGACGCCTCGACGCGCACGCCCGTCACGCGCCGGCTCGCCTCGCCCTCCTCCAGTGGCTCGTCGAGGTCGACGTCGAGCCACTCCAGGAGCTTCGCGACGGGGATCTTGACGTCCTCGCCTCGGCCGAACGTCGCGAGCGTCTCCTCCTCGTTCCCGCTCACGCGCACGTGCGTGACGTCGGGAACGGTCGCGCCCTCCAGGAACCTCGACTCGAACGTGTGGCTGGCGGCGAACGTCAAGTGCTCGGCGCCGACGATGAACTTGCTCGCGACGCGTTCGCAGAAACACGACCCGAACTGCGTCCGGAACGTCGTCTCCGCGGTGTCCTCGCAAAACGCCTCCATGCCGATCGCCGCGAAGCTCGCGTAGTCGCACGCGTCGTACGCGACGTTCGGCTCGACGTCGCGGCGCGCCACGAACACGTCGCGCTCGGCGGTGACGAAAAGCGCGTGCGAGTCGCCCACCACGGCGGCTTCCTCACGCGCGACGTACTTGCACTGGATGTCCTCGAACGCCAGCGACTCGCCGTCGCCGTCCAGCACGGTATCGAACGACCGCCCCGCGTCGTCGCAGTACCCGGCGGCGGTCCCCGTCGATCCTTCGCCGCCCAGCCTCGCGCCGGCTTCGGGGACGGCCGCGCGGCCGGCGAACACGTCGCTCTGCGCGCCGGCGTAGTCGAACACGCCGAGCTCGCCGTCGTACTCGGAGGACGCCCAGAGCTCGAAGTCCGCGCTCGGCGCGCTGTTCGCGAGGTACAGCTCCGTGGTGAGCAGGGAGCTGAGGATCCACCACAGGATCACCGCGCACACCACCTTGTACGGGATGCCCTGCGTGTGTGGTGGCGAACGCGATGGCCGGAAGCGGAGAAAAGGGAGAGGTTAGCGCGCTGCTTCGGTGTCGCGCCCGACGCGAGCGTTCGGCCGTCTCGCGAGGCCGCGGCTCGACGGCGGACGCGGGTTCGGGGATGCCGAGAAAACGAACGCCTTGGCGAGAAGCGCGGGCGCGGGCGCGCTCGCGCACCAGTCGCCAGTCCACGAACGTGATGGAGCGCTCCGTGGTGAACGAGCATAGCTCGTGCCATATGTGCGAGAGGCGCATCGCGACGGACGACGAGGCCCCGTGGCCTTCGCGCCAAGCCCAATGGCAGGCAGGCAGCCTGAAGGAACGAGCGACTCCCGAAGAAGTTCGGTGGGTGTTGATGAAAGTCTGCCCGTACGGCGTAGTTGCGGTTCGAAAAAATTACATCTCCAGAACGCACATCGCGTGACTGTTTGCTCATACGATTTTCGGAAATTTCATTTAAACCCTCGTTAGACCGTGCTTTCCTTCACTGACTCGCGCGAGTCTGACTCGGAAAAAATTCGCCGGTTCGGCAGCTCGGAAGAAGGTCGGGTCGGCATCAAACCGTCGTTAGACCGTCATTTCCTTCACTGACCCGCGCGGGTCTGACCCGCAAAAAATTTTACTTTACCTTTTGCTTACTCGTCCCGCAGAGGACTCGCCCAAACTCGTATGAAGACAGTCTCGTATTTCCGCAATTTTCCGCGGATCGACCCAAAAGAGTC
>Ga0181561_10005811_pt1 | contig 10479 bp, 5 predicted proteins | sample 011ome_19_FD_133760 | JGI IMG/M metagenome (GOLD analysis project Ga0181561, IMG submission 133760) | Coastal salt marsh microbial communities from the Groves Creek Marsh, Skidaway Island, Georgia - 011510BT metaG (megahit assembly) | ecosystem: Environmental > Aquatic > Marine > Intertidal zone...
CCTGCTTTGCGACACGGGGCGCGTCCCCGAGGCGGCGTTCATGGCGCGCGCGTACGCGCCGTCGCGCGTCTCGGGCGTCGTCGCGCTGTGGAAGGAAAACCTCGCCGCGGTGAACAAGAAAGCCGCCGAGGCGTTGGCGGACCCGGCGGAGTACAAGAACCTGTTCCCGGACTTCGACGAGGCGCTGCGTCTGGAGGAGGGCGCAAGAGCGCGAGCGGCCGCGCCGAGGAAGCCGGCGAGCGCGTTCCTGAGCGCGACGGAGGGGGAAGACCCGGAGGGGGAAGACCTCGCCGAGGACCTGAAAGCGCGCGCGCGCGTGGCGGAGCCCGAGCCGGCGGCGCGCGAGGCGGCGCCCGAGCCGGCGGCGGCGGCGGAACCCGCGCCGGAACCGGAACCCGAGCCCGAGCCCGAGCCCGAGCCGGAGCCTGAGCCCGAGCCTGAGCCTGAGCCTGAGCCCGAGGCGGCGGTCGAGGAGGCTGGGGCGGCGGGCGGCGACGACGACGACGACGACTGGGGACTGCAGGACTGACGCCTGCGCGAGTTGCGAGTTCTACGTTTTGTTTCGAAAACGAATCTCCGACACTCGAGCTCGAGCTCTCTCTTCGCAAATCGACACGAATAATCGCTCCCGAAAATAGCGTTAGAGGCCGCGGCCTTCCCAAACCCTGTCGAGAGCCGAGCGGTCATTGCGATCGGCGTCGTATCGCCGCGAGCCGTCGCGCGAAAGCGCAGCTCAGTGTTCCCACCGCGTCCTTCGACGCGAACGAACGACTCGGACGGTCCCCCCTCGCCCGAATCGGCGCGTCCACCGACCGAAAGGGCAGCGCGGCGTTCGAACATTATCCGTCGCGTGCGGCGCAGAGGCTTTTTCGAAGCCAGAGACGCGCGCGGCGCGGAGGGTGTTGTTGACCTCGACGTGCCGTAGCCGCCGCCTCGACTCGCCGCGATGTTCGGCACCTGGTTCGGCGCGGAGGAGAAGGATCCCGCCGCGGCGGCGCCTTCGAACGGCGCCGTGTTCCACGAGTACCCCCACCCCGAGGACTGGCGCGACACCGTGGACGCGCTGGTGGGACGTTTCGGGCCTGACGGGGAGGAGATCCCGGCGGACATGTGCCCGTGTGGCAACCGCAAGGCCACCGCGCGCCGCTTCCTGGTGGCGCGCAAATACAAAATCGACGACGCGGAGAAGATGCTGCGAGACACCATCGCGTGGCGGCAGACCGTCGCCGTCGGCGACAGCGCCGGCGTCGACGGCGTGCTGGGCGCCAAGCCGCGGTGGGACCTCCTCGCCGAGAACCGCAAGATCATCCCCGCTTCGCCGTTCCACGGGTACACCAAGCAGGGCTACCCGGTGTACATGCTGCGCCTGGGCAAGGGCGACGGTGCGCTCGCCGCCAGCTCGCTGGAGGAGTGTCACGTGTACTGCTCCATCGTGCGCGGCGAGCACCTCGTGAAGGTGGTCGTGCCGGAGGCGCAGAAGCGGCACCTCGCCAACGGCGGGCGCCGGGGGATGGAGGCGCGGATGCGCGAGGCGGCGCGCGAAGCCGGCGACGCGGTGAGCGACGCGCCGGAGGACGGTTCGTACCCGGAGGACGACGAGCACGACATCATGGACAAGCAGGTGGTGATCGTGGACCTGGAGGGGCTCGGGATGTCCGCGCTCAGGTGTCTGTACGTGTTCAAGGTGATCAACTCGGTGGCGTCGTACAACTACCCCGAGCTGAGCAAAGCCATCTACGTGCTCAACTCGCCCAGCGTGTTCGACTACCTCTGGTCCGCCGTCAAGCCGCTGCTCGCCGCGCACACGCAGTCCAAGATCCGGATATTCCAGAGCGGCCCGGAGCAGTACAAGGCGCTGCAGCAGCTCTTCGAGGACGCGGACATCCCCGACTACCTCACTCCGCAGGTGGAGGGCGAGCAGACCAAGGGGCGCGTCGGGAGCGTGACGAGCGTCGAGGAGCCGGATTTCCGCCCGGAGGGCGTTAAGGCGATGGACGAGTGGATCGAGGGGCTGTCGGAGGCGGAGGACAAGAAGTGCCCGTTCCCGAGCGAGTGAAAGTACGGGCGCGTCTTTACGCAAATACGTACACGTAATATTTTAAACCATCTCCTCTTCTACGGAGTATAACCGGCCAAAAAAAACGCGGAACCGGGACGAACACGCCGAGGACGAACGCGCTGGTCCTCTTTATCACACGAATATAGGTATCTATCGAAAACACCGAGAGTTCGCGTCACTTCCGCGCGCGCATCAGCCGCGCGGCGCGCTTACTGACGAGCAGCTCCTCTTCCAACTCCGCGACGCGCGCGCGGAGCGACGCGATCGTGTCTTGGTTTTCGTCGGTTTTTTTCCCCTCCGTCTCCGTTCCCGCCTTCGCGTCGTCGTCCCGCCGCAGCGCGTCCATCGCGCCGGACGCGGCGTCTCGGACGGCGGACGCGCGCAGCGCACGCAGCGGCCGGCCGCACACGGTCATGCCCAGCGTCTCGAGCACGAAGTGCAGCCGTTCCGGGTCGAAGAGGTACCAAAACGCCACGAGCGCCTCCAGCGCGGACGCCTCTTTGTGCGCCTGGCTCTTGTGTCCGCTTCGGGACTCGTGTCCGAAGTCCCGCCCCCACTTCAACACCGACAGCTCCTCCGGCGAGAGCACGTCACCGTCCACGAGGCGCATCAGGTGCCCGTGCATCGCCACGGAGGAACACCAGCCGCGCTTGGTCGCCTCCATCGGACGCAGCGCGACGTTTTTCGTGCCAGCCTTGGCGTGTTCCGTCGCCTTGCGCAGGATCATGTGTTGCCGCGAGTACACCTCCCACACGGCGTCGCCGAGGTAGGTGTACGCCAGGGCCACCGCGGGACCCCGATCGCGAAGCGCCTGCGGGAGCGGGGCGAGGCCGTCGTCGGAGCTCTCCACGCGTCGGAGCTTGTCGTCCAAACACGCCACGCTCCGGCCCCCGGAGAGCTTACCCGACTTGGCCGGTTTCTTCTTGGAGGTTTTGCTTCCCGCGATGATGGGGGAGACGGAACCGGTCACGCTCCTGACGAAGGTTCTTCCGCGTGTCGGGATCCAGCGACACGGTCTGCTCGTCAACGCCGACGGCGTCGCGACCGCGCGCATGGAGGCCATGTCGCGCCGACGCGCGAGCGCGTGTGGAGAAAGAGGCGAGCCTTACGTACGCACTTTTTCCCTCGATTTTTGTGTTTTTAACTCAATAATTCAACATCGGCTCCACCTAGTGCGAGGTCGCGCGGGAACGCCGCATGGCTCCCGACAGCACGGACGTCGCCGTGGCGATGGACGTCGAGGGCGACGCGCTGGCGACGAAGCGCGTCGTGCTGGACAGCGGCACTTCGATCAGCGTCGAGCCCCTGTACGGCGTGAAGGGTACGCGCCGTGTCCCACGATCGCCCGCCTGTTTTCCCCGCGCGACGAACCCTACTCGCGGTCTCCGCGCGCCACGCCCACGGCTGACCCCTGTTCTCCCCGCGCCGCGACACCCGCGCTCTCGCACCCGCGTTCCCGTCGACACCAGGCGAGGACCCGCTGTGCTACCTGCTCGAGATGGACGGACGCAAGATCCTGCTGGATTGCGGGTGGGACGACCGCATGGACACGCAGGCTCTGGAGCCGCTGCGGCGGATCGCGCCTCTCGTTGACGCGGTGCTCATCTCGCACCCGGACACCGCGCACCTCGGCGCGTTGCCCTACGCGTTCGGCACGCTGGGCATGGCGTGCAAGGTGTACGCGACGCTGCCCGTGCACAAGATGGGCATGATGTTCATGTACGACCAGTTCCTGGCGCGCGCCGCCGAGGGCGACTTCGACCTCTTCTCGCTCGACGACGTGGACCGCGCGTTCGGCGCGTTCGTGCCCGTGCGGTACGCGCAGCACTCCGCGCTCGCTTTCCCGACTCGAAACGCGAACGGCGCGGACGGTGGCGATGGGGCGAGTGGCGAGGAGACGCGAGGAGACGCGCGAGGAGACGGTTCCGACGGTTCCGGCGCGAATGACGAAAAAAAAAGTTCATCCGCGCGCGATACGCGAGACGCGCGTGCGTACGCGGTTTCCGGGATCACCGTCACCGCCTACGCGGCGGGGCACACGCTGGGCGGCGCTGTGTGGAAAGTGCACAAGGACGCGGAGGATGTGGTGTACGCGGTGGACTACAACCACAGGCGCGAGAAGCACCTGAACGGCACGACGCTGGACGCGATCAACCGACCGTCTCTGCTCATCACCGACGCGTTCAACGCGCGCGGCGAGCCTCCCCCCAAGTCCCGGGACGACGACCTGATGCGCGCCGTGCTCCGCGCCGTGCGCTCGGACGGCAACGTGCTGGTTCCCGTAGACCCCGCGGGCAGAGTGCTGGAGCTCCTGCTTTTGCTGGAGGAGCGCTGGGCCAAGCAGCAGCTGGGCGCGTACCAGCTCGTGCTCCTCACGACGGTGGCGTACAACACCATGGAGTTTGCGCGGTCGCACCTCGAGTGGATGGGCGAAAACGTCGGGCGGAACTTTGACCGCGACCGCCTCAACGCCTTCAACACGCGCTACCTCACGCTGTGCCACTCCCTGGAGGAGCTGCGGAACTTAAGGCCGGGCCCGAAGGTCGTGTTGGCGTCGTTCGGGTCCCTCGAGGCGGGGCCCGCGCGCGCGCTCTTCGCGGAGTGGGCGGAGGACCCCAAGAACCTGGTCGTGCTCGCGGGCCGCGGCGCGCCGCACAGCCTGGCGCGCCGCGTGCGCGCGCTCGCCGAGCAGCCGCCCGGCGCGCGGAAGCCGCTCGAGGTGGCCGTGTCGCGGCGCGTGCTCCTGGACGGCGCCGAGCTCGAGGCGTGGCGCCTGAAGCGCAAGGACGAGCGCCTGAGCAAGCAGGCGCTCGCGAGCGCCGAGGCGGAGAGGAAGCGGGAGGAAGAGGCGGAGAAGACGAAGGAAGTGGACGAGAAGATGGAGGTTGACGAGAACGAGGCGACCCAGACGGAGGAGCCCGCGGCGGCGGCGGCGGCGGAGTCGCTGCTCGGCGTCGCGCAAATCTCGGGCGCGGGCACGCGCGCCGCGGAGCTGCGCCGCCGGCGGTGCCTGATCGATGGGTTCGAGGTTCCCGCGGACGCGACCGCGCCCATGTTCCCGGACGAGGTCTGGGACCCAGACGTGGACGACTTCGGCGAGGCGGTGGACGCCGACGCCTTCGCGCGCGCCGTGGCGCAGTCGACGAAAGCCGCCGGCGCGTCCGACGCCGCCATCGCGCAGGCGGAGGGCGGCGTGAAGGCGGCTGTGGACGCCGCGGGCGCCGCGCGCGTCGCCGCGCAGCCGAAGGCCATACCCCCCCCCGCGCCGCCGCCCATGCCCGAGGAGGTGCCCTCCAAGATCGAGTCGAGCGTGAAAAACGTGCACCTGCGCGCCGCCGTGCACTGCTGCGACTACGAGGGCCGCGCGGACGGGCGCTCGGTGAAGACGCTCGTGGCGCGCGTCGAGCCGCGCCGCGTCGTGCTGGTGCACGGCACGGAGCAGGACACGGCGTTCCTGCGCGAGACGCTGCGCACGTCCATGCCCGGCGTGGAGGTGGACGCGCCGGGCGCGGGCGACAAGGTGGAGTGCACGTCGGACACCGCCGCGTACAAGCTCGAGCTGTCGCAGGAGCTGCTGCAGCGCACGCGCCTGCGCGACTGCGCGGGGTACCAGGTGGGCTGGGTGGACGGCGTGGTCGGGTTCGCGCCGGGCGCCGCCGGCGAGGACGTGCCTGTGCTCATGGCGCCGCCGAAGGAGGCGGTGGATGCGGGCGGCGAGGGCGGCGGCGATGTTTCAACATCGCCCGCCACGCCTTCGCGCGGCGAGGACGTGTCTTTGACGGCGGCGGCGGCGGCGGCGGTGGCGGTGGCGACGGCGGCTTCCAAGGAGCGTCGGCAGAGCGCGTTCGTTGGCGACTTGAAGCTCACGGACTTCAAGATCGCGCTCGCGTCCGCGGGTGTCGCCGCGGAGTTCCGAGGCGGCGCGCTGGTGTGCGCGGGGGGGACGGTGTGCGTCCGCAAGTCCGCCGAGTCGGAGAACCTGCAGGTGGAGGGCGCGCTCTCCGACGCCTTTTACCGCGTCCGGGACATTCTCTACGCGTCGTACCAGATTTAATATCTACTACAAGAACGCGACGCGTGCGACGAAAAGCACGCGATTCGTACCGCGCTCCGCGATTTCGATTACCACGACGTCTTCTTCGCACCTCACAACGACGCATCTGCACGACTCGCTCGAGAGCTTCATCTTTAATCACCAGAGCTTCTCAGAGCGCTCCGAAAACGCACGAACGCGTCTCACGCGTCTCACGCGCCTCGCCGGTTTTTCTTCGCCTCGGCCACGATCGCCTCGAGCCGCGCGTTTCCCGCGCGCGTTTCTTCGACGCGCGCCTCCGCGCGCTCGCGCGTTCGGTCCAACGATTCGATCGCGAGCGTTTCTCGCCACGCGCGATCAGCGTTCGCCGCCAGCCGCTCGAAGCTCTCGTGGATCACGGTGAAGTGCCTGAACGTCTCCGCGCTGATGGCGTCCCCGGCGACCGCGGCGCGGTACAGAGACGCATCCACCAGCGCGTGCGAACGCGCCAACGCCGCGCGCGACGACGCCAGAGCCCCCGCGGCGGCGCGCGCCTCGCGTCGCGCCGCGCGCGCCTCGCCGGCTTGCTTTTCGACGCCGCGCGTGAGCTCGGCGACGCGCGCGAGTACGGCCGTCGCGGAAGGGACGTCGGCGTACTCATACGGCGCGTCGCGTTCCGCGGTCCGCGACGCCGATGTCGTGTCGGTTCCGCTCGCGTGGCGAGAAACGTTCGAATCGGAAGCGCGCTTCCGACGCGCGCTCCTCGCGGCGTACGAGGCGTCCAGCAGAAACGCGCACGTGTCGCGCGCCGTCGCCTCGGCGGGGACGAGCACGTCGACGCACGTCCACTGTTTCGTTTCCCCCAACACGTCGGATTCGGGCGCGGCGCCCTCGGACCGCGCGAGCGCGTTCAGGCGCGCGGCGAGGACCTCGCACGCCCGGATGCGTGCCGTGGCCTCGGCTGGGTACGGCTCAGGCGAGGGCGAGACCGTCCCGGTCCCCGCTGCGCCTTCGCTAGACGCGTCGAGTGCGCGGAGGCACGACGCGCACATCGCGGGGAGCGCGTTTTCCGTGACGACGTCCGCCATGGAACGCACGTTCGCGGGAATCGAGCACCCGACGCGACCGAGCGCGAGCAGCAACAGGCGGTCCGCGTCTTCCATCGTGTACGATTGTCCCGCCGCCCTCAGCGCCCGATGGACTACCGTCACGCGCAGTCGCCCTCGCGCGTGACGGAGTGCTGTCGTTCGTCGACGATTCGTGAAGATTCGGGAAGCGATTCTCTCGTCTGTTTGTTGTCAAAAAAAAAGAAAAAAAAGATGGAGTCCGTCGCGCGAAACGCGCGCCGTCGCCGCGCGCGCGTCGCGCGAAGGGAGGTCGCGTCCGCGGATACGACTACGCGCATAGGCTACCTACTGGTACATTAAAACGGAGCCTCCGCGACCTGGCGAGCGCGCGAGTTCTTCTCGGGCGAGCCCTTTCCCGCGCCGCGTTTGGGCAGCGTCGCGAGCGTCGAGCCCTTCGCGGCGGCGGGCAGATCCGTGAGCTCCGCCTCCTCGATGTCAAAAGGCCTCGGCGCGGGTTTCGCGACATCTCGCGTGTGCTGCTTCAGGCGGGAAAACGCCGGCCCGCCGCTCGGCGCGCGCCGGGCGCCCCACCGGACGCCGCCGGGGCCGCCGGCTTCGGCGCCGCTCGAAAAGAACCACCCGCGCGTGCACGTCCACGCGGCTGCCACCAGGCTCCCCGCGACCAGCGCCTGCGCGCAGAAGATCCACAGCGTCCCTCCAGTCTCGCGGTCGCTCCGGGTGAACATGCGGCGCGGGTCGGTCCTATTCTCAGCGCCGGCGCCGCCAAACGCCTCGGCGGCGTGCGCCTTGACGACGTCGATCGTCTCGCGCGCCGTCGCCGTGGCGTTGCGGGGCACCGGTTGCGGGGACTCGGCAGCCGCGTCGGCGGCGGTCACGGCGGCGGCAGCCGCGCTACCCGCACCGCTCCCTTCGGCGGTGACGGCGACACCGCTTCCTACCTCACTCTTTTTTGTACCTCCAGAGCTCTCCTGGACGCTCGCGCACGCCGCCGCCGACTCGGGGGTCACCAGCCGCGCGTTTTTCGCGAGCGCGTTTTTCGACACGGCGACGAAATCGGCGAAACGGTTTTCCCGGTCCGCGTCTTCCTCCGCGTAGAAGCATCCGCCGGCCATGCCCCGCCACGCCTTGGCGTCCGCGGGGCACGTTCCCTCGGGCGTGTCCCGCACCGCGCCGCACGCGGCGGGCAGGGAAAAGCACGCCACGCCGTTCCAGCGCGCGGCGCACACGACGCGCGCGCCCATATACGCCGCGCTCGCGGCGACCTCTCCGTTCTCGCCCAATCTCGGCGCCCCGAGGCGATCCGGACGCGTGCACACCCCGACGACCGACGCCGCCGCGCCGAAGGAGGGCACGTGCGCGTGCGCGCAGTACTCCAGCTCGGCGTTGCCGGCGCGGACATCGCACGCGGAGAACGCCGTGCGGCACATCTCCGTCTTCAAGGCGGAGGCGCACGCGTCCTTCGCGGAGGCCCAGTCGGAGCTTTCGTCGCCGGCGCGGAGGCTCGCCTCCATCGCCGCCACGGCGCGCGCGTGCGTTGCGGCGATGCCGTCGTCCTCCGCGCGGTGGTGCGCGGCGCTCCCCGCGGCGATGGGGTACGCCACCGCCTCGCCGCAGAAGGGGAGCGACGCCACCTCGGGCGCGCCCCCGCGCGCGGCGGCGACGCGGAACCCGTCGCCCTCCGCGGCGAGCGCACACCCGTCGAATCCGAAATCGAAAGCCTCGGCGTCGGGTTCGCATGCCGGGTCCGAGTTCGCCTCCGCCGCGCGCGTCGCGTTCGGCGCGCGCGTCGCGTTCGGCGCGGTTCCCTCGCCGTCTGCGTCATCCGCAGCCGGTTTAGGGTTAGCCTCTTCGGGTCGCGCCGTTCCGCAGAACGAAAACGCCGCGCCCCGCGGCGTCTCGCGCGCCGCCGCGGAGGCCATAGCCGCCTCCGCGCACGCGCCGGCCACAACCGGGTCCGCCACCGTCCCGCACAGACGCTCGGCGACGCCGCCGTCCGCGCCGTCTGCGCCGGGAACCCCGCCAGCATCGGCGTCGTCGTCCGTGAAGGAGGGCGCCGTGATCATCGCCATGGCGCGCCCGAGCGCGGCGCCGCACAGCGCCGGGTTCAGCGCGCGCAGAGGCGCGTCGTCGTCGGCGGACACCTCGCCGTCGTCGGCGGGTGGGGCGAACGGCGCGCACACCGCGTCGAGCCCGTTCGTTCGTCCCGAGGTGTCCGAGGTGTCCGCCGCCGAACCTCCGACTTCATCCGCGGTCGCGTTCGCGTCGAGCGCGAGCCGCGTGACTTTGGCGAGCGCGTTGCGCAGCAGCGCGCCGGAAACGCAGGCGCGGCGCAGGCGCCTCTCCGCCGCCGCCGCGTCCGCCGCCGGGTCCGCCGCCGGGTCCGCCGCCGCGCGCTCGGCGGCGATCGCGCCGGCGACGTCTTGGCACAGCGACACGGAGCTCGACAGCGACTTGGACGCCGCGAACAGACCCTGCCCGATGCCCGCCGCGCACGTCACCGGCGACGGCGCGTCGGCGGCGTCGGCGGCGTACGCCGCGGCGGAGACGTTCGTCGCCCGCGTCGAGACGCCCGGCGTCGAAACGCACGCGCGGAACGCGCCCGCCGCCGCCGCCGCGAGCGCGTCGCCGCCCGGGCTCGAACCCGGGACCTCTCCGGCCGCGCGCACGAGCATGCCCACCAACACGCCCTGCGCACAGCCGCCGTCGCAGAAGGAGGCGTGGCAGGCGCGGAACGCGTCGCGCGCCGCCGTCTCCGCCTCGGCGGGGCTCGCTCCCGCGGCGACCGCGTCGAACGCCGTGCGCCCGAGATGCTGCGCGACGAAACGACAGTTGGCGAGGCCGAGCGCGTCGTCCGTCACGAGCGACGCCAACACGCACGTCGCGTCCGTGGCGTGTGCCGGTGCGGACACCGAGGCATCGACGTGCATGGCGATGCACTGCACGTACTTGGCGGGGTCCGCGTCGGAGGCCGAGCAGGCTGCGTCGTACGTCGAGGCGAGCTCCAGCCAGCGCGGATCGGGAACCGGGTGCGCGCCACCAGCCTCGACTACCGGCGACCCGGACGCGCCCGCGGCGGTCGAGGATGCGGCCGCGAGCACGACGAATCCGAGCACGAGCGCGATGCGAGATGCGCGGACCATCGCGCGTGTCGTGCCTCACCGACGCCCCACCCGCGCGCCGGCGTATGCCCGCGGCCCGCCTGGAAAAAAAAGAGCTGTCGAGGCACCTCGTCCGTCGTGGTCCGCGGCGCAATTCCGACAATCCGAGGGCGAGGACGACAGGACGTGCGAGTGAAAAGAAAGCGAAACATGACAGCCGAA
>Ga0181561_10005818_pt1 | contig 10471 bp, 11 predicted proteins | sample 011ome_19_FD_133760 | JGI IMG/M metagenome (GOLD analysis project Ga0181561, IMG submission 133760) | Coastal salt marsh microbial communities from the Groves Creek Marsh, Skidaway Island, Georgia - 011510BT metaG (megahit assembly) | ecosystem: Environmental > Aquatic > Marine > Intertidal...
GACGTAGTCCTTGAACGCGCCGACGGCGTCCTGCTCCTCGCAGAGCACCGCGACGGGCTTTCCGACGGGAACGTCCTCCGCGCCCTCCGCGACTAAGATCTTCGCGACCCAGCCGTCTTCCATGGACTCCATCTCCATCGTCGCCTTGTCCGTCTGGATCTCCGCGAGGATGTCCCCCGCGGCGACGAACTCGCCCTCCTTCTTCTTCCACGCCGCGATGCCGCCGTGCGTCATCGTCGGCGACAGCGAAGGGAACGGGACGATCTGATGCGAGGGGAGGTCGTCGCTCGACGCGGCGCTCGACGCGGCGAACCCGCGCGCGTCGCCGCCGCGGCGCGAGGTGGACGGGGCGCCGCGCTCGTCCTTCGCGTCGAGAAGCCTGCGTCGCGGGAGGGGGTCGGGGTGGAGGGGGCGTCAGAGGGCGATCGGATCGAGCGGCGGGGAGAAGACGAGAGGGGACGCGGACGCCGCGTTCGTTTCACGCGGCGCGACGTTTCGCGAGGAGGATGTTGTTGAATTGCCTCGCCGCCCCGCGAGACGACGATCGCGACGACGACGACGACGACGACGACGATCGCGACGCTCCGCGATCCGGGGAGCGACGCGAACCCGCGCGGGGATCCACCCGCGCGGGGATCCACCCGCGCGCGCGCCGCCGGGATCGCGTCCGCGCGGCGCCGCGCGTCGTCGACCGAAAAGACGACGATTGGTTGATGGACGGACGCCTCTGCAGAGCACGCACCCGTGCGCGTAGGACCCGCTCGCGCACGGCGCCTGGCCGACGCGCGCGGCATACGCGGACCGGATCACCGCGGTCGCGCGACGAAGCGCGGACCTCGACGCCATCGCGCGAGTTTTTGCGTGATCGTCCGAGGCGGAGCGCCGTGAACAGTGCGCGAGAGGGGGGCGGGAGGCGCGATCGGCAGAGATATTTTTTGGGCCGGCGCGGCTCGCGCCGGCGCTCGCGTTTTCAGCGCTCGCGGCCGGCATGGATGATGGATGCTCGCGCGGGTCGCACTCCGAGCCGCGCGTCGTCGGCCCGAGTCGACGCTCGCGACGATGACGAGCAGCGTGGAGACGCTGTCGCAAGGTGCGCGCGCGCGCGTCCCGCGCCCCTCCGTCACCCTCGCGCGTCGCCGCCCGCCGTCGCCGCCGTCGCCGTCGCGTCCGTCCCGCGCGTCGCTCATTCACTCACTCATCTCTCGTCCTCTCTCGCGCCGTCTCCCCGTCTCTCCTTCTCGTCCAGGCTTGCAGCGCGAAATCGCGCCCGCGGTGAGCGACTGCGACGCGTCCGCGCGCGCGTCCGCGCGCTCGCAGTCGAGCCTGACGGCCTCCATCGAGCGCCTGCACCGCGAGCTCGAGGCGCTCCTCGCGGCGGTCCCCGAGCCCGAGGCGCGCGCGCACGCGGACGCGATCTCGGGGCTCAAATCGCGCGTCGCGACGCTCAGGGCGTCGGCGCTCGCGACGCGCGCGAAGATGGTCAGGATACACGCCGGCGCGAAGGCGATGCGCAGGGTGGACCTCGCGGCGGTGCTGGACGACGACCACGACGGGCTGCCGCCGCGGGAGGATCTGTACGTGGGGGAGAGAGACGACGACGACGACGACGACGACGACGACGACGACGCGGAGGCGTCGGAGGCGTCGGAGGCGTCGGAGGAATCGGCGTCGGCGTCGGCGTCGGAGAGGACGACCGGGACGCCGCGGTCGACGCGCGGCGGCGGCGCGACGGAGACGGACGCCTCCGGGGACGACTGGCACGACGCGGACGACGCGAACGTAGACGATAGCTTTAGAACCACCCCGGGGAAGGAGTAGTCGAGGAGAACGAACTGAACGAACGCTATCGCGCGCGCGCGGACTCGACGACAAAAAACTCGACGACGTCAAAATCAAAACTACGCGCCTCGTCGCGCGTCAACGCTTCGACCCCGGGCCGTACCCCGGGAGCGCGTTCAAGCCTAGCCTAGCCTCCATGACGCTGTGGAGGTCCTGCCCCGCCCTCGGCATCTCCGCCCGGTCCGCGGGGTTATCCAGGTAGCTCTCGAACCCGAACCTGTCGACGTCGCCGGACATGATCTCCGAGCCGAACCTGGACGACGGGAGCCCGGGGAGTCGGCGATGCTTCGCCAGGTACTGCGCCTCGATGTCCATCCGCGCGGGCATCGCGACGCCGTACGTGTTCGCGAGCATGTGTCTCTTTTCCGCCGCGGCCATCGCCGGACCCTGTCGATCGCGGCGGAAGGAACGAACGAGGCGCGCGTCAGCGACGAACGAAGACGCGCGGACGCGAAGTTAGGGTTGCGCGGAGGAGGAGACGACGCGCGAGATCTGGCCGCGAGAAGACGCGCCTGCTCTTGGATGATCTCGACCGGGTGACGGCTCAGGTGCGAGACCTCCGCTTTCGCGCCCGGGAGACCATTTCTCATGGCGTCGTGCGGCTCGCGCGCGAACGGCATCTCGGACGCCATCTCGTTCGTGCGCGACGTCGCGCGTCTCGAAGTGCGCGCCCGCGACGAAAAAAGCGACGAAGCACGCGGTCGTCGCGCGTCTGTTCAAACGGCGAAGTTTGACGACGAGGGGCGACTGGACTGCTGAATAACGCACCCGCGAAGCACTCCTAATAAGTCTAGCTAGTCTACCTACTCACAGCACGTACGGCACCATCGCCCACCTGTCGCGCGGGTACTCGGGCATGTTCTTCAGGTACCACGCGTGGTTCCTCCTCGCCGCGAGCGCGAGGTTCGCGAACACCGCGAGAAGCATCGCGAGCGCCGACCTCGTCCGCGTCGCGTCGTCGCTCGCGTGCGCGACGCACAACCCGAGATAGAGAACGCACTCGGCGAGGTAGTGCGGGCACGACACGCGCTCGAACCATCCCCCGCGCGGGATGCCGTACCCCTCCGTCGCACGACGACGACGACGACCCGCGCGCTCGTCCTCCTCCTCGGCTTTCGTCGTCGTCGTCGTCGTCGTCGGCGGCGGCGGCGGCGGCGCGCGCGCGTGTACCCTCGAGGTCGTTCTATACGAGCGAACGTCGGGGTGGCGTTCAAAGGCGTCAGGTGGAGTTGAAAGGCGTCGAGGGCGGGGATCGTGAGCGAGGGGTGGGCGGAGAGAGGCGAACGCCGGGAAATGTCCTCAAGGATCGGCGTTCACCACGCCAACGCGGCCGTATGGGGACCAGTGTGATACTAGAACGCGCCTCAACTCCGCGAGCGTCCGGTGCGCGCAGCGCTGCGCGACGTTTCCGACGACGAAGAGCGCGACGCCGAGCGCCAGACGCGCGCCACGCGCCGCCCGCTCCGCGTCGCCCCCTCCGCCGACCCACGCGACGACGCACCGCGCGAGACGCCTCGGGTAACGGCACGACGTCGTCTCTCTCGCGGCGTCGAGCATCGTCCGCGTCAGCGCGCCGAGAGCGCCAAGAGCGCCGCCGCCGCCGCCTCGCGTCGAGATTAAAATTTTATCGACGACCGCCGCCGGCGCGAATGTGAGCGGCGCGAGGACGTAGTACGCCATCCCGACGAGGTACCCCGCGACGTGCATCCTCGCCTCCGCGCGATACGTCGAGATGAACGCGCTCTCGTGCGCGCGTCGCGCGATGTGGACCTGGAAGAGGACGTGGACGACGACGCCCCGCGCGGCCGCCGCGGCCGAGGCGTTCGTCGTCCCTCCGTCGGCGTCCATCGCGTCGTGTAACGCCGCGAGCGCGAGGAGCGTCAGCGCGGCGTTCACGATAAATCCGAGGACGTAGAAGTGCGAGAACCACGCGTGCGGGACGGTGAACGCGCGGCGTTTCTTCGCGCGCGCGCCGGCGTCGTCGTTCGCGTCGTCGTCGTCGTCGTCGTCGTCGTCGTCGTCGTCGTCGTCTTTCCCTCGCGATGCGAGCCCTCGGAGGAACGACGTCGCGAACGGGACGAGGTCGCGCTCCGCGATCACCGACGCGGACGCGAACGCGAGCCAGAACGTCGCGAGCGCGGTCGACACGACGTCCGCGTCCACGAGCGGGGGAGGGGAGCGCGTCGTCATCGCGTCGGCCGGCGTCGGGTGTGCCGAGGAATGACGATCACGTCGGCACACCGTTCGGCATTTGACAGTCGAACATAAAATGTTCATCGGTGAGTTGAAAGTGAACGCGATTCAATAAGGTTATTGAAACCGAGGGATGGGTGAAAAACGTTCGTTTCGAACGCCCCTGTATATGTCGGTTCGAGGACATCGCTTTTCGGGCGCGGGCGACGTTGACCGAGGTCATAACGTCCGCGCGAGTGTCACGTCACACCCGCTCATCATGTCTTTCTTCGCCAAGGAAAACGCCGCTCCCATGTGCGTCCCGCCCCCGTCGAGCGCGGCGCGTCGTCGGCGACGACGCCGACTCCGCACGCCGTCGTCTCGCGTCGCGCGTCGCAAATCTAATCTCGTTCCCCCGTTCAATGTTGGCACCGCGCGCGGCTTTTCCTTCGACCCGCGCGCGGGCGGCGCATCGCGCGTCGACGTCCGCGCTCGCGCGGTGTCGCGCCGACCGCGCGCGTCGCGTGCGTCGTCCGCGACCGCGCGCGTTCGCTCGCGTCGGGACGCGACGCGCGAACGCGCTCGCGTCGCGGGACGGATTCGAAACGCGTTCGTGACAGCTGTGATGGATTGATTATGATTAGAAAGACGCCGCGTCGCCTTCGCGGCGACGTTCGACTGACGCCCGCTTCCCCCGAACGACACCAACCCCGCGCTCCGTCCAAAACGACCAGCCCCCACGCGGCGTACGGCGCCAAGCCCGAGAGGCAGCACGGCGCGGGCCCGTCCCAGATCTCGTTCGGGAACTACGAGGAGCCCCCCGGTCGATCCGCCGCCGGCGTCGTCGGTCGCGACGCCAACGTCCCGTACGGCGCGCCGTCGCAGGCGCGCGCGGTGAGCTCGAACGCGTACGCCAACGGCGCGGATCAGAACTGCGGGAACTACATCACGGACCGCCCGTCGACGCGCCTGCACGCGCCCCCGGGTGGCGTGTCGCAGATCTCCCTCGGCGGCGGGTACGAGGCGCCCGCGAGGGCGTCCGTGACCGGCGGCGGCGTCGCGTACAAGTCCGCGGCGAAGGCGCGCGAGGAAGCGGGGCACGACATCTTCGGCACGGGCGGTCCCGCGCCGGCGCCGCAGCAGCAGCGGGCGTACCACGAGCCGGAGACGGCGGCGTACGCGCCCGCGCCCGGCGGGAAGGTGGAAGCCGAGGAGCTGGACATCAAGAACATGATGCACGCGGATCTCCGAACGCTGTGCCGCGACCACGGCCTGTCCCCGGCCGGGTGCAAGAACACGCTCGTGGAACGCGTCGTGGAGGCGATGACGTGCGGGCGAATCAGGGTCATGGTCCCGGAGAGGGGCGTCTGCGGCGCCGCGGCGGTCGGGAACAACTACACGCGCGCGGAGGGGCAGAACACCGGGAACTTCATGACCGGGCGGAACTCCAGCCGCGTGCTCGCGCCCCCGGGCGGCGGGTCGAGCTTCTCGCTCGGGTAATTCGCGCGGGCGGTGGCCTGATGTGTTGTGTACGTTCGAACGTGTTGTATTGTAGCTTACGATGAACGAGGGTGGGTGTGGGAGGGGATCTCCCGATGAACGGAACGAACGGAAGAGTTGACGAGTAATACGAATGATGAGAACCTCTCTACGATTGATGATCTACGGTGCGCTAGTCGCTATCGCTCGCTACTACGTCGTCCACCGTGAGCTTATTCATAGCCTTCACGTTCGCGACAGTCTTCTCCTCGTCGTCCGACGACGACGCCTCGAGTTTCCTCTGCAACCGCGCCACCGCCGGACTCGCCGGCGGCGACTTCGGCGGCGACTTCAGCGGGCTCGAGAGCGGCGACCTCGACGCCGCTTCTCCGTTCGCCGCCGCCGCCTCTCGCTTCGGCGACTTCGGAAACCGGATGTACTCGTACGGCGGCGCGGGCGCGTCCGTGCGCGCGTACACGTACATCATCGACGGCCCCCACGACATGCGTCGCTCGCGCGCCTCGAGCAGCGTCCAACATTCGCCGACGGCTCCCTCCGTCTTGTCGTCCGGATTCGTCACGTCCACGAACCGCTGTCGCAGCGTCACCGCGAGCGCGCCCGGTCGCAGCAGCTCCATCGCGCGCGCTTCGATCTTCGCGAAGAGCTGCTCGGAGAAGCAGCACGAGTTTATCAGCACGACGTCCGCGTCGCCCCAGCCGTCGTCGTCTAAGAAATCCCCTCGGATCATTCTCACGCGCGGCGCGCGCGCGCCGCCGCCGCCGTCCTCGTCGTCGTCGTCGTCCATCGGCAGCGTCCCGCTCGCGACCGCGTGCGCGCGCATCGCCGCGGCGATCGCCGGCGCGCACTCCGCGTCGTACAAGGACACGAGCTCCGCGCCGAGCGCGTGCAGGCCTCTGAGGCACTCGATCCCGACGCACGACTCGAACGGGTGCAACGTCGCCGCGGCGAACGCGGGCCTGCCGACGCCGGCGCCGAGGTCAACGAGCTTGGCGCCCTCGCGGGGTATCCGCGCGCGGTGCGTCTCGAAGAACGCGACGAGGGACATGAACCCGAACTCGCCGTACACGAGGTCGCGCACGGACTCGTCCTCGTCCCTCGCGAAGACCTCGTCGCGGCATCGCTCGCGCGCGAGCGACCCGGGGTGGTCTCTGAAGAGCTCCTCCAGGAGGAGCATCGCGCGTCGCGGCGGGAGGACGCCGGAGGACGCGTCCGGGGTTTCCACCGGAGGCGGGCGCGTCGCCGCGGCCGCGAGGCGGGCTCTGATGGCTTCGGCTGCGGGTTTCGAGATGGGGATCGGGACGGATGGGGGTGGGGTGGGGGATCAGACAGGACGGACGCGTCGAGGAGGGAGAGGCCGTTCGTTCGTTTCGACTCGCGCGTTCCGCGACGAGGGAGACGAGACGTAGACGTCCGCGTCCGCGTCCTGTCGTCGAGCGAGGCGCGCGCGCGACGCGAGCGCGACGCACCTCGGACCGCGTCCGCCTCGGCGCGGAAGTTCATCAGGCTCGGGCCGTACGCCACGAGCGTGTCCCTCGCCCCCGCCCTCGCGTCCTCGTCGTCCTCGTCCGACATCGCGCGCGGCGGATTTTGAAGGGCCGGCGCTTCCATCAGCGCCGGTTCGCGGCGCCGCGCCGGGCGACGTACGCGTACGTACGTGCTATTTATACTATTTGCTCATAGACATCGTAGATCTCGTTTCTCACGTCTCTGGGCGACGTGGCGGCCCTCCGCGCCAGGGTTTTGGTGGCGACGGAGCCGGCGACGTCATTATCCTCGCCGCGCACTCGCACGGTCGTCATGGCGTCCGCTGTCGCACTCTCCGCGCTCCCCACGGTCACGCGTAAGCCGCCGACGCGCGCGGTCGCGCTCCGCAGCCGCGCCGCGTTCGCGTGCCGCGCGTCGTCCTCCGGCGATAAGGACGTCGTCGATTTCGGAGCGATTCCGAGAGGCATGGGCTTTCCGAAAGGCGAGGGCTTCGCCTTCGGCGACGCCGACGCGGCGACGAAGACGTCCACCACGCCGTCGTCGTCCATGACGCTGTTCTCCTCCCCGCTCGCGACCGCCGCGCCGCTCTTCGCGCTCGCGGAGGGGTTGCGAGACGACATCAAGCCGTCGTACTTCGCCACGCTCGGGCTCTTCGTCCTCTCCGCGCCCGGCCTGTGGTCGCTCGTGAAGCGCAGCGCGAAGAGCAAAGTCGATCGAAAGACGTTCGAGGTCGCGGGACCGAGCGCGACGCCGTCGATGCCGCTGGACGAGCTCGCGCGGGAGATCGCGGCGTTCTTCAGGCGGAACAACTACGTCGTCGCGGACGCGGGGGAGGTCATCACGTTCGAGGGAAACATCGCCCCGGAGAAGGGCACGGCGGCGTACATCACGTTTTGCGTCGCCGTCGGGTTGCTGTGCATCGCGCTCGTGTGCTCGATCGCGCTGCCGGGCGGGAACTTGTGGTACTCCATCGCGCTCATCTCGCCGCTGTCGGGGACGTATTACATGGTGCGTTCGTCGCGTCGCGGTTTGTTTGTCGCGCCTCGTTCGGTTCGTCTCTCTCTCGCGCTTTCCGTCCGCACAGCCGTGCGTCTCGCCGACCGACGATCGCTCCCCGCTCACCTCCGCTTCCTCTCGTCTCCGCCCCATCGCAGGACAACGCCGGGAGGAAGGAGAAGGTGAAGGTGAAGATGGTGACCGCGGACGACGACATGACGACGGACATCATCGTGGAGGGGGACGTGGAGGAGATCGAACGCATGCGCCGGGACCTGAACCTCGTGGAGAAGGGCAAGGTGTACGTGAAAGGCATCCTCGAGCAGTGATGAGCGCGAGATAGATATTTTTTCGTCGAGAGGCGCGCGCTTGTACATACGAAGCGAGCACGTTACGCGCGCGCGTCGCGTCGTCGTCGGTCGTCGTGGCTGCCGCGCGGTCTGCGGACTTCCCGCGGCGGCGGCGGCGGCGGCCCGACCGAAAACCGCTCGAGGCGAAATTGCGATTTTCGCGAGATCTGGAACGCGAAGCGTCAGCGTCAGCAGATCTGACGACACGCTCCGGCGGGGCGCACGCCGGCGACATGGCGCGCCAACGCAAAACGTTTAATTTCCGCGTCGCGCAGATGTTCGTCTACTTCCCGGGTGCGTCCGTCGTCCGCGCGCGCGCGCCGCGCCCCCGCGTCGCGCGCGGCCGCTCTCACCTCGCCGCGACTCGCCCCTCTCGTTCGTAACTGACATCTGACGCGACACCCGCGCATCGTTGCATCTCGTTTCGTCCCCGCGCGCGCAGGCGTCGTCGTCCTCTTCAACGTCGCCGCCGTGGGCGTCATGGCGTGGGCGCTCTCCCGCGTGACGATGGAAATCGACACGACGTTGGACTCGTACAAGCAGAGCGACACCGTCGCGAGCTTCCGCGAGGACCAGGCCGCGATGTTCTACTACTACGACGAAGCGCTGTTCCACCCGCCGCTGGGGGAAAACGCGACGTTCCTCGCGGAGATGCGCGCGCTGCGAGCCGCCGCCGCGGCCGCGGGGACCCTGAACGCCGCGCCCGCGATCCCCTCGCCGAACGCGCCGCGCTCGTCGCTGGACGCCGCGCTGATGAACCCCACCGCGGGGCTCGGCGGCGGCGGCGGCGCGGACGAGCTCCACGTCTTGGTTCGCGCGTCCGACGACGCCGGCGACGTGTTCGCGCCCGACATCTCCCGCGCGACGTGCGAGCTGAAACGCGCGATCGAGCGCGACGCGATGTACGCGGGCGAGGTGTGCGAGCGGGCGGGGCGGGGGCGCGACGGGCCGTGCCATTCGACGTTCTCCGCGTTCGACGTTCGAACGGCGTACCGGATGATCGGCCTCGGCGGCGCGTTCGATGGGTTCGTGGCGCTCGCGACGTCGCTCGCGAGCTTCGAAGAGAGCGGCGGCGGCGGCGCGGGGAACGAGACCGTCGCGGATGCGCTGAGGCGCGCGCGCGACGCGTGCGCCGCGGGCGAGAGAGGCGAGGTCGACGCGGGGGAGGTTTTGTGCGCGTCGACGCCGTCCTTGGGTTGCGACGCCGCCGCGTGCGCCGGCGACGAGCTCGGCGCGAAGGCGTGCGTCGTCGGCGGCGGGCTCATCGACGCGTGCGCGTGGCTGGACGCGTCGGCGGTGACGCCCGCGGACGTCCGCGCGCTCGCGGCGTTCCCGACGACGCCGCTCGACGCGGGCGAGTGCGGCGCGCTCGCGTCCGCGTCAGGCGGCGACGAGATGCGAGCCGCGTTGCGCGTCGGCGCGGTCGCGATACGATGGGCGCGCGCGGGCGAGCGACGGATGGCGTCGTTCGCGATGCCGTGGCGGCTCCTCGCATCCGATACTTTCGGTGAAACTGTCGGACGGGACGTGTCGGACGTGTCGGACGCGGACGCGCTCCGGAGCGACGTCACGCGGCTCGTGTTTCGCCTGCGCGGCAAGGACCTCTCGCAGAAGGTGTCGGCCGCGACGAAGTGGGCGATGCACGACGTCGGCCCGAACGTGATCGAGACGTGGCGCGCGAGGAGCGGCGACGGCGGGCGCGTCGTCGCCGCCGCGTCGTGGCGCCAGACGTGGGCGTTCCGGGAGCTCGGGCTCGCGACGCTGTGGGAAGACCTGAGGTGGGCGATCGGGTCGGGCGCGCTCACGTTCGCGTTCGTGTGGTGGCACACCTCGTCGCTGTTTCTCACGGTCGGCGGGATGGCGGCCGTGTGCTCGTCGCTGATCGCCGCGCAGTTCGTGTACGTGTACGTCGTCGGCGTGACGTGGGTCGGTCTGTTGAATTTCATCGGGATATTCCTCATTTTGGGCATCGGCGTGGACGACGTGTTCATCATCTTAGAGTTTTGGAGGCAAGCCGCGGACGAGCGCGGAGACGGAAACGACGCGACGCGAGGAGAAGACGCGACGGGGGGCCTCGGCGACAACGCCCTCGTGAACCGGATGACGTGGACCGTGAGAAAATCGCAGTA
>Ga0181561_10005829_pt1 | contig 10464 bp, 6 predicted proteins | sample 011ome_19_FD_133760 | JGI IMG/M metagenome (GOLD analysis project Ga0181561, IMG submission 133760) | Coastal salt marsh microbial communities from the Groves Creek Marsh, Skidaway Island, Georgia - 011510BT metaG (megahit assembly) | ecosystem: Environmental > Aquatic > Marine > Intertidal zone...
CGTGAAAGTTCGAGGCTAACCTCATCGTAAACTGCGAGAGGCCCTACCGGCATGCCCACGGCTTTGCCCAGCGAATCGATCTTGACGGGGTGTAAGCCCTCTTTTAGCAAACGAACACCTTCGTCCAAATAGGTGCCAAAGGTACGCGAAGTAAAGAAGCCCAGTGAGTCGTTGACGACAATCGGTGTCTTCTTGATTTGCAAGGTGTAATCAAAGGCCTTCGCTAAGGCCTCATCACTGGTCTTCTCGCCACAGATGATCTCCACTAATGGCATTTTGTCGACAGGTGAGAAGAAGTGAATCCCTATGAAATTCTCAGGCTTGGAGCAGCCCTCCGCCAATTGAGTAATAGGCAAAGTAGAGGTATTGGAACCCCATACGCCGTCTTCTGAAAGATAGCCCTCGAGCTCTGCGGTGATTTGGTGTTTGAGCTTCATGTTCTCGAACACCGCTTCGATAATCAAATCACAGCCCTGCAAATCCTCATTCGAGGCCGTAGGATGGATACGATCCAGGATCGATTGCTTTTTCTCTTCGGTCATTGTGCCTTTGGCCACGCGTTTAGCCAAAAGCTTCTCGGAGTAGGCTTTACCTTTTTCCGCTGCTTCAACCGAAATATCTTTCAAAATGACATCGATGCCAGCCATCGCAGAGGAGTAGGCGATCCCCTGCCCCATCATGCCCGCGCCTAAGATACCCACTTTTTTAGTGAGGCGCTTCTCGACACCTTTGGGTCGGCTCGCACCGCCGTTGATTTTGTTCATACCAAAGAAGAAGGTGGAGATCATGTTCTTCGCAACCGGCGTAACCACCAAGTTGGCCAAACCGCGCGACTCAACCGTTAAGGCCTCGTCAAAATCCAGCCGCAAAGCTTCAACTGCACAATCCAAAATTCGAGCCGGCGCTGGCAGAAGACCGCGCGTCTTGGAATACAGCATTGCAGGGGCAATCATGACCAGCTGGCCTACACCTGGGGAGTTAATGCCGCCACCCGGAATCTTGTAACCTTTGGTATCCCATGGCTGCGTGCCGGCCGCGACAAGATCCTCTTGCGCTAAGATCCATTCTTTTGCGTTTGGAACGAGTTCCTCAAGGGTATCGACCGTTGCGTGAATCATACCCGCCGCCAGTGCTTTATCCGGCGTTACTCTTGTTCCCTCTGTCAGGTAGGGCAATGCCGCTGCGAGCCCCAGAAGCCGCGTCATACGCACAACGCCGCCCCCGCCTGGCAGCAGGCCTAGGCCGACTTCCGGCAGGCCTAACTGAACCGAACGATCGTTCCAAGCCACTCGGTAGTTACAGCACAGCGCTATCTCGAAACCACCGCCTAGAGCGGCACCGTTAATTGCTGCTGCGACCGGCACAGGCAGCTTTTCGATGCGCCGCAGAACCGATTTCGTTGCCTGCAAACCCGTGAAAAATTCCTCTTCTTGGCCCGGCTCCACTTTCACCAAATCATTGAGATCGCCGCCGGCAAAGAACACCTTTTTGGCAGAGGCAAAGACCACACCGCGCAAGTCGGTCTCTGCTTCCAAGCGCTCAACAGTCTCGGTCATCGCCGTTTGGTATTCGGCGTTCATTGCGTTGACGGGGCCCGTCATATCCATGGTTACGGTTACGATACCCGCATCGTCTTTGTCGTAATGAAATACACTCATTGCTGTCTCCTTAACTTTGCAGGTGTCTTAAACGCGTTCGATAATAGTGGAGATACCCATACCACCGCCCACACAGAGTGATAGCATGCCGCGGCGCAGATCTCGACGCTCGAGTTCATCCAACATGATGCTGACCAGCATCGCACCCGTTGCTCCGAGAGGATGTCCCATCGCGATCGCACCACCGTTTACGTTAGTCACAGCGTGATCGATGCCCAAATCTTGCATGTAGCGCAGAGCCACGGAAGCAAAGGCCTCGTTGATTTCCCACAGATCGATATCAGCCGGCGTCATACCCGCCTTCGCCAGACATTTCTTGGCTGCAGGGCCAGGACCTGTAAGCATGATAATAGGGTCTGTCGACAAAATAGCGGTAGCTACGATACGGCCGCGAGGCATCAAACCAAGATCTTTACCAGCCTTTTCACTACCAATTAAAACGGCGCTAGAGCCATCCACGATGCCCGAGGAGTTGCCCGGCGTGTGAACGTGGTTGATACGCTCAAGCTGGTTATACTTGCCCAAAATTACATCATCAAAACCCATTGAGCCCATCATGGCAAACGAGGGCTTGAGCGAGGCCAGCCCCTCCATGGTCGTGCTTGGCTTAATAAAGTCATCACGCTCTAACACGGTAACGCCGTTGATGTCTTTTACGGGAACCACGCTCTTGTCGAACCAACCGTTGTCGCGCGCGTGCGCGGCTCTGCGCTGTGATTCCATTGCAAAAGCATCTACGTCCTCACGAGTCCAGCCGCCCAGTGTCGCAATGGTGTCGGCGCCAATACCTTGAGGTACAAAACCCGTTTTGAGCGAAAAAGCCGGGTCGCTGCCCATCGCGCCACCTCCTGAGCCCATGGGAACGCGAGACATACTCTCGATACCGCCCGCGACGACCAGGTCTTCCCAGCCCGAGGCCACCTTTTGCGCAGCGATATTCACCGCCTCTAGGCCTGAGGCGCAGAATCGGTCTAGCTGGACACCCGCTACGGATTCGTCCCAATCCGCGTTCTGGACAATCATTTTTGCCACGTCGCCGCCCTGCTCACCGATCGGTGTAACGCAGCCCATAACAACGTCATCCACGTAGCTCGTATCCAGATCATGGCGCTGTTGGAGCTCGCGCAGAAGAGTTGCGCCTAAATCAACAGGCTTAATTTGGTAAAGACTACCGCCCGCTTTTCCCTTGCTTCGAGGGGTACGAACTGCATCGTATATGTACGCCGTATGTGTCATAACACGCTCCTTAATTTGAAGGTCACACATGATGCGGAGCCAAGCCGCGCTTCTCAATGACCAAATTGACTAAAAAAATTGACATAAAATTACACCAGCCCACTCGCGTTTACGGAGCTAGGGCACACCAAAATCACGAGTGATCTTCTTTCCAACCTTTTTCGTAATTCACACCATGAATTTAAAACAAACACGCATAGAAAAACCCGAGGACCTATCGCGTCTGATCGAGATGGCTTGGGAAGACCGCACCCCTTTCGAAGCCATAGAGCGCCTTTTTGGTTTAAGCGAAACAGACACGATCCGAATCATGCGCAGCCAGCTGAAACCGAAAGCCTTCCGAAACTGGCGAGCTAGAGTCTCTGGACGCAAAACAAAACACCAGCAACTGCGTGATCCTAGCGTTTCGCGAGGCTACTGCCCCACACAGTACAAACAGCGCTAGCCTCTTTACAGACGACGGGGCCGGAGTCGCCAACTTAGCGGACCGACTCGCAAACGAAAGGGTAGGAATACGCTCCAACCCCTTTACACTTGGCCATGCCAAGGCCGCCGTCGCGGCAAACTCCGTACTCTGCCTTCACACAATCGTGTACATCCAAACACCGCGATAACCACCGGGATCAACGTGTACTCCGCCCCCCCCAGCAACGAAATCTATAAAACGGAGGTCGATCCAAACTCCGCGATCAGGGCATCTTTGATTTCTTCCTGTACGGCGACCGCATCAAAGCCTGGGCAATAACCCCAGCGCTCAAAAGCTGTATAATCTGGCTGCCCTACTTTAGTGAGCGTCTCCCAACCGAGTAAGCACTTCTCGCGCTGAGTCATGTGACTGAAACCCTCTATGCGCTCAAGCAAGCTATCCAGGGTGTCGCTGTCGCTGGCAATCTTCAACGCGTCGCCCACATCCAAATGCACGAAATCACGACCTTGCGATGAAAACGCAGGCCAACCCACAGGGGTCGTTGCTTTTGCTGAGCGCGCAAACTCCGCCCAAGAGCCCATCATGAGCTCCATCATCTCTTGTCGCTCTGCCGAGTCAGGATACACCCAACGAGACACCGGGCCGTAGGTGAACGCTCCGGTTAAAAACGCAATGTCCGTGCCGTGCGCTGCACCAATAATTTTAGGGAAATCAGCAAAGAATGAGGTCTCCTGGTCATCCCAGTCGAAACGATAGGCATAGAGGTTTTGATAGCCCGCTTTTTCCAGTTGCATTAAAGGCTGATCCGCCCCTCTGACTTTCCAGGCCGCGGAGCGCACACGAATCCAATCGCTGTACAAATCCGGATCCTTGATCGACAGCTTGGGCGGCAGCAGCTTGGTAAACGGATAACTCGTTTCAATGAAGTAACGGTGCATACCCAACCACAAAGTGACTTCATCGCGGTTTGCGCCGGCGATCACAGGCACGTTTTTTGCGTAATTTGGATTACCTAGTGCCGCCATAAATCCTTCAGTCGGGATCACGACGCCATCGGCCGTGGTCAGCGGCACGTCGCCTTCGCCATCCAATTGGTAGTACGCGTGGTACAAGGCTCTGGCATCCAAACCTCGCAGTTCCTCAGCCGAAGCAAGAGGATCCACCTGCATCTGCTCCAGAATTTGCCAGCTCGAACGGCGCATATTTGTATCGGCATTATCTCGATTGAAAGCCTGCTCAGGCGTGGCAGATTTTACATAGCCCGACTGCGAGATCGCTTTTTGAAACAACCCTTCCGACAAGGGCGACGCCAGCAAACCCAGAACATTGTGCCCGCCAGCAGACTCGCCAAAGATGGTGACGTTGTTCGGATCTCCCCCAAATGCTTCTATGTTGGTCTGGACCCACTTCAAGGCCTCGATAATATCCAAGTGACCAAAGTTGGAACTGGCATCAAGGCCTTCTCGGCCAGCCTGAATCGACGGGTGAGTAAACCACCCCAAAGGGCCCAGTCGATAGTTAAAAGTCACAACGATGACATCTTCTCGGCGGACCAGTTCATCGAAGTTGTAGAAGCCCTTGTAACCCGATGTATTACCACCACCGTGGATCCAAAACATGACGGGCTTAGCGCTGCCGATGGAACCTTCCTGCGCTTTTATGTCCATGTACAGGCAGTCCTCTGTCCCCACGATACCTTCACCGGGGACACCACCCGCATCGTAGGCCTGCTGGACGCAGGCCACTGTATCCCGAGTGTCATTGATGGGCTGAGCTGGTATCACCGCGTTCGGCTTGCTGTAGGGGCGCGGGGCTTTCCATCTGAGATCGCCAACCGGTGCCTGCGCGTAGGGGATATCTCGGTAGCTTAAAACCTCACCTTGTTTTGAAGGCACCGCTAAACCTGAAGTCGTTCTCACCGCTGCCGTGTCCCACGAAATAGGATCCACTTGCGACGAACCACAGGCCATCACGAGCGACAAACCAGCCAGCAGCGAAACGATTCGAAACATGTTCTTACCTCGAGTTTTTTGGTTGATACGTAGGGGTCGAAAAATCAGCCCATTAGACTACTGCGCTTAGCTATACCATGTAAAATGTTTCAGCATAAGAAGCGTCAATTTCAGACCCTTTGCAGGATCGAGGAATTCATGCAGAATCCCCAACATAATTTTAAGACAGCAAGGGCACAGAATGACTTATCTCGGCTTACTCGGCAGCGTTGCACTTTTAATTTGGTTAGCCTTAAGGGGCGTTAATATCGTATTTGCCTCTCTTTTTTGCTCTCTGATTATTATTCTGACGAATGGCTTGCCTGTTGCTGCAGGCCTGGGCGAATACTTCTCCTTCGGGCCTCTCGGGGCTTTCACTTTCGCCGGTAAGTTCTTCTTGTTGTTCGCGGCAGGCGCCATGTTCGGTCGCGTCATGGGCGAAAGTCATGCCGCTTCCAGTATCGCGCTTGCGCTGATTCGAAAGTTGGGGGCAGAGCGCGCGCTGTGGATTACGGTGCTCGCTTGCGCTCTGCTCACCTACGGTGGTGTGGTGGTATTTGTCGTCATTTTTGCTATTTACCCACTTGGGCTCAAGCTGCTGCAAGAAGCCAATATTCCGAAACGTTTGTTCTGCGGTGCACTCGCGCTCGGTGCGGGCACCTTCACTCTAACGGCATTACCCGGCACACCATCAATCCATAACGTGATTGCCAGTGTGAGCCTAGGCACCGACTTATTCGCAGGTTTTTGGCCGGGCCTCATCGGCGGTGTTGCTATGTTCGGGCTGGGTATGTGGTACTTAGAGCGAGAACGAAAAAAAGCGTTTGTGGCTGGAGAGGTCTTCACCCCCGGCCCGAATGATCGCATCGTGGAGGTGCACGACGACGACTATCCGCACTCGCTAGTCGCACTCAGCCCTATTCTAGTGGTGCTGGGTTTGATCATTTTGCCGCGAGTGTTTGCAGGTAGTGCGAACGCAGAATCACTCATCGGACAAGCGTTGACCTTTGCCAACAGCCAACCGGTAGTCTGGCCAAGCATTGCCCTACTGGTGGGCTCCGTAATGGCCTGCACGATCTTTCCAGCGGTGCGGTCTAATGCCCTGCACGTTCTCGGGAACGGCACCAACGACGCCATTATGCCTCTCATCAACACCGCAGCGGTCATAGGCTTCGGCGGTGTCGTAACGAAAACGATCGGTTTTCAGGCGTTCACAACCGCCATGCTGGATTCGGGCCTGCCGCCACTTTTATCCGCTTTCACCTCGGTCAGCCTGGTATCAGCGATTACTGGCTCTGCCTCAGGTGGCCTGCAGATCTTTATGCAAACGCTCGCGCCCGCGTATCTTGAGATGGGCGTGCCGGTTGAGGATCTGCACCGCATCGCTGCGATCGCCAGCGGCGGCTTTGATTCTCTCCCACACTGTGGCGCCGTGGTAGCCATGCTCACGATTACTGGCCTCACGCATAAAGAGGCATACAAGGACGTGGGCATCATTACCGTGGTGATACCGGTGGTGGTGTGTTTGGGGTTGATTGCGGGGTTGATGGTTTTATAAAAAAATGGGTACAAGTAGCGCTGTCAGACGTTGACTCCGATCACCCACACGCGGTGGCAGCGTCTGAAACTGTCTTTGAAAAAACACTATTGCCCAACCGATTTATTGTGACTGATCTAGATTTCGACGACGTCCTCCTATCATCGCAAACTATCAATCTACCCGCCGTGGTGCCTGATGGAGATTGCGCAAAACCCTTTGCACTGAAACTGAGTGCTACGCCCAAACCCGAATCAGCAGTAACTGATATTTGACTGTCTCCTCCTTGCACCAGCAGCAGAGTATCGCCCTCGTCATACTGGAGTGGAGTTCCTTGATCCACGAATAGCAACCATCCGTCGGACCAATCACCTCCACTAGTCCTGCAAGAATTCAAATCTTGGGTAGCCGCGCATAGTGTCACAAACGATGCGCGGCTGAGAGCCTCGGTACGACCACGAATCACTGCACTATGAAGCGAAACAGCGTGTTGTCTGAGGCCCGAATCTTTCAGGAGAGTCGCTAGTGACGGAGCGCCTAAAGTCAGCACCACCGCAGCAACAGCGAGGGTGATTAAAAGCTCTACTAGCGTCAGTCCCGTCTGAGACTGCCGCTCAAAATTCCGTATCACGCCCCTACCGTCACCCATAACACCGAAGCTACGAATTGATTTAACGCCAAAACATTATTTTGAAACCGCTATCGGTCGCGCTCGCTGACACTCCCTGGGCATTCGAAGCCAGCTCAATACGCTTCCCCCAAACCGTTCCTTCGAAGTCGACGTTACTGTTCACACATATGTCATAGGTAGGCGCATATATTGTTCCCTTGAACGACATATTACTGATTAGATCGATGACATCGTTGTTAGCCGTATTTCCAGTGCACCAAGATGAAGTACCACTAGACGAATTTCCGCCACTCATACCGTTATCCTGGTTATTATCGTCGTTCCCATTGTTCCCGTTGTTCCCGTTGTTCCCATTGTTCCCGTTGTTTCCATTTGCCAACCGCCAACCCGAATCATCACGGAACAGAAACCTACCGACGACACCAACATAAGGGCCATCGATATGCTGTTTGTGGAGACTCACCAAGCCGGTTACGGCTTCATTTGTAATATACATAGCCAACTGATCAGCGCGACCCGCCGAGTTTAGTGAGATCTGATCGCCTAGATCAAAATCCCCACGAACATAGAAATCCAGTTTGCCTTCACTTGAGAACACAATATCTGGATTATCATTGCCAAATTTGGCTATATCAAGCCCACTCACCACGTATATCGAGGCGTCACCTGTAACATTCATAGTACTGTCGCCCGCCAGCGTTATCTCACCGGTCACTAGAAGCTTGGAGTTGCTCTCTAATATCAACGTCCCACCGGTCATCAAAAGATCGCCACTCAATCTTACGGTAGAACCACTGCGGATCGTAATTTCATCACCAGCAACTATATTTCCGTCATCATAATCGGCAGAGAGTAAGCTTTGCTCACCTTGTCCACCCAGGCTAACTCCTGCGCTACCAGAGTAATAAGTCTGCGACGCCATCAACGTTGCCGAATCGAGTGGATCACATACCCGCGCATCATTTTCGGTAGACAACCCTGTTATCGTTCCATTATTTCGGGTGATCGTCCCGCCACTCGTTACATCTCCGTTCACAACAACATTGCTATTTTCTAGGATAACTTGAGAGCTTGACGTCTTTCCTACAACAGAACCATCGACAGAACTATTAGGTGACAAGCGAACTAAATCACAGCCAACAACCGCAGAGCCAACACTCTCTCGGGCAACAAGTAGTTCAACGTTCTGATTGAGTCCGCTGACTGTGGCGGAGCCAGTAATACTGTATATTTGATTTCCTCGAGCATCGACCGAACCCGCCAACGCTGTGATTTCATAAGTTGAACTCACCCCTGCACTGCTGCCGCTCTGGGATCCATCTAAAACAGCAACAATCTCATCCAAACTCTCGTTACCCGAGTTCAAATCGGATATCGCCTCAATTACTGCTGCCTCTGCCAAGTCCGATAATTTGTCAAAGATGCGCTGATTTCCGATGCCCTTTTCTTGGGATATTAGCCCCTGCAACCCCATCACACTGACCCCTGCGAGGAGTGCCAAAACAACGGCGCTGACCATCAGAACGGCACCGCGTTGATTAGGCATTCTTTTGTTTTTTGATGTTGTCATTTTGACTCCCTGTAAAAGTTCAAAAGCCACTGAATTAATAGACCTTGTAATTACGTAAATTTGCAGTCACCGAGACAGATTTGTAAGCACGCTTGTCGCCAGCAACAACGGAATCTCCCTGATACAAATAAGTCTGAGGGCTATCAAAAACAGCCGTCTCGCTTGATCGTATTAGTAGCTGGATGTCTACAGTCTGAATTTTCTTCCAATCGTTTGTTGTGAGATGCTTACCCAGTGCGTAGCGATCCACATCTGCGTCTGAATCGGAGTCGATTCCATAAAGGGCCTGCAAATTCACAACATTACCGAGCAGCACGTCATTTGCGCTGCAGTCGGAAGCAGATAGATCACGCACCATGCACAAGTTGTCATCATGTACAAATAATTTGATGCGCTCGACTCGGCTCACGGTTGCACCCGCGGAGTAATCTCTGAACGAGCACCCCCCGCAGTCAACCGTTATCGAACTCGTAGTTTCATCCACAGAAGCCACCGTCACCACATCAGAGCGAATACAATCGTGAATAGCTATGACATCGCTTGCACCTATTGCTTCGCCTTCAAGATCAAGCGCGGTAAGGGAGCTTACCTCAATATCATAGCCCGCAGTGAAATCAGTATCGCTCGCCAAAACCGTTTGCGCCTCAAGACTCGCACCATTTATTATGAGCGAATCTGACATGCCAGACACATCAGCCGCCCCCAATAAAGGACTCAAAACAGCGCCATTGAATAGCGCGTGAATCACAAGCCCATCTGATGTGGTAGTGGCATCATTGTCATCACTCCAGCAACCCCAGTTCGGGATCTTACTCAGTTCATTGTTGAGTAAAGCAGCGACTGCTCGACCTTCACTAGACAGCAGCGCTTGAGCCACGAGTGTTCGGGAACCCTTTTGAGATGATCCGTAAATTTGCAGGGCCGCGAGCAACACAACAATCCCCAGTGACAGAGCGATCATTACCTCCGTGAGACTAAAACCTCTTACTGGGATGTTACAAGAACGGCCTCGCCTAGTCACAAAACAGCCCTCACTTCTCTAGCGACATTGCCAGTGCTCTCTGACGCGCTATCTGACTCCTGCCACACCACAGTAATTTCGTATCCTCCTGTCGCCGCATCATAGACTACCTGTGCTTCAGCTGTTGGTATCTGGTTACGGAGTCTCTGCCAGAAATCGTACTGCTCGTTTGCGATCAAATCTGCCTGTGAGCACATAGTTACTGGAGCTGACTCTGAATCGGAACAACTCGTCGTTGGCTGGGAGGGTTGGTTTTCAGAATCAAAGGAAAACTGGTAGGAGGCTCCTGCACTGATGTTGGAACGAATACGTTCCGAGAGTTCCAAGGCAAATATCATTACGGTAGCGGTTTTATCAACTTCGTTATTTTTCCTCATTCCGAAAATATCGAGC
>Ga0181561_10005833_pt1 | contig 10460 bp, 8 predicted proteins | sample 011ome_19_FD_133760 | JGI IMG/M metagenome (GOLD analysis project Ga0181561, IMG submission 133760) | Coastal salt marsh microbial communities from the Groves Creek Marsh, Skidaway Island, Georgia - 011510BT metaG (megahit assembly) | ecosystem: Environmental > Aquatic > Marine > Intertidal zone...
CGCGCAGAAACGGGAAGACGAGCTCCTGAGGAGGATCGCGCAGCTCGAGGCGCAGCTGGAGTGCTGGCGTGATCACTCAGTGTTTTAATACATAGAACACGGACCCGACGACCCGAGCACCCGACGACCCGCGAAAAAAGGTAACCCAGCGATCTGTATTTTCAAATGGCGCTGATTTAAAAACGCGCACAACTTCATCGCCCCGCCCCCAGCGGCACGTATCGATAGACCATCATGTACGGCATGTACGGAGGCTTCTACGGGTTTTCCAAGCCGAAGAAGGCGAAGAAGCCTAAGAAGGTTCCCAAGGACAGCTGGTTCGAGCGCCTGACCAACGACGAGCTCAAGTCGTTATGCAAATCCGCGAAGCTGCGATTGAGCGGCACCAAGCCCGAGCTCGTGGCCCGCCTCCAGGAGAATGAGGGCACGGCTCGCTTCGGCGTCGAGTCCAAACCGGCTCGCTTATGCTTGCACGGAGACTTCACGGACGAGATTGACGGCGTCACTCTGGATGGGCTCAAGTCGGAGTGCAAGGACGCGGGCATCAGCTCCACCGGCACCAAGTTCAAACTCGTCGAGCGACTTGTGCAGCACGCCAACGGGACCGGCGCGCCCAAGCGAGCCGCGAACGTGATGCTCAACCCCGACGGATCGACGGCGTACGATGAGAACGGGAACGCGGTGGTGAAGAAGCGCAAGCCCAGCACGGTGAGGCCTGACCTCGTTAAGGTGGCGGACCGCATCGACCGCAAGATCTTCGTCGACAAAAGCAGATGGAGCGACTACAAGTACAAGGCGCACGCCTCGGACGTGTGCGAAGCGGGGGAAAAGATCATCACCGCCGAGGTTGAGAACAAGCCGCACCTCAAGCTACGTGACAGCATCGCGTACGATGTCTGCACGACCGTCCTCGCCGCCATCGACACCGCGTGGAAAAGCTACGAGCTGTCCGGGGAGGGCCGATGCGTCTATCAGCTCACGAGCCTCATCGAGACTGTCGAATACCTCATCGAGGAGGGCAAGCCGGCGGGGGACATGCCCGCGCTCGAGGAGGAAAGGAAGCGCGAGGAGCGCTTCTTGACTTCTCGAAGGAACGCGGAAGCCTTATGCGCATCACTGAGGGCGAAGTACAAGGAGTACGTCGGGTGTGAGCTTGATAGCTCGCCCTAGCTGTTAGCTGTCGTGTTTGACAGTTTGATTTACAAACTCCTCCTCTGACAAAAACGGTGAGGCGAGTTTGAGCGAGGGCTGCGTTCACCACGCGGAGGTTCTTCCCCCAGTCCCACGCGTCAGAGGCACCATATCACCTCACACGGGGGGGACAACGCGTTCGAGCGCGTCGCTCGCCCGTCGTTTCCCCGGCCGCGCCGTCCCGCGGCGACTCGGGCAAGACTCGGGGTGGGCGCGCCGGTCGTCGCCTGAATCGTCCTCGGGATCCGAGAAAGGCGCGAATCTTCCGGGGCTCGCGCGCGCGCTCTGCCCGCCATGTCGGCCTCGGCGCGCGTTCCGCAGGTGGATGAGGCGGTGAACTTCCGCGACCTCGCGCTGGGGATCAACGACTGGTACAACGTCACGCCCTCCGTGCGCGTCGCGATCGAGGGTCTGGCGCTCGTGGTGCAGGACCAAGCCGCGCGGCTCGAGCGCTTCGAGGCGCATTTCGGGATGCATCCGAATCCCCCCACTGGCGCGCCTGGGCGCCCGGGGACCGCGCGGTCGATAACCGACGGCGCGGGCGACGTCGCGATGCTCTCCGAGCGCGTCGAGCACCTCTCGCAGGAGCTCGCCGCGACCAAAGCCAAGCTCCGCGCGGTGGAGTCCAGCCGCGGGGGCGCCGACGACGCCATGGCGTCCGCCGCCGAGCGCGCCTGCGACCTCGCCACGAAGCGCGCCGAGACGGCGGCGCGAGAGGCGGGCGCCGCGGCGCGCGAGTGCCGCTCGTTCGAGCAGGCCGTGGCGCGCGCGGAAAGCGCCGCGTCCGAGGCGACGCGCGCGCGCGACGCGTTCGCGGCGTCGCTCGCGGTGAAGACGGAGTCCTCGGAGTCGCGCGTGCGCGCCGCCGCCGCCAAGGCGGAGGTGCGCTGCCGCGAGGCGGCGGACGACGTGAGACGCGCCGAGGCGCTCGTTCGAGACGTCGACGTCGCCGCGCTCGAGCGCGACGCCGCGAGCGTCGCGCAGTTCACGCAGTCGCTCGGGACCATACAGGACCTGAAGCGCGCTGTCTTCGGTGAGGGCGCCGGGACGCCCCACGCCGGGACGCCCCGCGCCTTCTCCACCCCGGGGGGGCCGTCGCGCCTCGGGACCCCCGCGTCCGCCGCGCCGAAGTACGCGGGCGGCGAGGGGGGGCGCGGCGGGGGTCCCTCCCTCCCGCTGGGCGCGCGCCTCGCGGAGGCGGAGGCTGCCGCGGCGTCCGCGGCGGCGGCGGTCGAAGCGATGCGCGCAGGGGAGGGCACGCCCGCGACGGAGGCGCTCGGCGCGGGCCTGCAGCAGCTGCACGCGGCGGTTGGCGCGAGCCTGAAGGAGCGCCCCACCGCGGCGGAGGTGCGTTCGATGGTGCGTGAGACGCTTCAGAGCGTCAAGGATGACGCGAGCGAGACGTTTGCGGTGCTCGCGAAGCGAACGGCGGCAGCGGAGGAGGCGGCTTCGACGAACACACGGCGCGTCGGCGTTTTGGAGGACCTCGCGCGCGGCGTGGAGCGGCGGCAGAAACGCACCGAGCGGCTGGTGGAGGACGTGCGCCGCGCCTGGAGCGCGGCTTCCGCCGAGCGCGACGCGGCGATGATCCGCGCAATGGCGGCGGGCGACGCGGCGTTCGCGACGCGGTCGGAGTTGGAGAACAAGGACACGACCGCGCCGTCGCCGCGCCGCGACGACGGGGACTCCTCGGACGACGACTCCTCGGACGACGACTCGTCGACCGACGCGTCGACCGACTCGGAGTGACGGTCCGTCCGTGTGTATCGAGCGAGCTCGCTCTAGTCGCGTCGGTAGGCTATTTATTGTAGGGACTCCTCGCGAGAAGGCGTACCGTAGATTACGAAAAGACGCCTCGCTTCGGAGAGATCCGAACGCCGCGCGCGCGCTCACTCCTTCTCCTTGATCTCCTCGCGCGCGCGCGCCAGGTACGCGAGCTCGACGGTCGCGCGCTTCGCCGCGGGCACGTCCGGCGGGTCGCCGTCGAACGCGCGCGCCAGAGCCGCGACGCACGCCGACTCGCGCGCGGCGGCGGCGGCGGCGACGGCGGCGAGCGCCTCGCGCCGGCGCGTCGGGTCCGTGTCCGCCGCCGCGTCCTCGATCGCCTCGCGGGTCTCCATGGCGAGCATCAGCACCTCCGGGTCGACCGGTTCGTGTGCGCGCGTGGGTTCGTGTTGTATAGAAGACGGTCGCGAATCAGCCGCCCCCGCTCGACTCGAGTCTCCGTCGGAGTCGAGACTCGAAGTCGCGAACCGTCGCTCGGCGGCGTCGTCGCCGAAGTCGTCGTCGTCGTCCTCGCCGAGGCGCGCGCCGCGCGCCGCCAGCATGTACTTGGCCCTGCGCAGCGGGTCGCGGAGCACGGCGTAGGCGCGGTTCACCAGCGACGCCTGCTCCGCGCTGTGCGCGCGCGCGCGCTCCGACCGGGCGCCGAACTTGTCGGGGTGGAGCACCTTCTGCAGCCGCTTCATCGCCGCCTCGAGCGCGTCGAGGTCCACCTCGAACCGGGGCGCGATCCCGAGGACGCGGAAGAGCACGGGCGCGGCGCCGTCCGCGCCGCGCGTCGGGGCGGCGACGCGCGCGGGGAGGATCTCGCCGCACGCGTCGCAGAAGAACCTGTGCTCGGCGGACGCGCCGAACGGCGCGGCGCAGGCCCAGCACGCGGTCGGCGGGTGCTCGTCCGCGGCATCGGCGGCGAAGCCGCGCGCGCCCCCGCCGAGCGCGCGATGACGGCACCTTCGCGCGGGCGACGTCCACGACGCGCACCCGCGTGCCGCGCTGGTCGACGCGAGACGCACGGCGGTCAACCAGACCCCTCTGTACGACGCCGACCGCGCGTTCGACCTCGACGCCGCGACGAGAAGGTCGCGCGCCCCCCGGCGAGACGCGCGCATCGTGTTGTGGTCCTCTGAAACCGAGACGAGCGAAACAGGAAAACCACAGACGCCGCGCGAGCGTGATGTGTGTTATACCTATTACGTCTTGCGTCGAGAATGACCTACAATACGTATTAAGACTACCGCGGCTGCTCTGCGTTCACGCGCACTGGTCGAATGTGCTTTCACTCGACCCCAGCGCGTGTTTGTTTCGCGTTCGGGGGCTTAAGAAACAGCGCCGCCCCCGCAGCCGCCACCGCCGCCGAGCCGGAGACGAGGAAAAGCGAGCTTCCCGCGCTGCCCAGCGCGTCGTCCGTCAAACCGATGACGATGGGCCCCGCCAGGAACACCAGGTCGCCCGCCGTTTTCGGCAACGTCAGCGCCTCGCCCTCGCCCCCCTTGGGCGCGGACTCGATGGCCAGCGCGTTCACAGCCGGGCCGGCGGCCGCCGTGCCCATGCCCCACAGCCCGATGCACGCCTGGAGCCCGCGCACATCCTCCGCGTCTCGCGCCAACCCGAGGCCGACGGCGCACGCCAAGAGCGAGACGACGATCACCGTCTTGAGCCCGATCTTGTCGGCGATCACGCCCCCCAGCGGCGCGCTGGCCATGCCCAGCAGCGCGGTGAGCGAAAACAGTTCGCCCACCTGCGCCGGCGAGGCGCCGAGCGCCTCGGAGGCGAACCAGGGGATGCACGTGAGCTTCGCCACGAACCCCAGCGCGTTGGCCGACGCCGCCACCACCAACACGCGTTGCGTGTCGTCCGCCAGGAGCGTACTCCAGTCGCTTTCCTTCTTCGCGAGGGCGAGTTCCGCGTTGAACGCCTCCTCCTCCTCCTCGGACATGTCCATGGACATGCGCAGTATCTCCTCCTCCTTCTCCGCCGCGCCGTTAATCTCGGGGAGCAGCGAGTACCCCGCCGTGCACGCCAGCGCGGCGGCGGAGATGAGGTAGAACACGGACGAGGGGCCGTACGCCTCGGCGACGCGCCCGCCGACGAGCGGGCCGATGACCAGGCCCAGCGCCTGCACCGCCTGCTGCGTCCCGGTGATGGTGCCGCGCGCCTCCGGGCACCGCTCAGTGAGGTCCGCCAGGTACGCGCGGTCGCCGCCCTCGGCGGCGGAGCGCCCGGCGCCCAGGCTGAGCCGCGCCGGCACGAGCGCGGCCACCGTGCGGCACTGGCCGGTGGCGAAGTCGCTCAGCGCGATGACGAACATCCCCGCCATCATCATCTGCTTGCGCCCCCACGAGTCCACGAGCTTGCCCGCGGGCAGGTTCAGCAGGAGCATCGCCAGCGCCGGCGCCGAGAGCACCACGCCGTTGGCGCTCCCGCTCAAACCGATGGACTGCGCGTACAGAGGGAGCGCGGGGAGCAGCGCGCCAACGCCAACGAACAACACGAACTGCGACCCCAACAGGATGCCGAACGGTTCCGCCACCGCTTTCCGAGGCAAACCGAACACGACGTCGTTCTCGTCGCCGTCGTTCGGGTCCGGGGAAGGCGTGGTCGAGGAAACCCCGCGCGTTCCGTCCGTCAGCGCGTCGCGCCGCGTCGTGTGGCGTCCTCGGCCGTCGACGCGCGTCCGCGAGACGCACGCGTGGCGTCTCGCGACGCGCGCGCCTCGCGTCGCGAGGGGCGGAAAAGATAGATCCCCGGACGCGCGGGTCGCGACGGAGCGCCTCTTCGACGCGGGCGAGACGCAGGGCGCGTTCGATACAGCCAACGCCCCGGTACACCGCATCATGACGGTCGACATCGCCGCACCGGAGAACACCGCAAGCGACGTGGTCTACACGCCCGCGAGGGTGAGACGACGTCACGATCTACGCCAATCCCCGGTGACGTCGTCGAGATTCGCCTCGGGTCGTCAACGAGAACGAACCGAGCCCGCGGGTGTTTCACGTCCGCGGTTCGGTCTGCGCAGCGGCGATCTCCTCAAGCGGCGCGCGATGATCCACGAAACTCGAGTGCCTCCTCGAGGAGTGGCCGCAGGGTGGCCAGGCAAGCCAGGCCTCCTACCTGCAGGGGCGCGGCTGGGCAGTCAAACAAAAAATCGGACATCGTGATTCTCGTGAAAAATCTCGCGGGAACGGGGACAGCGTGGCACACCCCCCGCCAACTCTTCACTCCCACGAGCGCATCATAGGAACACGCGCGATGCGGGTCGTCTCCTCGACGCGCGCGCTCGCGTCCGAGCCGTCGGCCGCGTCGTCTCGCGCGGCCGGCGCGAGACTATCCCTCGCGAGTCCCGCCCACGCGTCGTCCCGGCGTCGTTCGAAGCTGCTCACAAGCGGGAACCGTCGGATCGCCTCCCCGGCGCCTCGCGCGTCCCGCGGCGAGTCCGGCTCGTGGGACCCCGACGACCGACGCAGGATCGAGGAGAACCGCTCGTGGAAACGCACGGACGCCCCCGAGGACGCGTGGGACATCGACAAAGAGCGGGACGCGGTGATGTATAAGCGCGAGTCGCTCGAGCGTCTGCTGCAACTCACCCCGAAAGAAGAAAAGCCCAACCGCGCGGTGATGTGCGCGGAGTGCGGCGCCGAGGTGTGCCGCCGCTCGGACGAGGCTCAGAAGGACAAGGCGCACGTGCACAGGCAGACGTACGCGGGCGCGTTCGTGTCTGTCAGCGTGTACGCGAACGCGGTGGGGATCAAACAGATGGATGCTTCCGAAGGAATCGCAAAAGACGAAGAGGCGTCGACGTGGTGGCCCCCGCGAGACGCGTCGCGGTGTCGGTGCGCGTCGTGCGATCGGTCGCTGGGGTGGTTCATCGCGGACAACCCCGACGAGACCGTCGGGTCGTTCTACGCGCTACTCACGTCCAGGCTCACGGTGGGGAAGCGCGACGCGGAACAGGGGAAGGGGGTGTGACCCGAAGCCGCGAATCGCGTTCGCGCGGCAGTCGTTGAGTCGTTCAGTCGTTGTCTCTGCTTCACTGCTTCACTCGTCGTGTTTCGCTGAACATCGCGCCCAGGCGCTTCTCGTTGTTACCGCCCCCGGCGTCGCCAGAGCGCGAGGCGCGATGCCGCCAAAGTTCAACAGCCCGAAGCAGGCGCTCGAGCAAGGCGTGTGCGGCCAGTACGGCTGGTCCAGTCGGTACTTCCGAGACGCGAGCTCAGGGAGGTGGTGCGTCGAGGTGCGTTGGGGGGTGGGGGACGGGAAGCGTCAGACTTTCGTCAGCGACGACACGTCGGACGAGTCGATCCCGGGGGCGAAGAAGGGGCACGCCGCGGCGGCTGCGGTGGCGCTGGAGGGACTCGACGCGATCGTGCGAAGTGCCAACCTGAAGCCGTTGCGCACGGTGGAAGACGCGCTCGGATCCCGGTTCGAAAGCACGTGCGAGGTGTTGGACGGCTCGGAACCCGGGTCGTGGGATCGGCTCTGGGGATGCCTGTCGCGGTGCTCCCCGCGCGCGCGCGCCGTGGGCATCGACGTGGAAGGAAACCTGCAGACGCCGCCCGTGCTGGTGCAATTGTGCGTGCAGGTCCCGGAAACGGAAGCGGGATATCTGTGTGTCTTGGAGCTGCCACGTTCGAACCCGGACGGGAACCTCAGCGCGGACTTGCGGCGCCTGCTTCGCGACGCTACCGTCGCGAAGATTTTTTGCGACGGCACCGCCGGCTCGGACAAGCGTTCGCTCAGCGTCGACGTCGACCTCGCTCGGGACGGCGCGCAGTTCGCGTGTCTCGACTTGGAGTTATTGGCGAGCGACCTCGCCGGCGCGACGAGCGTGTCTCGAGGGCTCGCCCGCATCTTCAATCTGGCTTGGCCCGACTCGGCGTTTCGCGCCACCAAAGACAACAAAGACAAGTCGAGCGTTCGGTATTTCGTGGACGTCCAGGACCGCCGGCGCGCGCGGCCGCAAACTCTCGCGGACGTGCCCGCGCCGATTCGGCGCTACGCCGCCATGGACGCGTGGCTCACGATGTCCGCATTCGAGGGGCTGCGAAGGACGAGGGCACGAGAAGGGGGTCCGACTGTGGAATAGAGCGCGCCTTGAGCGCGCGGCGGTTCGCTTGATGCATCTGTACGTAGCTACATGTACCTAAATATGCACACAGTTTTGTCGCCGAAAAACGTCACGTGGTCTTTCCCGAGTCCCTACGTAGCGCTTCGATATTTTTCTCTGCTTTCGCGCTCCGCGTCGACGCCGCGCACACCTCATCGCGCGGGAAAGAGGGCCATGGGCGTCACGGGCTCGACGCAGCGGCTCCGTCCGATGGTGAACCCCGACGGGAAGGTCGGGTTGAAGGTACGCGTCGCGATCCTTCCGCGCCCTGTCCGTCGCGTCGCGAGGGAAAAACCCCCGAACATCGGCGCGCCGATCGCTCACCCGCGCGCTCCCCCCGAGGCACCCCCGCTGACCGCCGAACGTCCCGAACGTCCCCCCGCCTTTCCTCGCGCAGATCAGCAGGCGTCTGATCGAGCGGCTGGACGGCGAACAGCCGAGCACCAGCGCGTCCGCGACGCCGAGCGCGCCCGAGCCCGAGCGAGCGTCACGACCCGAGCCGCGACGCGACCCGGCCCCCCCGGACGCGAGCGCGCGGCACGCGCGTTCCGGCGCGCCTTTCCCACCCGCCGCGGACGCGAACTTGGCGCGGCTTCAAAACCTGCGGACGTTCGCGGCCATGGGTGCGGTCGGGGATGCGCAGGCGGTGGACGAGCACAGGCCGATGTTCCCGGGGCTGGACCACGCGCTCGCGAGGAGCCTGCGAGTGGGCGAACTGCTGCTGAAGAACGAAGAGGCGGAGCTTCAGATGACGCGCGAACGCGCGAGCGCGACTCAAGCGCGGCACCACCTGGTACACGTGAAAGCCGCACCCTGCGTCGCCGAACGCGAGGCGTGCCGCGTGTGTTACGAGACCAACGCGGAGGACACGCTGCGGTGCGGGCACGAAGTGGCGGCGTACGACGCGTGCGCCAGAGCGGCGCGCGACGCGGTGGCGCGTGAAGGGCGTTTTCGCGCGAGCGCCGAGTCGTGATAGTACGAGTGTTGAAAGGACAACGAGCGCGTCGACCCTCACGTGCCTTTCGAGCGTTCATCGATCAGCGCGCGTTCGGCGGTTTCGAACATCCGGACTCGAAACGCGCGGCTGCGCGGGCTCGCGCGTGGACGCTGCGGACGGGCGGATCGTTCGCGCAGATAACCCAGAACGCGCCGCGCGCGCGTGGCCGTGTAGAGTCGACATGGGCGACCAAACGGCGGTCGGCAAGGCCCAGGCGAGGGTACGTGTTTTTCCCTCGCGCGCGTCTCGGTCTCGACCGCGACCCCGCGAACGCGCGCCCCCCGCGGTTCGATCCGCGGGCGGCACCTTTTCGTGCCGTCAAAACGCGCGTCCTGACGCTCGCCACCCCCCCCCCCGCCGCGCAGAACCTGCTCCAGGCCCTGTTCTACATCTTCGCCTGGGGATGCGCGAGCTCGGGTTTGATTTTCCTCAACTCGTACCTGCTGAACGAGGACGGGTTCCACTACCCCATGACCCTGTGCTCCATGGGCCTCGGCGCGTCGTGGACCATCTCGTCGGTGCTCGTCTCCCTCGGCGTCTCGAAGCTGGACAAAAGCAAAGACATGACGACCCGATGGTACGTCAAGCACGTCGTGCCCATCGGCGGGTTCGCCGCGTTCTCCCTGGCGCTGGGGAACTACACCTACCTGTACCTATCCGTGTCCTTCATCCAGATGCTTAAAGCCGCGGTGCCGTGCGTGACGATGCTGGTGCTGGTGGGCGCGAGTCTCGAGAAGCCGCACCGCGTCACCGTTTTGGGCGTCGCCATCCTCACCTTCGGTACCGCGCTCGCCGCGTACGGCGAGATCGCGTTCCAGTGGATCGGCATCGTGTTGATGTTCTCCTCTGAATTCTCCGAGGCGTGCCGGATGGCCGTGCTGCAGTACCTGCTCGGGAACCTGCGGTTCGAGCTCGTCGAGGGTCTGTACGTGATGGCGCCGGCGAGTTTCGGATTCCTGGTTTTGGGTATCGCGGCGTTCGAGTGGGACGCGCTCGTCGCGGAGGATGGGTTCGGAAAAATCGCGCGCGCGCCGCACAAGTACATATGCGCCGCGCTCTTGGGGTTTTTCGTGAACCTGCTCACGTTGGCGGTGATCAAGTCCACCAGCTCGCTCACGTTCAAGGTGATCGGCCAGGTGAAGAACACGGCAGTCATTCTAGTCAGCGTCGCGCTCTTCGGCAGCGCCATCACGGGGATGCAAGTGGTCGGGTACTCCATCAGCATGGTGGGCTTCGCCGTGTACCAGCGCGGGAAGCAGCTGCAGACGAAGGACGAGGCGGACGCGTTGTCGGACGTCCGCGCGCGCGAGAAGGGGAAGGGGGTGATGATGGACGGAAGTAAAAAAGAGCCGGGGAGTCGTTCGTAGTGGTGGTTCGCGCGCGCGA
>Ga0181561_10005836_pt1 | contig 10457 bp, 8 predicted proteins | sample 011ome_19_FD_133760 | JGI IMG/M metagenome (GOLD analysis project Ga0181561, IMG submission 133760) | Coastal salt marsh microbial communities from the Groves Creek Marsh, Skidaway Island, Georgia - 011510BT metaG (megahit assembly) | ecosystem: Environmental > Aquatic > Marine > Intertidal zone...
AAGATGAGCGCTTCGGATGCCACGAGCGCCATTTACGTCACGGACACGCCGAAGGAAATTAAAACCAAGGTGAACAAGTACGCTTTCAGCGGTGGTCAGCTCACGGTGGAGGATCACAGGCGTCTTGGTGGCAATTTAGACACGGATATTAGCTGGAAGTGGCTAAACTTCTTCCTCGACGACGACCAAGCGCTGGCTGAGATCGGCGAAGAGTACAGTAGCGGCAGGATGTTGAGTGGAGAAATTAAGGCAAAGCTTATCGAAACGTTGGTGCCGATTTGCCAAGGGCACCAAGACGCGAGAGCAAAGGTGACGGATGCGATGATTGACGAGTTCATGTCGACGAAGCCTCGCGTCTTTGCGTCCCTTTTCGGCGACATGGGCGATGTCGCCGGCGCCTTGGACGAAGCGACAATCGCGAACACCAAGCCTGGAATCGCGATCGGTGCGCCCGAGGATACGGGCTCGGTGAAGAAGGAGCAAGACAAGGCGCAAACGGGCGAAGATGGTGGACAAATGTCCAAGTCGCAGCAAAAGAAGTTGCTCAAGGAGCAACAAATCGCGGAAAAGAAGCGAGCGAAAGAAGCCGCCAAGGCAGCAGGTCAGGCGCAATAGTGAAGCAATCAATATTCATATTCAACAACAAATATCATTCTCCATGGTACAGCGTTTTCGTACAGCGTAGTTGCGCGACAAGCAGTCGGAGCGTACGAGACGTCTCGCCGGCCGCTCACTTCGACGCAGTCTTCGCCTCTTCCTCGTCCGTCTCGCAGAGGTACAACGTCCCATCGTCACACTGGCTCCCGTCCGTCTCGAAGTCAATCTCGCACGCGTCACAATTTTTCCCATCCATGCGCGCCTTGCGCGCCGCCAGGTGTTCCGCGAGCGACCCCCTCGACGTCACGTTCAATCGATACTTTGCCCACACGTCGTACACCTTGTTCGCCGCGTTCAGCAAAAACGGCACCTTGGTGAACGCGTACACGTACCCCAATCCGACCGCTTTGTACGCCTTTTCGAACACCTCCACCCCCGTGTACACGTTATTCGCCGCGTCCAGCCCGTGAATCGTCTTCATCGCCTCCGCGTACTCGATCCCCGCGTTCTCCTTCGCGTCGTAATCATCGCTCGCGATGTCCACCAGATCCAGGTTCCCTTTCCCGCCGTCTTTCGCGCGCAGCATCTCCACCTCGCGCACGCACAGCGGGCACGCGCCGTCGTACAGCAGACGAAACTCCCACGATCGCGTCGACGCGTTCGCCGCGCTCGACGACGCGGGCGCGACGCGGTGCGCCGCGCGAGACGGCGCGCGGGCGTCGCGCGCGACTCGAGTCGCGACTCGAGGCGCGACGACGCGCAGGGCGGCGGCGGCGCGGTGCATGACGACGACGCGTCGCGATGTGCGGGACGACTCGCGGCGCCCGCGTCGTCACTCCTCGACGCGCGCGCGTCGATCGCCGAAGAGCATCGCTCGAGCGCGCGCGTGAGCGGCGCGCGTCGATCGCTCGACGCGCGCGGACGGTCGACGCGCGCCGAGGACGATGCTCTTCGGCGCGGTGTTCGCGAAGAAGTCGTGCGTGGTGGCTTCGGAGAGTTTCGTCTGCGTCGAAAACGGCGCGTCCTGGACGCTGGATCTCACGAACGCGGGATTCGCGCACGACGAGTGTCGGGAAGTGTGCTTGTTCATGCCTTCGCAGCGGCGTGAGTGGCGATTCGCGAGCGAGGCGACCGGAGGCGCGGGCGCGGGCGGGGCGACGAGGCGAACGCGCGACGCGGGGAGGACGACGGACTGACGACGCGCGCGTTTCGCGCTCGATGAACGCAGTGCTCGATGATAATAGCGCGCTGTGCATGTACATAAAAGCCGGAGACGCGCCTTGGGAGTACTGCGGATGCGTGGCCAACGCTAAACCGAGCGACGTGTTCACGCTGCGTTGGCCGGTGGACGAAGCCACCGGGCGGGCGCATCCAACCGCCGCGGTCGGCGTGAGCGTCGAACCGCTGGCGTCGGCGTTAGAAAAGGAAGCGGCGCTGGTTCAACACAAAGAAACATTCGCGAAACGCGTGGCGGAGGATTTGTTTCGGTTCATGCAGAGCTTTCAATGCGAAGGCAGCTCGAACGACCGAATGGTCGTTCCCGTGAACATCCTCACGCGTTGGTTTGATAAATTCCAAAACCGGTTCCGTCGCGATCCGAACTTTTTAGATAGATCTCGATTAGACATCGCGTGAGTCGGTGCGATTCGCGCGTAGCGTCGTCATTCCTTAGCCTAGCTGGCGATCATTGATATTCTTTTTGGCGTCGCTCGCGGCGTCGACACTTTTAAACCAACTTCTCCGCGTGAGCGCGTCACAACCTCACGCCGTCGTCATGTCAACGCCGTACGCCAACGCGCCCGTCATCTCCCCGAGTTTACTGAGCTGCGATTTCGCCCGCATGGCGGACGAATCGCGCAAGGTTATCGCGTGCGGCGCCGACTGGTTGCACCTGGACGTCATGGATGGTCACTTTGTCCCGAACTTGACGTTCGGCGCGCCCGTGCTCGCGTCGCTGCGCCCGCACGTCCCGGACGCGTACTTCGACGTGCATCTGATGGTGACGAATCCGCTGGACTACATCGAGCCCATGGCCAAGGCGAAGACGAACATGTTTACGTTTCACGCCGAGGCGTGCGACGGGGACGTCGGCGTCGAACGCGCGTGCGAGGAAGTTCGAAAGGCTGGAATGGAGGTTGGGATCGCCATCAAGCCAGGAACGGCGGTAGATGTGGTACATTCGAGCGTTGAGAAGGGTTTGTGCGATATGGTACTCGTGATGACTGTTGAACCGGGCTTTGGGGGACAGAAATTCAATCCGGAGTGCTGCGAAAAGGTGAAGCGGTTGCGAGAGCGGTTTCCAAAGTTGAAGATTCAAGTCGACGGTGGATTATCGGCGAGCACGATTGATGCCGCGGCGGAAGCGGGGGCAAACGTGATCGTCGCGGGTAGCAGTGTGTTCGGAAGCGATGACTGGACGAAGGCGATTGACGTGCTCAGAGAGGGGGTGCAAAAGTACAATTCGTTGTAAAAGAACATTTCAATACAAGTTCCTAGACTCACGCCTAAGTAGATTCGAGACTCAAGCGTACAGTGACGATACTTATATCGTCGACGCTTCTTCGGCGGCGCGCATTGAGGATTAAACTTTGACACGACGTGTGTAAGCAACCGTCAGCCTCGTGCATGGTGTCGTAAACATCTTTCGGAGTGAGAACATCCCATATCCCGTCGCTCGCTATCGTCAGCACGCTGTCGTTCGAATTACCTTCGATGTGCAGCACTTCACTCACGAACGGGTGCGCGATGAGGCCGACCTTTTGATCCTTTAGGAATTTATCGCCGAGAGCGCGAGATAACGCCAAGCCGTAAAGTCGAGTAGCCTCAGGTGGTAAATCAGCGCCGGCTTCATTGAGACGATTCTTCTCCTCTTCATGGCGCACTTTGTGTTCGGGCGTGAGATATCTTGCACCGTGGTGCTGTCCTTTCGGTACGGGCACTCGACCGAGGGCAACACTCGAATCACCCACGTTTGCGGCTTGCACCATCAACCCACCGGTTTTCTCATTCTTCCACACTAATACGACGCTTGCCGTGCACCCTTCGTACTCTACCGCCATTGTTTCGTCGCTTTCTATGAAAGCTGCCTCCAAAAGTTCTCTTGCGCCCTCGCCGCCGGGAACCTTACCTCCCAAGCGTCGCGCGAGCACCTCCGGAAAGAGCTGCCTCGCGCGCTCCGCGGCTTCTTGCCCGCCGTGCCCGTCGAAAACGCAAAATAACCCCACGGATGGGTTCCCGCGCAGAGGGCATTCCACAAGAATTCGATCCTCTGACTTCATAGGCTTCGATCCTTCGGCGCGAACGACTGCTTGTAACGCCAGCGCCGCGTTCGCCTCGATCGAGACGTCTCTGAAAAAGTGTACGGATACTCGCGGACTCGAGTCTCGCTCGCCCAGCTTGATGACATCACCGTGCGTGATTTTTCGCCACCCTCCGGGCGTGCGCACTGACTCTGATATCGTCATTCCGTTCACGCGCGTGCCATTCAGCGAACCTAGATCCCGCATCGTCCACGCCACGCCGTTCCATCTCACCTTGGCGTGCACGGTCGAAACCTCCGAGCTCTCCACGACGAATCCATTCATCCTACCGCGCCCTATGGTGAACTCATCCATCCCGAGCGACGCCACGTACGTCGCTCCTCGACTCGCACCGGTCTCGACCTCCAGTTTCAAAGCCGGTCGAGACGCCGGCGACCCGGGCGTCGACCTCGTCGATCGCTCCGTTGCGCGCGGCGGCGTCGCGGGCCTGGGCACCTCCCCCGAATCCACCGCCTTCTCCTCGACCGCTCGCGCCGCCGGTCGCGCCTTTTCATTCTCGACCGTTTCCACGCGCGCGTTTTCCCCTCGCTCGCCCTCGTCTCGCTCGATCGTCGCGTCCGTCGTCGACGCCGCGTCCGCCGCGCTCGCGACCGAGGACCCCGAGAACGACAACCGTTTCCTCACCCCGTCCTTCGTCGCCGCCGCGCCGCGCGCCGATCGATCGCTCGCGTCGTCGCCGTCGGTTTTCGCCGCGCGCGCGCGCGCTTTCCTCCACGCGAGCGCCGCGACGACGCCCAGCGCGACGACGATTGCGCTCGAGTTCGTTGCGCCGACGCGTCGACCCTTACCCTCCCGCGCGCGCGCCTCGGGCGTCGATCGCGCGTCGTCGTCGGCGCGGCGCGCGGCGCGATCGTCGCGCTCGCGATCGAACGCGCGCTGCGCGGCCTGGCGCCGCGCGCGGCCCATCGGGGCGCGACGCGAATTGACGCGTCGAATCGATGCGACGGCGCGGCGTCAGACCGGCGCGCGCGACGCGACGACGGCGCGGCGCGGCGACGGCGCGGCGACGATGCTCCGACGCGCGGCGCGCGCGGCGCGCGAGCGCGCGCGAACGACGCGCGGCGCGCCCGCGCGGTCGATGCAATTGAGCGCGTTCGACGGGGACAAGACGCGAAAGACGCGCGCGACGGCGGAGGAGATGGCGCGCGAGGCGGAACAGATGGAAGAATTGTCGGTGTTTCGAGCGGTGAGCGGGCTGGTGGCGGCGGCGGCGGGCGGGGGGCTGGTGTTCGCGCTCGGCGCGGGGGCGGTGGCGGGCGTCGCGAGCGGGTTGGCGAGCGCGCTCGGAATGGTGCGGGATGGGAAGGCTCAGAGAGAGCGGGAGAGGGATCGAGAGACGCTGAGGTATGAATTGTCGATGGCGTCGGGATGGGGGAGGCAGGCGAGGCGACGAAGGGCGGATATTCAAGCGAAATTGGACGCGCTGGGCGACTGAAGCGCGCGTGAGGATGCTTAGCTTTACAATTGTTATACACGTGAGGACGATCTAATCGGTGCTAGGTTTATCGTCCGCTGCTTTGTTTTGCCCTACTTGTTCTTTTTCTCGCGCGGAGACGTCGTCTGCCGGTTCATTCACGACGGGCGGGGGTACTTTTAATCGAAACGCGCTCGCGAGCGACGCAAGCGCGTTTTCAGACGCATCGGCGCCTGATACCGGCATCTCCTTCATGGAATCAGCGCAAACGTCTAAGTCAACACTCAGCTGCGCGATAATTCGCAAATTGTCTCCCGATTCCAAAGACTGAACTCGCGAAACGATCGACGCGACGGCTTCGGCGCGTACGCGGCCAAGAACGTCTCGTCTGTCGTCTTCAGATAATAATTCACATATGACGCGTCGCAAAGTTCCCATCTCTTTCGTTAACGAAATCGCGAAATCGCTTGCTCCATCGACTTGCTTTACGTTGCCTTCGTCGCGCAGAGACTCGACGATTGAGGCCAAGCGGTACAAATGGAACTCCACTCGATCGCGCATGATGCTCACGAGCTTGTCGTGAATTTCACTCTTGTGCAGCTTCAAATCTCGCAGCATCCGCTCGAACTCTTGACGAAGAAGGACGTGTTTTGGGCCTTCGATTAGAGCGCACATGGCTTCTTGCAAGGTTGGAAGAAGAGATGCGAAGAGCGAAACGCTCTGCTGCGCCAAACATAAATGTTTCGCAGTGATGGATTTCAGCTTGGACACTTGCATCGCGCCCGCACCCAGAATGAGTTGACACACAGCCGTATTGTACTGCTTCACGAGATCTATCGTTCGATGCGTCACTTCCGTGGAGAGAGACGGAATCTGGCGCGCAAGGCGCACGTAGTCGGTCAACATTTGCAGAAGTAGCACGGCGCTATTCACTGGGTGAAATTTTTCATCCGCCACGACGACGAACGATGCATCGCCTACATCTTCGCTCATGACATCTGGAAGCTTACTCGTACCATCTGCTAATGCGTCTACGAGTGCTTGAAAGTGTTTTGGTAACTTTGCGAGCGCCCACGTCTCACATTCTAGCAAAGATACGAGCTTTGTTGAAGCCGTGGCGTGTTGCTCGCGGATGAACGCTTTGCTTTGATTTGCAACCGTTGAACGAAGGCTGAGACAGCGATGCTTGCCAAGCGATTCGGCCAAGTCTAAGAATCCGTTCGTCGCATCCATGATTCGCATGAACTCTCGAGCGCTCAAGTTGATGTTCATGGGAGCTCGAATGCCAAGAATTTTCGCAAATCGTCCTTGTGCGATGTCTATGACTTTATTCAAAGCCTCATTAGACGTCGCCAAAGCGGTCTGCGAGCACACGTAATCAAAGTTTGTCGCGGCTTCGTGCGCGGCCAATAATAAATTTTCATCGATCGAACGAAGCTGCGTTAAAGCCTCTTCATCGTTACCGATGACGCCGCGAATTACGAGTTTGATTTGGTTGGCCCGTTCAAAGTACGCGTTGAACGTCTCTGTCAACGCCACGAGCATCTCCACGAAGACCTCACCGGGTAACTTTCGAATAGCATTCGCGTACGCGGAGTCAAACACGCCTTCTTCCATGGACGTCGTCGAGCTCTTGACTCGCTCCCCCGTGACTCGACTGAGCATCACGTCCACGGCGACGTGCTCGATTTGGCGCACGTCTTCTGACATAGCAGACGACCACGCCTCGAGTGCATCGCAAACAAAGGAACTTCCGGAAAATAACAGCGCGATAAAAGGTGGAATCGTAGTGTCGAGCACGTTTCCTCTCTTATCGCCAAACTGGGGCGCTTCGTTGAAATTCGCAGCCGGCGGTTTCAATCCATTCGCCGCGGCAACCTTTGACAGATGTTCGAGTGTTTTCGGGGAGACGACAGCCTTGGCGTCCCTCGGTAGGCTTGCACCCGCTACGAAATCACCAATCATAACGTTTCGCACTTTACTGACCGTCCGTTCGATGTGCTCTGGAAGCTTTCTGAAACACGACAACTCGGCGAGCACTCTGTCATCCGCCAAAGTTTTCCTAATATCCTCTGCGATTTGCAGCGCGCCTGGATAATCCGTACTCTCAACGAAAACGTCCATATCCAAACGCATTTGTTGAAGCGCGGCGATGGATGCAAATTTTTCAGTCAATCCTTGCATTTTGTCCCGCTTGTCGTTCAAGTCTATCATGAGCTGCCCCGGCTTGACCAAGTGTTCGCCAATGTCCTTGACGGTTTGACGCATCGAACCAACCGTAATTTGGGTCTCCGTCATCGAGTCGTGAAGATCGCGCAGTTCCTTGAGCGCATCAAAGAACTCATCGCTCTTCGCGATGATCTCTCGAATCAAATGCTGCTCGATCGTATCCAAGTGTGCGCTTAAATGTTCCTGCGCATCCATGGAAGCGCGCGCTAGATTCCGCAAGCTCTGATCCTCTAATCCCGCACACGCCCGTGCAAACGTCTCCGGTCGACTCAAATCAAACGTCTCGTCGAAGAACAAGTCCGGCACGCTGCTTAATTCACTCACGCCCTCTTCTAATTCGTACCGCCGCAACCGCGCCTCGCTCCGCTCCTCCGGCGTCGCTCGCGCCGCCGCCGCGTACGCTCGCTGCTCCACGAACTCCGCGTAGCGCTCCCGCGTTCGTCGTAGATACCCCTCAAAGTCTTTCATCGAAACCTCTGGCAGCAGACTCGCCGACGTCCCCGGCGCCCGCGCGCTCGCGCTCGGCGTCCCGCTCACGACGCTCTCCAACGCGCGCGCCACGCTCGCATCCAACCCCACGCTCGCCACCATCGCGCTCAGCGTCCCCATCGCGCGCGTCCTGACGTCATCCTCATCGTCTTCTTCCGCGTGCACGATCGAACTGAGATAGGCGTACCGCCTCGCCGACGCCAACGACGCCATCGCCGACGCATCCGCATCGTTCGAACGCGCCATCGCGCGCCGTCCCGAAGCGTTTTCTCGTCGCCGCGCGCGCCGCGCGCCGAGATCGCCCCCCTTGACGACGCCTCGCGCGCTCGCGCGCGTCCCGCCGCGCGAGCCGCGCGCGCGCGTCCGTGTGTGCGTCGCTGCGGCCGCGCATCGCGCGCGCGGGACGCCCGCGTCGAACCGCCGCCGTCACACCGCGACGCATTCGAGGCGTCATGTCGGACGAATCCGAGGCCAGGGAATTCCCGGTGGTGTGCGAGGACTGCCTCGGCCCCAACCCGTACGTGCGCATGCAAAAGATGCCGCTCGGCGGCGAGTGCGCGATCAGCGGTCGCCCCTTCACCGTGTTTCGCTGGCGACCCGGGAACGAGGCGAGGTACAAGAAGACGGTGGTGTGCAAAGAGATCGCGCAGGCGAAGAACGTGTGCCAGGTGTGCCTGCTGGATTTAGATTACGGGATACCCGTCGCCGCGCGGGACGCCGCGCTGGGACGCGCGGGAGGGAGCGCGCTGCCGTCGAGCTCGGTGAACCGGGATTTCGCGGTGAATGAGATCGCGAAAAAGCTGGACGAGGGCGAGGACGCGTACGAGAAGGATGGGAAGGAGAAAAATAACGAACTGTTGATGCGGTTGGCGAGGAAGAAGCCGTATTATAACAAGAATAAAACGCCGATATGCACGTTTTGGTTGAGAAACGCGTGCACGAGGAACGATTGTCCGTATCGACCTTGCAACGGGGATACGCACATGCCGGAACTGAGCGCGGCGCCAGAGTTGAGAAAGCAAAATATTAAGGATAGATACTTCGGGACGAACGATCCGGTGGCGGAACAAATGCTCAAACGCGCGAAAGAGCGACCGAGCCAAAAGTTGACGCCACCCGAAGATGCGAGCATCACCACGTTGTTTGTAGGCGGCGTCGACCCGGAAAAGGTCACCGAGGACGACATCAACTCGCGCTTCTATCAGTACGGCGAAATCAAGGGCATTCGCGTGATTGGGACGAAGAAATGTGCGTTCATCACTTTCGCCACGCGCGAATGTGCGGAGAAGGCGGCGGAAGATGCGGCGATAAATCTCGAAATCAACGGAGAGCGATGCCGACTCCAGTGGGGCAAGTCGGCGGCGAAAAAAGCGAGCGGCAACCAAGGGTCTGCGCCGGCACCGCCACCAACCGTGATGATGATGGCTCCAGGTGTGGAAGCTCCAGCGAATGGGCAGGCTTTACCGCCAGATATGCCGGCGCATGTGGCGATCCCCATGCCTGCGCCGGCCGCGGTGGGGCACGCGACCAAGTACCCGTCGATGGATCCTTCGCAGATGGGAGCGGTTTCAAAGAAGCAGGAAGCCGAGAAGTAGACGGATCATTTAGTAACGAAACACTCATTGATTGAATAGCGAAACGAAAATAACTGCATTAAAAATCTACGCCTCGGTCTTTCTCAATTCTTGGGTGAGCTTGATCCAGGAGTCGAGCGTTTTGCCCGCCTTGCCGCTCTCGTGCGCCTCTCTCGCCATGGCGATGCCTTCCACGACGTCCTTCGCTTGCTGCGCGGCCGCCATAGCGACGCCGGCATTCAAAATCAGGGTCTCGGCGACCGGGCCCTTCTCACCCTCCAACGCGGCTCGCAAAATTCTCGCGTTTGTCGTCGGGTCGCCGCCGCGCAAATCCTCGAGCGTGCACGGCTTAATGTCGACATCCTTCGGCTCGAACGTGTACGCGCGCGTGCCGCTCGGCGTCACCTCGACGACGTCCGCGGGTCCCGCCGGCGTGAGTTCGTCCAATCCCATGGAGTGCACGATCAACGCCTTCTTCATCCCGAGCTTCATCAACGAGTCCGCCATGAGTTGCTGCACCCCCGTGCTGTACACGCCGACGAGCGCGTACTTGCTGTGCGCCGGGTTCAACATCGGGCCCAACATGTTAAACGCCGTTCGCACCTTGAGCGCCTTGCGCACGGGCGAGACCTTCGCCATCGCCGGATGATATCTCGGCGCGAACATAAATCCGACGCCGACTTCCTCGACGCAGCGCTTCATGCTCTCCGGTCCCAACTCGATGTCCACGCCGAGCGCCTCCAGCACGTCGCCCGACCCGCACAGCGACGACACCGATCGCGAACCGTGTTTCGCCACCTTCGCTCCCGCCGCGGCGGCCAACACGCACGATCC
>Ga0181561_10005844_pt1 | contig 10453 bp, 9 predicted proteins | sample 011ome_19_FD_133760 | JGI IMG/M metagenome (GOLD analysis project Ga0181561, IMG submission 133760) | Coastal salt marsh microbial communities from the Groves Creek Marsh, Skidaway Island, Georgia - 011510BT metaG (megahit assembly) | ecosystem: Environmental > Aquatic > Marine > Intertidal zone...
ACCCTGCAGCGCAGGAAGGAGGAAAACCTTATAGTTTGTTCAGCTCACTAAGCGGAAGCTATACTGCAAATGTCTCCTTTAGTTTTTGAGGCGAGTGGTCCCAAATCATCTGACGACTTACACACGTGCGCCAAAGGCCTCAGCTGGGCTGTGGGAAACCCACAAAGTAGAATTTGAGATCTATTCGGCCCGACGCACTTGTTATTGTTGATTCGCCCTGACTGCTTGGCTCGGTGTTAAATCTTCAATCTCGACTAATCCGCCGCCAAGAACAGCGCACTCAACACCTGAGTAAAATTTATCTTAACCATCCAGTGTGACAAATGATCTTTGGCTCTGCTTCACACCAAAATATCTGACTGCTAAGCACCAAACACAAAGGCTCTTCTACAGTAAACACGGGGGGGGGGGGGTTCAACAGATTTAGGATATTTTCTACAATGCATAGTGCTCGTTTCAAAGTAGTTTGAATTCCGAAATTTTTAGCCGCAAAAGCAAGGGCAATACTTATTAAACTGACGGGATAACCGCGCATTAACTGGGGAATTCCCCACGTTGGGGTTATGGCACCAAGACAGTGCGCTCTTATTGGCAAGGGATGCATCTCTATTTACAAGCCGCCTCAGATTAGGCAATTAAAGCTGATTGCAGTGGGAGAAAAGTCTGAGACCAATTATTCGCTTATTCCCGAGGGCGGCAATATCATCAGCCGCTATTGAATTAGAATCTCCAAGCAGATTGTGGATAGGTCAAAGCAGGAGACTCCAAACCAATTGCAATCCTGAAATAAATAAAGGGGCAGAGAGAATTGTGTTAGTTCTCTTCATCCTCTTTAGATCGATGGATCCGCTCAGGCCGCCCTGGCTATTCATTCTTTACATTCCCACGCAGCGCCTTCTTCTCCCCCGCCTTTTTCTTATCCCGAATCCTTCGCTCTTTGGCCGCTCGCCCTGGTTTGGTCGCGATACGTTTCTTGGTAGTTGCAGCAGCCTTTTCGACCAATTCTCCGAGCCGGTCTGTCGCATCCTGTCTATTCTGCTCCTGACTGCGAAAGCGCTGCGCCTTCAGCACGATAATCCCATCTTTACTGATGCGTCTGTCGTTGTAGTGCAACAGGTCAGCCTTGACCCGTGCTGGTAATGAAGAGGCCCGGATATCGAAACGTAGCTCAACCGCCGTAGAGACCTTATTGACATGTTGGCCGCCGGGCCCGCTGGCACGGATGGCGCTGAACTGGAGGTCTGATTCGGATAGTTTAAATTTGGCCATTTTAGAGAGGGTCTATGCTTAGCAAGCTGATACTCGCAAGTTATTTAATAAAGGGGCCGGAGGGATTCATCTTTAATCCTTCCGGCCCCTTTAGATCGCCCTTTAAGCTTTTATGTCCCGCAGGGCTTTAGCGCAGCCGCGCCGTGTGGCCAGGGCCACGTAACACAGCATTCAAAAACACGACGTTGGCACCGTCGAGTGCCGCCCTGAAAGTCGGATCAGCGACGAAGCCAATGACAATGCCGTCGCCATAGCTAGCTTGCACTACTGCAGGCTTGAATGCCCACTGTGCTTTGTTTTCAGCCCAGAGGTGACCGCCAGCCTCAATATTGTCCGGGGCCTCAAAGTAAAGTGCATTCCAACCCTCGTCTAACGTCAGCGGACGGTAGACATCGCGACCTTCAACCATAAATGCGACGCCGTCACTAACCCCGGCGCTGAGCCAGGTATCGGTTGTCGTCTTGGTGCGTAACAACACGCCAGGAATTGAGTCTGGACGCGGCGCTTCTGGCAGAATCGCACTCTGGTAAGCGTCTTGATCCTCTAACTGTGTGCCATCGACTACGTCACCTTCATGATCGCCTTCAGGCTTGCCGTCGGCCAAACGCTCGAGATCTGTTGGCAGCAGTCCGACATCGTCCTGAGCCACGAAACGCATCCCACCACTCATGGCGACCAGCACGCCTCCTCGTCCAACCCATTCCTTCAGTCGATCGACACCGCGCTCGCCCAGCGCGCTTGCATAATTGCCACCATCCGGGAGGATAACGACATCGAACCGGTCCAGCTCGTCTGCCGGGAGATGTTCTACCCGCACCGGCTCAACCGGATACCCATACTGGCGTTCCAGAACAAAGCGCGTGTTGCCGGCTGAGTAAGAAGTCGTGGGGTCGTCCCAGGCCAGCGCAATGCGCGGCGCAGGCAAAGACATCACTGAAGAGCTGCCAAAAGAGACGCCTTCTTCTGAATAGCTAGTATCAGTTGCTACCACCTCAGCGCCACTCATTTCAGCAAGGTGACTCACCATCATGTGCAGCTCGTCAGCATCACGCTGGGGATTGTCGGCAATGCGCACCACCAGGGTGCCACGCTCATAGCGACGGCCGGAAATAGTCATCACCTCATCGGCGCCCTGAACGTTAAGTTCCGTGCGCTGGGCGGCGGCAAGAAAGCGGCCTGCAGCCTGTGTGCCCCAGGGCACCAGCCAGCCAACTTGCGAGGCTGCGGGCTCGGCATAGGCAGGCACGCCAGAACCATCAAAGACCTCAGCGTCAATGCTCACCCGGTCGCAGGCTTGCACTTCGACGTTGTAAAGGCTCGGCAGCGACCAGCCAAGTATGTCGTAGAGTTCGGCGCGCAGACCCAGGGCACGGCGGCGCTCCTGCTCGGCGAGGAAATCCTCGGCCATGGGACTTTCCTGCTCCAAAAAGGTACGCACCATACGGCCTGCAGGCTGACGCGAGCTCACCAGATAAGAGCCCTCGGGCATGTCTCTGTCACAGGCGCTTCCCGCTTCTGTTGTGCGGCGAATCCCAATGCCATGACGAACCAGGTTAGAAGCGAGCTTGTGCACCGCCGAGGCATCACCTGCAAGCGGGATCAGATACTCTCTGGGACCACCGTGCTCGCCAGCGTCGGCACTGCGGCGATACTCGACGAAGTTGCTCAGGAACGCCTCGCGGTTACTCGAAGCCGTCTCGATGGTACCAACAGAAGTTATAAGGTGACGCTGCACACCATCAGCGTAGGTGACGATTTCACCGTTGCGGCGCTCACCGGCAAGACCCCGTGCCGAAGCCATTTCGAAAGTCATGCCGACACTGCCATGGAATGCTGGCCAGGAATCTCCGTAGCCCGGGTAGTAAGCGTCATAAACCGCTTGCGTGAAGTACTCGAAGCCGAAACGATCAAACCATTTCGCGTTATTACGGCCGTAAGCATCAAGCATCTCTTCCTGTGCATCGACATAATGCGGGTTGAACGGCTGCGCCGGTGGCGGAAAGAAGTAGCTCGAATCAGTTCCCATCTCATGGATATCGACGTGGACGAGCGGGAAGAATTCCTGGAAGGTCGCTACCCTGCCAATGACCTCAGGCTGGGTTAACGGCAACCAATCTCGGTTCAGGTCGAACAGGTAGTGATTGGTGCGACCAGCTGGCCAGGGCTCTCTGCGCTCGGCAGCGATAGCCGAGGTGCTTGGCGCGATGCCGTAAGTCTCGCGGAAATGATTAAGGAAGCGTTCACGACCGTCCGGGTTCTGACTCGGGTCGATAGCCACGAGGGTATTCTCGCGAATCGTATCGAAAGGCGCCCCCCAGGCTGCCAGCATGTGGTAGGCGGTCTGCAAGCCGGCGTCGGTACTGGAGATCTCGTTGCCGTGAACGCCGTAGGCGAGCCATACCACGGCTGGTAACTCGTCTATCAGAGACTCAACCCGCTCATCGGAAAGCTCAGCCGGGTCTGCAAGCGCCTGCATGCCGGCCTTGATGTCGTCAACTCGCGCCATGGTCTCTTCTGTTCCGACCAAAAAATAAACCAGTGGCCTCCCCTCCCAGCTGCGCGCGTACTCAACCATACGCGTGCGCTCCGGCAGCGCCGACGCAAGCGCGCGCAGGTAGGTATGCGCCTGGTCGATGGACGTGATGCGTTCGCCTGGAGCATAGCCCAATACAGATTCCAGGGTTGGAACCGCCTGATCAAACGAGACGTCGGGCCAGCCGACACTTTCTACCGCAGTATCGGCACTTACAGCAGCCGAGAGCATTAACAAACCCGTCAATAGCGCAGAAATCAGGACTTTGAATAAAACGTGGCCTCGCATTGGCTTATCTCCAACTTGGGTTTTAGTAACTAATGAAGGCGGGAATGGTATCGCGATAGCCAGGGCCAGCCAAACCTAATCAAAGATCAAAGGCTGGACGCAGAGATTTGTTTCAGTCTTCTACGTCCCCTTTAAACGCGAATAAGCAGATGGTAGCGGGAATGTATAGAAGTGGATTTATTGCAGCAGTAATCGATAAACAACTGTTTGGTATGGGCAGGATAAATTTACGGTGTTTTCACTCCGGCCCATTGATTTTGGGATAGCCTTAAGCGCTATTGATTTCAAAAATCGAATCAATGACCAGAGGCAGATTGGCCCTCACCGACACCGCCCCAAAAACTGACCTGGCATGCAATCCCTTATCGCCGAAGACCTGGGCCAGGAGATCGGAGCAACCATCAAGCACTTTGGGGTGGTCATCAAAACTCTCCACCGCATTGATGAAACCCTGAATTTTCACCACCCGAACAACAGCATCCAATGAACCGAGCTCTGCTTTAACTGTGGCCAGGATTTCCAGCCCGGCCATTCTCGCAAAGTCATATCCCTGCGCTACTGAGAATTCTCTACCCAGCTTCCCTACTGGTGCTGGGTGACCAGTTGGCCCCTTACCGGAGACATAGAGAAAATTGCTCGCCCTCACGCAATTAACATAGCTGCCTTTAGGCTCACTGGCATCTGGCAGTTGAATGTCTAGCTCGGTAAGCCGCTGTTCTATGCTGATGCTTTCAATCATCTTTATCCTTTTGTTCATTACTGACAACTCTCTTTCTAACGAAAAAGCGTTCCGAATTAGGGGACAGATTTATTTATGGGGAATGAGGGCTTGGAAAATAGATCTGACCCCTTCAAGACCTTAACTGCTTTAACTGACCAGGCCTCGTTTACTGAATCAGTATCGCTGGAAAATTTCCTCAAGCTCGTCACGACTATTAGACTGACTTAGGGCAAGCATCAGTAAAATTCTCGCTTTCTGAGGCGTTAATAAACGTGCAGGCAATGGAAAAATCCATCTCCCCTCCCAACGAGGATCGTCAGCAAGTCTGGCGCAAGGTTCACGCACCCATTCAGGTGCCGACTCCTCTATTGGGCGCAACCGTCGAACGCTCTGCCCGGTCGGAAAAGCCGCAACGATTGGCACCCCCTTTCTGGCGATCACTTGCAAGGCCAAACTCTCCTCACAAGTTGACCCTGTCGTGGCCAGGACTATGCCTGCAGGCAGCGTGTCATACCGTGGTCCCATGCCTCCTGAGTAAGTAATCAACATATCTACATCAGCTAATGTTGTGTTGTCCGTCAGTTTAAATTCTGAGCGGTGGGTGTGCGGCCGCGACGGTCGGTATAAAAATTCAGGCCCATCATGGCCAACAACCCCAATTTGACCCCGAGCAAACCCTCCCACTCTTGGATAGTCCTTGCGCACTTCCCGTGCCGAGAGAATGCGCTCATCCATCACCAACATCACACCTCGATCCAATGCCTCGGGTGAGGCCACCGTTCTCACAGCGGCCAGCAAATTCGCCGGCCCATCCGGACTACGATGGGTTGCGGGATGCTGCGCGCCAACCAGAGCAACTGGCTTATCGGAATCCACCGTCAAATGAAGGAAAAAGGCCGTCTCCTCCATCCGGTCAGTACCATGGGTTATGACTATGCCAGCAATATCATCACGAGTCTGTAATCGTTCGGTAACGAGCCTGGATAGCCTGAGCCAATCCGACGGCATGATTTGCGGGCTGGGAATATTGCTGAACTGCTCTGCTTCGATAACCGCATGCTCTGATAGAGCCGGCACCGACGCTGTAATTTGATCAGCACTCAACGTGCCTGCACGGTATCGTTCAGCATCATCTGGATCCTCCTGAACCCCAGCGATCGTTCCGCCAGTCGCGATGACAAGGACAACAGGTAGTTCTTCCTCATTGTTTGCTGCTTGGGCCTGTGCCGCTGCAAGGAGTAAGCCGAGCGTGTATGCAGCAAGTCGTGAGACAGGGATTCGAAAATTCATATTCATGCCGTAGAAAGTGGTAAGTATCTGGAGTTTAAAGCGGCAGAAATCGCAAATCCAGGCAGATGACGCTCTTACAAAAAAAGGGGACCAAAACTTAAGAAAGCAGAGTGGTTTGCTATATTCACGAAACATTTAACTTTACGGGGCAAGGTGCAGGATATCTCAGCCACCGGTGTCAAAATTCGGTTTGCCGGCAATTTATCCTACCAATTTAACCATTCTCGAATGGTTAGCGACTGTCCCATGCGAATGCCAGATGGCTCCATCCTGGAAGCGCGACTAAAGGTTTTAGGTTTCTACTACAATTCTGCAGATGATATTTCATACATTCGCTGTTACTTTCTGGAATTAAGGGACGACAACGAAATGCAGCTAGAAGAGTTGATCAATTCAGCAATCGATCGCATTCCGCAAAAAATGATTGGTTTATAGGCCAGCAGCACAGCTTCGCCAGATCGTCCCCTTGGGACATCTTCAGTCCAACAGTATCGGACCGGAAATAGGAACAGATTTATTTTCCTCCGGACTTATTTCCCCCGAGAAAATATGCAGAAATTAAATCTGTCGCTATCAGGCTTCCGACCCATGGAATATAGGTTAGGGGCACAATATAAATTTATTCAGTAGTTTTACATCGGCTACTGGAATCGCTAAGGGGCAATAGGGCATGAGTAAAAGTAGATTCCCGCCCATTACCCGCTATGACTCGTCCAGATAATCGAGCAAGACCTGCACCGACTGTTGGACTGACAAGTCCCCGGTGGCTAAACGCACATCCGGCTGCAAGGGGGCTTCATAGTCACTGTCTATGCCTGTGAAATTTGGAAGCTCGCCGCGCCGGGCCTTCTTGTACAGGCCCTTGGTGTCACGCTGCTCTGCCAGTTTCAGCGGCGCATCCACGAAGACCTCCACGAAGTCACCGTCAGCAAACAGCTGTCGCGCCGCGTCTCGCTCTGGCCGGAACGGCGAGATAAAGGCTGCCACTACGATCACCCCCGCGTCCAGCATCAGTTTAGCGACCTCGGCGACACGGCGAATATTCTCGATCCTGTCTGCGTTGGTAAACCCCAAGTCCTGGTTCAAGCCATGGCGGACATTATCACCATCGAGAATGTAGGTACGCAGGCCGCGCTTGTATAGGGCCTGCTCGAAGGCATTGGCAATAGTCGATTTACCGGAGCCACTCAGACCAGTCAGCCAGAATACCCGGGCACGCTGGCCGTTCAAGGCCTCACGCGCAGCTCGATCTACCATCAATGCCTGTTGATGGATATTGCTGGCACGGCGCAGAGAGAAATTGATCATCCCGGCCGCCACGGTGGCATAGTCATAGCGATCAATGAACACGAAGCCACCCAGCGCGCGGTTCTCGGCATAGGGGGTAAAGGGAATGGCCCGATCAAGCTTGATGCTTACCTCGGCAATCTCATTTAATTGGAGTTCGTTCGCCGACAGCTTGGCCAGCGTGTTGATATTATATTGGTACTTGATGCCGGTGATGGTTGCGCCAACCCTGGCAGTACCCAACATGAGCCAATAGGAGCGTCCGACGTATCCAGGCTCCTTATGCATCCACACCAGAGACACCTCAAACTGATCAGACACCTCACAGGGCGCATCTGCAGCACACAGTACATCGCCACGAGACAGATCGATCTCCTTGTCCAGAGTGACGGTGACGGCGCGCCCGGCTGTGGCAGACCCCAACAGCTGATCACCAAGAATGATGCGATCTATCCTGGCGAGTTGACCAGAGGGCAGAGCGCGCACTTCGTCACCCGCTTCTATCTTGCCCGCGGCGACGGTCCCCGCATAACCGCGAAAATCGGAGCTGGCACGATTAACCCATTGCACCGGCAAGTAAAACCCTGCTGTAGATGGCTCGCTACCTAGCTCAAGCTGCTCCAGAAACCCAAGCAGGGTGGGCCCGTTATACCAGGGTGTGCGATCTGAGCTTACGATAACATTGTCGCCCTTCAGGGCAGACAAGGGGATTGCAGTAATAGACTCAAACGCCAAAGAAGCTGCGAAGGCCTGATAGTCCTGCAAGATCTTATCGAACACGGCCTGGTCGAAATTCACCAGGTCCATCTTGTTTATTGCCAGTACAACCTGTTTGATGCCAAGCAGCGAGACGATAAAGGAATGACGCTGGGTCTGTTCCAACATACCCTGACTGGCGTCTATCAGAATTACAGCAACCTCGGCAGTTGACGCACCAGTGACCATGTTACGGGTGTATTCTTCATGCCCCGGCGTATCCGCCACAATAAACTTGCGCCGGTTGGTGGAGAAAAACCGATAGGCCATGTCGATGGTGATGCCCTGCTCCCGCTCAGCGGCGAGGCCATCTACTAACAAAGCGAAATCGATCTCTTCGCCCTGGGTGCCATGTTTACGCGATTCAGACTGCAGGCTGGCGACCTGGTCATCGAAGATCAGCTGCGCTTCATACAGCATGCGTCCGATCAGCGTACTCTTGCCATCATCGACACTGCCACAGGTGATAAAGCGCAACAGCTCCAGTGAGGATTGCTGCGCGAGATATTCATCGATGGCCTGGTTTGAGGGCTCTAACATTAGAAATAGCCCTCCCGTTTCTTCTTCTCCATGGACGCAGACTCATCCGTATCAATCGCCCTGCCCTGGCGCTCACTCACCTTGCTTTCCACCAGTTCCAGAATAATACCCGCAAGGTCCTCAGCCTCCGATTCGATGGCGCCGGTAAGCGGATAGCAACCGAGTGTGCGGAAGCGCACCTTCTTCATCTCCACCTTCTCACCCGGCAGCAATTGCAGTCGATCGTCATCTGCCATCATGATGAATCCATCTCGAATCACGACCGGTCGCTCCGCCGCAAAATACAGCGGCACAACATCCAGTTGTTCCAGGGCGATGTACTGCCAGATATCCAGCTCAGTCCAGTTAGAGAGCGGAAACACGCGCATACTCTCACCAGGCCGCTTCAAACCGTTATAGAGACGCCAAAGCTCCGGGCGCTGATTCTTTGGGTCCCAGCGGTGCTCAGCGCTGCGAAACGAAAACACCCGTTCCTTGGCCCGACTCTTCTCTTCATCGCGCCGGGCACCACCAAAGGCTGCATCAAAGCCATACTTTTCCAGCGCCTGCTTCAGGCCCTGAGTCTTCATGATGTCGGTGTGCGTGGCGCTGCCGTGGTCGAAAGGATTGATATCACGGGCCACGCCGTCAGGATTAACGTGCACATGCAGTTTTATGCCAGGTTCGGCGGCAACTTTGTCGCGTAGACGGTACATCGCCTGAAACTTCCAGCGGGTATCAACATGCAGTAGTGGGAACGGCAGAGGCGCGGGCGCGAAGGCCTTCCTGGCCAGATGCAACATCACCGCGGAGTCCTTGCCAATGGAATACAACATCACCGGATTGTCTGCTTGCGCGACAGTTTCGCGGATGATGTCGATGGATTCGGCTTCCAGTGCCGACAAGTGCGTACTCATTACTTCTACCGATGGATTAACAGAATTATGGGGTCAGAGTAAGAATACAGTCCTGTATTCTTACTCTAACCCCTTTTCGACACGGTACCTTCCGATTCCTGCCGATATTTCTATAGCGTATTTTTAACCATTGACCACAGACAAGGACAATGAAAGGAGCAAGGGCTATCGCTGAAACAGAAAGCGTTGAACACGCCGGCCTTCCTGTTCTGCCACGTAAACATTGCCTTTGCTATCTACAGCGATGCCGTGGGGCAATTCGAATTGCCCGGGATAGCGCCCGGGCCCAGCGCCGAAACGAGTGACCCATTCCCCACGTTTTCGGTCCAGCACCTCTACGGTGACAGAATTCTGGTTTACCACATAAAGGAACTCTTGTTCGGCGTCGTGGGAAAAAGCCAGCACTACCGCATCACCGCGGGTACCGGAAGTTCTACCTGCGGGGTCTGACACCGAAGCGAAGGCTGCGGTGATGATGTCTTCGAGATTGCCGTCCTTGCTAAACACCTGAATGCGATCTGCGCGGCGATCACAAACATAGACAAGGCCGTCGTTTGACAGGCGCAGACAGTGAGGTAGTTCGATGCTGCTGTTATTGGTTTCCCGATACAGGGGCCACTGGCGCAAGAACTCGCCTTCGGCATTGAAGACGGCTATACGACTGTTGCCGCCAGGCAGCTCGCCGTCGGCAACGTAGATATCACCGTTCCTTGTATCCACATCCACCGCTGCGGGTAAGAAAAATTGAGGGCGGTCGGAATTGAGAGGCTGGCCATTGCTTGTGCCGTCACTGGAATCGAATTCACCCCTGTTGCCGATTTGCATCAGTAATTCGCCTGCGGCAGACCAGTGTTGGATATGTCCAGTAGCCGC
>Ga0181561_10005847_pt1 | contig 10451 bp, 4 predicted proteins | sample 011ome_19_FD_133760 | JGI IMG/M metagenome (GOLD analysis project Ga0181561, IMG submission 133760) | Coastal salt marsh microbial communities from the Groves Creek Marsh, Skidaway Island, Georgia - 011510BT metaG (megahit assembly) | ecosystem: Environmental > Aquatic > Marine > Intertidal zone...
CTACTCCTTTCTGTCTTTTCTTGTGTTCTTCTTCTTCTTCTTCTTCTTCTTCTTCTTCTTCTTCTTCTTCTCTTTAGGTCACGCGACACCGTCTCTCGGAATACCTCCGTCCTTGTAATATTTTCCGCCGTAATCCGCCTCATCTCCCAACGCGTACGCTCTTCGCTCCAAATCTCTCGCTTCGTCTCGCAACTCCTTCGCTCGATTTTCCAGCTCTCTCGTTCTTTGACGACGGTGTCGTTCGATGCGTTTTCTCGCCGCGTCGGCGGCTTCTTCCAACGCGATGGCGTCTTCTCGGAGAGAGGCCGCTTTCGCTTCCAAGTGCGCCGGTTTATTCTCCGCGTTGTCCCCGTGCTCTTCCGCGGAGATTTCCTCCTCCAGAAACTCGCGCTGCTTTCGCTCGAACGCGTCTTCGTCTTCCTCGCCTCTCTTCGCTTCGTTTCTCATTTTCTTCTCCTCGTTCTTCTCGTCGGAAGCCGAGGCAGAGGCAGAGAAAAACGAGGAGGAGGTGCGAAGCACGGGGAACGCCGTTGGGGCAGAAGAAGAAGACGAAGAAGAAAAAAAGATCCTCTTCCCGAAAAGCAGAGCGCCGCGTCGAAGCATCTCTCTCTCTCTCTCTCTCTCTCTCTCACACACACACACTCCTCGAGTCGACGTAATCTCGCTTCGTCTTCGTCTTCTTCTTCTTCTTCTTCTTCTTCTTCTTCTTCTTCTGTTTTTCTTTCGTATCTAACGAAGTATATTCGAATGAGACATGCGAGTGACTTTTTGATGAGAGACGACCGTTTTTTTTTTGTTGGGGAAAATTTTTGTTCTTCTTCGCGATACAAATAAAATTTAAGGCGACACGCGTTGGGGATACGCGCGCGCGCCCGTTGATTTCTCTCTCTCTCTCTCGCACACTCGCTCTCTCTGCGCGTAAGTCAAAGTCAGAGTTACGCCTGTCGAGAGAAGAGGTGCGCGGCGCAAACGAAAGAAAGAGAAAAAGGAGAGCACGACGCGCCACGAAAAGATGTCAAAAGCGCGTTAACGACTCTCTCTTAAAATGAGAAGTTGGTGTTCTTCGTTTTCTTCGTCCGCGACGCGTCCTCTCCGCGCTGGAAGAGGAGGAGCGGAGCAAAAGCGAAGCCGCAGTGGTGTTGCTGCGGTTCGTCGGTGCGGCGATGACCGCGTCGGAGGTTTCGGGTGGAAAAGAAGAGCTGTCGTCGCGTCTTTGAATTCGTCTTCTTCAACGGATAATCCAATCCGTGGATCTTCTTCGTTTTCTTCGTCTCTGTTTCGCGCGCGCGATGGCGCGTTGTCCGCGAGGAAATCGTGCTTCTTTTTCGGCGCGAAGAGAGAGTTATCCGTGTCGGTCTGTTTGAAGACGAGAGGTGGACGGCGGTACGCGCACGGCGTGGTGACGTTTGTTGCTTTCGTCGATGGATTTGGAAAGAAAAAGAGAAGAGAAGAAAGGCGAAGACGAGCGACGACGAGGAACAAGACATCGATGAGAGACGGAGAGGAGACGAACGAGGACGACAAAGAGGAGGGAGATTTAAACGCGATAAACGTGACGGGTAAGAAGATTGTTTCAGAGGATGAAGACGACGAGGAGTTTGATTTGGACGCGGCGTTCAAGGAGAAGTTTTCGAAATCGAAGAAGCTGAACGAAGAACTACCGCTTCCAGAAGGGACTATACGCATTAAAGCTAAGTCATCGTCGTCGAGATCTTCTCCCGCGGAAAAGAAAAAGAATGCGCAAGCGGCGAACAATGATTTAGCGTTCGATCCTTTAGCCGGCTCCGTGGACGTATCCATGGATGATTTTTCGTACGATCCAGAACAGCAACGACAGATGCTCTTGCAAGAGCGAAGAGAAAAAGAAGAACAAGAACGAGTAGAACAAGCGGCGAAAGAAGAAGAGACGAATAGAAAGAAGAAAATGGCAACTGATGGAACGGTCATTCGTCGCGTATCGAAAGTAGCTGCGATGCCGTTGAGAAGTAAAGTGGCACCGACGGGGAACCCGTTTGGAATTAGCGCAGCGAACGAAGAGGCATTGAGAGCGGTGAAGCAAAAGTTTTCTCTCAGAAATCTCGTCAGTAAGAAGAATGAGAATGCACAGAACTACACCGCTGATTCAAATGCGAAACCGATACGAGTAGGTACAGTCATAAGAAAAATATCAAAACCAGCGCGTCTAAATGAGGATGAAAAGGAGAGCAATGCGCAAAAAGCGCTCGCGCTCATTACGTCGCAAGCTTTGGCAGCTCTGTCATTTCGCGAACAACTTTTGAACACGCTGAAAGATAGCACTCTCGGGGACGCTCTCGCGGTTTTCGATACGCTCTGGCAAAGTTTTTGGATCCAATGGCGGTCAAGGCTCGAGAATACGGCAAAATGGGTCTTCTTTGCGTCTACGGCGCTCACGGCGATGTGTCATTACGTCGTCGGACCTGGAATGATTGGTCCTAGATTACCGCAGATTGGAGAATTAGCATCCTCTGTCGTTGGTCGTCCAGTGCGTGTTGGTAGATGTAAGCTTTTTTCATTTCCTGGCATTCTCGGTTTTGGTCCGGTTTTGGAAGTTGGTCCGTTAGTGGTTGGCGCGGAAACGACTGGAGGAGAAAAATCAATCGTCGAAGTCGACACTGCAAAAATTTCATATGATTTAGTGCGCTCCATAACTCGGAGGAAAATAGTCGCGGAAGTTAGGTTAGATGGTGTGAAGGCAACTTTGAAGCAAGGCGTCAATCAGTCTTGGTTTGGATACCCAGAAGACTTACCTACTTTTCAGGCGAATTTGCCCTCGGCGAGACCGTCGTTTAATTTGGATGCTGTGAAAAAAGCGAGTGCTTCTGCAACGAATGTGATCAGCGAAAACAAAATAGCGAGTGGTCCAAGCGTTGAAATACGTACGATTAAGCTTGAGCGCGGAGTTGCCGCTTTGCACATGGCTGGAGACCCTCAACCGAGGAATGTCAAGAACCTTTCGGCGACTATGAGAATATCGCCGAAAGGCGAGCTGGATCTAGACGCAAAGTTCAATCCGATTTCTCGCGCGACACCTCCAGAACAGCGTCAAAATACGTTCATTGCGAATTTTGCGGCCCGGAATCTTCGAGGTCACAACTCGGACGCCGAGGAGCGAAGTTTGAAATACGAAAAGAGTCGCAATGATAACGGCGGCTTGCTGAAAGTGAACGTGCAGTACAAAAATCCTGAGAAGAATCAGAAACCGATGGGCGATGACGATATAGCTATGCCAGATTTGAAAGTAAAAGTGAACGCTTCGAACACCTCTGCGGCGTTTGTTGACCGATGCATCCCGGGTTTACCAATCGATATGCACGCCGGACGCATTGACGGCGAGATCAACATCTTGGCGAAAGATCAAGCGACGTGGCTTTTCCCAGAGTTTTCGGGTGAGTTGAGAGGAAAGCATTTGCGCTTCCACTTTTACGATGCCACAGATGACTTTGCGGACACGGAGTTAGATTTAGTTTTCCAGAAAAGACGCATGTATATTCACAATGGTAGAGGTCACTACGGTCACGTTCCGATTACAGTCACGGGTGATTTGGATTTGAACCCTCTCCCCGTGAAAAGTTTACTTTTAGGACCGGACGCGAAGGTCCACGCCCCACGAGGAGAATATCGCCTCTCTGGTCAAATTGCACCGGTAGAGGCACACGCTTTGAGAGAAACACTAGGCGTCCGTCCTCCACCAAGACCGCTCGCAGGTGCTTTGAAAGGATTCTTGTACGTTTCTGGCCCGTTAGAAGCGCCCGTCTTTACTGGACAAGCGGAAACGACAGATTTTATCCCTGAAGAGAACGCGAAAGGTTTCAGCGCTACGATGGAGGAGGAAAAAGCCTGGTCGTACCGTGCGGTAAAGAAGTACGAAAAAGACGGCGCTGTTGCAGCTTATGATCGTGTACCCATTCGAAACGTGAAAGCAACGTGGACGGTAGAACCAAAGAAGGATGTTTTCGTCTTGCATTCGGCTGAAGGGCAATTGGTTGCGGGGGGCAAAGTGCGAGCGAGTGGATCGATCAAGATCAATCCGGATGCGTTGCATGACCCAGCTGCAATTAATGTGGAGGCGACCGCAACGGACGTCGATCCGAGAGCATTAGCGAGACAACTAGCAACAACAGGATTCGATAACAGCACGAACAACGCAAAAGGCAATGGAGAAGAAAATTCGCCATCGACTAGCAATAGTACCACCACAGATGCTGAAAATGAAATTGGCGCTTGGATTGACAGGGTGTGTCCTCCTGGCTACGCAGACGCTACGGCGACCATAGAAGGTGCGCATTCTGGTCCCAAAGTGAAAGTCGATTGGACAATAGATCACGACGCCGATGTAGGTGGTAGAGTAACAATAGAACGAAAAGGCATTACCGCAAAACTGAAAACGCCTTCGATTGAAATCGATGCGGACGTGAAGACGGAATTCCCACCTTTGGAGAAGGCATTGGCTGCCGTAAGTGTGGAAGACGCAATTGAAGCTGGGAAGCCGGCATACACGGCCGCGGAAATTGATGGACGAGCGAATGGGTTTGATTTGTTTGATTTAGAAGATGGCCGAGAAGAAGGCGGTGAGGTTGTTTCGGAGAAGTTGCGTTATGTTCGAGATCCTGACCGGGTTCGATTGCGAGTAACTGGGCGAACGCGTGTGAAAGGTAAATTTTCAACTCCATCCGTCGCTGGTGGTGAGAACTCTGACAGCGTGGCTACAACGGATGGCAAAGATGGAGAAACCGCCGCGAGCGACGAAGAAAAGAAAGAAAGCAGCGCATTTCCTACGTTTGAAGGTACCGCGCAGTTGGATAACTTGAAACTGAATAAGCTCGAGCTTGCTCCAAAACTGACCGGCAAAGTGTTCGCCTCGGCTACTGATGGTTTGTCGCTCTCGGCAAAAGGCCGATCCGATGAGTCGTTATCGGCAGAAATATCCGCCGATGGTAAAGCCTCTGCGGCATTGCGTCGTGGTGCTTTGCGAGCTGGCGTTGAGTTTGGCGATTTTGCAGGAGCGTTCGAACTCGCTGGCTTGAAGTTGGACGACTTGGAACTCGGGTCTCTGAGGGGTCGGGTCGACGTAGCATCGGCGCGATTAGATTTACGAGAAAAAGTTGGAGACGGGATTTTACGCGTAGAAAAGCCTCGTTTGAGTGGTTTTACGGGTGATTTAGCCGAAGGCGAGGTTTCTTGGAGCGGTAAAACTGTAAAGCTTCACTCGGCAACTCTCGAGCAAGCGCGTTCGAGGTACGAAGCTGATGGCGAGTACATGTTACCAGACGCTGTGTGGTCCAAGTTGCCAGAATCAAGAGTCGAGAGGCAAAAACGAACAATGTTGGAAGGGGATGCCTTGCTTTCGTCCGACGTCATTGATGTTGATTTAGTCTCAGGATCAACTATAGAGGAAGAGACTGCGACGACGGAACCAGCGTTGGCGGTGACGCCGTCGGAGAACGAAACTTCTTCTGTCGTCGCCGCCGTGGCAGCGGATGCGATGACGGAAACCAAAAATAACAACAACAAAGGATTATTTTCTGGATTCTTCTCTGACATGAAGAAGCATCCCGCGGCAAACTTGATCAAGGAACAGCAAAGCCTTTCATCTCCAACGACCCAGAGTGATGACGAGATCAACAAAGATGAGGAAGTTCGAGCGAAAACACCGGAAGAAATAGAAGAGGAAGCTCGCATCGCACGCATGGAACAACTCGAGATGCAAGAACAGATTGATGAAGACGAAGACGACGCGTTTGACCGAGAGGAACCACAAATACAAGACAAATCGACTAGATCAACATCCCCATCATCAATGATCTCTAGCGAATACACCGAAGACGGATCCGTGAAACCATATATCTCTCCTTTTGAAGAACGTAACGGAGAAATTCCGCTTGGCTCGATCGCGTCGGCCTCTACTTCACAGCCGTTATCGTACGAACGCGACGCGTGGTTCCAAGAAAAAATGAACGACGCCCCGTCAACGGATATCCAAGCCGCGAAGAAAGATCGCTTCTCGAATGTATTTAAACAGTTCAAACCGCGAAACCGCCGTAACGGAGATTCTGATGGAAGAAATCGCACGAGCAGCGCGCCGAATTTCAACAAACCGGGTGCGCCTTCATTACAGAAGCTTCCTCCGATGAACCCGAAGGACGCGCCTAAATCGGAAGGCGAGTGGCGCTTCCGACTCGCGGTCCCTTCCGCAGATGTTGAAGAAATGCTCCCAGCTGTTCGCCTCTTTGCGAGTTTGCGCGAAGAGTCAACGCCGCAGGAGTACGGTAGAGCAAAGGAGGCGTTTGTGAATGCAATTTCTCAAGCATCGGTGATATCGCAAGACATTTCTCGAGACGTGTTCGATCAATTGATGGATTCGAGAGAAAAAAAGATGACTTCGAACGCAGCAGAGAAGAAGAAACAGCGACAAAATAACAACAAAAAGAAGAGAAAGTCTAAACTGCAGCGTCAGCGAAGAACGACGGAGTTCATCGACGTCGACGACATCGACGAAGATTCTGCAGATACAGAAAAGAAGGCGGTGCAATTGCCCGGTTTGCAAGATTTGAAAGGTGAGTGGCGTGGTGTCGTGCAAGCGTCAGGAAATTCAATCAAGAAGACAAGCGTTCCAACTGCTGCCATTGATGAAAAAGACGCCGTTAAAGACGAACAAGGCGAAGCAAATGGGGACTTTTTCAAAGATTCCTCGAGAGCGTTCAACACCGCTTTGAGTAACTTGGAAAGTTCACATCCAACGTCCATTCAATTCGACGTGTCCGGCGAAAATCTTCTTTGGGGACCACACGTGGTTCGAAAAGCCGAAGCTTTGGGTTCTGCGAACGAGAAAGACGGCATGAAGCTTGAACGCCTAGAAATCACTTCTGATGCTGCGTCCTTATCGGCGCAAGGCACCATTGGCGGCGAGGTACAAGATGCTAACTTTAGTTTGCGAGACTTACCGATTGGTTTTCTCGCCGAGGTTTTTAGACCTCTGTGGCCATCTGCATTTCCTCGAATCGATGGAAATTTGTTAGTGCAAGGGCACTTGGGCGGTTCCGTGGAAGAACCGACTGGAGATGTCCTCGTTCGACTGCGCGACGGTAAAATTGGGTCCACGAAGCTCTCCGCAGTGGAAGCGAGAGCATTACTGAACGATCAACAGCGCGTGGAATTTGATTTTGAAGCGTCGCCAATGACGAGTGCCTCTGATGGTGGTTCAAGTGGTATCGTTCGTGCGTCCGGTATCGTACCATTACCGGAAGCTGACGATCAGTCTTTAGCCGTGGATGCGAAAGTTCGAGACGCCGGGATGTGCATCCTGTGCGCCGCTGCTTCCGGTGGTACTGATAACGTTGATTGGCAAAACGGGAATGCGGACATCGCGCTACACGCGCGAGGTACGTCTGAAAACCCGGTGTTCGATGGCGTTGCTGAAATTAGACGCGCGAAAATCGTTTCTCCGTTCCTGGCAAAACCGTTTGCGCCGATCAATGCTACGGTTCGAATCCAACGAAACACGCTGTATGCAGATGATATCGAGGGGAGATGCGGTAAAGGTTTCGTAAAAATTAAAGGAGCAATCCCAGTCATCCAAAGACGGAAATCGCGAGGCGGAGAGACTTGGGACAATTTAGTCGCTCGAGCGGACACGCAAGCTGGCTTGAAAGTTGATATTCAAGGATTGGACGTGCGTGCGAGAAACGCGTACAATGGTCAAGTCAATGCCGGTCTCGTTTTGAAGGGAACGATCAGCGCGCCCGAGGTTGGAGGTTCCATTCAACTTTCGAAAGGCCAGGTTACCGCGACGCCTGGTCAACCGGAAGACACTGCGCTTTCAGGAGCCGAGAGCGGGAAAAAGGATGTCGACATTCCAGGCGCGAACGGAGGTAAGGATGATTTGCTCGCGCGCATTCATCGCGAGGGCAAGCAATCTACGGATTTGGCGAGCGTTTTGCAACGTGCGGCTATTGCGAACGACCCAGAGGCTTGGGCAGCTTTGGAGAAAGCGCGGTTACGACGCGAGCGTAACTTAGATAAGCTCTCTGATGTTCGCTTTCGCGGATTGAAAGTCCAAATTGGTCCAGAGATGTCCATCGTATATCCATTCGTTCTGAACTTTGGCGTAAGCGGCGAAGTGACCATAGACGGAGCAGCTGACGCAAAACGCTTGCGTCCGTCAGGTGTAATTAACTTCGATAGAGGTGATGTGAACCTCGTCGCTGCTCAAGTTCGTTTGAACCGAGAACACCCGAACCGCGCGGTGTTTATTCCAGAAAACGGTCTCGATCCAATGGTGGATGTCTCCTTACTTGGTGCGGACGTTCGTGCTTTGATTCAAGGCCAAGCGTCGGAGTGGTCGACGAATCTCGTCTTATCTTCAGCCACTGAATCTGCATCTGGCTCTGGCGGCGAAGGGGGCGGATTAGCAAGTCTCTCGAGTTTATCTCCCGAGGAAGCGGCTAGGATTTTCGAAGGACAGCTCTCGCAATCGTTGTTAGAACGCGATGGTCGAATCGCGTTTTCCTCACTCGCGTCGTCGACGTTAGCATCATTGATGCCAAAAATCGAAGCCGGTGGGAACGTCGGGAATGCGCGATGGCGTGTCACGGCTGCACCGTCTCTCCCTGGTCTCCTGTCATTAGATCCAGGCATGGACCCGTTTGCGACTGGCGCGCAATTCACGCTCGGTTCTGAGGCTGAAATCGCTTTCGGCGACTCTCTGCAAGCGTCCATGTCTCGAACGTTAGCGGCGGATGAAACGCAAACCGAAACCCAGTTTTCTCTCATGTACAAGTTGACTAAAAAGTTGCGCATGCAACTCGTCTCCGTGTCCAGCGCGGCCACAAGGCTATTGTTTGAGTATACAAACCGGGACTAAGAAGAACTTTATACTTTAGTAAATTATACTGCATCGCTCGCGTATTGTACATCTTATATACTACATTTTTGAATCTTACTATCTACGTGTGAATCTACTCATCTAAGCTTGTTCTCTTTCTGCAATGAATCCGTCCACCGCTTTGACGCAGAGTCTTTGTACCAAATCGTCCCTTGCCACCGCGGAGTACGCAACTGCGTCTGACCATTTTTCACATTTCTCGTCGTCGGTGTCTTCGAACGACGACGCAGCGCACACGATGCGTTCGGCGCCTTTTCTAGGATGCTCTAACAACCCAACTATTCTCATGGGAATTTCATACAACAATCTCAACGCTTTCGGCCACGTTCGCGTGAGCCTTGTGCGACACAATCCTGGATCGACAACCTTTATCCTCACGAAATCATCATTATCTTCTTCTCGCATCTTCCCGAGCGCATATGCAGTCACCATCAGTTTACTCAGCGCGTATCGTATACCTAACGTTTCAAAATCTTTCTCTTTTCTCGCGCTCGCGCAACGATCAAGACGATTTACCCACTCTTTGGCATTTGTTCGCGTGCACACCCCGAGTCTCGCTCGATGCGTAAACGACCCGACAAACACCACCGTCTTCTTCATCATCTCGTCGCCGCTTTCGTCATCGTTTATGCTCAACTCATCTCTCCATAACTTCGTTAAAACCGCCGGCCCGAGGACGTTGCACATCGCCTCTCGGTCTATACCACCTTCTTCGTGCAATAAAACCTTCCTCTCCGCGCTACACTCGGCGGCACAGTGAATCAAAACGTCTACGTCGTTCTTAGCGAAGTACTTTTGCGCTCGTTCTCTCGCGCGCGCATCGATCGGCAACGTCGCGCAATCCAACTCAATTTTCGCCAAAACAATCTTCACGTTCTCACCATCGACACTCGCGCAAGCTCGCAACCTTTCGACGTTCTTTCCCTCTTCCTCTTCTCTTCCACCGCGAGTCGGCAAGTGCAACTCCACCGGTCTTCTCGTTTCCGACGCCTCCAACTGTCCTCCTCGACGCATCAACATCAAACACGTCTCGAATCCAATGCCAGAGGACCATCCGGTCACGAAATACGCAATTTTTCTCTCGTCTCGTCCTCCTCCGTCTCGCGTCACCCTCCGTAAACGCTCTTCTTCGCGCTCCGTGAACTTCGTTCTTCCAAAGCGCGCTCTTCGTTTCCTCTTCTTCTTCTTCTTCTTCTTCCCGAGGAGGAGAGAAACGAACATCTGTTCCGCGTACGCGATGAACCACGCGAACAGAAACGTCAAGTTTCTCAGAGTCCACATCGAAGAAGACAAAGACGACGACGACGAAGAATACAGATTACGAGGCCGGTTCATGGTGTCGTCGTCGCAGCGCGCATTATTCGATGCGTGCGAGAGTGCAATACTTTTTACGAAGTAGGGAAAATTTTTGCGAACTTCAACGCAAAAAACGTCAGTTTTTTGAGACTTAAATGAGCTGCATCTCCTCTCTCGCGAAGACGTCGCGACACCTGCTATTCTCCTCGATTTCGCACTCTTCTCCGACGACGACGATGTCTTCTTGTTCCGC
>Ga0181561_10005850_pt1 | contig 10448 bp, 6 predicted proteins | sample 011ome_19_FD_133760 | JGI IMG/M metagenome (GOLD analysis project Ga0181561, IMG submission 133760) | Coastal salt marsh microbial communities from the Groves Creek Marsh, Skidaway Island, Georgia - 011510BT metaG (megahit assembly) | ecosystem: Environmental > Aquatic > Marine > Intertidal zone...
GTCGGTTCGCTCGCGCGACGAAACGACAACGTATAGGATGGTCGCCACGCACACGGACCGTCTTCGTCTTCTCGTGTCTCTCGTGTGTTTTGTTTTCTAGCCGAGCATGGACGGCGGCGAGGCGTCGACGAGCATCTTCTTGAGCGTCCCCAGCGCGCCGTTTCTCGATTCTTCTTTGTCCTCCGCGAAGCTTCCGCCGATGGCAAACGGGAAACACACCGCGCTCGCCGTGGTGACTGGCGGGATGTGGTCCTTGCGCTCGCCCGCCAAACCGAGCACGTGCTGAATGGCGCCGCGCAGCGTGTCCCGCAGCTCAAGCGCGAGCTGATCCTTTAGGACATCGTGTGCCTCGTCGACCACCACCACCTCCAGAGGCACGCGCCACTGTTCCCAGCACGCGGTCGGTCTCTTTTCAATCCGCGGGAGGGACCCTCCCACGTGCTGGAGCTCGTGGAACGAAAGCGTGACCCGCGCGTGCGTCTCGCCGCCGGCGCGCGTCTCGCGCCGGAGCCACGCCTGGAGCGCGTCAAGGCGCGCCTCCACCGCGGCGTCCACGGCGGGGTCGCCGCAGGTGGCGTACGACAGGTCGAACATCTCGCAGTCGACGTCCCGCGGGCGCACCACCCCGAGCGCGCGCGTGAAGAGCACGGTGTGCAACACCGCGCGCATCACCTCCTTGGCCTGGAACGCCTCGCACCGCAAGGGCGCGAGCTGGTGGATCTCGCAGTTCATCCGAGATACGTGAGGCGCGTAGACGTCCCGACGCCGCCGACGCTTCGGTGCCCCCGCCTCTGGGCGCGCGCGTGCCCTTCGCAGCGTCCAACGTTTCATTCAAAGAAGGTTTCGGTGCCGAGTGCCGACGTAGCGACGTGACAGTGCGTTCGGCGCCATGTGAGAGTGAGGTGAGAGCGTTTTTTTATCTTACTGGTATGGTACGTATTCGGTCACGTTCTCCTTCGTTCAAAAGAGAAGTAAGTAGCTAAAGAAGAACGCGCGCGACACGCGCGCGCTTCATCACGCCGCCGCGGCTCTGCTCTTGAGCAGGCCGTTCAGCTCGGCGACCATGGCGTCTATCTCCCCCCAGACCGCGCCGTCGTTCAGCTCCGCGTCCTTTTTCCGCGCGCGCATCTTCGCGGCATGGTTCGCGCCCTCGGCGATTTCGATCTTGCGCTGCAAAGCGGCCAGGGCCTTCGCGGCGGGCGTCTCGCCCTCGCCGGACGTCTCCCGCCGCAGCTTCTCCCGCTCCTCCGTGCGCACCAGCAAATGCAGCGCGTCCTCCCTCGCCGAGTACGCCGCCTTGTCCCGCTCCAGGCCCTTCTTCACCTTCTCCTGGTCCTTGCGGATCTCCTCGGCGTCCCCGAAGGAAGCGAGCGCGCTCCGCATCTTCGCCGAGCGCTCGGCGAGCGCGCGCAGCTCGTCGGCAATCTTCCCCTCCATCTGCTCCGCCTCCGCCGCCTCCGAAGTCGACACCGAGGAGGATTCCGCGGTGGGACTCGCGGAAGTGGGACTCGACTCCCCTTTCAGAGCCTCGCAGGTCTTCTCCAGCAACTCGCGGATCTCGCGCCGCGATTTCGCCTGCGCCTCCGCCGCGCGCGCCGCGTTCGACTCGAACGCGTCCACGAACGCCGCCAGCTCCTCGTCCCGCTCCACATCAGAGCCGCCGCCGCGACCGGTGACGAACGCGTCCGCTCCCGAAGGCGCGAGTCCGTCGGCGCCGCCGCTTCGCGGATGCGCGTCGTTCGCGTTCGAAGCCGCCGCGCGCTTCTTATTTTTTTTCGCGTCTCGCGCCTCCGCCAGCCTCGCCTCCGCCGCGCGGGCGGCGTCGCGGAGCGCCGCCGTCTCCGCCTCCGCCTCCTTGGTCGCCGCGGTGTCGGCTTTGATCTGCTCCTTCAGGCGCGCGCGCTGCTCCTCGGGGCTCAGGCTGACGCGCGCGCGCGCCTCCGCGAGCGCCGCCTTCTTGGCCTCGAGCGACTCGAGGCTCTCGCGCAGCGCCAGCGCCCTTCGCTTGCGCGGATCCGCCGCGACGCCGCGTTCGAGCTCGGCAACCGCCTCCGCGGCCGCCTCCAGGTCACCCTCCAGTGCGCCCCGTGTCTCTTCCAGGCGCGCGCGCTCCGCCTCGAGCGCCTCGAACTCCGCGCGCGCGGCGGGGGGCAGCCGCGCGATGCGCGCCGCGACGGCATCCGCGTGCTCGCCGCACTGGCTCTCGAGCCGCGCCGCCTCCGCCAGCGCCTGCGACCGAGCCGTCTCCGCGGCGGCAGCGGCCGCCTTGGCGTCCGCGTTCCGCGACCGCGCCTCGCGCGCCTTCGCGTCCAAGTCGGCGCGCGCGCGCGCGACGTCCCCGGAGCTCACGGCGTCCAGCGCGACGTTGCCGTCGGCGAGGCGCGCGCGCAGCGCATCCACCTCCGCCGCGAGCCCGTCGCGCCGCCGGCGCACCTTCTCGGACGTCTCCGCCTCCGCCTCCGCGCGAACGACGGCGTCGTTCAGACGCTCGGTCTCCTCCTCCACCTCCCGCACCTTCGCGCGGACGCGCTCGAGGAAATAACCAGAGTCCGCAACCTGCCGCGCGCCGCCGGAAACGCCCGCGCCGCCGAACCCGCCGCCCAGCGAAGACGTGGGGGGCCGAGCCAGGCCCGTGCCCGGCCGGGGGGCGCGCACGCCCGCGACGCCGCGGGGGACGGAGAGCCCGCCTGCGTGTGGAAACGAGTGGGAAGCGCGTGTTTGCGTGCGATTTCGTCACGCGTGCGTGTCAGCGCTGCCGGTGACGGAGGAAGACGCGTGAGGCGCGCGTGCGCCGGATCCGGAGGACACGCCGGATCCGAAGGCAGTCAACGTTCGGAAATGTGCCGAGCCGCGAACCGTCGCGCGGAGGGAACACGGGAGAGCGGAGGGGACACGGGTCCGCGTCCGGGAGCCGTCTTACCCGCGGAGAGCGCCGAGCCGGGACGTTGCATCGTGGGCCGGGGAGCGCGCTCGTCGCACTGCGGCGCGTCCGCGACGGTTCGGAGAGAAGCCATGACTTCTTCGGTACCACCAAAAACGCCCCTATGCAGTGCTGACTCACTCTGTTGTTGCTTTCCTCGTGGAATCGCCCCATTCCGAGAGCGCGCGACGGTCTCGCCCGCACGCGCCCCGCGCTCACGTATCGCCTCACACGAAAACCATGGTGACGGATAACCTGCGTCGCGTGCGCGCGCTCGCGAACCACGTCGACCCCGCGCGCGGCGTCCCCGCGCACCACCGCCCCGGGTTCACCGTCGCGGTGCTCGGCGCGGCGGGCGGCATCGGCCAGCCCCTGAGCCTGCTGCTGAAGCGGACTCCTTTGGTGGAGCACCTGCACCTGTACGACATCGCCAACGTCGCGGGCGTCGCCGCGGACGTGAGCCACGTCAACTCGGACGCCACCGTTCGCGGGTTCACGGGCCCGGCGCAGCTGGGTGCCGCGCTCGCGGGCGCTCACCTGGTGGTGATCCCGGCGGGGATCCCCCGCAAACCCGGGATGAGCCGCGACGACTTGTTCAACGTGAACGCCGGCATCGTGCGCGACTTGGTCGCCGCGTGCGCCAAGCACTGCCCCAAGGCGGTTCTAAACATCATCAGCAACCCGGTGAACTCGACCGTGCCGATCGCGGCGGAGGTTCTGAAGAAAGAGGGCGTCTACGACCCGAAGCGGCTCTTGGGGGTCACGCACCTGGACGTCATGCGCGCGCGCGTCTTCGTCGCCCAGGCGCTCGGCGCCGATCCGTGCGACATCGACGTCCCCGTCGTCGGCGGGCACGCGGGGATCACCATCTTGCCTTTGCTGTCGCAGGTGACGTGCGGTCAAAAAGCCGTTCAAGTCACGAATGCCCTGAGCGCGGCGCAGGTGGAGCACCTCACCGAGCGCGTCCAGAACGGAGGCACGGAGGTTGTCAACGCCAAAGCCGGCGCCGGGTCGGCGACGCTTTCGATGGCGGCGGCGGCGGCGGAGTTCGCCGCGGCGTGTTTGCGCGCGCTCGCGGGCCACAGGAACGTCACCGCCTACGCCTACGTCGCGAGCGACGCGGTGCGATCTTTGCCGTTCTTCGCCACGAAGGTTCGGCTCGGGCGCGACGGCGTCGAGCACAACTACGGCGTCCCGAGCCGCGGAACGTCGCCGTTCGAGAAGGCGGCGCTCGAAAAGCTGGTTCCCGAGCTCAGAGCGTCCATCGACAAGGGCGTGGCGTTCGTCGCGAACGGGGACGAGGCGCACCGCCGGCGCGCGGCGCAGCAGAGACGCGCGGCGGCGGGACAGGCGGGAAACTCGGACGTGCGAGCCAGCGGCGTCTCGCAAATACCCGCGTGAGGGAGGGTGAGGGTACCGTAGCATATGGAGGCGCGAATGTTCTCGCGTAATAAAAAACAACCTCTTCCTCCTCCGCGGCGCTCCGTCGCTCACATCTCGTCGATGATCCCGCAGATCTCCGCGAACACCTCCGTCTTGGCGCGGTCACCGTCGATCGCCTTCATCTTGTCCGCGTACTTGCCGACCACCGCCTCGACGTTGCTGTGGTGCACCTTCAGGCGGTTAAGCGCCTTCTCCTCGGTGTCGTCCGACCGCTGCGTGAGGCGGTCCACGATGTCGGCGGGGGGGGGCGAGAACGTCATGTGGTAGATCTTGCCCGTCTCGGGGTCCAGGCGGCGCCCGACGACGCGCTCGACGAGCTTCTCGTCGGGCACGTCGAGGAGCAGGAAGGAGTCGGGCTCGATGCCCTGCTCGGCGATGGCGTCCGCCTGCGACGCCGAGCGAGGATAGCCGTCCAGGAGCCACCCCTTCTCCTTCGCGTCGGGGGTGTCGAGCGCATCCACCACCATAGTGACCACGCACGAGTCAGGCACGAGGTCGCCGCGGTCCATGTACTCCTTCGCCTCCAGGCCGGCGGGCGTGCCTTCCTTGACCGCCGCGCGGAGCAAGTCCCCGGCGGAGATGTGCACGAGGCCGTACTTCTCGACGATGAGCTCGCACTGCGTGCCCTTGCCGGAGGCGGGCGCGCCCGCGATCATCACGCGCTTGGGGCCGGCGCTGACGGTCACGGCCCGGCGGCCCTGCGCGCGGGGCGCGGGGGCGCGGCGGGAGTCGAGCTTGGCGCCCGCGAACTGAGCCGCGGAGGCGGCGAGGGTGAACGAAGCCATCGTGGGTGTGGGTGGGCGCGCGGGGCGAGTGTGGCGACGTCGCGATCGGATAAAGCGTGTTCGCCGCGGTGGCACTTTCGATGGCTCGGATCATTTTCGTTCGGCGCTCCGGACGGTTTGATCGCCGAAAGCCAAAGAACGACCGCCGACCCCGTTGGGTCACTTGGCATGTCGGCGGTTGCCGTCGCGCCCGTCCCCGGGACGGCCGCGGGGACGCGGACGGGTCGCGTCGCGTTTCGTTCCGCGTCTCGTCCCGTCGCGTCTCGCGAAAGCGCACAGCCTCCACCGACCTTCCGTCCCCGCGCGACCGACGACGACGACGCGGTGGAGCTCGTCTTCGCGCGACCGAGCGATGCCGACCCCGAGGACGTGGTGGAGGTGCGGTGCGCCGCGCGCGTCGGCGAGAACCTGCTCGCGGCGGCGATGCGGTGCGGCGCCGTGGACGCCGCCGGCCACTTCTGCCTCGAAGGCCGGTGCGACGCGTGCGTGTTCGAGAACTGCGAGACGGAGGAGCCCGTGCGCGGGTGCCAGACCGAGGTGGAGATGCCGATGCGGCTGTGGATGGCGCTGGATGACGCGTTTTCGGGGGACGCGGGCGACGACGACGACTGGTGACGAGGACAACCGACGCTCCATAGTATATGGACTATACATGTAGACTACCGTAGCTATATGACGGATGGTACAACACATAACGACACGAGCTCTAGACCGTAGGAACTCTCGCCTCGTTCGCCTCGTCGCCTCACTTGGCGCCGTTTTTCCCGACGCCGTACAGCAAGTCCTCGACGTCGAAGGTCTCCGGGTCGAAGTCGTCGGGGTCGGGGTCGCCCTCCTTCGACGCGAGCCCCTTGGGCGTGTTCTTCTCGCCCTCGTCGAACAAAGTCGCCTTCACGCCCGCGGCTCGCGCGCGGTTCACCGCGCGCGCGCGCGCCGCGAACGTGCTCATCCCCGGGTCGGGCTTTCCCCGAAACCGCACCTCCACGTTCTGGTACGCGCGCAGCGCCCGCACCTGCTGGTCGTCCTCGACGTCCTCCTCAATCTCGAGCCCGTCCACCACGCTCGTCGTCGCGACGGAGACGACGTGCTCGATTTTGTGGCAGAACTTGTGCGCCAGCCGCTCCTTCAGCGTCGCCAAGTCGCGCGTCTCGACCACCACTTCGCGTCTATGCGCGTCCCCCGGACGCCGCGCGAAAAGCGCGAGCGCGGCGCCGGTTTCGAGCGCGCGCGCGCGTCGTTTTCGTCGCGCCGCCGTCGCGTGCGCGGCGTTACCGAAGATACCCTCGATGCCACTCGAGCGAGTGCCGCTCGCCGCGAACGCCTCCTCCACGAACACGTCGTGGTCGCGCAGATCGCCCACCAAGCGCTCGCGCAGCTCGCGCGGGAACAAACGCGCGGGCTCGAGCTTGGGTTTCGTCACCGTCACCTCGGCGGCGCGCAACACGCCGTTGCGCGTGTCGAGGGTCAGCACGACTTCGGGCCGGTACCCGTCGAAGAGGTCCGTCACCGGCGGCTCGCCGACCCGCAGGCTCTCGCGGCGCCCGTCGTCCACGTACGTGAACACGCGCACGTGCGCGGCGTCCGCGTGGTTCAGCGCCACCACCTCCTCTCGGCGCACCTCGCGCGCGCGCAGGTACGCGTAGAGCCGGGGCACGTCCACCTGCGCGTCGAGGCGCGCCAGGAAGTGCACCACGCCGGTCACCCGGTCGCGCTTCGTGCGCATGTACAGAAGCACGAACGCGCCGACGCACAGCCACAGCGTGAGGCTCACCCAGAAGAACCCGCCCCCGGAGCTAAGCACGAGCGTGTACTGCAGGGAGTCGCGGAACCACGCGTCCCACACCACGGACCACTCCCCGGTGCACCGGTCGATGATCCCGAAACTCAACGACCCGGCGAACACGAGCTGCATCACGTCGCGCGCGCTGGAAGCGTCGTTGAGCTGCATCTGCTCGGAGGACGCCTTGAACAGGTGCTTGGTGTCCCGGTTCACCTGCTCGCGCAGCGCGCGCGTGATGTTCGCCATCTGCTCGGACAAAAACGCAATCTCGTGCCGCGTCGCCGAGACCCGCTTCTCGCAGTCGCGCACGCGCCCGCGCAGGCTCGCCTCCATCTTGGGGATCTGCAGGATGTGGAACAGGCGCTTGCCGGCTTTGGTACTCGGCAGGCGCTCGGGCGGGATGGCGTCCTTCTCGACGCTCGCCTCTAGGTTGCGCATGATCTCCTCCAGCATGATGCAATCCTCGTTGATCTGCGCCAGCGAGTTCCGGATGCGGTTCGCGTGCGTCGGGTCCTCGTGGTGCACCGCGATGAGTCGCCGCTGCTCGGCGGTGTGCTCGGCGACCAAAAACAGCCGGTTGAAAAAGTTGGCGACGAAATCCTCCCGCGCCTTGAGCGCCAGAAACGCCAGAAGGAGCGTCTCGTGCTGAATGCACTCCGGCCCGGCGAACAAAACGCCGGCGGAGCCGAAAATCACCACGTCGTTCTCCGTGATGTCGAACGCGTGTTGCGTGTCGCCGATGACCTGCTTCAGCTCCGCCTCCAGCGCGTCGCCGTCGAGATACCGGAGCGCGCGGAGTTTGGGCGTGATTTTTTCGGCGATGAACACGTTCACTTTGTTGCGGTTCATCTCGTTCCCGTTGAAGACCATATTCAGCAGCGTGGCCTGGCGCTCGCTCGTCAGACTCTGCGTGACCTGCGAGCTGTCCATGTGAATGTCCGTCATCACGCGCGACAGGTAATCCAGCGAGATGTCGTTCAGGATCTTGTCCATCACCGCCTCCAGCTTCAGCCCGTACAACGTTGTGCCGTCGCGCTGGTACCGGATCCCGAAGTTCTCGATCTGCGTGATGCCCTCGTCCTCGGGGAACTCAACCTCCGCCTCGATGTTGATCCACTGCGCGGGGTCGCAGGAGTTCACCGCTACTTTCGTCAGGCCCACCGGGATCTCCAGCGTCGTCTCCGTCGACCGCGAGTCGACGTGCGCGGAGAAGTATCCCCCCTTCACGCGCTCGTCCGCGCCGAGCTTGCGGGTCAGCGCCATGATCTGGTTGCACCCGAACGGCACCCACTCGCCGACCAGGATCACCAGGCGGCTCACGGTGATCTGCACGTCCAGCTCGTCGCGCACGGACGACGCGCCGAGGCCGGACTCCGCGGCTCGGTGCGCGTTGGACGCCATCGGCCGTCGCAAGTCCCGACACGTGAACGGCAAATACGGCGACGAGACGTACGACACGTCCTCCGTGTCGGTGACGGTGCTGTCGAAGCAGAAGCCGTTCTCGCTCGCCAGCTGGAACGTCTGCGCCTCCGGGTCGTACCGCACGCTGAGCAAAGCTCCGTCGGGGTCGCGGATCACCTCATCGACCGCCCTTCGATCAGCCTTTTTTAAGCTGGTCGAGTTCACCAGCGTCTCCAGACCGATCTCCGTGATTTGGTACGCCACCACCGGCTGCTTGTCCTGCGTGATGGTTCGCAGCGCGCGCACGTACTTCGCCTCCACCAGGTCCTCGAGGTGGTCGCGGCCTTCCTGCGTGACGTTCATGTAGATGCGTTTGCCGTGCACCATCGCGCTCGCAGGCGCGTAGTCGTAGTCGAACACGCCGCGCACGATGCACTCGTACATCAGCACCAGCAGAGGCTGGTACCGTACCCAGACCTCGGCGTCGCGCGCGCGCTCGGCGAAGGCGGAGTACTTGGACACCAAGTACAGAATCTTGAAGTGCTCGACGCTGAGCGAGTCCAGGGTTTCCTGCTTCAGCAGCTCGTCCACGTCCGCGGCGTCGCCGGCGTCGTTAAACTGGATCGCGTACCCCCCGCTCGGCCGAAACGCGTCGAACGTGAGCGTGTCGGTGTTCAGACGCCGGCAAAACGCGCGGAACCGCGCGCCGTGCTCGTAGAAGGGCTCGTGCTCCTTCGTGGCGCCCGTCAGAAACAGGTAGCAGTGCGTCATCGCGTGCAGCAGCGTCTCCTTGGCCGGTTTCGTGAGCTTAAACTTGCGCATCGCCTCGGGCATGCGTATGTGCGCGGAGCGTCTCGCGACACCGCCTCTGCGGCGCTCGACGTTGCAGCTCACGCCGCACATCAAACCCTTGTGCGAGCCGTGCCACCAGCCGGGCGTCTCCGAGCACAGGCAGTACCGGAAGTCCTCGTCGTCCGTCTCCTCGCGCTCCGCCCAGGAAAACGTCGTCTCGCTCTCGCCCAGCTTGTTCTCGAAGTACGTCCCGTCGTAGTACGCGAACAGCGCGTCGACGTCCACCCATCGGTCGTTGTGCACGTTCGACAGGTGCACGGCGGCGCGGCGCATCGCCAGCGCCGTCTTCGCGACGCCCCAGTTTTTCCTCCCCGCGCCGGACGAGAGCGACGCGTCGACGGAGATCTCGCGCTCGGCGAGGCCGCCTCGGCCCTGCGGCTTGCGCAGCGCGCGCTGCGTCACGATCTGGTCGTGCACGCTCGCCTCCGCCTCGGCGAACTCGGCGTCGCGCGCCAAAAGGCTGTCCCGCGCGGCCGCCTCCGCGCGGTCGCCCTCGAGATCGGCCTTCGCGCGCGCCGCGAGCGCCGCGCGCTCGCGGAGCGAGCTCGAGGGCGACGCGTTCGGGGAAATCCCCGAGGGGGGGGCGTTCTCGTCGTTCGTGGAAGAACGCGGGGGGCGCGGGCCCAGGATCGAGGTATACGCGCGCGCGGTCGGCTCGCTCGGCTCGCTCGGCCCGGCGCCGCCGCCGCTCGGCTCGGCGCCGCCGCGGCGGGCGCGCCGCGCGGCGAGAGCGGCTCGAAGCGCCGAGGATGCCCCGCCGGACGCGGGCGCACCGCTTCCCGACGGGCGCGCCGTTTCGTCCCCGCCGCCGTCCCCGCCGCGCGGCGCGGACGTCGACGGAAAGTCCCCCGCCCACGACATAGTGGCGTGGAGCGTGCAGCCGCGCGCGCCCACGCGCGCCTCGGAGTGCGCCGGAGTCTCTCGGACGACGCGAACATTTCGGCGTGGCACATCGTCAGGTCGTTTGAAATCGACGCGCCGGGTGCCGAGTTGGGAGCGTCGAGGGGCCGAGTTTTCGCGCGAATCGACTGAGGAATCTCGGTCGGCACGAAAACAAATGCGGCACTGCGGTTTTTCGCGACGGCGTTCTCGCGACGGCCCATCGGCGCGAGAGTGACGATAGTCGCGCGAACGGTAGATACTACGCGTATTCGACACACATGTGTGTCCGCGCCGCTCGCATAGACGTGCGATACGACGTGCGATGGATACAGTAGGTAGTTACTTTTGAGACTACATAGTTATAGACTTACCCGTTCCCGGTGTA